>Ga0208359_1000032_pt1 | contig 30237 bp, 25 predicted proteins | sample LakMenEpi26Aug09_FD_150732 | JGI IMG/M metagenome (GOLD analysis project Ga0208359, IMG submission 150732) | Freshwater microbial communities from Lake Mendota, WI - 26AUG2009 deep hole epilimnion (SPAdes) | ecosystem: Environmental > Aquatic > Freshwater > Lake > Epilimnion/Euphotic zone ... | reverse complement strand
ATAGCCTGGGTTCTTTCGGGCTGCCAGGGGGGGGCTGCTGGGTTGCTTGTGCGGGGGGTGCGGGCTTGGGGGATGCCTTCGTGGACAACGCCAGCACCTGGGGTTCTGACCTGAACGCAACTAGGAGTAAACAGGAAAATGCTTTCTCCGATCCGTTCTTGGTGGCCATCGAGGGCAAAGGTTCCACCCGCGACGAAATCAACGGCTCTTTGAGCCTGATCAGGATCCATTAAGGTTAAATTAAGTACAACAGACTTTCTTTCTTTCAGGGCGCGAATCGCTGTAGGCATTTCTTCAAAGGTGCGGGGTTCCATGACCACGACTTCAGAAATTCCATTCAGAGCGCCGGGCATTCCGATAACATTACTCATTGTTGATCCGATTCCAACTTCAGACATTACACCAGTATTTATAGATCCAACAGACCGTTGTGAACGACGAGACACCCGGGGGTCTTCTGCCGCCACAGCCGGGGCAGGTTGTTCTTGCGGGGGGGGATAGTTACCCTGGTAACGATTCCCCTCCGCTTCATCGTATTCGTAATCGTAGTCTACAGAGTCATTGAACCCTACAAAATCTTTTAGTCTATTAAAAATGTTCACGGTCTATTCTCCATCACTGACGATTTTAGAATTTCAACTCAACTTCCAGTTTAGAGGGGTTGAGGGTCTAGGTTATATTGAATTTGTGTAAGACTCGCCTATTTTACTCTGAATTGTTGTATTTAACTCCTCCTTTGACCAAAAATTATCCGTCCTAGTCGAATCATGGTAGCACCTTTTTGAACTGCTAGAGAATAATCTTCCGACATTCCCATTGATAATTCCTGCATCCTAATATTAGTCCAATTCTGTTGTCGAATGGTTTCCGCTAATTCCCGGGTGCGTTCAAAAACATCCAGGGTTTCGGACTCGGTTAACCCCAAGGGGGGAATAGTCATTAAGCCTTGAATTTTGAGGTGCTGACAGTCGTTTAAGTGGGGTAATTCTGCCAAAAGTTCGGGGATAGTCCAACCAAACTTATTAGGATCGGGGATAATTTTAACTTGAAGACAAACTTGGGGCTGACATCCTAATTCCCCGGCTAAATGATCTAAACGTAAAGCCAACTTTAGACTATCTACCGATTGAATCCATTGAAACAGTTGTAATGCTTTTGTGGCTTTATTGGTTTGCAAATTACCGATTAAATGCCAAGTAATATCGCTAAGATCTTGTAACTGAGGATATTTTTCCGACGCTTCTTGAACTCGATTTTCTGCAAAATCTCGAATTCCAGCTTGATAAGCGACCCGCATGGCTTCAACGGAAACTGTTTTTGTTACCGCAATTAACCGCACCGACTCAGGAATAGAGCCTCGAATTTTAGCAATCTGTTCGGTGATCCAATCAGTCATGTTAAGTAATTTGGCCGTTGGTGGTTTTAGCTAAAGAAACGTATTACGATGGACTTCTTGGAGTTTTTTATATTCCTCGCCCTGTCCGGTGCGGCGGAGCATTCTGAGACGAATTTCCAGCAAAAGTTTGGCATCAGAACGACTAATGGGTTCAAATTTTAATCCTGGTGGCCCCTGAGTCACTAAAAAAAATAGGCGCTGGGCGTAAAGGGTTGTGAATAATTCTTGATGATCCTCAACTGAGCATATTTTGAACAATAACCCAAAGTTGGGATGATTCATGTAAGTTTCTGTGGTCATTCAATTTCACAACTAACAAATAATGGCTTGATTTAGGATACAGAACTATTTTAGGTTGATTGGGTAAACTTTGTCCGGGTGTAGGCAAGGGATCAACCCTTTCAAATTGCTCCTCCCCAAATTAACCGGATACTCCAGAATACCACTAGACCAATCAGGGCGACTCCATCCCAAGCTTTAAAGCGAAGTTGATGCCATTCTACCCGATGTTGATCTGGACTGGTGAACCCTCGAACCTGCATAGCGTTGGCAATTTGTTCGGCACGTAATAATAGGTTTTGTAAAAGCCGTTCCGCCAAGGTTAACCAGACCTGGGTAGTTCCTCGTAGTCCTAGTTTTTTCCAATTAATGGCACGGGTTCTGACAGAACGAATTAAATTTTGAATTTCCTCTAAAACTAAGGGAAAAAATCGTAGGGATAAAGTCAGGGTTAAGGCTATTTCTGTAACGGGTAATTTTAAACGTCTTAAAGGTTCCATGAGGCTTTCTAAAGCCATGGCAATTTCTTCAGAAGCGGTGGTTAATAAATATAGATTTGTACTATAAACCAGGGTAAATAATAGGGTACTTGTCCTGATCGCTAAATCGACGGAATAGCGAGTAATTTCTATTGGCCCTTGGGAAAATAAGACATATCTATAGGAAGTGGGTTGAGGTAAGGGTTCTGTTGATCCTGATTGATTAAAGGTTAATTCCTGTTCAGGAAGTCGAGGTTGATGGTTGACCGCCAAACCATCGGGCATAATACAACTTAACAGAAAGAGTAACCCACAAAACATTAGTAACCAGCCCATTTGTCGCTTCCAAACCCGCAGAGGAATTCGCGCCAATAGGGTGATTAAAATTAATAACCCAACTAAGACTAATCGCCACTCCGGGTTAGCTAATAAAGGAGCTACTAAAAAGCTCATTAACCAAATGAACTTAACCCGGGCATCAAGACGATGTAACCCAGTAATCGGTTGTTCTAAATATAGTCCAATGGGAAGCGATCGGAGTAAGTCCATATAGGAAAGCAAGGGGGACAGGGGAGGGGATTTAGGGTTTTATCCCCAATTAACCTATTGATTGACTAGAAAGAAATTAGGAGTTGTCAAATCTTGGGTTAACTGAATAGAAATGATTTGACCAGGTTGTAAAGTCGTGGGTGAGGGAGAAGTCCCAATCCCAATTCCGGCCCCAGCAATTGCACCGACTAAAGCTCCAACTCCGGTAAAACCACTAATTAAAAACCCGGCTAAACTCCCCGCACCCGTACCAATTCCTACCCGTTCAGGACGGACTTCTAATGACCCTGGAATCCAGTTCGATTGACCTTGAATTGGGATACTACGACCGTCTAAATTAATTGCTTGAGCAATAAACCGACTACCTTTTGTCGTGGTTTCAAATTCTCCGACAATCGGCGTATCTGGCGGCACAATATAATTGCCCAAACTATCAACAATTCCTCCCTGTAATAACAACACATCCTGACGTTCAGAACGGCGGGTTAAACGCACCTGATCTTCCGTGGGATAAAGTAGGGTTAAATCGGTTCCGGTCGGAAGCAGAATCGTCGGAGCACGAGGATTAAGATAGGATTGCTGCTGTCCTGGGGGCAAAGGTTGACCAAAGGGAACCGCTTGGGGTAGGGATGCTGTCCCACTGTATTGAGGATTGGGGGCCGCCGCAAACCCCTGTGATACCTGAATAGGAGGGCGATAGGCGGTGGTTTGAGGAGGTGGGGGAACGGTGGGGAACAGTTGGGCTTGGCGAGGTTGACTCACCGGAACCCGCACCACATCTAAACTCGAATCTCTGGTCGGTTGGGGGTTGGGTAAAACCGTTTGTCGGGGGTCGTATTGACGGACAGAATATTGAGGAGGTTTTTGGGGTGCGGTCGGTTTAACAGTGGCAGTGGTTTGAGTAGCGGTGGCAGTTCGAGTGGGGGAAGGAGTTGGAGTCGTTTGGGGTTGGGCCGTCGCCACGCTACTCGGAGGAGTGGCCGGGGGTTCCGGGGGTAGGGTTTGTAGGGTAGGACGCAAGACCCAGAGGTTATCAATCCCAATTTGCCGTAAATCGAGGGTTTGGGGGTCAATGGTGATACCGGGGGTGAACTCTACCACTAATTGAGCCTGTTGCGGTTTAGTTTGAATTAAACTGACTTGACTAACAACGCCTGTCTCATAGCGTTCGGTAATATTCACTTTAACTTCCGTATTTGGAAGGTCTAGGATTAGGCGCGGGGGAAGGTTATAAACCGATAATTGGGGCTGATTCCCCGGCGGCAGTTCGACCTCGACAATTCCTGTATTGGGATCAATTTTCCAATCTACAACGCTGGCGGCTTGTGTGGTTAAGGGATGGGCCGTTGCTAGGGCTAGACAGGTGAATATACTAGAGGTTCGCAACAGCATACTCCCATACAATGCGGTGACGTCCGAGGCGACGCAGGTTTGTACCGTGTGCTTAAATTTTTGTTTGAAGTTTTGCGCTTGCATGGTTTCTGCGTGAAAACTCTAGTTTATTGATGTTTTATTAGCACATTTAAGGGCAGAATGCAAGTGTTAAAGTAATTCAATCTCACCGAAACCCTGATAAAACTGATATAAAAAGGGATGTATTGTTGAAAGACGGGATTGAGTTAAAATAGCGATCGTTCTCCCTTTTTTATAATGTTATTCATCCCTAAACTCTGCCTCTAAAATTCGCTCTACTATTATTAGTAATGGGGGTATTTTAGTTTCCACAATATCCCAGACAATCTCATCTTCAATGCTAAAATAAGCGTGAGCTAAAATATCACGTAATCCAGCTATTTTTCGCCATTCAACCTCTGAATACTTTAAACGAATTTCCTGGGGAATATTTTTAACTGCTTCCCCAATAATCTGCAAATTACGCACAACCGCATCATAAGTACGCTCATCAGCTTGGAAATCCTCAAAGCTCATTCCTTGTGTGTACCGTCTGACTTTGACTCCAGAAGTGAGGATATCCTCCAAATAGAGGCGAATACTACGCGACATAAATGGCTTCCTGTTCTACAGTAGAGCGAATCAGAGGTTTAAGCGATCGCTGACTTACCAAGTCTACCCGCGTTTCTAGTAAATCTTCGAGGTAGAATTTTACATCCATATAACGGTCAAATGTAACTGAACCCTCAAACTCTACTAAAATATCCACATCACTATCAGGTCTAGCTTCATCCCTGGCAACAGAACCGAATATTGCCAACAACTTGACTCCCAAGTCTTTTAGTACCATCCGATGCTGCGCCAAAATACTGAGAACCTCATCCCGCTTCATAATTCACCCTACCGTCACAACAATTTTAAGTGTTAAAGTCGTTATATAGATGGAATCCCCGCCCGTTCACGGCGGGGCGGATGTCAAGGTCGATACATCCACAGGGGTAAACCACTGGTAGATAACTCAAATTCTAGCCAACGGTTAGCCGCAATAATGCTATTTGGAGTTAAACTATTACCTGTAAATCGACTCACAAAAGGTTTGGGTTTTTCAAAGGTGAAACACTCGGTTTTTTTGGGATCTAGTTTAACTAATTCCGCCGCCCAACACCGGGCATCTTCTTCCGTTCCTAAACGGTCTACTATTCCCAATTCCACCGCCTGTTGTCCGGTAAAAATCCGACCATCGGCAAAACTCCTCACGCTGTCATGACTCAAGTTTCGAGACTCAGCAACAGTTTGCACAAATTGTTGATAACTGGTATCAATTAATTCCTGTAAAATATGTTGTTCGGGTTCAGTTAATTCTCGATCAAAAGATAAAATATCTTTATAAGGCCCGGATTTAATCACCTTAAAAGATATGCCAATTTTTTCTAATAACCGTTCTATATTATTACCTCGTAAAATCACCCCAATACTTCCGGTAATTGTTCCTGGGTTTGCCATAATATGTTCGGCTCCCATGCCAATATAAACACCCCCGGAGGCAGAAATATTCCCGAAACTCGCCACAATTTTGACTTTTTTCTGTAACCGTTTCAAGGCGCTATAAATCTCTTGGGAGTCGCCAACGGTTCCCCCAGGGCTATCAATTCTCAGGAGTAGGGCGGGAAATTTCCGTTCTTCCACGGTTTTTAGGTCTTCCAACACCCGTTTGCGGGTCTCCGACCCAATGGCACCATTAATTTCTATGCGGGCGATTTGTTTGCGATATCTCGGTTTAAATGGCCAAATCATGGGTAATGACAGAACTGTATTAAATTAAATTAATAATATGATATAAACGGCTTAATAAAAGTACATAATTCTGACCTCCTAACTTTCCCCTGAGTTTAGACCCCCCCAACCCCCTTAGTAAGGGGGCGGGAAATTAGACCCCCCAACCCCCCTTACCAAGGGGCGGGAAATTAGACCCCCCCAACCCCCCTTACCAAGGGGGGCTTGAAAGTCGAGCTAATATTCAGTTCGGTGAAAACCATGCAACACTTACAGTCCCCTCCAGTTCCCCCCCTTACCAAGGGGGGCTAGGGGGGGTCAAACCAGGGGCTAGGGGGGTCAAACCAGGGAACATAACGTCACTCAACCTCAATGGAGAAGCGAATGCAGCAACCCCAAACCCCTGCAAAATTACCCTTTCAACCATTATTGTTAATTGCCCCCTTTTTCTTTTGGGGGACGGCGATGGTGGCGATGAAGGGACTCCTACCCCATACGACACCGTTTTTTATGGCGGGAGTTCGGTTAGTCCCCGCAGGGGTTTTGGTAATATTGGCGGGAATATTGTCGGGGCGTCCGCAACCGAAAGGCTGGAAAGCATGGCTGTGGATATCAATATTTGGGTTAGTGGATGCCACTTTATTCCAAGGATTTTTAGCCCAAGGGTTAGTTAGAACCGGGGCCGGGTTAGGATCGGTGATGATCGACTCCCAACCCCTAGCCGTGGCAATTTTATCTTTATGGTTATTTCAAGAAACCATTGGATTTTGGGGATGGTTAGGGTTAGCTATTGGCATTATGGGAATTAGTTTTATTGGTTTACCCGATGATTGGATTTTAGGGTTATTTAATGCGGAATTATTAGTGAATTCTATTGATATTTCTCAATTGTTTAATAGTGGGCAATTATTAATGTTATTAGCCGCGCTATCAATGGCAACTGGAACTGTATTAGTCCGGTGGGTTTGTCGCTATGCTGATCCGGTTGTCGGCACGGGATGGCACATGATTATTGGGGGTTTACCTTTATTTGGGTTATCTGCAATTTCAGAAACTCAACAGTGGCAAAATATTGATCTTTCCGGTTGGGTGGCTATGGGTTATTCTACCGTATTTGGCAGTGCCATATCCTACGGATTATTTTTCTATTTTGCATCTAGTGGAAGTCTGACTAGCTTGAGTTCTTTGACGTTTCTGACCCCAGTTTTTGCCCTCTTATTTGGAAATTTCTTTTTACAAGAAGTCCTCAGTCCGTTACAATCAATGGGAGTCGGCTTAACATTAGTCAGTATCTATTTGGTAAATCAACGGGAAACTTTGGCCGAAAAGTTAAAAATCAAACGTTCTCAGGATTTTACCCCATCTCAACCAGAAGCCAATTTATTACAACCAGCAGAGGCAAATTCCCTGGAGTTACCTGTAAAAATCAACCAGGTAGAAACAAGTAAAAACCCATCTCTACACCCTGAACTGTAATTTACCCCAAAATTTCTTATGAAAATCGGTGCAAATTATTTAGGTAACAATTGCTGTGAATTTAAAGTTTGGTCGCCCTTGCGTGAAAGCGTTGCTGTTAAGATTATATCCCCGGAAGAACGGTTAATTGATTTAGAATTTGATCAACAGGGATACGGTCGTGCAACGGTTGAAAATATCCCCCCAGGAAGCCGTTATCTTTATCAATTAGATAACCAATTTACCTATCCCGATCCTGCTTCCTATTCTCAACCGGATGGAGTTCATCAAGCCTCGGAAGTGATTGATCAAAATAGCTTTATTTGGCAGGATCAGGAATGGAAAAGTATTTCCTTAGATGAATTAATTGTTTATGAACTACACGTTGGAACCTTTACCCCAGAGGGAACATTTACCGCAATTATTCCCCGAATTTCAGAATTATTAGACTTAGGAATTAATGCGATTGAATTAATGCCTATTGGTCAGTTTCCGGGCGATGGGCTACGCCCAGCCGAAGGCTATCGCAATTGGGGTTATGATGGTACTTATCTCTATGCTCCTCAGAATTGTTATGGCGGGGTAGAAGGGTTAAAAAAGTTGGTGAATGCTTGCCATCAACAAGGCATGGCGGTGATTTTAGATGTGGTTTATAATCACTTTGGCCCAGAAGGAAATTATATCGCACAATTCGGCCCCTATTTTACTGAAAGGTATCAAACTCCTTGGGGTTCAGCGATTAATTATGATCAAGCCTATTGTCAGGGTGTGAGGAATTTTGTAATTGAAAATGCCCTCTATTGGTTACGGGATTTCCATATTGATGCGTTAAGATTGGATGCGGCGGATAATATTTTTGATCTCGGTGCTAAACATATTTTACAGGAATTAGCAGATCAAGTCAATCAACTTTCTCAACAGCAAGGAAGGAAGTTTTATTTGATGGCTGAAACGGATTTAAACGATGGTAAATTAATCCGTTCAAAAGCCGTAGGAGGTTATGGTTTAGATGGGCAGTGGTGTGATGATTTTCACCATGCTATTCATACGGTATTAACGGGTGAAAATATCGGGTATTATCAAGATTATGGTAGCTGTGAACAGTTAGCCAAATCCTATAGAGAAAGCTTTGTTTATACCTGGGATTATTCTCAAAATCGTAAACGGTTTCATGGGGAGTCAGTGGCCGATTGCCCCCCCCATCAATTCTTAGTTTTTAGTCAAAATCATGACCAAATTGGGAATCGTTTATTAGGGGAAAGATTAACAGCTTTAGTCTCCTATGAAGGTTTAAAATTAGCGGCCGTAACGGTATTATTATCGCCCTATATTCCCCTATTATTTATGGGGGAAGAATATGGGGAACCTGCACCTTTTCAATATTTTATTAGTCACTCAGATCAAGATTTAATTGAAGGGGTGCGAAAGGGAAGAAAAGCGGAATTTGAGGCGTTTCATCTGGCGGGTGAGGCCCCCGATCCTCAAAGTCAAGAAACTTTTAATCAATGTAAATTAAATTGGCAATTAAAACGGCAAGGAAAACATCAAGTATTATGGGAATTATATCAAATATTGATCCAATTGAGGCGGAATATTCCTGCGTTTAAATTACGCGATCGCACCCATCAAGAAGTTCACTGTATTGAGGAAGATAAATTATTAGTCTTCCGGCGTTGGTTTGAAGATTATCAGGTTTTATGTCTGCTTAATTTTAGCAAAAATCCGGTTTCCTACAGTCCTAATTTAATCGGTAAAACTTGGCAAAAACGTTTAGATTCTAACGATAAAAAATGGCTAGGTTCAGGATCAAATTTACCTGAAATATTAACAGATACTTCAGAATTAACCTTAGTGCCAGAAAGTTTTGTCCTGTATGAAACTTAATTGTTATTTGGTTTAATGAATTCCAACGAGATATCTGTCTATTAAGTAGGTGGTCATAATTATTGATTTCGTTTTTGGGCTTTAGCCCTCTAGGGAGGGCTAAAGCCCAACAACAAACTTGTTACTTTATTTATGACTACCTACTTAATTCCTCGCATCATAGCTTGTATTGGTACTTGCCATAAATTTTCTAAACCCCAAATATATTGCAGATAACTAAAAAAGTTTAAGAGGTTAAAATCAAAGGGTTAAAAAATCCAATCATATTTGAAATTTACAAGCTAAAATAATATTTTCAATCTTTAGATAGATAACCAGAATGAAAAATCAGTGCTAACATCAAATTATCATCTGTAATTTAACTTTATCTCAAAATTATTATGAGGATTCCTGTAGCTACCTATCGAATTCAGTTTAATAGAGATTTTCCTTTTAATCATGCTAACGAGATTATTGATTACTTGTATGAATTAGGAATTTCTGACCTGTATGCGTCTCCCATTTTCAAAGCTAGAATTGGAAGCACTCATGGCTATGATATTGTTGATCAAAATCAATTAAACCCAGAACTGGGAAAACAGGAAGACTTTGATCAATTAATGGAAAAAATCAAAAATCAGGGAATGGGATGGTTACAGGATATTGTCCCTAATCACATGGCCTATGATAGCCAAAATAAATATTTAACGGATATCTTTGAATATGGTGCTGATTCGGATTATTTAGATTTTTTTGATATTGATTGGGAACATCCCCATGATGACCTTAGAGGTCGGGTTTTAGCCCCCTTATTAGGGGATTTTTATGGCAATTGTTTAGAAAATGGACAATTAACTATTTCTTACGAAGACGAGGTATTATATGTAAATTATTATAGCCTAAAATTCCCTTTAAAAATTGAATCCTACACTTATTTAGTCAGTCATCGCCTCAAAGAATTAGAAGGAAGGTTAGGAAGAAGACACCCGAATGTAATTAAACTGTTAGGAGTATTGTATGTTCTGAAAAATATTCCCAATGAAAAATCTATTCAAGATCGGCGATCACAAGCGTTATTTGCTAAAGGATTACTTTGGGAACTGTATCAAGAAAATACCGATATTAATAAATTTGTTGATGAAAATATTGAATATTTGAATGGAAAAACAGACGATCCAGAAAGTTTAAACGACTTAGATCAACTACTTTCTCAACAAATTTTCCGATTATCCTATTGGAAAGTGGGTGCGGAAGAATTAAACTATCGACGCTTTTTTACAGTCAACGAATTAATTAGTGTCAAAGTAGAAGATGAAAAAGTTTTTAATAAAACCCATGATCTAATTTTTAAATTAGTCAGGTCAGGGAAATTTACAGGACTCAGAATTGATCATATTGATGGACTTTATAACCCGCTACAATATTTACAATCCATCCGAGAAAAAGTCGGAAATGTTTATCTAACCGTCGAGAAAATTTTAGAGATTGAGGAAGAATTACCCAGCGATTGGCCGATTGAAGGAACTTCCGGTTATGAATTTTTAATTTATGTTAATAGTTTGTTTTGTCAAGGCAAAAATGAAGATCGCTTTAGCCAAATTTATCGAGATGCCACGGGGTTAACTGCCTCCTTTAAACAATTATTAATTGCTAAAAAACGCTTAATTGCCGATCGCAACTTAGCCGGAGATGCTGATAATTTAGCTGGATTACTCAAACGCATTGCTGGTCAATATCGTTATGGACGAGACTTAACTTTACATGGGTTACAAACTGCAATTTTAGAAGTATTAGTTCGCTTTCCCGTCTATCGAACCTATATTAATGAAGGACAAGTCAGCGAAGCAGATCGATATTATGTTCAGTTTGCGGTTCAAGAAGCTAAAGGAAAACATCCTGAACTGATTAACGAACTCAATTTAATTGAAAAGTTTTTATTACTAGAATATGACCCCTATTTAAGTGAGGAAAACAAAAAAATATGGCTACATTTTGTGATGAAATTTCAACAATTTTCCGGGCCATTAACTGCAAAAGGAGTGGAAGATACCCTATTTTATGTTTATAACCGTTTTGTTTCTTTAAATGAAGTCGGGGGCGCACCAAATAATTTTTGGATTAGTCCCGATACCCTGCATCAATTTAATAAAAAACGGGCAAAAAGTTTGCCTCACACAATGAATACCACCTCAACCCATGATACTAAACGCAGCGAAGATTTACGCGCCAGGTTAAACGTTATTTCTGAAATTCCTGATGAATGGGAAGCCCAAGTTAGAACTTGGATGGCATTAAATCGTGATCAGAAAACAGAAACCAATGGACGAATTATTCCTGATGGGAATGATGAATATTTCTTGTATCAAAATTTAATCGGTTCCTATCCCTTTGATGAAATCAAATATCCCGAATTTGTAGAACGGGTCAAAAAGTTTGCGATTAAAGCTGTCCGAGAAGCGAAATTTCATACGGCTTGGTTACGTCCTGACTCGGTTTATGAGGAAGGTTATCTAGCTTTTATTGATAAAATTTTGAACCCTTCTGAGAACAATAAGTTTTTACAAGAGTTCAGAAAATTCAAACAAAAAATAGCCTTTTATGGGATATTTAATTCCCTATCCCAAACTTTAATTAAAATTACTAGCCCGGGTTTACCGGATTTTTACCAAGGAACAGAACTCTGGGATTTTAGTTTAGTTGACCCGGATAATCGTCGTCCCGTTGATTATCAAAAACGGATCGAGTTTATTCAGGAAATTAAAAGCCGTTCTCAGAAGGATATTTTGTCTTTAATTGAGGATTTAAAACAGACCCCTAAAGATGGACGGATTAAATTATTTTTAATTACTCAAGGGTTAGCCATTCGTAAACAATATCTGGAAGTTTATCAACAGGGAACTTACATTCCCTTAGAGGTAACGGGAGACTATGGGGAACATATTTTGGCATTTGGTCGCACCTATGGTCAGACAATTACAATTACCGTTGTTCCCCGATTTTTAACAAGTTTAGTTGAACCTAAACAGTTTCCTTTGGGGAATAATATTTGGCAGGATACAGCGATTAAATTACCGGAAGATTGGACAACTAATTGGAAAGAAATGATTACAAACCAAGGGATTAAAGGCAATCATTTCTTGAAAATAGGAGATATTTTAACAGTATTTCCAGTGGCTTTATTGGCAACTTCATGTACAGATAATTAAGGGAACAGGGAACAGAAACCTCAGTGATTCTAGGATTAGCAACCGCAACCGCAATTATTTTAGCCTTTACGGTGGATTGGAATCAGCTTAAAATTCCCCTGTTTTCCCCAATAGTCACTCATCAGAAACCCGGTTTCTTTAACCCTGCGTGAGTCCTAATTTATTTAGACTTGGGATGATCTTGACACACTTTTAACTTTTGTTTTTCCTCTGGACGAGTAACAAAATAATCCTTTAACCAGTCGCACCCTGTCGCTAATTTAGAGATAATTGCCGCTTAGAAACAACACAATCTTGCAAATAAAGATTAATTAGTTCCTGGGAAGATATACCTTTTTCCTGAGCCATTGTTTCAAAATATTCAATCACATCAATTCCGAGAGAAATAGTGACCTGTTTTTTTAACTGTTTGGCAAAAGGATTAGGTCTTTTTTTCATTTTTGACAGATCGTATTCCGGTTCCATTGTTTTATCTCCTAAGTGATTAAACCATATCTAGTTTTCACCAACAGTTTCTAAGTAGAAACCCGGTTTCTTAGGCCCTGCGTAAGTCCTAAATATGTTAGTGAAGACTAGAGACTAATCGCTTGAGAGAAATATCTAATAATTCCGGGCGATAATCTAAATGGTAGCCTAATTCCTGAATGGTTCTTTCTAACAAATAACAATCTAATAAGACATTAAGTTCCTGTTTTCCTTGGGGTAAAAAACGATCTTGGGACGCTGTTTCTAAATAACTATTGAGGAAAGCAGCACTCACCCAACTTGACCATAATTGACCCCACTGTTCCATCAGGGCTAAATTCTCTGGGCGAATCATACCATTTTTTACTTCTTCCCGCAGGGCGAAACGAGTAGCAAAATCAAAAGACTGTAACATTCCCGCGACGTCTCGCAGGGGGGAACGTTTCATCCGTCTTTCACTGAGTGACCGATAGGATTCTCCCTCAAAATCAATGATAATAAAATCCTTTCCTGTATACAAGACATCGTACAAAGAATAGTTACCATGACATCGGGTTCTCAGGGCGGTAATTTTCAAATTTAATAGGCTTTGAAACCGACCCAAAATATAGTTTTGATTATTCAAAATATGTTGGGCTAGGGGTTGAAGTTCCGGGGTTAAAGTTTCCAGTTGTTTCCTGAATTTTAGCAAAACTTGTCCGGTTAAATTACGAGAATATTGATAAATTGAACGTTGATAAAAGGTAGAAAATGGTTCCGGGGCAAAGTCAGAATTACGGGGATTACTCGCTAGAACAATATGAAATTCTGCGGTGCGTTTTCCCAGAAGTTCTGCACTGGTTAAATAGGAACCAATCAAGAGTAAAACTTCTTCGGGAATCGGTTGTTGATAGAGGTCAAAGAAAGAACGGGGTGAAGACAAAATTTCTAAATCTTGACTCGGTTGTAAGACTACCCGATCAAAGTAATCTCGTAAACTATCTAAGGTATAATTCCAAGCATGAATCGCATCGGGAATATACCCCTGAAGAAACCCTAATGTGAGGGATTCTCCTCGGTGACGACGATATTCTAATCCACCCAGTAATGGCGTTGTATATCCTAACTGTTGTTTTTGTTCTAAAAATTTACGAACTTCTAACTCGGGATGGATGCCTTCTTCTACTCGACGGAATAGTTTAAACAGGAAGCGATCGCCATAAACTACAAAGGAATTATCATACTCCTCTTTTAATAAATGGGGGTCTAATTTTTGCTCTAAATTCTGTTGTTTTATGGCATCGGTTGTGGTGGCAATTAAATTACCAAATCGACCCGCATAACGATCAGAATTAATAATCATTTTTAAGGGTAAACTTAAAAAGTCAAGATTCTGCCCCACTTCTAATAAAATTCCGGTTTCTGTATTCTGTTGTACCGTTGCTAAAATCAATTGTGGTGTTTCTATTTTCAGGGTTTCTGCTAATTTCTCCTCCGCATAAGCTAAAGGAATTAGATAGGTTTCTGGGAATCCTTCTGTATATTCCACTTGCAATAAAATAATCACCGCTTGACTATCTTGATAGGGAATAGGAATGAATTCTGTAATCTTTACAGATTGGAGAATACGAGATTTAGAAAGAAACCAACGACAGCGATAGATATAGGCGGGTAAAATAGATTCTAAACGGGTTTTTAAGTTGGGTTGGGTAAGGATTTCTTGCCAATTATTTTGAACAATAAAATTGGTTAATTGGGCTTGAGGTCGAGGCAATAAAGCCACTTTCGGATCAAACTGGAGCATAAACCAGTAAAACCCATGGGGAGATAAACTAATAAAATAGGAAGAATCACTAATTTTAGGAAATTCTGTCCGGCCAAAAATTTCCACGGGAACCATGCCTTTAAAGGCAGATAAATCTAAATTCACCGATTGTACAAATCGAGATAAATTAGCTACAATTAACAGATGTTCTCCCTGATAGGTGCGGGTGAAAACCAGAACTTTACGGTTTTCTGAATGTAAGATTTCAAAGGTTCCCCGTCCAAAGGCTTGAAACCGTTTTCGCATGGCAATAATCCGTTTCATCCAAGATAAAAAGGAATTAGGATTACTACTTTGGGATTCTACGTTAACGGCTTTATAATCATATTCAGAATCAAAAATTAAGGGTAAATAGAGTTTTTGCGGATTCGCTCGACTAAACCCAGCATTGCGATCTGGAGTCCATTGCATCGGGGTTCTGACGCCGTTGCGATCGCCAATATAAATATTATCTCCCATGCCAATTTCATCCCCATAATAGAGTACGGGAGTTCCGGGTAAGGAGAGTAATAAACTATTCATTAATTCAATCTGACGGCGATCATTTCCCAATAGAGGCGCAAGGCGACGACGAATGCCTAAATTAATTCTAGCTTGGGGATCTTGAGCATAAACTTTATACATATAATCCCGATCTTCATCTGTTACCATTTCTAAGGTTAATTCATCATGATTCCTTAAAAATAATGCCCATTGACAATTATCAGGAATTGCGGGAGTTTGGTTTAAAATATCAATAATTGGAAAGCTATCTTCCATCCGTAAAGCCATAAATAATCGAGGCATTAAGGGGAAGTGAAAATTCAAGTGACATTCATTCCCATCGCCATAATAAGCCGCCGCATCCTCCGGCCATTGGTTGGCTTCGGCAAGGAAAATTCGGTTAGCATAGTTAGTATCTAAATAACTGCGTAATTGTTTTAATAGTTTATGGGTTTCGGGTAAGTTTTCACAGCTGGTTCCCTCCCGTTCAAAAATATAGGGAATGGCATCCAGTCGCATTCCATCGACTCCCATTTCCATCCAGAAATCTAAGACTTCTAAAATTGCAGTAATGACTTCTGGGTTCTCATAATTCAAGTCCGGTTGATGGGAATAAAACCGATGCCAATAATAGGATTTTGCCACACTATCCCAAGCCCAATTTGAGGTTTCAAAATCTTGGAAAATAATTCTGACTTCTGGATATTTTTCTGGGGTTTCACTCCAGACATAGAAATCCCGTTCTTTACTACCTTTGGGGGCTAATCTTGCCCGTTGAAACCAAGGATGTTGATCGGAAGTATGATTAATTACTAATTCGACAATCACCCGAATTCCGCGGTCGTGGGCGGCATTTAAAAAGGCTTTAAAATCCTCTAAATTCCCGTAAATTCCATTAACATTAATATAGTCAGCAATATCATAACCATCATCTCGCAAGGGGGAGGGAAAAAAGGGAAGAATCCAGAGAGCCGTTACTCCTAAATCCTGTAAATAATCTAATTTTTCCGTTAACCCAATAAAGTCTCCAATGCCATCCCCATTACTATCAGCAAAGGCGCGAACTGGAACTTCATAAATAATGGCATCTTTAAACCACAGGGGATCGTTGGGGAGTTTATTGTGTTGCATTTTATTAAATTACCTAAGATTTTCGGTGTTTTGTTTGAATAGAGTAAATACACACTTACTTATTATAAAACAAACTATCAGGAAAATCACCATTCTTTAGACATAACTTAATAATCAGTCATCAATGATCAGTTATCAGTTAAGAAATGAATAGTAGATAGTCATTCTATTAACAGCTAACTCTTGCACTGATGACTGACTACTGATAACTTCTTAAACTGATGACTGATAACTGTTTACTGATCACTGATAAAAACTTGTCTCTAAAGACAGAGGGCAAATATCTCTGATCTCGTTAACGTAGTGATTATGGAAGTTGAAATTCATAATTAAATGCCTGTAAACCTCAGACCGTTTTGAGGAGATAGGGTCACTTAAAAAAAATTGTAGTGTTGATCCTTACGACAGAATTTGTCGTCTTGTTTTTAGCACTAAAACTTAATAATTTGAGTCGATCTTGTTGAAGCTACAAACACAAACAAATAAGATATTTTCAAGGAACAATATTATGGTCATCAGTCAGTCTAATTCTGTGGCGACTAAAAATCGGCGTGCCGTAGGTGTATTTCCGAACCGGAGTACGGCCGAAGAAGCTCTTTATGCCTTGAGAGACTCTGGTTTTCCGATGAATCAGATTTCTGTGATGACAAAAGATGCAATTCATGAGGACAACATTGCTGGAGCCGATATCAGTGATTCCGTTTCCGAGAATCACGTTGCCAACCGAGTTGATAATAAAGCCGAAGAAGGGGCTGCTTTAGGTGTGACCACTGGGGGGGTTTTAGGTGGACTAACCGGGTTATTAGTCGGTTTAGGCAGTGTCGCCATCCCTGGAATTGGCCCGATTATGTTAGCGGGAGCCGCTGCTACAGCGATCGCAACTACCTTAGCCGGGACAGCGATTGGGGTTGCCACCGGAGGTTTATTAGGGGGATTAATTGGCCTGGGAATTCCTGAAGCAGATGCCAAAATCTATAACGACTGCATCGGTCGCGGTGAATATTTGGTGATTGTCGATGGCAACGAGGCGGATCTTGCCCGCGCCCACCAAATTTTACAAACCCATAATATTCGCGAATACAGGGTTTATGATGCCCCCGGTCTTGCCTCCATGTCCCCGGAACACCTCAACCGAGATATTACTTTCCCTAATTCAGACCATTCCCTACATACCAACGGCAATAAACGGGCGATGGGTGTGTTCTCCAATCCACAGGATACCGAACAGGCGATTACGGATTTAAGAAGTACAGGTTTCCCCTTAACTCAGATTCGTTTAGTCTCTCATCAGCCGAAACGACAAGAGTTTGCGGATATTGAAATGATCGATCGCTTTGATGGTATGGGAGACGGTATTCCCACCGAACAGACCAAAATCTATAATGATCGCCTAAATCGGGGTGACTCCGTTGTGGTGATCAGTGGTACAAAAGATGAAGTTCAACGGGCGGCGCCGATTTTCCGCAATCATAAAATTGAACAATGGCACATTTATGATCAAGCCGAAGTTCCGCTAATAGAAACTCGCCCAACAAAACCCTTAACTTCCCTTGGTCGCGATCGCACTAATTTTCCTGTTTAAAAGCCATTAATTCCCGAATTAGAAACAGCATAAGTTGTTTCTAATTCGGTGTTCCCTACTTTATATTAAAGATAGCTAATCAAACCTAGGGGTGCTATGCCTAAACTATCTGTTTAAGGATTCGTCAGCTTCCCCTCAATCCCCCATCTCAAGGGGGACTTTGAGGATAGCCCCAGAAACAAGAAATTAAGTCGAAATAAAATGTACCCAAAAATTCCCATCGGGCATACAAACTCGACGGATTAAATTGTAGGAATAGGGTAAATAAGCACCACTCAAATCCGTGCGATATCCCGAAGGAAACCATTCTCCATAGGGGTCATGTACCAGTAAGCCTTTTTCGTCATAACCCACCACGGGCATAACATGACCAAAGGCAGTAAAATAACCATGAAGTACCGCCGGTTTACCATCAGCTAACCAGTCTTGTAATTCCTCTATAGTTGTTCGTTCGGAAAAGTAATCTTTAGCCCCATAATCTCGGGCAATTTTGGCTAAGTCGTAGGGACTCCAGCGGCTATAGCCTTTTTTGATGGCATATTCATAGAGCTCGTCTTCAAATTGACCGCTACTGCTACGCCGAGGAATACCTAAATATTGCAAACACATGGCGATGGAAGTCACATTACAAGACCCGGTGGGATTATAAAGGTTATCCAGTTGAGATTTATAGGGAAAATTAGCGAGTTTGATACTTTTAGGACGGGGTTTCGGATAAACTAAATCTTTCCCTTGATAAATTTCAGCGTGTTGATCAAATATATACCAAATTGATTGTTCCCCAAATTCATTTCCCCGAAAAGCGACTCTAATATGACCGCGTAGGGGTTCATAGGCTAGAAGTTTGAATTCTTGACCTGCTTTTATGCCTTTTTTCTCAGCTTCACTTAATTGGGAAGATGTCACGGGTCTGAGTTTTAAAATTGTTTCTTGGGTAATTTTAAGAACCGGAACATCGGTAGGAAGTTGTTCCCGTTTGGTTTCTATTAATTTTTTGGCAGTTCTCGCCCCTAAAAATCCGGGTTCCTCACATTCCATTAAGGTTTGAAACCGATGCAGAGCTGCGGTGGATTTCTGTCCAAAGCTGCCATCTGATGGGGGGTCAAGCAAGGTTAAATTAATTAAAATTACCTGAATTTGACGGGCTAAGTCCTGATCCGATGTGATCACCTTCACATCATAACGTTGTTCGGTTCCTAAAATGTCTTGTAATTTCATATTCAGTAATAGATGTTATAACTTTAGGGTCTGACAAAAATAAACGATAATCGCAATAACTGGATTCTGATGTTTGTAGTTTAACCTCTTAATGGGTGTGAAAATTTCAGACGTTATTGATTATCGCGTAAATCAGCATTATTGGATAGTCCCAAATTAAAATTAACAATTCTAAACTATTCCCAAAAAGGGGGAATTACTGATGCTGGGGATGATATAGCACTACGCATTACAGTTAGGACATTTCTAAATCCTGAAACCCTTTCACTTCTTACTGTTCCCTGTTCCCTGTTCCCTGTTCCCTGTTCCCTGTTCCCTTGCGCGTAGCGCTATACCCTAACCCTGGTTATCAACACCGATAATAATTGCTATGGAAGATTAAATTAATTACTGACTTTTAAACTTTGGATTTTGGGTTCAGGCACACCCCAACTTTTGAGAATATTATAGGCAATAATTTGATGTCCGGCAATATTCGGGTGAATCCCATCCCGAGTTAATAGATTTTGTCCCTGTCCCCCATAGCGTTGATAGGTGATAATTACATGACGAAAGGGAATATTTAAGTCAATAAATTGACAGCGATATTGCATAGCAACGTCCCGCATTACCGCGATATATTCCGCAATCCGTTGATTTTCTCGACTACTGAGATCTTCATGAATAATAGTAGGTGATAATAATAAAACTGGAATGGCTTTTGAGGTTGCCGCCTGTACCATAGCGGTTAAATTTTGCTGATATTCTTGGGTTGTGGGAATATTTGGTCTTGCGGTCGTCGGAGTTTGAAAACTTTGTAAAACATCATTCACCCCAATATTAATTGTAATTAAATCGGGTTTTTTGTCTAAAACATCTTGTTTAAATCTTTCATTCAGTTGGGTTGAAGTATTTCCAGAAACACCTGAACTGATGATTTCAACGGGTTTATCAGGATATAGTAAATTCAAATAGCGTTGTAATAGCCAGACATAACCGCCATATTGTCCTCCACTTTGGGTAATACTATCTCCAACTACCACAATTCGATGTTTATTGCGTAGGGCTTCCGGTTGGGGGTCGATGGTGGGTTGAGGTTGAGGTTGAGGAGGTTGAGGTTGAGGGATGGAGGAGGGGGAAGTCGCTTTTTGGGGAGTTGCGGCTTGTATGCGTACCGATGCGGCCAGAGCATACCATCCTAAACCAGCGATTGTAAGGGTGAGAAGAAATTGGACTACAATTGAAGGAACCTGTTTCATCTTTGAGCAGTGTTATGGGAAGCTACAGCAAGGGTGATTTTGCTGTATTAAAATCCCACATATTTTAACTAGAAATGGAACCTTTTATTAGGAAAAAATCATGACCACTACTCCGAAAATCCTATCTAAGTTATATGAAATAGACTTTTTAGCCTGGACAGAACGGACTGTACAACTTATTCGTGGGAGACAATTTGGAGAAGTGGATTGGGAGGCTGTCATTGAGGAAATTGAAAGTTTGGGAAAATCAGATCGCCGGGAATTGAAAAGTCGTTTGGAGGTATTATTACACCATTTACTCAAATGGCAATATCAAGCTAATTTGCGTAGCGGTTCTTGGCAAAATACGATTGATGAACAACGAAATCGGATTGCTGATTTACTCGAAGAAAGTCCTAGTTTGAAGTCGCTTCCAAATGAAGTTTTAGCGGAGTGTTATCGGCGGGGGAAGAAAGCTGCTAGTAATGAAACAGGATTGCCATTGGATAGATTTCCAGTAGATTGTCCTTATCCTATTATCCAAGTTATTGACCCTGAGTTTTTACCAGAAGTTATTGATTTTTAAGCCAAATATTTCCCAAGAAAACTTCAAATAATTTAGCCCGCTTACGTTGAAGGAACCTGTTTCATCATATTAGTCATTTATCAGTAATCAGTTATCAGTGTAAAACAGGAATTACGCATAAGATTAAATATGTTTAATCAACAACAAATCCTCCAAGACCGCTATCAACTCCAGCATCAATATGGACGTACCGCCGCCGGACGCCAAACTTGGTTAGCAATGGATCAAGAAACTCAAGAAGAAGTTATTATAAAGTTATTAGCGTTTAGCCCCCAAATGGCTTGGGAAGAATTAAAACTTTTTGAACGAGAAGCCCAGGTTTTACAAGCCTTAAATCACCCGCGTATTCCCCGTTATCGAAATTATTTTTCTATAGATCAAAATCTAGGTGGGGGCTTACCTTGGTTTGGATTAGTGCAAGATTATATTCCCGGTTCATCCCTCCAAGACCTATTAGAAAAAGGGCACCGTTTTACTGAAGCCAAAGTTAAAAAAATAGCCAAAGATATCTTAAAAATATTGATTTATTTGCACGAACTTAGTCCTCCGGTTTTGCATCGAGATATTAAACCGAGTAATTTAATTTTAGACAGTTCCGAACAGATTTATTTAGTAGATTTTGGAGCCGTACAAGCGCAAGCATCGGTGACAGGAGTGACTTTTACCGTTGTCGGAACCAGTGGTTATGCACCCTTAGAACAATTTTGGGGACGGGCGGTCGCTGCCTCGGATTTATATGCGTTAGGAGCCACATTAATTCATTTATTAACTAATACTTCTCCGGCGGATTTACCTCAACAGAATTCTCGAATTCAATTTGCAGATCTGGTTAGTTTAAATCGGAATTTTGTTTTATGGATTGAACAAATAACAGAAATTTCCTTAGAAAACCGATTGCCAACTGCCCGGGAAGCTTTAGAATTGTTAAAAGCCGGAAAAATTCGTCCTCGAATCAATCCTGATACTACCCCCCAAAGCGCTTTAATTCAAAAACTGAAGCAACCATTTTACAGTAGAATTTCCCTAGATAAAACTTCACAGCGTTTAAATATTTATCTCCCGCCCAAAGGGTTAGGAAAACTATTTAAAATGGAAATGGGGTGTTTGCATTTTTTGATGATTTATTTTGGTTTAGGTTTCTTATTATCGGTTTTTATACCAATATTTTTTAACAATCCCATGTTATTTTGGTTTTTGTTTTCACTCCTATTTGCTTCTGGCTTCCTTTGGATATTATTTTTAATTGATGAAAAAACCTGGGTTGAATTTGATCACCATGAATTTAGAATTATCCGAAAATCTAGGGGAATTCAATATCCTTTACAGTCGGGTTTTATAGGTAATATTATCGGTGTTTTTATGGAAAAAAAAGAATCTAAATATGAGGTGGTAATTCGCACTACTTCCCAAACCTATAGAATTGGCGAAGTATTTGTGGCCGAGGAATGCGCCTGGTTAACCCAAGAAATCCAAGATTGGCTTTATCCTCGGTAAAGAAACCGGGTTTCTCAATACTAAACAACGGAGAGGGAGGGATTCGAACCCTCGGTACGGAGTTACCTGCCGTACAACAGATTAGCAATCTGTCGCTTTCGACCGCTCAGCCACCTCTCCAAGCGTGACAATTAAATATACTAACAGATCATTTAGAGTCTGTCTAGGGGTAAATGAAAAATTTTAGGGTGATGACAATTTTGGGTCAGGATGGGAAGCCAATCCCCCTGATCACGGCCAGAAAAACAAGATAGACTGTTGATGAACCCTTTTCAGCCTTGTTCCAAGCTGTCCCATGAACAGACAAGAATTTTTAGATCGGTATCAAGCGGGAGAGCGCAATTTTACCTATATTGATTTAAGTGAGGTGAACCTAAGCGGTGTCAATTTGCAGGAGATTAACCTCACAGGCGCGAACCTCACAGGCGTTAACCTCAGTTGGGCGGTATTAAGCAAAACTCAATTAGTGGGAGTGTGTTTTCGTCGGGCTGATTTACACAGTACGGTATTAACCCAAAGTAATCTAAATCAAAGCAATTTAAGTGGTGCAAATCTGACAAAGGCGGACTTACGATTTGCTACTTTACAACAGGCGGATTTGAATTGGGCAGTTTTAATTGAAGCGGATTTAAGTAATGCGGATTTAACGGGCGCGAAATTGGATCAGATTAATTTAGAACAGGCAAAATTAAATAATGCTGTATTAATCGGTGCAGAATTAATGGAGGCAAATTTAACTCGGGCAAGTTTGGTGGCAGCGAATTTAACTCGGACAAATTTACGAGAATCTCAGTTAGCGGGGGCTAATTTAAAAGATGCCATTCTGATTGAAGCCAACTTAACGGAAGCAGACTTAAATGGTGCCACCTTAAGGTCTACGAATTTAACGGGGGCGGATATGCACCGAGTAGTATTAACGGGAGCAGATTTAACCGATGCGGTTCTTGATGGGGCGGATTTGAGTCGAGGAAATTTAACCGGAGCTTATTTATTAAAAACCAGTTTTAAAAAGGCTTATTTATTACGGGCAAATTTAGAGGAAGTTTATCTACTTTGGTCAAATTTAACCGAAGCGAATTTAAGGGGGGCAAACCTTCGCAGGGCGGATTTAAGCGGTGCTTATCTGGGAGATACAATTTTAAGCGAGGCGGATTTACGAGATACTTTATTAATCGAAAGTCGTTTAATTAGAACAAATTTAGAGGGATCTAAATTAACGGGATGTTGTATTTATAATTGGCAAAAATCAGAAGTTGAAATGAATAAAGTAGAGTGTGAATATGTTTATACTGATTTTGATTATACGAATAAAAAACCCAAAAATCGTTATCCCAGTGACCGAAATTTTTTACCTGGAGAATTGGCTCAAGATTCCCCAGAAGATAGCCAGTTAATTCCGGTGGAATTTACGGAATATCCGAATTGGGAAGCCTTGGTTTATACTTTAGTTAAAGTAGAACAGGAGAGTCATGAACTTGAGTTGAGCATTCAAGGATTTGAAACTCAACCGGATAGTTTTTTACTTTATGTTAGGGCAAATTATTTAGTCAATGCTAAACTTCTGAGTCAACAGATTTTAAAGTCCTATCCGGCCATGAAGCAGAAACTTGTAAAGAAGCGATCGGACATTTTAGGGTTATTAAATTTGGAGGTTCCTATTTTTAACGCGGCCGTAGATTTGGATGGAATTCCTGAAGCGGTGATCTCTCCTGCTATAATTGAAGGGAATAATCATCAAACTTTATATCAAGAAATTTCTCGTCAAATTCAAGGGATTTTGCGATCGCAGGAACCGGAAAAATTTGTGGTTAGTGTCCAAAGATTATTAGATTTCCTGGCTAAAAATGGTGTGGAACTTGAGGATTTACAACATCAAGTGATTATTCAAGGTATTGTGCAACGCGCCCAACAAGAACCCCTATTTAAAGAGAGTTTATTCCGTTGGGAACAGGTCACCAGTCCAACGGAAAGAATTTCGTTGATGGGGGAATTAGTTAGATTTGCGATCGCTCTTTTATGGGAAGAATAAACTAGATTTTTTGATTTTAGCACAAAGACTAATCCGGTAAACTACTACTATAGCGGGCGACCCCTTACCGCATTAAATTGGATTTGATTTTTTATAAGCAGCCCAACCCCCGAAAGCAGAAATATCTGGCCATTGATAGTGTTCGATTAATTCCCTCGGATACAGTATCGCAGTTAAGACTTCCCCATCTTCTAACTTGATGTCCCCTGGATACATATTCGGAGGTTCGTTAACCAGTAAATGCTCATACTGGGTGTGCGAGATTTCATACACTTCTCCGGGGATAGAAATTCCGTCTTCTCCAATTTCATAAATCGCCGGATGCCAACCATTGCCCGCCGCGTGTAAGCGATATATGGGTAGGGTTTTAGCCGATTTAATCAATTTTGCTTCCCCTAAGTTTTTATGATCCGGTTGACCCTGGAGGGCCGAACCACAAATAAAGATCCGTTTAGTATTGGTCATAGAAGGGAATGGGTAATGGGTTTTGGGTAATGGGTAATGGGTTTTGGGTAATGGGTAATGGGTAATGAGGATTTATTAGTCAATTAATTAACTATTACACTGATAACTGATTATGGCGCGATCGCTATAGGAATTTATAGTGGTTTTTGAGCTTGTAAAGTACATTTTATACAGTATTCTAGTACGGAAATCAAGAGAATGGTGGAAAGAATAAAAAATAGATGTTAAAAAAAGATTAAATTTTGATTTATTGGTTTTCAGGAGAATCAAATTATGGATAAGATTACCCAAATTAGTATTAATAGCGATCGCCTACATCACCGAATCAACACTTTAGCCCAAATCGGTCAACAACCTTCGGGTAGTATTTGTCGCCTCGCCTTTTCCCCGGAGGATTTGGAGGGGCGTGCTACCGTCAAACAGTGGATGCTAGAGGCGGGAATGACCGTTAGCACCGATGTAGCCGGAAATCTCATCGGTCGCTATCAGGGCAAAAGTCCCACGGCTCCAGCTTTAGGGACAGGTTCCCATATCGACACCGTACCCACGGGCGGATGCTATGATGGAGCTTTGGGGGTATTAGCTGGCATAGAAGTAGTACACACATTAAAAAACCATAATCTACAACTCCATCATCCCCTAGAAGTGATAGTATTTGCCGACGAAGAAAGTACCATGATTGGTGCTCAGGCGATCGCAGGAACGGTGTTACTTGATGCTCCAGATCGTTATCAATCAAAGGCAGGAGAGTCGATTCAAGGATGTTTAGCACGGGTGGGAGGCAACTGGGATAACCTAGCAACAGCGCGACGGTCACGGGCAGATCTGGTGGCGTTTGTGGAACTGCACGTGGAACAGGGGGCCATATTAGAACAAAAGGGGGTTTCTATTGGAATTGTGCAGGGTGTGGTAGGAATGGAGCGCCTAAAAATTACGATTATTGGAAAAGCCAACCACGCCGGAACAACACCCATGGAAATGCGACAGGATGCGTTAATAGCGGCGGCAGAATTAATTTTAGCAGTGCGAGAAATAGCGTTAAAAATGCCTTCCCAACCCGTAGCAACCGTAGGATATCTTAATGTTTTACCCAATGCAGTTAATATTATCCCCGGACAGGTAGAACTTTCTGTAGATATGCGAGATTTATCTGATAATTGTTTACAGGAAATGTTGGCACAATTGCACAATAAGATAATATTGATCGCCCATTCAACTAATACCACAATTTCAACAACTCCCTTACTCAGTGTTAAACCAACCTTAGCGACTCCTGAAATTCAATATAGTATTGAATCTGTTTGTAAACAGTTAAACTTAAATTATGATTATCTTCCCAGTCGCGCCGGACATGATGCCTTAGAAATCGGCAGAATTACCAATATGGGAATGATTTTTGTCCCCTCTCAAGGAGGCTTTAGTCATTCCGAAGCCGAATATACATCCCCCGAACATTGTACCCAAGGAGCCAATGTATTATTACAAACTTTGTTATTATTAGATCAAAGCCATTAAACATCATCTGGGATGTGCATATTACTAACGGAAAAATCCGATTATCCCTTCGTGTCTTAGTGCCTTTGTGGTTCCTTACTATTTTTTTAAAATAATGATTTAATTGTCTTATAATATGAGCAGTTATTATCGTTATTAATCGTGATTATGAACAATCATCAACTCCTATCTTTACCTAAAATGGGATGCGGAACCTGGGCCTGGGGAAATCGCCTATTATGGGGTTATGATCCCAGTATGGATACACAGTTACAACAAGTATTTAATTTGTGTGTCAGTCAGGGTGTCACCTTATTTGATACGGGAGATTCCTACGGTACAGGGAAATTAAATGGACGCAGTGAATCGCTTTTAGGACAGTTTTCTCAAGAATATCAAGGAATAAATCAAGAGCAAATTTGTATCGCCACAAAATTAGCTCCTTATCCCTGGAGATTAACCCGCAAATCAATGATTAATGCCTCTGAAAATTCAGCTAAACGGTTAGGAAAAAATGTCGATTTAGTTCAAATGCACTGGTCTACAGCTAATTACGCTCCTTGGCAAGAAGGGAATTTATTAGCGGGTTTAGGAGATTTATATGAACAGGGATTAGTTAAAGGAATTGGCTTATCGAATTATGGGCCGAAACGGTTAAAAAAAGTTTATCAAAAATTTGCAGATCGGGGGATTCCGATTTCAACTTTACAGGTACAATATTCTTTATTATCAACCTATCCGGTCACGGAATTAGGGTTAAAAAAAGTTTGTGATGAATTAGGCATTCAATTAATTGCCTATAGTCCGTTAGGGTTAGGATTATTAACCGGAAAATTCTCAGAAAATACCCCTTTACCAAAAGGAATTCGTGGGGGATTATTTAAAAAATTGTTACCCGGAATTCAACCGATTTTAGCCAGTCTGAAAGAAATTGCTGAATTTCGGTCTAAAACTTTAACCCAAGTTGCTTTAAATTGGTGTATTTGTAAAGGTACAATTCCGATTCCTGGGGCAAAAAACCTAGAGCAAGCTAAGGATAATTTAGGGGCGTTAGGGTGGTATTTGGACTCAGGAGAAGTTGCAGCGTTAGATAATGCTGTGATGCGTTCTAATCAACAAATGGTACAAAATATTTTCCAGACTTCTTAGTTTTTCTAAAGTTTTTATTAATTAAATGACAATAATATTCTGTAAAAAAGAATGGAAACACATAGCATTATCGATCAAACCATCTCGTAGGGGGGTTCTGTAAGAATATTAAAATCCCACCCTTAACCTACCTAAACCCGCCCCTGACCCATTAAACTCAAAAAATTTGCTGCATTCACAATTTCAATTCCTTGATAATTTTGTAAAGGAAGTAAATGTTTTTTATCTCCAGTTACGATATAATTTGCATGACCAACAACCGCACATTCTAACACCATATTATCATCAGGATCAGTGATGATAACATTAAGAGTATTAGAAATTTTGACGACCTGTAAGAAACTCAATAAATCGGATAAAGTATCTGTAATTTGAGAATCTGTAAAATTGAGTTTTTGCTCTAACTTTTCCAGCAACTCATCCAATAATTCTTGACAAGTGATCGCCTTAATTTGACCCGTTCTAGCTAATTCCAAACATCGATAAGGACTACCTCGCCAACCCAGACCAGATAGCAATACATTCGTATCAAATACGACTATTGGATACATGGTCTATCCTCATGAATTAAATCATTAATAAAATCCTCGCGTTCTTCGTCAGATAAAGTATTCCAATTGATTCCTCTTTCATTACACAATCTCCGCAATTGACTTTCACCATAGTCTAAGCGTTCTTGACGTTGGGTTTCTGTTTCTTTCACAAGTTCTAGCAATATGATCCGTTTTTCTTTTAATGGTAATTGTTGGATCAGATCAATAATTTGTTCTGTTGTTAGAGTTAAGGTTGGCATAAGGATTGTTCTGAAAGATTAAATCAAGATAGCGAATATTAGAAGAATATAGTATTTTTTAGTATAACACAAATATTATCTAACAGACCAATCCTCTAAAGCCATTTTTATTATACTGTCTACTGAAGTAAAATCAGAAGCATCAACTGGTCTTAGCTTTTGACGAGATTTCATATATTTTCGATAATTGATATAATAATCTTGAAAACTCTTATAAACTTCATTAATTTCTGTTGTTCTTAAAGGATAATTTAAGTAACAAGGATCATCTCTATAACAACGAGTATAAAAATCTTCAAATTTTTCAACATTTATATAATCATCAGTACATATTCTAATTCTATCTACTCTTTTAACATTCTTAGTTACCATTGAAAAGATAGTAGGTAAATAAACATATAATGATAATTTATCTTTTGGATTTGTTTGTTCGGCGGGATCATACATAAAAGATATGCAAGTTTTATCAGTTAATAACTCACCCTTTTTATTGAATTTTGCAAAAAATATTTCTTTTGTAGAATAATTATATTGAGTCTCTAAACTTAGATCAGGACTATAGGATAGAATTTTTTGAATGATTAATAAAACTCTTTCTCTAATTTCTGGTTTGTCTAACAAATATCCCTGAATAAAGGAAGGTAAAGACTCAAATAATGAATCTTCTATGATTTCAATTGAAATTTTTGATAAAATTCTGTTATCAAGTTTTTTTAAAACCAAAAAATATTCTCCATTGTCATATTGTTTCACTTCATGGGTTAATAATAAGCAATCAGAAATCATCTTTCGAGCATAATCAATGGTTGAACTATTAAAATATGAAGCGATCGCAATTAAAAGAAATTTTTTACTAAAATCTACTCGTTCAAAATTAGGATCTTGATGAGATTCTTTCCCGAAAAAATCTTGATATCTTAATAGTTGATCTATACTCCCTTTTCCTTCTCCTTTTTTAAGCTCTAATATTGCCAGTCTACCTTCTGGGTTAACTCCTAATATATCAGAACGATTTTGTTTATTAATAAAATATTGTTTTTTAACGGGATCTAAATTAAGCAAGGGTTTGAGATGTAACCAGATAAATTCTTCGAGTAATGCTTCAGACTTGAGCAAAAATTTTCCCTTAGACTGTCTTAACATGATTTTTATAAAAATAGCCTATTTTATTATAAACCAAACCTGAAACTAACGCTATATGAATAAATTTCTTAACCTACAATAACATTAATTTGTAGGGGCGGGTTCCGTAGGATTCTTGACATCCTACCGTTAATCTTTGTAAACCCGTCCCCGAACCTTTCTATCCTCATGCACAATATCATTAATAAAATCTAATCGTTCCTCGTCATTCATGTTATCCCAATCTTTCCCCCTTTTCCAAGCTAAAAGTCGCCCATGTTCTTCTCCATCTTTTGTAAACTGATCGAGGGAACCCCAACGGGACTCTATTAAAAATCCGACTAATTCCGCTTGACAAGAATAAGAAAGTTGTTTAACTAAATCTAGGACTTGTTCATAAGTTAACGTTAAGGTTGATGTTGACAATGGTTTTACCTCCAGTCTTGAATCTTGCGATCGCCTTTCTATTATAACTTTAAATTTCTTAACCTACAATAACATTAATTTGTAGGGGGGGTTCCGTAGGGTTCTTGACATCCTACCGTTAATCTTTGTAAACCCACCCTCCTTTTTTCAAGATTAAATAAAAGGGCGGGTTTATTTAGGTTAAGGGTGAGATTTTAATATTTTTGTAGAACCCGCCCCTACACATTCATGTAAAAATATTAGGGAAAATGTGAACAATCTTTTTCTAAACAACTAATAACCTCTGAACAGAAACCGCCATATCAGGAAAAGCCAGAGGATAAATGTCTCCTTGAGTTAAAATCTCTTGAGATTGATAATCACCCTGTTGAGGATTTCTAAATACAA
>Ga0208359_1000031_pt1 | contig 30684 bp, 41 predicted proteins | sample LakMenEpi26Aug09_FD_150732 | JGI IMG/M metagenome (GOLD analysis project Ga0208359, IMG submission 150732) | Freshwater microbial communities from Lake Mendota, WI - 26AUG2009 deep hole epilimnion (SPAdes) | ecosystem: Environmental > Aquatic > Freshwater > Lake > Epilimnion/Euphotic zone ... | reverse complement strand
TTCAAAACTCGATTGTTATTGAATGTTATCAAGAACGGCAACTTGATTGCTCAAGACATTATTTATTCGGATAACGTTGACGCTTTAATCGGTAATTATTCCAATACGTTCACATTCAATTACACGCGATCGGTGAACATGGCAATCAACGATCAAATCAAATTCGGAATCACGCTTGTGGTCGAAGGCGCGCAAAGTTACGGCGCGCCTAACTTAACACGAACTATTGAATTGACTTCGATTTCCACGAATATCAATTTCATCAAGTCACAACAAGCGCTTGCACCCGGTGGCACGGTGGCCGTGAATTCATTCTTGCCCGACATGACTGGCGACGTGTTTTTTAAGGGATTGACAACCATGTTTAATTTCATGATTAAGCCGTCCACGTTTGACGCGACCGTTTTGGAAATCGAACCGTTGTCGCAATTTTACAACAGTTCACAAGACGCGCTTGATTGGACGCAACTCATTGACTATTCGCAACCGCTGAACGTTCAACCAACGATTAATTACGCGTCGAAGGAATACAATTTTCAATTCAAACAAGACGACGACTATTATAATAATCAGTACACCAACACGCAACTGGACAATTATGGCGAATTCGCCATTTTAAGCCAGTCGCAATACGCGACCGAAGTGACGAACATGGCGCTTCCATTTAGCCAAAAACCATTGGTCGAAATACACCCGTCGTTGATTGTTCCATGCGCGTTTCAAGTCAACTTCGATTCATCGGCCACGGGGCAAAAAGTTCCGAAGAAAGGAACGGCGTTCATTGTTCAGGTGGGCGCAATGAGAAACGCGACGTGGAAATATCACGACGAATTCAACGCTCAACAAAATTTGACACAATATCCGTATGTCGGACACCTTGACGACATCGACACGCCGACGTTCGATTTGAATTTCGGTGTTCCAGATGTTGTTTACTATCCCGCGACGACGTACACGAATGACAACTTGTTGCAATATCACGACACCTTTATTCAAGAACTTGTTTCGAGGTACGGAAAATTACTAACGTGTTACGCTAAGATTGACACGAAAATAATTAACACGCTTGATTTCCGCAACTTAATAAACATTAACGGCGTCGTGTATCGACTGCAAAAAATAAGCGACTACGATTCAACCAAAGAACGAACAACACAAATCGAATTGCTTCGTTTGATTCAAGGCGAAGGAACTGGAATCGAACAAGACGAACCGCTTGAAACCGAAGAAACAAACATCGACATAATAACGGAATACATTGAAGACATAATAATCACGGAATAATATGGGAACAAGAATATCACAATTACCGCCGAAGGGCGCAAACCTTGCGGACACCGACTTGTTAATGATAAGTCAAGAAACGAGCGACGCTTACGAATCGAAGTCAATCACGGGCGCGCAAATAATTGCAAGCGCACAAGAGGGCGTTCAACCGACGCTTGTTTCAGGAATGAATATCAAGACGGTGAATTCAACGTCGTTGCTTGGAAGCGGGAACATAGCCATTCAAACCAATCCGAGAACGTTGGCAAGCGTGAACGGAAATGCGGTCACTGGAACAAGCATTCAAATAAGCGCCTCCGTTTTGATTCCAGCGGGAACGTTGGTGGCAAATAATACTATCTACATAAAAGCATTCATCAACAAAACGGCGGGTTCGGGGGTTACAACGCCACGTTATTATGTGAACACGGCTAACACTTTAACGGGCGCAACCTTACTTGGTGCGGGTGGTGGAATGTCAACAAGTGTTTATTTTCAACGATTCGAAAGAAACATTTTCTTTGACGGAACGAACTTGAATTCATTTTTAGCGGGAACAAGTTCGGCAAATGATTACACTTTAAGTGGAATAACTTTGACCGCTTTCAATCCATTGGTTGACAATTATTTGATTTTTGCAATCAGCAACGGAACGACAACACCGGATAACGGAAATTTCAAACGCGTAATTGTTCAAATTTATGACTAACTTAACAACCATTGAAGGCGGGTTCATCATGCATGAATTCGAATTCCATTTCGACGGCGACGCCGAAGTTCTTGACACAACACAAGCGCACGTTCCGACGAATCGCGGTGTCATTCTTTGCGACACGACAATGACCATTGACGACGAATCATTCAATAATATAAACGATTTTTTAACGACGCTTTATGGCTAACAAAGAAGCCGTTTTTACGGTCACGGTAAACACGGGAAATTCCGTTCAGGATTTACAAAACGCGGACAAGGCCGTTCAACAACTTGGTCAAGATTTGCAAAAAACGCAAGACGTTGCAAAGAATTCAAGCGGAACGGACGCAATGGCGCAAAAGCTTGCGGAACTTGACGCACGGCTTGAAGCTGGTGGGTTATCCATGCGCGAAATGACCAAGACCATGAAGGAATACCAGACGATAGCTTTGCAAGCTGGCGTCGAATCCCCGGTCGGAATGCAAGCGCTACAAAATGCGTCGGCGTTGAAAGATGAAATCGGTGACTTGAAAGCGCAAACGACGGCGTTGTCAAGTGACTTCGTTGGACTTGACACAACTTTGGCGGGTGTCGAAGTAGGCGCGCAAGCATTCGCGGGCGTTACGTCGGCTATGGCGTTAACTGGTGTCGAGAATGAAAACTTAATGAAGTCAATGCAAAAACTTCAGGCGGTTCAAGGATTGACGAATTCGATTTCGACCATTGCAAACAAGTTGAATTCGGATTCAATCTTGGGAATCCAGCTTCGGACGTACTGGGAAAAACTAAAAAATTCGGCATTCGTTCAAGGGACTTCAGCAACGACCGCGAACACAACGGCCACGGTTGCGCAAACAACCGCGACGACCGCATCGGCAACGGCAACGGCAACGTTGACGGGTGGAATGAAATTGTTTCGTCTTGCGTTGGCATCAACTGGAATCGGTTTGCTTGTTGTTGCGCTTGGCGTATTGATTGCGAATTTTGGTTTCGTTGTTAAAGCGATTCAACCAGTCATCGACGGATTTAAAGCGATTGGTGATTTTTTAGGATTAAGCGATTTCGCTGGAGAAGAAGCGCACAACAATGAAATGGCGCGCCTTGAAGCTGAAAAACAAGCACGCGAAGAATTAGCACAAGCGCGCGAAGCTCAATTCAATGCCAGCCAAAAACAATACGACCGAGAAATTGCTTTAATGGACGCACAAGGTAAAGACACCAAAGCATTGACAAAGTTAAAAATTGAAGAATCGATTAAATATCAAAAGGAAAAACTTAAAGAAATTGAACTCGAAATACAAGCATCGGAGCAAACCGTAAACACTTTAAAAAAATTGGCAGGTACTGATAGCGAATCAGTTAAAAGATATGAAGACATAAAAAAACAACGCGTTGAATTAACCGAAGGAATCAAAGACGCACAAAACCAATTGCTTATAAATGAAGTAAACAACGCTAAAAAATCTGAAGATCAAGCGAAAGAAAACGCGAAGAAAGCAAATGAAGCTTACAAAAAAAGAAAAGAAGCACAAAAAAAAGAAGCTGAAGAAACGAAAAAAGCGCACGACAAATATCTTGAACAACTCAAAAAACATAACGAGGACTTACTAAAAGAAGAAGAAGCGATTGACGAAATGATTCGGCGTTCTAAAATGTCCGCGCGTGATTTGGAATTGTCCGACATTCAGGACGAATACTTCGCGAAAAAAACACAAGCCGAAAAGCTTGGCGCTGAAGGCGCTGAATTGCTGGCCAAATTAACGGCTGAAGAAGAATTGAAAAAAGCTGAAGTTCGAAAAAAATACGCGGACGCCGAATTGAAAGCGCAAGCCGACCGTGAAACTAAACGTCGCGAACGTCAAAAATTCTTGGACGAAATAAACTTGAACGACCAAGAAAAAGCGTTGAAAGATGTTTCAGAAAAATTTGACGAATCGAAAAAAGAATTGTTGCGTCGATTGAATTCAACAAACGAAGACGAACGAATCACACAAGAAGAATTCAACAACGCAATGATTGCGCTGGAACAAAAGAAGGCCGACAAGATTCTTGAAATAAATAAACAAGCATCTGAAAAATCAAAAGAGCAACAAAAAAAGGATCGCGAAGAATCATTGAAAGGCGTCACCGATTTTCTTGCGAACTCTCAAATGGTTTTGGATCATGTCAAGACGGTCAATAATTTAATCAATGAAATCGATCAAGCGCGTTTGAATAGTTTAAACAAGAATCGCGACGAAGACCTTGCGAATCTGGACGCTAAAATGCAAGCGGAATTGAACGCCGAAGGTGTGACCGCTGAACAGAAAAAACAAATCGAAGAAAAATTCGCGCAACAAAAATATCAAGTTCAACTTCAGGCGTTCAACGCTGAAGAAAAAATTCGCAAACAACAATTCATTCGCGACAAGGCAATCAAGCTTTCGCAAATCGCAATCGACACGGCGTCCGCAATCGTTAAGGCGATCGCACAATATGGCCCGCCACCGTCACCGATGGGAATTGCTGGAATCGCGTCCGCTTCAATCATTGGAATAACGCAAGCGCTGGCGGTTGCCAATCAACAATACAAGTCGGGATCAGCGCCAAGCGCGCCAAATATTTCAACCGGTGGGGGTGCAATGACGGGCGCAAGCGCTTCGTCGTTCAGTTCGTCACCAACGCCAACGACATCGACGGCGGGATTGACGGAACAAGGAACACCAACACCGACCACGACGTCAACTCAAGTTTATGTTTTGGAATCGGACATTTCAGCAACGCAAAACAAGGTCAAGCTTCAGGAAGCCAAAACAAGTTTTTAAGCCATGACCGACCGCGCGTCGTTAAGAATGTTTCGTTGATTGAAAGGCAACCATACGTTCGAAGCAATTCTTCGGCCTTCGGAATGTTGTCCTTGTGAAGCTTTACGTTGTGACCTTTGCGAATGAATTCAGGCAAGTTCATGTTCAGGTAAATTGATTTGATGAAATGGTTGTATCGTTGCCATTCAATCAGTTCAAAAATTTCAAGCAACTTGTCGGAATCCATTAACACTGGCGAATGTGTTTCGAAATTCCACAAAGGTCGGTCATAATACTTCAAGAATTCAATCGTGTTGAACATTGCTTCACGGTAATGCGACGGGTGTTGTGGAATGATTTCAAGCGTTCCCGAATGAATAGGAATGTCGGCGCGAAGTTTTGGCGTCACGAAGAAATCGTCGTTCATGTAAATGAATTCACCGCCACGTTGACGCGCGTATGTCAAGACCTTGTTCGTCACGTCCGCGCCTCGAATGTTGTTCAACTGGGGACAAGGAATGTTGTCAATGGTTGCGACCTTGTCGCCAACGGTTACAATGTGCGCGTCGGGGAATGACATTCGAATGAATCGGATTGATTGTTGAATGTCGAAGTCGTCACGACCGCGTCGGTAAGGGAATACAAATGTCATCGAACAAATTTACTTAATATATTAACATGAAAAAAGACCTTCCAATTTACGAAATCATGATTGACCTGAACGATCCAGAAACAACGGTTTCGTTCAATTCATTGGTTGAATTTCCAGCGCACGAAAAGAAATTAGAAACATTCAACAAGCGCGTGAAGTACGAATTCAACGAAGAACAACAAGTCATCACGGGAATTGCGATTTCAGCCGATACACCGATTTACCGCTACGACGACAATTCGAAAGAAGAATACTACGTCGTTTTCAAAAAGGACGCCATTCGCGATATTATTCTTGATTACGCACGTCGGAACAATTTCAACAATGTCAACCTTGACCACAATCCGCACAAGGTCGTTGATGGCGTGTTCATGATTATGTCGTATCAAATCGACAATGAACGTGGATTCACAGCACCCGAAAGATTCAAGGACGCGAACGACGGTTCGTGGTTGGTTTCGTACAAAGTGACGGACAAGGCGTTATTCGAAAAAGCAAAGAACGGCGAATTCAATGGATTCAGTATTGAAGGCGTTTTCACTTTGCTTGAAACCGACCAAACGAAAGAATCCGAATTCGAAGCAATATTAAAAGAGGTTCAATTGTGGCGACGCAACATCGAACGAATTCGAATGTTCAACGACTATCCTGAAGCGGTATCGAACAACGCAAAACGCGGAATCGAACTGAATGAAAAATACGGGAACAAGTGCGCCACAAGGGTTGGCCGTTTACGCGCAACCACCTTGTCAAATCGCGACACCGTTTCGGTGGCAATCATAAAACGAATGTATTCCTATCTTTCACGCGCCGAAGCTTACTACAATGAAAGCGACGAAAGCGCTTGTGGAACGATTTCGTTCTTGTTATGGGGTGGCAAAGCTGGCCTTCGTTGGTCGGAATCTAAGCTGAAGGAAATCGGCGAACTTTAATTTTCGAACAACTTTACTTAATACTTAAAAACAAACATGAACGCATTTGAAAAAGTAATGAAAGAACTTGGTGCAATCAAGACCATGTTCACAAGCGCGACCGAACAAACGTTCGAAACCGCAACACTTTTGGACGGCGAAACAACCATTGAATTCGATTCATTGGAAGCCGGGCAACAAGTTTTTATTGTAACGCCTGAAGGTCGCATTCCAGCGCCTGAAGGAACACACGCGCTTGGTGGTGAATACACGGGCGTAACAATCACCGTTGACGCTGACGGATTCATTTCCGAAGTAACCGACGAACGTGCAACCGAAGAAACGACAACTGAAGAAACAAGCGCCGAATTCGAAGCGGTGTCCGCTGAAGAATTGCCCGCCGTTTTAGAAGGTGTTACCGAATTGATTGCGTCCGAACTTGGTTTGGAAATGGACAAAGCTTACGACGTCGCAAGCGCGGTTGTGACCAAGATTAACGAATTGACTTCAATGGAAGAAGCTGAAGTTGTTGAACAATCAATGTCCGCTGAAGCGATTGAAGCAATAATCAATGGAAAGCTATCAACATTCGCAACAACTTTCGAAGCGGTTGCCGAAATGGCGAAAAGCATTTCCGAAGACAACGCAAAACTTCGCAACGAAATCGCGTCTTTGAAAGCTGACTTCGAAAGCTTCAAGGCGATGCCGTCGAACGAAACAAAGGAAAGCGAGAAATTCGCAAGGGGTGGCCACTTGACGGCTAAACAACAATTTTTGAAACAATATAAAAACCTATAATCATGTCTATTAAAAAGTATGTAAAATCGAATTTCGATTATGATGTGTCTGGATTGTCACCTTATGTTGACGACCAACGCGAAGACCTTATTCACCGTTCCGTAACTGAAGCGCAAACGCTTTCGTACATTGCAATTCAACAAGGGATCAAAGGAACTGAAGACCTTAAATTGTTAAACGATTCAATCGTTTATCAAACTGGCGATTGTTCCATGTCACCTTCAGGCGACACCGTATTCACCGATCGACAAATTTCTGTTGAGACAATCGGTTATTTGAAGAAGTTTTGTCAAAAAGATTTGGCTGGATTTTGGACGCAACTTGCGCTTCGTCCGGGTGCAATGGCTGAAGACAAGACACTTCCTTTCGAACAAGTTTTAATTAACTACCTTTTGGAATTACACGCGTTCGAACTTGAAAAATTAATTTGGCAAGGGAACAAAGTTTCAGGTTCTGGAAACTTAGCGTTCATGAACGGATTCAATTCATTCTTGACCGTTGCGAATGGTTGTGTTGACTTGAACACAACTGGTTATGCGTCAATCGACGCAACCAACGCTTTCGACATTTTCTACGAAGCGTTCGTAAACACACCCGCAAACGTTGCCGAAGGTCAAGATTTCATTTGCTTTACTGGTCGTGAAAACTTCAACTACTTATTGAAGAACTTGGTTGACTTAAATATGTTCAATTACAACCCAGCACAAATCGGAACAATGAATGAAATCCTTTTACCGGGAACAAACATGAGAATTGTTAAAGTAAACGGGTTGAACGGAACGACCAAAATATACACTGGTCGCGCGTCACATTTCTATTTCGGAACTGACTTGTCAAGTGATTTCGAATCTTATGACTTGTGGTATTCTTTCGACGACGATGTGATTTATTTACGTTCTAAATTCCGCGCTGGTGTTCAGGTTCCATTCTTGAACCAAGTTGGAACATTCGAAGGAATCTAAATTCATTAACGGCGCGTTTCGGCGCGCCTTTGTTAAACCTAAAAAAATAAAAAGAATATGTCTTGTTTAATGACAACCGGTTATAACGACCGAACTTGTACGAACGGAAAAGGCGGAATCAAAAGTGTGTTGTTGTTCCCGTTGGGTGCAACTTCGGGCGCGGTTGTTTCAGCTTCCAACGAACTAACTTCATTGACTGTAACTGGTGAAACATTCCTTTACAAACTGAAGTCAAACCTTTCAAGCTACACCGCACCAGTTCGCGTTGACAAGAACAACGGAACGCTTTGGTACGAACATGAATTATCAATGATTCTTGCGTCCGATTCGAAAGAATTACGCGCTGAAATTCATTTGCTTGCACAAAACGAATGTGTTTGTTTGGTTGAAAATGCCGACGGAACAATCGTTGCCCTTGGTCTTGGTGAAGGTCTTCAGGTTGCCGACGCAAACGAATACACTTCAGGCGTGTTGAAAAGCGACCGAAAAGGACACGTTATCGTTATGCGAGGAATGGAAAACGACGAAGTCCCAGACGTTGATCCAGCGCTTTACACTACATTGTTAGGCCAGCAATCACCTTCAATTTAATCACTACTTAACTTGCAAAGAAGGGAATGGGTTTGTCCCGTTCCCTTTTTTTTGTTTAAATTAGTCGCATGAAAGTAAAAAAAGAATTTATCGGTTGCAAGTGTTGGTCGCCAACGATGCAACGCTACGTCAAAATCGAAGAAGGAAAAGACGAAATTTATTTGTCGCTTGGAATCCTTGACATTTTTGAATTTGAGAAACCTAACCTTGTAAAAAAAGACAATGTTAAAAATACAAAAAAACGGAACAACTCCGCTGGTAGTGACGGTGACGGAATTGACAACAATCCCGAATCCGAACTATCTATTTGAATTCATTCACGAGCAATCGTTCAACACACAAACGTGTGTCTTGACGAACATTTCGCAAGGGATTCCGCGTTATGATGAATTCGTCTTGGTTGACGGCGTTGATGTTACCTTCATTTACGACGGGTTTTATCTTTACAACATTTACCAACAATCGTCACCGTCGAATCTTGATCCATTGAACACGCAAGGACTTGTCGAAACTGGACGCGCTCATGTGATTGAAGCCGATTCACCTTCGTACGAATACGATTCACCGATTTATTTTAACATTTATGAATAATAAAATTACGTCTTTGTCGTTCCGCAAGGACTTCCAAAAACCTGAAGAAGAAAAAGACCGTTCACTCGGATTCACGAAGTGGGGAAAAAAGAACGACTATCCATTTTTTTTGGTGGATTTATATAATGGTTCAGCTTACCATCAAGGAATAATAAAGAACAAAACACACTACATTGCCGGGGGTGGTCTTCAAATCGTTTCTGGAATGATTCAACCATTCATCGACAACAAATGGTCGGACTTTGACATGAATGAAATCGCTGAACGAATGGCGTTCGATCAAGAATTGTTCGGTGGAATGGCGGTGAAGGGAACGTGGAACAAGGAACAAACAAAGGTTGTCATGTGGGAACACATACCGATTGACATGATTCGCGCGTCGGTTGATGAAAGAACCTACTATATTTCGGATGACTGGACGGCGTTGAATCAATCACCAGAAAAAACGAACCTTCGAATTTTACCAGCTTACGACAAGGACAACCGAACTGGTTCGTTCATTTTGTACTACAAAGAACCACACCTGAAAGGTCGAAAAGAATTGGGTGTTTATCCTAAACCGTCTTATTATGGTGGAATCACGGCGATTCAAACGGACGTGGACATTTCGAAATTTCACATGTACGAACTTCAAAACGGATTCAAGTCTGGAACACTAATCAACTTTCCTTCAGGTTATCCAGAAACAACCGAAGAATTGAATCGACTGAAAGAAAATGTCAAAGGTCGTTCACAATCGGTCGAAGACGCTGGTGAAATTATTTTGACATTCAGCAATGGCAAAGACGAAGCACCTGAAGTATTGTCGTTGAATGGAAATAATTTGGATCAAAGATATTTGGCTACCGAAAAAAGCGTTCAACAAAACATTCTTGTGGCGCATGCGATTACTTCACCGCAATTGTTCGGTGTTCGTCTTGAAGGTTCATTTAATTCAGCGGAAAGCGGTGATTTATTCAACATTTTCAAATCGACTTATGTCAACACAAAGCAAAGACGAATCGAATGGATGTTGAATTTAATGCTTGAACTTGGCGGTTATGTTGGTAAAATCAAGCTTCACGACGTTGATCCATTACCGAAGGACGCACCGCAAACGGAACAAGCACCAACAATTGAAGGACAACCAACACCCGAAGCCGTGGACGTAGCAAAAAGCGCATTGAATGGCGCACAAATCGCGTCATTGATTGACGTGGTTGCCAAAATAAAAGAAGGAATCTTAACACCGCAAAGCGCATTGTCGATTGTGTTGGCTTCATTCCCTACCATTGACGAAAGAACGGCGCGTGAAATCGTTGGTGTTCCAGCGACGGCGCTTTCAATGTGTCACAACAACAACTTCAGCACCGACGAAATAAAGGTGTTCGAACAATTCGGTGAATCGAATGACAACTTCATCGTTCTTCATTCCGAACCGATTGAATGGAACACACCAAGCGCTGAAGTTTTCGCACGAAGTCAACAACTATTCGACAAGGTTGGCGAAATTTCCGCCATGTTGACTGGTGGCGACAAGGACGTTTTGAAACTTTTGGCCGATGGCGAATCAAGCGACGCAATCGCGAAGGCGCTGAACACATCGGTGGCCGAGGTTGCGAAACGAATTCAAGCAATTCGTGAACTTAACTTGTTAACGAAAGAAGGTGACGTCAACACGTTGGGAAAAAATGTAATTGACAACGTGGAAATTCCCGTGTCACGTTTCCAAGTCCGTTATACTTACCGAACGCGCCCGAACGTTCCCGATCCGATAACGCAATCGCGCGCGTTTTGCGTGAAGCTAATTGAATTAAATCGAAGCTATTCACGACAAGACATTGACACGATTTCAACACGCGTTGATCGTGACGTTTGGAAATATCGCGGGGGTTGGTACACAAATCCCGACACGGGTGCGACGACACCGTTTTGTCGTCATGAATGGATTCAACAACTTGTAATTGCACAATAATATGAACTATCTTTTATCCGTTGAAAACCTAAAGAAGCTTGGCTTGATACACCAAAACACCGACACGAAAATTCTTGCGGTCGCCATTCGTCGAAGTCAAGACATTAACGTTCAACCAGCGCTTGGGACACCTCTTTACAAAGCGTTATTGCAACGCGTCCAAACGAACACATGGACACCGACTTATCTAACGCTCATGAACGACTACGTTGTGCCGTGTTTGGTTGCTTACGTCGATTACCGTTGCGCGTTACTATTGAACGAAAAGCTGACCAACAAATCGGTTGGTCGAATCGACGACGAACACATCAAAGCGAACGACGACAAGATGACCTTTACACTTCGCGATCAACTATTAAAGGACGCGCAATTTTACAAAGAACGTTTAATCGGTTTCTTAATGGACGACAACGGTGACAATTACCCCGAATACATTGATTGTTGCGGTTCGCCTTCAATGTGTCACGAAAAGGTGACGAAGGATCAAACGGGTTATTCACCGCTTAATTGGACAATATGAACAAAAGGTTCACACCTTCGAAGAAAGACATCGAGAAACTGAACAAATACTTGAAAAATGGAAAAGACACTAAACCAGTTAATGAAGGAATTCGAAACGATTGCAACGGAACACCGTCAAATCAACGCGTTCTTTCAAGGCGACTATCTTGACGCGGTGTCACGCGACGCGGTTGATTATCCTTTAATGGTTGTCACGTTGCAACCGGGTGTCATCAACGACTTCGGTGTTCAGGTGAACGCAATCATTTCCATTGCGGACAAATACAACGTTCAAGATTACCGACAAATTAACGAAATTCATTCCGATTGTCTTTCGATTTGTAAGGACATTCATGTCATTTTGAAACAATGGCGCTTCGAGGATTTCCTTGATGTTCAAGGAACAATCACAACGCAACCATTCATTAACCGTTCGCACGATGTTACGGCGGGGTGGACGATGAATGTCGCCATGAACGTGTTCGATAACGAGGATTGGTGTCAAATTCCTATGGACAATTATTCCTTTGGCAATGATTAACCCGGGACACATACAATTCATGGCGGTTTGTTACTATTTATTTAGTTACGCAACCGCCGTTTCATTGTGGTTCGCCGACGAACTTCACTTGATTTTGTTTGGTTGGGCGTTATTTTGTTTTAACAATTATCAACTATTTACCGAATTATTCTACCAACAACAAGACGATGAAAACTAAATTCACGCTTTTCGCCATTTCAATTATTTCAATTCTTGCACCGGTCAAAGGAATGGTCATGATTACCGTGTTTTTTATTTGGATTGATTTGTGTTTTGGGATCTGGCGAAGTCGTAAATTGAAAAAACCGCTTCGTTCCCGTGGATTCGCAAGGACAATTTCTAAAACGTGTCTTTATGCTGGCGGAATCGTGTCGGTTTTTTTCCTTGAAAAACACGTTCTTGCCGACTTGATTGGAATGTTTGTGTCCGTTGACCTTGTGTTGACGAAGGCGTTCACCTTTTATTGCGTGTTCACAGAATTGAAATCAATCAACGAATCTTATTTTGACGTGACTGGAAAGGACGTGTTGAAAGGATTTAAGGAATTTATCACCGCAAAAAAACAAGAATGGGACGAATTCAAATAAGTGACTTAAACTTGATTCAAGAACGATTGTCACCTGGACAATTCATTGCCGAAGAACACCCAAAAAAACAAATTTACCTTCATCACACCGCTGGCGGTGGCGATGCTCGAAGCGTTTCGAAGTTTTGGAATTCGAACGAATCAAAGATTGCGACGGCTTTTGTGATCGGTGAACGTGGCGAAATCGTTCAATGTTTTAGTTCGAAATATTGGGCTTGGCATTTGGGTGTCGGTTCGGACATTTTCAAGGCGAACAAGCTTCCATTCATCGACCTGAATAAGTATTCAATCGGAATCGAATTAACGAACTGGGGAATGCTTCGACAAGTGAACGGTAAATTTTACAACTATGTGAACGGCGTTGTTCCTTCGTCGAACGTTGTTGAACTTGAAAAGCCGTTCAAGGGTTTCAAATTTTGGTATCGTTACACCGATCAACAAATCGAATCGACGCGAAAGCTTGTGACGTATCTTTGCGAAACATACGACATTCCGCTTGATTACAACGAATCGATTTGGGACATCGATTTGAACGCGCTGAAGAACGTTCCCGGAATCTACACCCACAATTCCGTTCGTCGCGACAAGTTCGACGTTTATCCATGTCCACGTTTAATCGAAATGCTGAAGAACTTATGAAAGCAATCTTAGCCGTTTTCGTGGCGTTTGCCGTCGTTTCGTGTTCGTCGGAACGCTTGGCACAATATCACGTCCGAAAAGCGCTCAAACACGGCGCAAAATTGACACAAGACACCGACACAATTCGAATCGCAACCGTTGATTCGTTCCCGGTCATTCGTCACGATTCAATTGTTTGGGAAAAGTTTATCGCGTATCGCGATACCGTGATAAAATTTCAAAATGTTTATGTGCCGAAGACACGCTGGCAAACTCGTATCGAATATAAAGAACGAATCAAGACGCTTCGAATTAAAGGAAAAACGCAATGGAAAACGGCGAAGGCGCAACAAGTTTTGAAATACAAATACAAATGGTGGTGGTTGATTGTTGCGTTTGCAATTGGTTTTTTGGTTCGGTACATTATAACGCCAACATTCATCGGTCGCGTTAAACTATTCTTTAAATACATTTTATGAAACACCGTCCACGTTTGACGCGTGACGAATTACTGGTCGTTCAACAATACCGGGCAATCAAACGAGAATGTGACGAACAAGACATTGACTTGAAAACCGTCAAACATGGTTGGTTGAAATCAAAGAACACGTCTTTGTTTTTTAAGAATCCGAACTTTGAAGATAACGAATCAACCAAACTTGAAAACCTGAAGGTTGACATTCTCAAAGCAATCGAAGAACATTCACCAGTTTATCCAGCAATCAATCGAACGCAATCAACCGAAAGTCATTTACTTGTCATTGATCCAGCCGACGTTCACATCGGAAAGCTGGCGACGTCATTCGAAAGTGGTGAAAATTACAATCAACAAATCGCGGTCAATCGCGTTCACGAAGGCGTTCAAGGAATACTTGACAAGTCAAGCGGGTTCAACATCGACAAAATATTGTTCATCGGCGGGAATGACATTCTTCACATTGACACACCGAAACGTCAAACGACTTCAGGAACGCCACAAGATACCGACGGAATGTGGTATGAAAACTTTTTAAACGCAAAACGGCTTTACGTTGACATTCTTGAAAAGCTTGTCACAATCGCGGACGTCCATTTCACTTTCAATCCTTCGAATCACGACTATACGAACGGCTTTTTTCTTGCGGACGTGATTCAATCATGGTTTCGTAATTGCAAAAACATCACATTCGATTGTTCGATTTCACATCGCAAGGCATTCCGTTATGGGACGTCTTTAATCGGAACGACACACGGCGACGGCGCGAAGCTTCAGGACTTGCCCTTGTTAATGGCGCAAGAATTTCCGATTGAATGGTCGCAAACAAAACACCGCTACGTTTACACCCACCACGTTCATCACAAAATGTCGAAGGATTTCATCGGTGTGACGGTTGAATCTTTACGTTCACCGTCTGGAACGGATTCATGGCATCACCGCAACGGCTACCAACACGCGCCGAAGGCCATTGAAGGGTTCATTCATCACAAGGAACACGGTCAAATCGCACGATTGACACATTTGTTTTAAGCGTTTTTTACCGCAAATAAGCGGAATTTATGTGATTATTCGCACGATTTCGACATTTCCTTATTTAGAACGATTCTAAATTTGTTGAAAATGTGAAAAAAAATTGCGTAAAGTTTTGCAGTTATGAAACATTTTGTAATTTAGCAACGTTAAACAATTAAAAAAAATGCTATGAACACTTACAAAATTTCATTCAAAGACGCGAACGACAACACCGTGTTCGCAATGCATCACCAAGCGGACGCGCAATGTGACGTTCGTTTATTTGCGAATCAAATCGTTGAATCAAAATCCGAAAAACTTGGATTAACAAGTTTTGAAATCGAAAAGAAACCGACGCAACAAGAACTTGAATTCGCTGGTAAATTTCCGGAATATACGCGCGCCATTCAATACGTTCGAAACAACAAAAACAATCTTGACAAGCAATTCTTGTTCAATCTTTTGACTTCGTGTCTTTGTTACATGGACGAACAATCTTTAAAAACAATCAATCAAATCTGGTTAAAATGAAGGACTTTATTAAATCAACACTTTTGCTCATTGCAATGCCGTTTCTTTTATATTACTTTTTAATTTTTGTGTTATGCTATCTATAGAAAATGACAAATGGTTTCACTACCAATTGAACGATTCGACCTTTGTCGAAGGTTATTTTGAAATAAAACGAACGATTTGCGAAGAAGACGAAGTCGTCGGACTTGACCTTGAATTGTCACCAATTTACGCGACAAAAATAATCGGTGAAATGGAATTCGACTACACGACCAACGACGAAGAAATTGAACAAGTTAAAAACGCGATTACCGAAAACATTCTGAGCGATTCATTGAACTGGATTTTGTCGGAATACATTTCACACGAAGACAAGCTTTGGTTTAATCATTACGAAAACTTAAAAATACAACAAGCAAATGAAGAAAAATTCTAAAATCAAAACGCCACAATTGACGCTTGCGGAATGCGTTCGCTGGTGGACGAAAGAACGACGCGGTTCATTCAACGTACAATTGTATTTAAAAATTTGCGAAATCAAATCAAAACGAGGATGTTGACGACAATAAGTTTCAATCAACAAGAAATAATTCAAAACATTTTGAAATTGCATTGTCCGCAAGGAATTGAACTTGATCCAACTTATTCAAAAGGAAATTTCTATAAAAATTCTAACATTGATGAACCGATTGAAAAATTTGATTTAATTCCGCAAACGGATGACACACTTCAATCAAATGCGAATAATTTACCACACTTAGATCAAAGCATTTCATCAATTATGTTTGATCCACCATTTGTTGTAGGACATACAAAGGAAAAACCTTCAGGAATAATTGGCGAACGTTTTCATGGTTTTCCATACATTGATGACCTTTGGAAATGGTATTCCGAATGCTTACTTGAATTTTATCGAATTTTAGAATTCAATGGTATATTGATAATAAAATGTCAAGATACGGTGAGTGGTGGCAAACAATTTTTTTCACATCTATACTTAATGAATCAAGCCGAAGAAATTGGTTTCTATAATTTGGATTTATTTATTCTTTTAGCGAAAAACAGAATAAAAGGTCACAATCATAAAAATCAAAAACACGCAAGAAAATTTCATTCTTATTTTATAGTGATGAAAAAAGTAAAAAAATCAAAAAAAATACATTTATGAAAGAAACAATTAAAGAACTTATCAAAGAACACAAGCTTGACGGCAAAATGCAAACGCGCGAAAAGGTTTACAAACGTTTTTATCTTATGGGCGTCCTTTATTCCTTGAACACGATGCCCTTGAACGAAATCGGTAAATTGTTTAACCGCGATCATTCAACCGTCATTCACGGTGTAAAGCAACACAATAAATGGTGGCACATGAAAGACGAACTTTATTATCGAATGATTCATGATTTGGTCGAAATCGTCGAACCTGAATTGTTGTCGCTTCCAAAAAACTACTATTTCAAATGTAAAGCCAGCGAAAACATGGTCACGATTCAAGGTAATTTCACGCAAAAAATGTTGACGGCTTTGAACGAACCTTTGAATCGAAAACAAATTTCCGCTATCTTAGCCGAATAGCGTTTAATACTTTTGATTGAAGAAACGTCCGGGAAACTGGGCGTTTTTTTTTGGCCTTGCGTTACAAAACGGCGTTTTCCCTTATACCCTGCCATGAAAAAAAAGAAAAAAAACGAAGGGGGGGGGGCAAAAACTTTTGTAATTTTGTCGCGGAATACACGAAACGTAGTGTGGTATTGACTTTCAGGCGTTACAAAACGCGTTACAAAAAAATAATTTTGTCGCGGATTGATTACGAATGAAATTTATTTTTAGCTTTGTGACATGGCGCAAACAATTAAGAACTTATTAAAGAGAATCGACCGAGTAAACGCGCGCCATCGTTGAAAGGTCGGTTCTTTTTTTTGTAACGAAACATGATTCCAAATATTTCCGTTTTCCGTTCCCTTTTTAACGCAAAGGAAACACCGTTCACAATGAACGTGGTCGAAGTTTACAATCGAATCAAGAACGGTTATCCTGAACTTGTTTCGAAAATCAACCGACTTCGTGAAATGGACGAATCAACCGAAGCTTATCGTTCATTGAAGAATTCATTGCTGGCAATCATGTTCAACGGAACGTTCACCGAACGAACCGACAATGGCCTTGTTGAACATTCAGGTCTTTGCATTCTTGATTTTGATGATTATCCAGACGAAGAAACGATGAACGAGGACAAAAAACGATTCAAATTACTTCCGTTTGTTTTTATGGTATTCACTTCGCCTTCGAACAAAGGACTGAAGGTCGTTGTCAAGATACCGAAATCAACCAAGGACGAACACAAAAGGCGCTTCAAAGCGCTTGAAAAGGAATTCAATTCGGAATATTTCGACGCGTCAAGTCAAAACGTTTCGCGTGTTTGCTTCGAAAGTTACGATACCGACGCTTACCTGAATGAATTTTGCGACGAATACACTGGAATAACCGAAGAACGTGGACACATTTTCGCGGATCGTCCGCCGATTGTCTATCTTATGGACGAAGGCAAAATAATTGAACGAATTATGAAGTTCGATTTTGACGGTGAATTCGTCGCTGGCAATCGCAACAATTACATTTTCAAGATTTCGGCTTGTTTTTGCGAATACGGAATCACGCGCGACGTGGCCGAATCATTCCTTGAACAATTCGTTTGTTCCGATTTCACGAAAGCGGAACTTTCAAACACCGTTAAAAGCGCGTATCGGACGGCGGATTTCCGTTCGAAATACTTTGACGATAACGATAAACTAAACAAAGCGAAAACAAAGATTCGTCAAGGAATCGCATCAAAAGAAATCGGTGAAGCGCTTGGACTTGATCACGAACAAATCGATGAAATCAAGACCGAAATCGCAAACATAGCGGACATTTTTTGGACGATAACCGAAACCAAACAAGGCGAACGAATAACGATTGAACCGAATAATTATTCGGCGTTTCTTTCAAAACATGGATTCGCCAAATATTATCCAGAACGAAGCTTGTCACCTACCTTTGTACTCATTAAGGAAAACAAGGTTCGCTTGTCTTCGGTCGAACAAATCAAGGACTTTGTTTTGAAATACCTTGAAAGCCGAGGGGAAATAAGCGTTTGGAATTATTGCTCACGTTCGACGTATTTGTTTAGTGAAAATTTTCTCAACATGATTGATTCGATTGATGTAAAAATGCTTCAGGACACCAAGACCGAATCGTTTATTCCATTTCAGAACGGCGTTGTTGTTGTGACCAAGGATAAAATTGAAATGAAGCAATTCATCGACGTGGACGGTTACATTTGGGAAAATCAAATCTTGAACCGGGACTTCGTTAAGGTGGACGACCACAAGAACGACTTTCAAGATTTCATTTACAAGGTGTCAAATCAAGACGAAAACCGAACGATTGCTCTTGAAACGACCTTGGGTTATTTGATGCACACTTTCAAGGATAAAACAGAACAAAAAGCAATCATTTTCAACGACCAAGAAATCGACGACAACGCCAACGGCGGTTCGGGGAAATCCTTAATGTTAACGGCAATCAATTATTTTCGGAATTTGGTCACCGTGGACGGAAAACAATTCAATTCCATGAAGAACGACTTCGTTTATCAACGGGTTAATTTGGACACGCAAATCCTTGCGTTTGATGACGTCAAAAAGAACTTCGATTTCGAGCAATTGTTCAGCGTTGTTTCTCAAGGAATCACAGTCAATCGAAAAAATAAGGACGAAATTTATATTCCATTTGAAAGGTCTCCGAAAATTGTGATCACGACGAATTACGTTATTTCCGGCGCTGGTTCAAGTCACGACCGACGGCGTCACGAACTTGAATTCTTTCAATACTTTAACGCTCAACATTCGCCATTGAAGGAATACGGCCGTTTATTGTTTGATTCGTGGTCGTCGGACGACTGGTCGCGATTTGACAACTACATGATTTCGAACGTACAAAAATACCTAAACGAAGGATTGACGAAGACGACTTCAATTAACGCCGACACAAAGCGTTTCATTCAAGCGACTTGCAAGGACTTCTTTGAATTCGTTCGTGAAGGAAACATTCAGCTTGATGTTTATTGTTATAATCAATCAAAGCTTCACGACTTTCAGACGGAAACGAATTCGTTCAAGGACTTGTCAACACAAAAATTCAAAAAATGGGTTCGAGAATACGCGAATTTCAAGGGTTACAAATACACCGAAGGCCATAATCACATGGGACGCTTTTTCATGCTGACCGCTGGATCACCTTCAAACGAACCGAAACAATTTTAAATAAACATATATGAAAGCGATTTTTATTTCAGCTATTATTCTTTGCGTCCTTATTTGGTGGATTGCGATTTACTTTTTTGGTATTTGGGGTGCGATTGGTTGTATGGTCGTTGGTATTTCCAGCGCTTTAATTATGAATAAACGATGAACAAAGAAAACAAACAACGATTGAAGGACTTGCAAATCAAGTACAAAACAGAAAAATACCCAAAGATTCCCGTTGATTATTTGGCGCTCACGAAGTTCGAAGACAAGACCGCGAACGGCCTGACCAAGGCAATCACTTCGTTTATCAAGTTAAACGGCTACCAAGCGGAACGAATCAACACAATGGGCGTCGCAAGGGAAAAGAAACGAACCGACGGCAAGGTCATCGGAATAACATGGACGAAGTCAACATCGACCAAGGGAAGCGCGGACATTTCCGCAACAATCCGGGGACGTTCCGTCAAGATTGAAGTCAAGGTCGGGAACGACATTCAATCGCCAGCGCAAAAGAAATATCAAGAGGACATCGAACGCGCTGGTGGCGTGTACTTGATTGCGCGCGACTTCGATTCGTTTGTGGAATGGTTCGACAAATACGTTCAGGAATGATTGAAATAAGCATCACACAACAACAAATCAAGCGCGCTGAAATGCTTTATAATTTCAAAGTGTTAAACAATTCCATTCGTAACGGTCAAGGGAATCTAATCGGCGCGGTTGGTGAAATAGTCGTGTTCGATTATTACCAAAACAAAGGACGCGAAGTCGAACATTGTCAACACCATGATTTCGATTTAATGATTGAAGGATTCAAGATTGAAATTAAGACACAAGAAACAAGATTCAAACCGATTGATTCATGGACGTGTCACGTTTCGAACTTCAATGCAACGCAAGATTGTGATTTTTATTGTTTTCCATTTGTCAACGAATCAATGTCAACGGCTTGGTTGGCTGGAATGATTAAAAAAAACGACTTCAAGGAACGCGCCGTGTTCAAAAAGGAAGGGGAAATCGGATTTAAGAAACCGTTTCTTTGCGACACTTGGACGGTTCGAATTGATGAATTGACAAAAATTTCTTGACCTTTGTTTCACGAATGAAAATTATTTCTATATTTGGTAAAAATTTAATACTTTAATTATGGCGACAACAAGAAAACAGACCGACGTGGTCACACCAGAACAACCGAAGGGACTATTCCACAAGCTTCATTCGGCAAAGCAACACATCGGAAAGGTTGCGAAGAACGCGACGAATCCGCATTTTAAGAAAACATACGCGGACATCAACGCATTGCTGGAAACGGTCGAACCGATTCTTTTATCTTATGGCCTTATATTGCTTCAGCCGATAAAAGGCAACACCGTGTTCACAATAATCACGGACATTGATTCAGGCGAATCGGTCGAATCATTTATGGACATTCCATTAAACATAACCGATCCACAAAAAACGCTCGCTTGCATTACTTACTTTCGACGCGGAACGCTTCAATCGTTGTTGTCTCTTCAGTCGATTGATGACGATGGCAACGAAGCTTCAGGAAAAGGAACAATCACAACGTTCACGAATTCGAAGAATGAAAAACCAACAATTGACGAAGAACGATTCAAAAATGCTTTGAAAGCAATCGCCGACGGAAAGTTCACCGTTGCGAAACTGAAGGCAACCTATTCGTTGACACCTGAACAAATCAATCAACTATGAACGAAATGACCGCTGAACAACGCGCAAGGTATTTGTTTGACTTGTTTGAATTCATCGAATACGATTCGAAGGTGAAGACATTCGTCACACGCAAATCATGCGCGTTGATTCTGGTTCAAGAATTAATGAAGGACGTTGATATCAAATCGCGTGACTTTATTTATTGGTCAAATGTTAAATTTAATATTTTAGAACTATGAAATGGCGCGCTTCACAAATCGGCAAACTCATGACCACGTCACGGTCGAAAACGGACGTCTTGTCGCAAACGGCGAAATCGTACATTGAACAACTTGCGAAAGAAGATTTCTTCGGTTACACTTCGCCAGTCGTCAACAGATACCTTGACAAGGGAACGAATCAAGAACTTGAATCGATTCAGTTATTGAACGCGGTTCGATTCGAAAACTACGAGAAAAACAACCTTCGGATTGAAAACGATTTCATGACCGGAGAATGTGACATTGTCACTAACGAACGAATCATTGACATCAAGACAAGCTGGTCACTGGACACGTTCCCTGAATTGCCTGAAGACATCGACGCGAAGGATTACGAATGGCAAGGTCGTGCCTACATGCTTTTATTCAACCGAATGGAATTCGAACTGGTGTTTTGCATGGTGTCAACGTGGGACGAATTCTTGACGCAATACGATGACAAAACGCTTCACATGGTTGACCACATTGATCCACGAAAGCGAATCACTTCGTTGTTATTCGAACGCGATTTCGAACTTGAAAATCAAATGATTGAACGTTGCAAGCTGGCGACGGAATACTATGTCGAACGAATTAAAAAACTGAACGAGAAATGAAACAAACCGCAATGGAACAACTCATCGAAGCGCTTGAACTCAAAGTCATGGCGCAACACATTCCTTGGGTGCAAAAGACGCTTGATGATGCGCTTGAAATTGAACGACAACAAATCGTCAACGCTTACGAAAACGGCGAATGGAATCAAGGGTGCAACGGTGACGCGAACGAATACATTCAAAAAACATTCGGACATGATTAGTGCGTTAAAATACACTATTTAATTTAAGTAAAAAAGAAAAACCAATGGATGTATAATATAGTGCAATTTACTGCACGAATTAACCAAATCACAATAATATGAAAGCAACGATTGAATTCAACCTTCCTGAAGACAAATACGAATGGCAAAACGCCGTTCAGGCCGACGCAATGTTCGCGTGTTTGTGGGACGTTCAACAAGAACTTCGACGGCTATGGAAATATGAAGAACTAACCGAAGAACAATTCAAAATGGTTGAACGGATTCGGGATTCATTCCATTCGATTATTCAAGAACACAATGTAAATTTAAACAACTAAATATGAACAAAGAAAAAGGAACGGTCGTCAACGTGACGCCATTACAAACAATTTCGGACAAATTCCGAAAGCAAGATTTCACAATAAAAACGTTCGATGCGAACTATCCGCAATTCTTGACCTTTCAAGTCGTGAACGACAAATGCGACCTTGTGCGAAACCTAAACACCGGGGACGTTGTCGAGGTATCGTACAACCTTCGCGGTCGTGAATGGACGTCGCCTGAAGGAACAACGAAGTATTTCAACACGGTCGAAGCGTGGTCGATTCAATTATCCAGCGAACCAACACCAACACCAACAAAAGCAACGAATGAAGACGATGACGATTTACCTTTCTAATGATTCAACGATTGTTGACTTCATGCGGACAACGACCGAAGACCGTTTGTCGTCAAGGTATAAAATGACACACCTTGCCGAAGACATGAAGGTTTCCTATTCGATGCTTTACCGATTCATGAAGGGACGTCCAGTCGGCGAAGAATTCTTCATTGCTTGGTTCAAACACTTTTCGAAATGATTTTCTGGTCGCGTGAAGCTTACGACATTGCCCGCAAGGTGACTTCGAATCATGAACTTCACGCCGACCTTGTACATCACCTTTACATTCGAATGCATCGATTCAATTTCAAGGACGAAGACATTCCCGCTATATTTGCGCGGTTCGCTTACAACGAATGGAATTGGCAACGTTCGGAATTTTGGCGAACGTATCGAACGAATACCGACGAAATCGGTGACATGGCCGAAGAATTCAATTCGCCTTCGAATAACGAATTCAGCGATTGCCTTGACGCTTACCTTCATTCAAACGAAGGCGATCCATTCATCAAGGAAATCACGAAAATGCACCTTTGCGGAATGACCTTCAGGGACATCAAAGAATTGACCGGGATTTCCCTTGATACTATTCATAAAACAATAAAACAATTTAAAAATGATTTACATTCTTATTGCGGTGGCAATGGCACGGGCGTTGATGTCATTCAACCTTCCAAATATCAAGCCGTTTAATTGTCAATCGTGTTTGTCCTTTTGGACGGCGCTCACGATTTATCTTGTCGTCGATTGGACGCTTGTCCCGTTGGCGTTTATTTCCTATCTTGTTTCCGATTTAATCTTGATTTATGAACATAAGTAATTCACTATTGACGCAACTCGACAACTTCAGTCGTCACCGTTACGCGCACCTGAACGACGAATTGAAAGACGAACTGGCCATTCACTACAAAGCGCTTGGATTCGGCAAGCTGAACAAGCAATGCAACACTTGCGTTCGTATAGCAATGGACAAGCTGAACGAAAACAAACACAAGGTTCGACCAGCCGTCCGACAAGAGAACAACGAACCGCACATGAAAGAACAACCGCCGAAGCTTCACTTCGTTGGCACGAAACAAAAGACGTTCGCCGAAATACGACGCGAAGCAATCGAACGCGGGTTCAAGACGACACGATCGACAACGCGACAAGACCTTGAAAACTTCCTGAACAATGAATGACATTCACGAAACCGCCGTCATTTATCCGGGCGTCACAATCGGACACAACGTCACAATAGGCGCGTTCTGTATTATCGGCGCACCAGCGGAATCGAAACGTCACGAAGGACAAGACTGTTTCGGCGTGGTCATCGGAAACAACGTCACGATTCACGGTCACGCAACAATCGACGCGGGCGCGGAACGACCTACAATCATTGATGACGGCGCGTATATCATGAAGACCGTTCACATAGGCCACGACGCAATCATTCACAAGAACGTCACGATTTCACCGCAAGCGGTGATCGGTGGATTCGTTGAAATCCACGAAGAAACAAACATCGGAATGAATGCAACGATTCACCAGCGCGTTACGATACCCGCAAAATGTATGGTCGGAATGTCGGCCGTTATCACGAAGAAAACAACGCTTGAAGCGAACACCGTATTGGTCGGCAATCCCGCACGAATAACACGAAGCAACAACAAATGAAAATAATAACAGTCACCGCCATGCATGGCCGACATAAGACCGTCGCCGAATGCATCAACCGAATGCCGTTCATTGACAAAGTGTTCATTTACTCAAACGACGAAGACGGCGCGTTTCTTCAAACGCAAGACATTTTCGCTATGGCTAAGTACAGAAACAATCCGCTTTCATACAAATGGAACATGGCAATTCGAACGCTTCAGCAAATCGAATTCGATGCGGTCGTCTTGTTGGGTTCAGACGATTACATCGACGAAGCATTCCTTCGTTACATCGAACGAACCATTCCCGACTTTGACATGATCGGATTCAAAGATATTTACTTCCAGCACGAAGGCGGTCTTTATTATTGGTCGGGTTACACCAACAACCGACGTGGTGAACCATGTGGCGCTGGGAAAGTTTATTCACGTCGATTCTTGGAATGCATCAAATGGAATCTTTTCGACGTGGCGCGTGACCGAGGACTTGACAAGATTTCGTGGCAACGCGTCAAACAAGCGAAAGCAAAGGTTCACGTCACGACGCTGAAGGAAAACGGTCTTTTGCTGGTTGACATCAAGGACGGTGAAGGAATGACACCGTTTAATAAATTCAAAGGATTGAACCGTTCGGAATTTCCGAACAAGAATACTTAATAAAAGGGATAGTATATTCTTATGGCAAACAAACACCGCAACATCGATAAAGATGAATTGCTTCAAATGGCGCATAATTATTGCGACTACTGCATTGCGTCAACGAAGGAAATCGCGACGAATTCAGGCGTGAAGCAAGTCAAGGAACGACACATTCCGACCGTGTCTTATTTTTTACACCATTGGTTGCGAAGGGAACACTTTGATTTTTATTGTCGTGACAACTGGTATCATGCAATGAAGGACGAAACACACCCATTGTCCGACACTATAAAAACCATTGACGACTTTTTCAATTCGCTTGCCCGTGACATCGTGGCCAACGAAGGCAAGGGAATTTTCTACGCAAAGAACAAGCTTGGAATGCACGACCGACAACAAGTGGAAACACGCAATGTCGAACGCTTCGATTTCGATGTCAACGATTAAAGGATACCGACCGCATTCACGCCAGCTTGACATTCACAACGCAATCAACCAAGGACGTGAAAAATACTTCGCCTTGAATATTGGTCGCCAGTTCGGCAAGACCATGCTTGGAATCAATCAGCTTTTATACTGGGCAATCAACGACAAGGGTTCAAAGATTGCTTGGATTACGCCCGTTTACAAACAAGGAAAGAAGGTGTTCGCTGAACTTGAACGCGCCGTGGCGAAGTCGGGGTTGTTCGAATTCAACAAGTCGGACTTACGAATCACGGGGTTCGGTTCGTCGATTGAATTTTTTTCAGGCGAACGCCCAGACAACATTCGGGGAAATACCTTCGATTACATGGTCGTCGATGAATTCGCTTTCACGCGTCCTGAACTCTGGGACGAAGTACTAAGCGCGACCGTCTTGGTCAAAGGTAAAAAGGTAATATTCATTTCAACACCCAAAGGCAAGAATCATTTCCACCGCGTTTGCCTTCAGCATAACTATGACGACCGTTATCGTTACTTTCATTTCACGTCGTTCGACAATCCAATGATTAATCCGAAGGAACTTGAAGAACGTCGGCGGTCATTACCCGACCATGTGTTCCGTCAAGAATACATGGCCGAATTCCTTGATAACGCTGGTGGCTTGTTCAAGGGCGTGTCGTCTTGCATCGGTCAAGGTGAACGCACGTCACGAATGTACGGCGGTCTTGACATCGGACGCGCGGACGATTACACGGTGTTGACTATCTTGAACGAACACGGTCAAATGGTTCGCGTCGAACGTTGGCGTCACGACGACTGGTCGCGAATCATTGACAAGGTGGCCGAACTCATTCGACAACACAACGCAATCACAACGGTCGAGGTGAACAATCAAGGCGACGTTTTCTTTGAAATGCTTCGAAAGACCTTACCGAACAAGGTCGTTCCATTCGTCACCACGTCGAAGTCGAAACCTATCTTGATTGAAGACCTTGCGTTGGCATTCGAACAACGGGCGCTTCGTGTCAACGATGTCAAATGGTTGCTTGACGAATTGGATTCATTTACCTATATTTACAACCCAAACACAAGAGGCGTTCAATATAGCGCACCCGTTGGCCTACACGACGACGGCGTGATGTCGTTGGCGCTTGCGTGGAATTCATTGAAGAACAACAAAATGAAAGGACGATACAACACCGCACGAATATGAAAGTAAAATTGCCCGCTTCGCTGAACGAATGCAAACCCGACCAATTGGTCAAATGGTTGATGTTGGCCGAAGTCATCAAGAACAGACAAGACGACGACCTTTTTCAAATGCTCGATTTTCAATGTCAATTGATTTCAATCTTTTCAGGACTTACCGTGTCGAAGGTAAAGCAAATGAACATTGACGACGTTCAAAAATTATCCGGTCATTTAACGCGAATGCTTGCGTCCTATAATTACGCCGAACCGACTGGACAAGTCACGGTGAACGGACAACGCTACGTCTTTGAAAAAGATTTCCGATTGGTTACGACCGGGCAAATCATTGACTTGAAATTGATTGACGACGTGGCGTCCGATCCAGTTCAAGCGCTTGCGATTTGTTACGTCGAAGAAGGGTTTGAGTATTGTCAAGAAGACGGGCGTGGTCGTGTCTTGAATCCGAACGACAAACGATACCAAGCTTTTAAGGAACAATTCGACGGGGTTGAATTCATGAATTTCTTCGGTTTTTTTTTGCGCGAATCCGAGAAGCGGAAGGACGCTATCTTAGCGATTCAAACGATTCGGACGATGATGAATCAACGTCAAGCGATGAAAAGCTTATCAACGACGCCGAATGGTTCACATGGACAAAAATCATTCAACGACTTGGAAAAGAACTTGGAACAACTATTGACGCAATCACTCGACAACCGTATGTGAAAACGTTGTTCTGGATGAACTACATAAAATTAAAAGACGAACAAGAATACTTATTAAACAAGAAATCCTTCAAACATGGCTGACTTCGATTTTCTTGAAGAATTCGGGGTGTCGGCTGGTGAAGCGGAACAACCGCAAACGGTTTACGAAAAATTCATTCTAAACGTCGGAAACAAAGTCACCGCCGACCTTCGCGAATACATTCAACAGAACGCTTCGAACACGGGCGCGCTGGCACAATCGGTTGTTTATTTTCCGACGGGTGCGTTGTCGTTTGAAATTCAGGCGGACGATTACTATAAATTCGTCGACCAAGGTGTGAACGGAATCGCGGTCAATCATGCAAGCGCTTTTTCGTTTCAATATCCGGGCGTGTCTTACAACATGGCGAAGGCGATTCAGGAATGGAAGGGACTTGAAATGTCGCACGCGTTTGCGATTGCTTCGAACATCAAACAACGAGGGTTGAAACCCAAGAACATAACTGACACGGTCATCAATGACGAAGTTCTTGACATGATCGCGAAAGATTTGGCCGAAGTGACTGGATTGACCTTTGAAATAAAATTTGAAAAGACAACCGAAAAATGGCAATAACATTAAACCAACAACCGCAATACTTTCAACCAGCTTGCAATCCTTTTATTTGGTCATGGTCAAGCGACCAAACCGCGCAACCGAACTTCAGCTTCATTGTTGAACTTTACGTTGATTTCGTCTTGGTATCGACGCACCAAGTTTTCAATGAATCACAAAACTATGCGAAGTTCGACGCAAGCGGTGACCTTCGTTGTTTGCTAACTTCTGACATGGTCACGACGGGCGCGTTGTTGACTTACTACGATCCCGCGATTTCATTTGTTTATATAAAGATTTACGAAAAGTACGGAACACCGCCGACGTTGCAATCGTCATTGTCCACGGCGTTATCAACGAAGCGCGCTTGGAATGCTTCACTTCGACACCCGGATTTCATCAACTTCGACCATTTGGATTACATGGTTTCACGGTTGAATCCGAATTCAGGGAACATCAAGTTCTTGACGGATTTCCCACGAGCGCGAAAGTATTTCGTCGGCCTTTACGAATCGGCGTTCTTGACGTTCTTGAATCGTGGTGGTTCGCCAACAACCGACTTCGAATTGAAGCTTTACGACGCGACCAATACGTTGATTGCTTCGGACAACCTTTCGATTCCGTTGGCGCTGAACATCGGCGTTCTTGATTGCGCACCGCAAAACCTAATCGCTAACACATCGGTGACGTTGACGAACTTCCAAGCGTGCGCATACTACACGATACGCGTCAAGGCGACGGATTCGCCTGCGTTCTTTTCAGGATATTCGGAAACGTTCACGTTCTACATGGACACGGAATGTCACCGCTACGACACGAAGAGACTTCATTGGTTGAACAAGCTTGGAGGTTGGGATTCATTTACCTTCACGCTTGTTTCACTCAACACGTCTAAAGTCAAAACGTCGGAATACCAGCGCGAACGCGGGGATTGGAATACGACGGGAACGGATTGGGAATACACGCTTTACCACGGGCAAGATATGGCGTTCAATAAATACGCAACCGATCAACTCGTTTTGAATTCCGACTGGATTCACGAAAGCGTTCAAAATTGGTTGGTGCGTGATTTGTACGAATCGCCGAAGGTTTATCTTGAAACGTTACCGCAACGATTCGAACCGGTACGAATCACGAATGAAGCGTATCAACAAAAGCAACGACGCGTTGACGGCTTGATGCGTGAAACCGTGAACATCGAAAGAACGTACAATTACAATTCACAACTTGTTTAATGGCTGGCGAACTTTACATCAACAACCGAATCATTGAACTCGACCAAACGTTGCCGTTCCCGCTTACCTTCAATATTAGCGACATTCGCGACGTGTCATCAAGGAAAGGGAACAAGTCGAAGACGATTAGCGTTCCCGGCACGAAGTCGAATTGCGCAATCTTTCGTTCGATTTTCTTGTTGACTTACACCGACGAAACGACACCAACGAATTCGGCATTCCTTGACTTTGATCCAAGCGCGAAAGCGACGGCACGTTATTACAACAACGGGATTCTTGAATTCAACGGAATCGCTCAACTTCAGGAATGTAAACTGGTGAATGGAACATGGACGTTTGAACTTACGCTTGTTTCCGATACGATTGACTACATCGGCGAAATGAAGAAAATCAAAATCAACGAACTTGATTTCTCTGAATACAATCACGCCTTGACAATGGCGAATCAATTCGAAACGTGGAATGGTTACAACCAAGTGAACGGAATTTCGACGGCCATTAAGACGGGAACGAATTGGGACGGTGTTGGTTATTATTATGGGTTAATCGATTACGGTTATCCACGAACGGCATCGGACAAGTTCAATTGCGACCAGATACCGCCACAAGTTTTTGTTTACGGAATCCTGAAGAAGCTATTCGACAAGGTGGGAATCACTTGGTCGTCGAACTTCATTGAATCGCCAGCGTTTAAGAAATGCGCAATGGCTTATTATGGCGGTGACTTTCCGACCATTAATCCGACGCAATCAGCGAATGATTCGGTGACGGCCTTGGAAGAAAACAACGCGAACGGATTCATCATTAACGGTTCAACTTATCAACCAAGCGCGGGCGTAACGTGGTGGGTTGACGCTAACTTGTCGGACGTTGTGAACGCACAAATCGCGACAGATCCTTTGAACCAAGTCGTGACGTCCGATCCCTTGTTAATTAAGGCGGGAACAACTGGCCTTTATTCCGTCGAATATAACGGAACGCATCAACTTGACATCACATTCGACGCAAGCGCGACGCATTATTTCAAAACTCGATTGTTATTGAATGTTATCAAGAACGGCAACTTGATTGCTCAAGACATTATTTATTCGGATAACGTTGACGCTTTAATCGGTAATTATTCTAATACGTTCACATTCAAT
>Ga0208359_1000029_pt1 | contig 31652 bp, 24 predicted proteins | sample LakMenEpi26Aug09_FD_150732 | JGI IMG/M metagenome (GOLD analysis project Ga0208359, IMG submission 150732) | Freshwater microbial communities from Lake Mendota, WI - 26AUG2009 deep hole epilimnion (SPAdes) | ecosystem: Environmental > Aquatic > Freshwater > Lake > Epilimnion/Euphotic zone ... | reverse complement strand
AGTTAGTAGGAAGTTTAAACTTGGGATGCTTATATGGAGTTTCAAATCTACCATTAGCTTCTCCATAAATTTCCTGATAAATCTTTAATTCATTAGTATTTAAAAAAGGTGTGCTAAAGGTTACATCAGGACCATGAAAAGACAATACATCTTTCTTGTATTGAGATAGTTTACTTGACTTAGGATCTGGGCCACCATTATCTCCTAGTTGCTCTTGAGGAGTTAAATAACTATCAGGTCTTAAATCATTAAAAGGATAATTTTGATATAGTCCAGTAATGTTAGTTTGATTAGGAAGAGAATACTCTCTCATATTATTAAGCAAACCCTTGCTTATAATAGTCTTATGACCCTCTCTTGAACCGCGAAGGATTTCATAACCAACAATAGATGTAATGGCTTTTCCATTAAGATCTGATGGTCTTGTTATATTTTGAAACTCTACACCAAGAATAGTAATAGTATTTCCATTATTAGAAAAATGATTAACTACACTACCACCTTCAATCGTAACATCTGGAAACTTATGATGTCTAATAGGTTGACCACATAAGTTGCCCCATATATCTATTCTATTAGAAGGATATAATTCTGTAGATTCCCAATATCCCATTTTACCTTTGGCAACTACACGTCCACCATCTGGTAATAAATATTCAGTAGTGTTTTCTACAGTAGCTGTATTAGCTACTTGCCACTCTTTTATTTGAATACCATCTGCTATCTCAAATGCATCAGTACCTACAGCTAGTGCTGTATCTGAAGATACGGGAGCTCTTCCAGGAATATGGTATGACTCTGATCTTTCACCTGTATTATATATCCATCTAATAAAAAACGCGTATTGCTCATCTCTCATGTAACCGGTGTTATTACCACCCTTTACATAATAGTTAGCAGGATATTCTACAGCAACCCATTTAGCTTCAATGTTATTGGCTTGAGGTTGATAGTTAAATTTAGTTTTACTATACACACCTACACGAAGCATGTAATTATTTACAGTGTAGATTGCATCAGACTTTTCAACAGGTTCAGTCCTTACGACAATTTGTGTCAAAGGAATAGTTACAAAGTCATTACTTAATGCATCTAAATAAATAGTGCCTTGGTTTGTAGAATAATAGCCTACTCTTCTAGCAATAGTTTGTGCATTAATCTGTGCAATTAATACAAGTTCAAACTCTTCAAAGTCTTTATCAATTTCAGTAATTTTTACCTCTAAAGAACAGCTAACATTTCTATGAACAAATAAAGATTGAACCTCTGATAAGCCGAGATAGTCTGTAACTTTTACTTTATTAATTGTGTAAGCAATAGCTACTTGATATGACCCGTTTGGAAGAGTACCGCTTGCTTTACCTTTTTCTAAAACAATACATGGATGTTTTATAAAAGATGCCATTCGGATCTCTTCACAATCTAACTCATCTGTATAAGTTTTAATTACACAACCATTATTAACTGACTCAGTATATTTAAAAGGAGGATTTTCTAGATCAACAAATCTATCTGGGTTTAATCCATCAGACCAATAAACAAGTCTATCACAATCATATCTTCCACGACTTGCACCAGTAATAAGATTAGATCTTTTAAAATTTAAACAAGAAGCGTTTATCTTCTTTGTATAGGTACAATCACTCTCATCAAAAATACCTATCTCAGAGTTTACATCATCTGTTGTAAAAATAGCCCAAGTGTCATCAGTAAGATGAATACAGCCGATCATTGTATAAGGAAGAGTTACACAATGCAAGTTAGAAGGCTCGTTGCCTATAACACCAATCTGCCCATCGTGTGAATTATTTACAGCATTACGAGCATGCGTCCACAATCCTTCTCCAACAAAGGTATCATTGAAATCTTTAACCATTCCTTTGTTAAAAAGATTGGTAGTAGATGTAGGATTCTGAGTATTTTGAGCCATAGGTAATTACTTATCTGACAAATTAAAAGCCATCAGTGCTCTTGAACATATCGTAGTACTTATTGTATTGAGCTTTTCTGTTTGTTTGCCATAACTTATACATCTCTGCAAAATCTGGCGTATTAACAATACTCAAAGCGTTATTACGAGCTCCTCTTAATCTTTGCTCAATAAGTTGCATTCTTTGAGTAACATCTTCTCCGTTGATATATAAGTTTTCTAGAATACGCTGTTTCATGGCATATTCATAATACTCATTAATCATAGGATGATCTAACACAAGTAAATTACCATCATGATCTTCTAAAGCACCTTGGTAAGAAATAAAAACAGATCCCTCATCTATGTTAGTATAGATATATCCGTTTTTAATATAACCTGTTCTTTCAGTATCATTAAGAGCATCCACTCTACCAGAAGACGTAGCAATACTTAGCTTTTCAAATGTCTCGTAAGTTTTAACTTCATGCTTACGTTTCTCAATTACTTGTACATATACTTTTTCACCAGTCTTACACTCTACAGAATATGTTCTTTCGCAGATACAAGTTGTGTCAGTACCACCACAAGAGTTACAAGTATTTACACCATTTACAATAGTGCATTTAGAAGGATCTAATATCACGTTCTCAGTATGACGACCAGACATAGAAGGATACGTCACCTTGTACTTACCACACAAATAAGCATAGTTAAGTACATAAAAATCATCTGGAAGCTTTACTTTTCTTTTATCAATATCTAAAACCTTTTCTTTAGTACCATGGATTCTAAGACCTAAATCATAATTAACTCTCTGAGCAACTTTAATAAGTTGTGCAGGCTCGATCATTCCTTCATTACTATAGATAACAAAGTCCGTAGATACTTCATTAAGAAGCTCATCAAAAGTTCTATATTGTAACTCAGTTTTCATCGAAGTATATTTTGTTTATCTTGAGAAGAATCTGACGGAACTTGCATCATTCCCATTAGATCTTTAAATACATTACTTTCAATCTCTCCAAATAAATAATCTGGGACATTGAAAGGTTGATCTGTCTTTTGAATACAGCTATCAGCAGCACAAGTAAACGCAGAAATGTCTTCTTCAAATATTCCTTCAATTCTTACTGCATCCCAATCTAAATCAGGAAAGTATATGTAATCATTTAAGTACCAAGAGTACTTAGCCTTATTGTATTTAAAATTCTTAGATTTAGACAAGGATAAATATGTACCAGGGTTAGTTGAGTTAACACCATCAGAACCATCGAGAGAAGTAATGGAACGAATAAGTGGTCCATAGTATCCCTGCATAAAAATTGGCATTTTATCTTTAGTACGTTTAATTGTACAGTCAGATGTTAATCCTGTGCAGCAAGCTTCTACTTTATCTACTTCTACAAGTTCAACGTAATCTAGGGTCTGCACCACACCTGTAAAAGAAAGAAGCTGGTTCTTAGCATCCTCTCTTTTCATTAGCCATTTAGCATGTTTTAAAATAAATGCATAAATAGCTCTGTCAGTTAAGAAAGCATCTTGTCTAACAGCTTTTATCTGTGTACGCATTCTAGAGATTACATCTCCTATAGTAGTTCTAGCCATAGCCTTAATCTAAATTAAACTCATCATACTCATTGTTTTCAATGATCTTTTGAGTTTCTTGTTTCTTAAAATCTTTAAACTTTTCTTTTCTAAAAAGCCTACTCACTTTAATAAGATTGTCCACCATCACATACTTTTTCCATTCTTGCGGATACGTATGAGCAACTGTTCTTTTAAAGTCTCTCACTGCACTAAATCCCCACATCTCATGATGCTTGAATCTATACTTAGTTTCAAAGTTTGTATAGAATATCTTTGCAGAGTATTGGTCAGATTCCCAGTTCTGATGCTGGATAACTTTTCCATATTTAGCACTTGTACTAAAATCTATGCTATTCTTTTTACGAGGACATGTTCCTATAAAAAGATAACCTAGTTGCTCTGGTAATTCTATACCATCTCTTTCTTCTACTACCTTTTTCCAAATCTCACCATTAAAAGCAGCAATAATACTTTTAAAAGTAGATACGTCCATTGAAGAATATTTAGGATTACTACTTATAAACTTTTTATAAAAATCTATATTAGTAAGGTTTAATTTCTTTGGCCTATATCTAGGTGCATTTAAATCAGGTGCTTTACACGCTTTTATCACAATGATCTACATTAATAATTTACAAAAAATCCACGAAGTTTCCTATTTAAACTTTTACAGTTTAGGCGTTATGAGTAAACTCAGATAGCTTTCCTTTGGTCATACTGTGTATTTCCATGATAGCCTGACGCTTTGAACCAACAAACTTATTATGATAATGCCAATAGTCTGTTCTAGAAAGGCTAGGTAGATTCTTTACAGAGAATCCGTGCACTTCATTATCTGTTACAAATTCCGTAATCCTCTTTGTATGAAAGTGCCCTGTATAACATGTACGATATGTAGTTTGTCCCCATTCAATTGGAAACTCTGTAGCATACACCAAGCCTGTCATTTTTTTAGAAACGTCACCATGCTCAAATGCTAAAAAGTTTTTACCATACACCACAACTTTTCTCTCAGCATATTCTGCATCAAATCTGATGTTTTCATCTTGATCAAAGCATTTAGATAACGCGTGTACTAAATGATAAGAAGATAGTCTATCATGATTACCTGGAAGATAAACTACGTCTAACGTACTACAGAATTGTTTAATGTAATTAATAGACCAGTACATAGCATCAAAGGCATCATTATATGCATCTTGTGCTTTTTGATCTGAGTCAACAGGTGTACCTTTTGTAGTGAGTCCTGTAAAGGTGTCCATATTTAATAGATCACCGCCAATCACGTAAATAATCTTATTTACATTATGAGAGTAATATGCTCTAATTACAAGATCCTTAACCGCATTTTTAAAGTCTTCAACAATACTGAAGTTATCTTCTTTGCCAAAATGTAAATCTTGTATAGACAATACACCTGCAGTAAAGTCTGTAAACATTTCATTTACAAATACTTCTTTTATGGGCTCGTATGCTGGGGTAAATCTTTCTAAAGTTTCTATTAAAAAATCCTTGGGTTCCAAGGTCTTCTGTGTAACCATGGCTGAAATAAGCCAGTAGTCTTTATGTTGCTTGTTCCAATAAGAACTAAGCTTCCACTTATCTGTATCTATCTTTAATATCCTAATTATCTCTTCTGGACTCTTAGGTTCTGAAAACGCTATACCTTTAATCTCTGCAGTGCCCTCTTCAATGTTTTCCTTAAACTCTACGACCTTTTCTTTTGATTGATTAAATGTATCTATTAATTGATTTTCAAGATTCTTAGCGTATATATTTTTGATAGTATCATCATCTATCAGCTCCATCATTCTGTTACCAACAATGGTTAAAAGACTATTGTCTAATTCATTTTGTAGTAACTCCTTAGTTTGTAAAATTTGTTTTTTAACTTGTTGGTATTTCTCTAATGAAACACCTAGCTTTATGGCACAAATCTCATCTGATTTTTTCCATTTAAGAGAGCCATACACCTTGTCAATTAATGTCATAGTTGTTTAGGTTAAAGTATATGGTGTATAAAGTTAGGCTAACTTATTGATTAATCTTACTTTTTATCCACAAAGTATTAACATTTTAAAAATTACTTACAGTTTTGTAAAGCTAATTCTAAAAAACTTTTAAGATCCATATCTAAATTATTCTTATATAACTCTATTAATTTCTTTTTTGAGATAACAGATCCATGACCTATTAACTTTCTAGAATGAAAAATATTTTCTTTTTGAGTACACCACTCTAAGTTATCCACGTTGCAGTTTAAAGGATTACCATCTTTATGATTTACCACTGGCTTGTTTTCTGGGTTTGGTAAATGTACAAAAGCAACTAATCTATGTACTAAACAGTTCTTTTGTTTAGCATTATCATCACTTAAAGAAACTATAGGATAGCCCTTACTATAAAATGGTTTTATGACTTTTCCAGATTTTTTATTCTGAACTGTACCATCTTTAGAAATACTATATTTATTTAAGTTCTCAATCATAAATATTAAATTTACTATTAAAAGTTTAGCCCCCACTAAGAATAGCAGGGGCTTTGTTTGTCAGGTGGAAACCAACAAAAACCACTGACTTTTTATATTTTAATCACCCATGTAATTTGCACCAGGACAAGATTGTCCAGAAGCTTGAGCAACACAAACAGGACTAATTGATGTATTTCCTGTTGTAGTATTGTTACCACCATTAACTGAAACAATAGACAATGTTGCACTTATCAAGCTTGGTGAAGAATTATTTACAAAAATTGAAGTGTCAATATTCACTACTCCTCCAGAAGGAATGGTAATGTTTTTATAAATATCTAAACTTACACCAGAGGTAGATCCTGGTTCAAAACAACCACTACTTGCAATTGCATTAAAACTTGGACTAGCAGAAGTCATAGTAGCAAATACCCAAGCAGTACTTGTTGGAACCATTCCACCAGTAATTTGAAGTCTCACTCTAACTACATTACCGACAGTTCCTGTCAAATTATAATCTCCATATCCTCCAGAACAAGCGTTACCAATTGCTAAAGTTGCTGCACCTGATGATCCAGCTGTTGCATTAAATAATGCTGGAGTTGAAAATACACCGCCACCACAAACAGCTTCAACACTTCCACTATAAGCTGTACCATTAAGACCTGTAATAACAACAGGTGAGCTAGTTGGATTGGGTGTAATTACCGTAGCACTTGCCGGACTATTAGTTGGCCAGTATGTAACTCTATATCCTCCTTGAGGATCTGGAGTAGTTTCTGCAAAATTTATAGTTAGAGTATTAGGCATAATGATTTATATTTTATACTGCTGGAGTTGTTGTGTCAGTAGTATCAATTGTAAATTGATTAGTAGCTCTGTTGTAAGTAATTACAGCTATTCTTTGTCCTCTAGTAGCACTAGCATAAACATTTGGACTTTCTAAATCAGAAGAACCAGAAACAATTCCAGTATTTGTATCTCTAAAAGCTGTAACTACTTTACCAGAAGAAACTCCTTGACGAGATGCTACAGCCGTTGGGTTAGTAAAATTAAAAGCTGGAGAACCATTAGGACCTTGTTTAACCATACATCCTCCTTTATAAACTGTAAAACCAATACTGACAGGTTGAACTCCTGGAGTAACATACCAAAAAGCTCTAGAATCAATTACTATTTGATCTAGTCCAACTGGAATTTGTGTAAAATCAATCATTACAGACTCAGTACCTACACCTTCGTTATCTCCTCCCCAAATAGCTAATGGTTTAACTGATACATTACATACAGGTCCACTTTCAATATATGTAGCAGTTTCAGGAGTTCTTAGTTCCTGACCCCAACCAATATACTTTTCTGGTGCATTTTGATTTAAATAAATATTTGGTCCAATTGAAACTATTCTTGTTCTAGTATCTAAGTCTGCGCCATCAGTAAACTGATAGGTAATAACCATATAATCAGCATCAAATACAAAAGATGTTTCACCTACAGTAATTGATTCAGACTTAGTACAAGTTGAAACAGTATCGGTTACTGTTACGGTATATGTAGTACCTGAACTTAAGCCAGTAGCTGTTTGAGTTGTTTGTACTGGACTAGTATTCCAACTATATGTATATGTACCAGATCCACCAGTTACAGATGCAACAGTAGCCGTACCATTATTACCACTTTCATTTGTTGGAACAGTAGAGGTTAGTGATAATACTAATTGACAAACTTGATCTTCAAAAGATACTCTTGTAGAGTTACCAAAACTACATATAGATTCAATTGTACCAGTATATGATGTAGCACTTAATCCAGTAATAACTGCAGGACTACCTGAAACCGTAGTTGTTTGAATATTAGAAGGATTACTAGTTGGCCAATACCTAACTAAATATCCTCCAGAAGGTGCTGGAGAAGCTGCCGTAAATGTAATAGTTAGTTGGTTAGCCATTGTTATTTATTGTATTGGACCACCAAGACAAGCTCCTACATAAGTAAATTGTCCACCAGATATTGTACCTTCAATTGCACAAACAGTTTGTTGAGAACCTGAATTGTTAAATACAGAAGTTGGTTGAAAAGTACCACAAGGTGTATATGTATAATTACCAGTGTCCAATAAGCTGTAAGATGCACAACTTGCAGGAACTCCTGTTACACCAAAAGTTTCTAACTCAGTAAGATCACCTTCCCCACAACTAGAAAGTATTTTTCCTTCAATACTATAACAAGTAGGAACATTAGGGATACTAATAGGATTTGTAGTTTTATTAGCTACAGTATTCCAAACTGTACTTCCTACAACTCTCCATTGAATTGTATATCCACGAGCAGGTAGAATGTTACCTGCAGCTGTGTAATTGATAACTAAAGTTTTGGTTGACGAACAAGGAAAATCCATAAATTAAATATTTTATGCAATGGTTCCGTTTCCTGATACAATAACATTAGATCCAACAAATGCCTTAAAAGGTATTGGAGTTCCTTGTATAACAGAAATAGTAAATATTTGATGTAACGATCCAGTAGCTGTAATTACAGTTGCACCTCCAGATAACGCAGTTGTTGGCGCTGCTGAAGCTACAAATGTTGTAAGGTTTGTAATAGATGATACTGTAGTTCCAGCTGTAAATGCACCAACTCCAGCTGTCACTTCTAATGTCATACCTACGGCTAAACCTGTAGTCGATCCTACAGTAATTGTAGCACCAGAACTTGTAGCTCCACGAGTAGAATTATAAACAGGACCAAGCCCTAAATAACTTACAACAAAAGGAGTTGTAGTAACAGGATTGGTAACAGTAGCTGTTGCTGTGTAATTAGCCAATGGAATTGTTGGACTAATTAATCCATTAATTACTCTATGAAGTTTAGTTAAAACAGTAAGCAGTCGATCACCATTGTTAATACCAAGAGCTGGAAGATTTGATCCTGTAAACTTTACACAATCTGTAAAAAGTATTTCATCACAAGCCTCTCCGCCTACACAAGGAGGAAGACTTACGGTGTTAGTAGGTGAGCAATCTGCACAACCATCGTTACAGTTTGCTAATGGTAAAGCCGTATCGTTACAACCGCATGACATATCTTTAAGTATTTAAATGTATTAATTATGAAATCGTTTCTAATGAAGCAACTACGTTAGTTGGAATACTACATACTGGAGGAGCTGCTGTCGTTACATTTATAAAAGCACAGTCTGATTTAGTTATTGTCCCTGCTGTAGGAATGACTCTAACTTTATAAACAGAACTAGCTGTTAATCCTGTAAAAGTTCCAGTTCTAGTTGTTGTACCAGTAGGAGTAGATGACGCAACTTCTACTGTACCAGCAGTATTAAATAGTTTAACTACATAGGCATTTACATCTCCACCTATTTGAGGAAAACTATATGAAACCGTTGTACTTGTAGATGTTAAAGTAACAGTAGGGCAAATAATATTAATTCTAGTAATAGTAACACTAGGAGCAGGTTCTCCTCCCCCACATTGTGTAACTATTCTAAAATTGTATAATAAATTATCTTGAAGACCTGTTACTGTTTCTGTTGTAGCACTACCACCTACTGTACTAAATGTTATCCAAGTAGGAGAAGTGCTCAGTTTATACTGAACATTCTGAGACGTAGCCCCAGCTCCTATTGACCAAGATAACGTTACATTCATATTATTCTAATGTTGCAGTTACAGATGTGATGATTGGACAAGGCAAAGCCACTGTAAACGTAGCAATCTTAGTACATGTATTACCACTCTTGCTTACACAACCTTCAACTGTAACAAGATAATTTTGACTTGTATTTAATCCAGCTGATGTTATAGTAAATGGAACACCATCTGTATCTGTTTGTGCAGCAATCAAATCTACATATCCAGTAAATGTTTTACCTGCAGTATCTTTAATTGTAACTTTAGATCCTTGAGCATTACAGTTAGCAAATCCTGCAGGTACAACTGTGCTACCAGAAAAGAAAAGTGTAACTGTTGTACGAGCCTCATTTGCTGCTGCACTAAATCCAAGAAGGAAAGAAGAACAATCTGTTGCTCCGGCTGCAGTTTTAAGATCGTAAATAGCAGCTCTCATATCGCAAAGAACTACCCAAAGATTCTTAACAGCTCCAGCAAGAGTACCAGATAAAGCATTACCTGATGTAGGAACCCATCCTGTTAATCCACTTATGAAACCAGGTTGACTAAGTGCATCTTGTGATGCTAAGTTTTGGCACTGTTGTCCAACAGCTGAAGTAATGCCAGTATTGCTACCTAATACAGTTCTTAGATTACAATATTCTTCTTCTAGTTTATCTAATACTATGTTCATAGCAGTAGGCGTAGCAGGAAGAATACAATTAGGAGTTACAGTGGGAAGAGTTACGGCAGGTGCATTTTCTAATGCAGTAATTCTTGTATTATAAGTAGCCAAAGTAGAAGTTTGTCCATCTACAATAGCTTTCAAATCACAATGTCTATTAGCAAGTCTTAAAGTATACTGACTATGTGAAAGCACTGTAATTGTTTGCTGAGTAGTTGGATCAACATATTGCAAACATGTAGGCAAATTTAGATTTGGTTCTGTATAACTAGAACCTCCACTTGCACCTTCAAGTGTAGTACAACGAGTATTTAGACAGCAAACTTTGTCAATAATAAAATCCAATACTGCTGACAGTGTTTTGTTAGCACCAGTAGGGGCAGGATTTGATGCCGAACAAAATGAAACAAGACAAGATAAGTCTAAAAGAGATAAGTCTAAAGTTGATTGTATTGTGCAAAGCTGTGTAGCAAGCTTATACACTACATCAGAAACAGCATCACCGTTACAAAGGTTAATGCAGTCCAAATCCGGTCCTTGCCAAATTACGCAATTGGAGGAAACAGGTGAACAACCCTTATCAGCAGTATTGGATTTTGTAGGCAGCATAATATTGGATATCAATAAGTTATTAACAATCGACCACGTTGTCTAAGCCAAATAGATCTTTTAATTTTGTTTTAAGGTGACCATAACCAAAAGCAAAAACGTCAACGCTCTCAGCTGAAGACAAGTCAGGAACAGTTTTAGTAATTGTTTCTTCTACGTCTTGCTCTTGCATTTCTGTTCGAGTTCTAGTAACAGTTGTAGAAGTTGGATTACCTTCTTCATCTAATGGACCTGCTACCTCCTCTTCAAATTCTACTTGTACAGGAACCATGCGTCTTATAGTAACTGTTTCCTCTACTTGTTTAGTTAGATTCACATACAAACTATCTCCAATCTGCTGATTACGAGCAGTTCCATTACTCATTCCTAAATACATAGATGAAGGAGTAGCATCTTCTTCAGATTGAAATATTTCAATTCTAAAGTTAGCAGACCCGTATTTAGAAATCTGATAATCAGCAATACGTACATATGCCTCAGATGTGATTCCTTTATCTGTTCCAATCTGCGTGGTTACTTTAAGTGCCATATAATTTTATGTTTAGATTACAAATAGTCTACAATATAATATACATTATTATTGTCGAAATAACAAAAAAACCACCCCATTGAGGGTGGTCTTTTTTCTATGTAAAAGAAAGCAGGAGGGTTAGCTCAATGGAAGCACTTTGGCTTCTTGAACTTTAATAAGTTTAAAGAAGGTTTGATAATTTTCTGATGTCTCAACCTTTTCAAAGTCTTCAAGAGTAAAAGCTTTATACTCAAGTTCTTTTTCGGCTTGAAGAAGTTCGTTAAACTCTTTTTCAAAAGATTGAAATTCTGGATTAAGAACTTTCTTAGTGTTTCCTTCCTCGTCTACTTGTTCAAGTACCATAGGAATAGAAATACTACCGTTCTCATCTTCTTTGCCGTACTTCTTAATAAGTTCATTCTTTAGCTCTTCTACACTAGCTTTTTCAGCTGCTACTTTTTTAGCAAGCTCAGAAAGCCAATACTTAGTAACTAAAGAAAGTTTTTCCTGAACAAGTCCAGAAGCAATCTTTTCACCAGTCTGCTGGTTTGTTAAACCGTTGAGCTCAGCATCTAGATTGTAGAACTCAAACAACTTAAGAGAAATTTTTTCCATTTGTTTTAATATTTTAGATTAATCTATTACGAATATACAAACATGTACAATTAATAGACCAAAAAGTTATTCACAAATGTTAATGACGAAATGTCAGTTATTCAGCAGGCGGAGCCCAAGGAAGAGGCTTATCACTAATTCTCTTACTATCAATCTGCTTTTGAATCTGAGCATTTACATGTTCTTCATAAGATCCAACTACAACAGCTTGTATCCAAGATAGCACAGTCTCTTCTGTTAGTTGAGAATATGGTACAAATGTTTCTGAGTTAATATCATCAGGATTAAAAGGAGTTGCTCCTGAGAAAGTTCCTTCATTCCCTTGCTCGTCCGTTCCAGTTTTTGTCCAAAAAGTTTGGATGATTGTATTTGGCTGATCAGGTAGATCCATTCCTTTAATGCTAGTAATTTTCCAAGTGTAATTCATAATAATGTTTTTAAAGTTTAAGTTATAAATATAGTTAAAGTATTTTTTAAGTTAATTAAAAATTGCTGTATGCAGCATAACCGCTTCCACTAATTTGAAATTGTCCTGCCATGTCAAATCCGTTTGAATTAGCATCTTCAACAGCTGCAACCCACTTATAACCTCTAAAATAATCACCAACGTATGCACTATATCTAGTTACAACATTGTTTATTATTTGATATTGATGGTTATACCCTCCAATAATTAATCTATTATCAATTGAAATGATACTATAAAGACCTCCCACAAAAGTATTTCCTGTAGGAGAATACTCTTCCCAATTAGTCCCTGTAATATCTGTTGACCTCATTATCCAATGTACGTTAGGGTCAGAGCTGTCATGTCCAACTGCATACCAAAAATTGTCAGAATGAAAAGTAACTCCTTTTAAGTCTTTTAAAGTTAGAGGAGCAGGCAGACTTCTTACTGTCCAAGTTGTTGCTGAAAAACTAGCTGTAATTATAGCACTATTATCACCAACAGCAACAAATGTTGAACCATTAGTCGCAACTGCTCTCCAAATTGCATTAACAGAATTAACAATAGACCAAGAATTAATTCGGGCTTCAGTATTTGTTCTTAAAATTCTTCTATCTCCTACAATAACTCCAACTGTACTACTAGCGGTAACATCATATAAATCTTGAGTTGTAGGTGAAGATATTGTAATCCATGAAGAAGCGTCTCCAACTGAATTAGTAATTATTCTTCCGTCTTGACCAACGGCTACAAATGGCTTTACGTTTAAATAACTAGGGTGTCTCATAAACGGTAAAAACTTAATTCCATATAAACGGTCGTTTATATTAACGACTGATGAATAAGTTACACCAAAATCAGTAGACCTTATTACTCCTCCAAAAGTTGCAGTACCACCTAGATACCATCGACTAATCAATTGTACTGGACCAGGATTACTAACAAAATCATTAACTGTATTATTTGCAATACCGGTATGGTGCTCATTAGAACTAGAATAACTATTTACAGAAGGTCCTGGTATAATATCAGACTTAACAACTAATTGATTAAATGTTTTTAATGCAAAAGGAGTAAAAGGGTTACTATTATCAAGATTTAGATAATCATTAGCATCTGCCTTTGTAATCTGCTTTGTATCTCCTGGTATAATAATAGCTTTTCTACTTAAAAGACCTGTATATATTCCATCTAAGAGATTGCTAATAGAAATAGTTTGATTGTTAGCTAAATCATTCCAAGCCATTTTTTAATTGATTTTCTAGGTTTTTAATTTTTTCTTCTAGGTAAGCAATTTTTGCAGTGTGAACTTCTCTGTAAGATAGGTTTAAAAATCCCTCTTCATTTTTTGATACTGCACTTGGTAATATATCCAAAAAGTCTTGGGCATAATATCCTAACTCTTTTTTACCATTTTTATCATAATATCTTGGAACTACATTTGAAATAGATTGGTAATCTATTTTATCATTAATTAACGTCTTTAGTCTACTATCAGATATTTCAAAAAATGCTGCAGCAGAAATACTAGTTGATGTAGTTGATCCACGACTTGTTACTGTAGATAATGTTTCTGAACCAGCAGTTCCCGTAATACTAATTCCCCATGATCCTGTAGCACCACTACCGCTAAGAGATGGAGCATAAGAATTATAGTTTGCTGAAGAAAGTATTGTAACCCAAGAAGACCAGTTTTCACAACAATCTCTTAATGTTCTAAGTGCTAGCGTAGCTGAAGGATTATGCCAAGATGCAGAAAGCTCAAACCCTCTACTTCCTGTTACAAATTGAGCTGCTAAATCATATGTCCAAGGACTATTTGCCCCACCAGAATATGCTCCGTATATAGCAAGTCCATTTGATACTTTAGTAGTTCTATCATTATTATAACTAACACCTGTTCCAAGCAATGCCCAATCAGAAGACGTAACATAACCATTAGGATTACTACTATTGTAAGGAGTATAACCAAGAGCATTAGTCACCATAGTAGAAGTAATACCTGTTATCCAACCTCCATAATTTCCTAGTTGATTTCTTACATGAGCAATACTAGACTTTCTAGACCATCCGTCTCCGTTAGAAGTAAAAAAACTACTAATGGTTGGGTTCTCAGATTCAGAAGTATTAAAGTTAATATAATTAGCATATATGTAACCATTTGCATCACGTTGTACAATATGACTAGCATTTACGCCTGTAGATGCAGTTATGGTTGCTGAGTTGGCCTGGTTAGTTATTGATCCAGCGTTACCTGTAATTGCTATACTCCAAGTGCCACTAGCAACTCCTCTAATTATATCTGCTGCAACAGTAGTTGTAGCTGAACGATGATAATTGTCTCCATTTTTAATTACAAATCTTGTAATACCACTCTCATCGTTATCTGAAGTATTAATATAACTACCAAAGAAATATCTAGTATATATATCTGCAGCAGAATCTCTGTAAACTAAAGTATTGGCGGTAGCAGAAGTGCTTGCATTAGATGTAACAGTAAAAGTAGTAGAACCTGATTGATTAGCTGTAAAACTAGTAGATCCTGATAATCCATTTCCTGAAACATTAAGTGTAAGTGTACCATTTCCAATAGATGCACTTGTTATATACCCAGAAGGATTACTTGCTAGATAATAAGTAGAGTTATCATAACTTATGCTAGTACCAGATGCTTTTACAAATCCTGTTCCGTTAAGTTGAGGCTGACCACCTAATCCAGATAACGTATACACAGGCAATGTCTGCCATGTTTTATCACCTCTCCAATACTGAGAAGTAGTACCAGCAGTAATAGGTGGTTCGTAGTTTGTAGATACACTTATTACACCAGAAGTTATTGTAATTCCTGAACCTATAATAACCCCACCTAAAATTGTAGATGTGGCAGTGGGTAATACATAACTATTTCCTGCAGAAAGTACTCCACTGCCGTCTATGGACAAATTAGCTCCCACCTTTATGCCGCCTAGTACAGATGCACTAGCTATTGGTAAAGTATAAATAGGTAAAGTTTGCCAAGTCTTATCACCACGCCAATACTGTGATGTTGTACCTGGAGTAATAATTGGTTCTTTAGTACCAATTAAGTTAGTAACAGTTGTACTAAAATTAGCATCATCTCCTAAAGCAGCTGCTAATTCATTAAGTGTATTAAGAGCTGTAGGAGCAGAATCAACTAAATTAGATATCTGAGTTGTTACATATGATTCAGTTTCAACTTTAGTGTAATATAATATTTTTTGTGCTGTCCAGACAGGATCTGTTTCAACGGCAAGAGGAGTATAAGTGAGGGCAGTTGTTACGTCTAAAGCAGTAAGGACTACGGCTCCAGTGCGGTTATTAAAACTACTTACACCATTTAGATCACTTTGATATTGAGGAACATTTATTACACCAGTAACAGGATTATATGTAGCCGGTCCAGTACTTCCTGTAGTAGTTAATGATATAGCAGCCCTTGCTCTAGGATTTGTAAAATAAAGATTACTACCTTCTTTTATAAGTGAGCTATTATAATCATCTCTACTTGGCATAATATCTCCTTTTCTTCCAAATACAGAAGTAACCGGAGACAATGATTGTGTATTACTAACAAGTTGACTAACAGCTACTCTAGATATGATACCTCCAGCTCCTGCTACTAATACATGAGTTGGTGTAGTAGTAATAGTAGGATAACTGTTAGCAGCTATTGCACCAGTAAAATAAATGTTGCCAAATGAATCAATATTAAACAAAGCTTAAATAATTTAATAGTTTATAATTGTGATTCTAAAACTTCTACTTTGTTTTTAAGTTCTTTAATAGCTCCTAAAAGAACAGGAATAAGTCCTGTGTAATCTAATGTTAAATAATCTGTTTTAGGATCTATTGCCACAAGTTCAGGAAAATGTTCCTGTACCTCTTGAGCCACAAGTCCTATTCTATTTCTATCGTCTACAAAGTTATTAAAAGAGTAATATATTGGGTTGATGGATTCAAGCTTAGATAGATTATTTTCCATTAAAGAATGAATAGTCTTTATTCTTCTGTCAGAATGTGCAGACCAGGATTGAGCTCCATCATACTTAACCACACCATTGCCATTAGAACTTAATACATAAACGTGATAGCCACCAACTATAGTTTCAATAACAGCATGTTGGCCAAATTGAAAATATCCACCAAATGAGCCAGAAGCACTACTCATTCTTATAGACCCACCTACTCCATTTGTTAAAAAATATCCATTGGCTATTTCTAACGAACCAGCTAAATATGACCCACCATTAGGATCAAGATAATACCCTGTATTACTTGCATCATAGAATATTGTAGCATCAATTCTAGATGGTGCATATATACCTTTATTTAAGTAAAGACTATAAGTAGAAGATGTAGAAGATGTACCAACCCCCATGCAGTCATTACCAAGGTGATAATAAAAATACCATCTACCATTAGCTTCTCTATATACTCCACCATTACCTCCACTATCGTACATTATTCCACTTACAGAACTATAACTATCCCATATACCTCCATAGGAACCTCTTGAGCCATCAAGTCTAATTTGGGTGTGCGAAGTTGTTGTGTTTGCATAAATATGAGCTCCATTATTATTAGGCCAATAAATTCCATAAGCTCCATCTAACTGAATCCAGTTTCTAGGTCTAAAATATGCTGATCCTGCAAGTTCTAATCTATCCAAATAAGATAATCCATTTGGATTTAAATAATATCCTGTATCATCTGAATCATAAAAGATTGGAGCTCTAAATGAACTTGCTGCCCAGTTATTACCAGACATGTCAAGTTGCCATCTATTTGCAGAAGCTGACCATCCACCAATACGCATTACGTTATCAGAATCAAGTCCAAAGTTTACAGCGTAATATCCACCTCTATGGAATGCCATAATAGCACCACCGCTATCGTTTGAATAGGCTTGTAATGGAGGATCAGAAGAAGTTGTATTTCTATTTGATCTAAAATAATTTGAATTAGTCCAACTATAACTTCCACCTACAGCACTACTTATACTATTTGTATTACCAGAAGTATAAGATGAAATGTTACCTGCATCAACTACATCGTGCCATGTACCAGAACCTCTATACTGCTTAAATCTTCCTTCTGCCCAATAGTTACCTCCTGCGTTAGCATAGTAGTCTCCACTTGTTATAATACGATAGCCAGTATTAATAGCTTGACCTACACCAATATAATCAGCTTGAATATTAGCTATTCTAGATGCACTAGATGGATCTACGTAATATCCTGTATTATTTGAGTCATAGAATATTGGTGCTCTCATGTCATCTCTAGCTCTAATAGATCCAGATATAGCAGCCATAAATGTTCCGTTCTCTAAAAATAAAGCACCATGTGTATTCAAGTTACCAGCAACACCTCCGGCATTAGGATGAGACCATGTTATACCATACAAGTTACTAACACTAGTACCATCAATAGGTAGCTTATATGCATCACCCATTGCAAATACTCCCTGATATCGAGTAGATGTATAGGTACCTACTATTCCTGCTCCATAATCATTAAATCTAAGATTACCTCTTAATATACCAGACAATGTAGAATTAGGATCTAAATAATATCCTGTATCGTTCCTATCATAAAATATAGGCGCTCTAAAAGATCCATTTGTCTCTAGATTTCCAGTAGAGTATGAACTACCACTAGAATAAAAGTCGTGCCCTGCTCCATTACCAGTCGCGTTACCTATGTGAGTAGTTGATCCATATATCCAGTTAGTTGTACCTGCTGTAGTAATTCCATTAGGGAAAAACGCTGAATCACTAGTACCCCATGCATTACCTGGACTAATATACCCACCTCTTGCATATATAATGTCAGAACTAGGATTTACATATACCTGAGCTGATCCATATACACTATTACCACTACCCCACAATAATTGATATGTAGAGTTTGAATCATTGTTGTAATTTATACTAACTTGAGAAGATGTAGTAGCAGTTGCAGAGTTACCATTATATTGTGAACCATTAGCACTAATGAAATATGTGGCACCATTTAAATAAATTATACCATTACGATAATAATTTAAATACATAGATTTACCAGTACCACTATCCATATGTAAATTGCCATCTGTAGCTTGAACAACAGCAAGATTAGCAATTGATCCTGGATCTCCATTTCCACCTAGTTGAATTCTAGCACCCCATGTAGCATTAGCTTGTGTTAAAAAACTAGAATTTTGTGCTGCTGTTGCAGTAGTAGCATTACCTGATAAAGCTCCACTAAACGTTGTTGCAGTTAAAGTACCAGTACTAGATTGAATAGTAACTGCAGCACAAGAATACGCTATAGTTCCTATACCATTTGTATAATTAGCTCCCCAAAGAACAGGATAAGCAGCTGAATCTGTTCTATTCATTAAGTATGTAACAGAACCTGCATTACCAGAAATAGATCCAGATGATGTAATATATCCACTAGGATTAGTATTATTATATGGTGTATATCCTAATGCACCAGTTACATCACCTGATGAAAGAGTAATAGCACCTGTTCTTGTATTAAAACTTGTTACACCTGCCGGAATAGTCCAAGTTCTATTAGCAGAAAGATCAAATGTGGTTCCGTTAATTGTTAATGTTCTAGATGTTGGAACATAACTATCAAGCTGAGTAAGTGTAACAAACTCATTTGAGTTAACAGCATTGCTTCCTATAACCCGTCCGCCAAAGTTAGCAACAACGCCAGATGGTAAGTCAGATATAGCACCTGTTGCAGCGTTAACAACTCCAGTAGTTTTACCAACAATAATACCAGTAGAAAACTGTTGTACACCAGTATTGTAAGCATATACAGGATATCTACCAGATGGATTATTTGAGTAGTAGTCTAAAAGATTTGCATTTACAGATGCACTTAGAAGTCTTTCTCCTGTAACAAGAACACCTCTAAAGAATGATAAAGGAGTTACGGAAAATCCAGTGCCGTTTCTGTTAAATGTATTAACAAGACTCCATGTAGCCTCACCGCTTTCAACCAATTCATTTTGGTTATAAGCTACCTTTAACCCATAAAGAGTATCTGTACCAATCTTAAAGTTTAATACATCTCCAGATCTTACAATAGTCTTAAGACCTGTGATTGTTTGATCTGAGGCAAGTGTTACGTATCCCAAACTAGAAATAAGAGCTCTTACCCATGCTGTAGTAGGAACTTTAGAATTATTATCCTCTGATCCCGGAGCTATGGTCAAAGTAAGACTAGCTGGTAACACAACGTGTCCATCTGCGTCATACTGAAATACGTTAAGTATATGGGAGGTCTTCCTTTGTTTGTTCATAACTAGTAGATATTTTATCTTATCTTATTTAATGTATTCTCTGTATAACAATTTTATGAGTGTTTTAATTATATTCTTTTTATAGATAAACTTGGTGTTCCTGCTGTTATTCCTACAGTATGGTCTACCCATATTTGTAAATTAATAGGGTTTGCTGCACCTAAACCAGCATCTCTAGGTCTTAGTCGCATTCTCATATTGACTCTACCTGACACAGGAGCAGTATGATATGATTCAACTACATTGTAGCCTTCTTGGCTAGTACCATCAGGTCTAATAGTTACGCCTCTTATACCATCATATACAGGTTCTTGATTAGCACCTGTTTGAAATATCCAAGCAGATGACTGTGTAATATAACCATAGTTAGAATCAAGATTTGGTATAGTAATAGTTGCTAATCCAGAAAAACCATTAAAGTTAAATGTTGTAAGATTAAACCATGATCCAGCAGACATACCTGCTAATGATATATTAAAAACAGTTGGTAAAACACTAGCAAATTGAACATTTCCTGGAATTAATATATTACCACCTGAAGTAATGTGCATACGTTCAGTGTTGTTAGTTTGAAAAACAATTCCTCCTCTACCTTCAACATTAGAACCACCAAATGAAACAGTCCAAGCAGAATCAACCGTTAATTGAGTATCTGTTACAGCTGTAACTGTTCTAGTCTGACTAAATGGTAAATCAATAATATCTCCTACTCTTACTGGAATTGAATTAAAACCAGTTCCATTTACAAAGGTTGGGTTTTGAGACGATACATTAGATAGTTGATAAGTCCTACCTCTTAAAGTAGGTGCTGTTAATGTACCATTTCCAATATCTAATCTAGTAGTTGGACTTGTTGTACCAATGCCTACGTTGCCACCATTTTTAACGGTCATTAAATTAGTAATCGAACCATTAACAATGTTAAAATCTCCAGTAGTTAATAATCTAACATTGTCAGTTCCTGAATCAATTCCTAAAGTTTGTATATATAATCCACCGCTTGATCTTTGAAGCCTTAAATATTTTCCATTATTTAAATAAATTTCATCACTTGACCTAATTGCTCCGCTTACATCAAGCATATAACCTGAGTTAGATGGAGATGTCCCAATAAAAACATTACCATCGGAAAAAATACGCATTCTTTCAACAGCATTTGTGCCTGTTACGTCAGGACCTGGGTTTGTTGAAAATGATAATGCTGTTCCACTATACCAAAATGTTCCAGTAGATATAGCCCTAATGGTTGCAGCACCAATTGTTTGATCTGAAAAATATCCTCTGTTTCCTAAAAATAAAGTTGCAGATGTAGTATTTGCACTTTGATTACCTGTAGCAGAAGCTAAATTACCTGATGAATATACATTTCCCACAACTGTTGTTGCACCTGTATTAGTAATAGTAACTAGAGTAGAAAATCCTCCTGTTGGAGTTGTTCTACCTTGTATTTGAAAATTAGTTCCAGTTGAACCATTATCAACTCCTACTAATCTAATTCCATAATAATTGCTTGCAAAATAAGTAGGATCATTTAATTGAATAGTTCTAGTTGTTACAACTCCATCTGAATAAATACGCATTCTTTCACTAATATTAGTTTCTGCAGTACCTGCTCCAGCATTTGTTCCAAAAACTAAATCTCCAGTTGTTGTACCAGTACGATTACTCCAAATTGCAGCTCCGTTGTTATCATAACTTTGAAAAACTATACCTGATCTTGCATTAGCAGTTAAACTATAGTTTATAATTTTTAAACCAGTAACTGTACTTGTTGAGTTGTTATTATCAGATATTTCTAATTTTTTGCTGGGAAATCCTGGTGCAGTACCAATTCCTACATCACCACCTGATGTGATTAATAATCTATCAGCCCCATTAGTACTATCATATATAGTAAAATTACCATCAGCATTAATAATTGAATAATCAGAGTTATTATCTGTATCAATTAAATTTATTCTTGGATATGAATAAGACAAGTTTAAATTACCATTCATAGTAACCGCACCTGTAATTGTACCACCAGTAAGAGATAATTTACCTGCTATACTAGTAGTTATAGTAGATGCAAAGTTAGCATCATCACCCAATGCAGCAGCAAGCTCATCTAATGTATCTAATAAAGCAGGTGCTCCGTTAATTAAGTTATTAATCTGAGTGGTTACATAGGATGTAGTAGCATATCCTACTATGCTTCCTGTAACAGTAAGATTAGCTGGTAATACAATATTACCACTACCATCGTATGCTACAAGGTTTCTTAAGTATCCGGTGTCTCTAGTATTACCCATAGTTAGTTATTTTCTAATACCCAAGTTCCATTGGTGTATACGTACCATTTTTCATAATATAATACTCTATCACCTTCTTGAACTGAAGGAAATGGTAGCGAGTTAATATCTAATATTTCTTCCATTTTATTTTATATTTTAAAATACACCTGATCCACTGTTTGAAGCAGTAGCTGCTGTTACCACTTTGTTTCTAAAATCATAAGGGTATGATTGGTGCCAATCTATCGAAATACCAAAATAAGTACCTGATCCTAATGCAACTACTAATACAACAAATCCATCAGATGATGAGTATCCACCAGACCAAAAATTACCAGTAATTACAGGGTTATAGATTGTACCTGACCAGTTATGAAAACCAAAACTACCTTCCCTAATATATTGACTACTATAAGAATATAAACGACCAGTAAAAAGAGACATAGTATAATCAACATTACCACTAGCACCAGAACTCATATTTGTTTTTAAATGTAAAAAAGCAAACCCGTCCCATGAATTTGTTCCATTCTGATACCAATTATATATTGAACGATTTACTCTTATAGATCCTTCTACTGATAATTTTTGCTGAGGATTAGTTGTACCTATGCCAAGATTACCATTAGCAGTAACGCGCATGCTTTCAGAAAATGATGCTACATTACCAGAAGTTCCAGATGGGGTATTATAAAATGCAAAAGAACCATTACTTGTATCTGATCTAAGTAAGGTTGCAAAAACAGATTCTAAATATCTATAATCACTGCCATCAAAATAAATGTTTGTTGCTAAGTCTAATGTTTGATTATTATAACTAAATACTGAAGCACGATTCCCTAATTGTATAACTTTTCCTGCAGCTGGATTTGCCCAAGCTGCTGGGGCAACTCCTATGCCAATATTACCACCTGAGGTGATGGTCATACGAGATGAGCCCCCAGTTTTAAATGATAATGGAGTCATAACTCCAGAGCCAGCATTTTCAGTTTCGATAAAACCTTCTGTTCCTGTATGGTTCATTGAAATAAATCTATCATTTGAAGAAGAATAAACCCCTAATCCTTGATATGTTAATACTCCGTTTGATTTTACTGATAATTGATGGTAGTTAGTTATTCCACTATTTATAGAAACTGCCCCTCCCGAAGTAATACGCATACGTTCAACAGGAGTATTAGCAGAAGATGCTGTAAAAAAGTTAATGCTATAAAATCCTCCATAATCACTTCTTGCTTTTAGGAGTAAAGAACCATATCCGGTTTGACCACCTGCTGTTCCATCACTTGTAAAAATACCGGCTATAGACGGAAGAGAGGAAGCTCCTAAATATGCAAAACCTATTCCATGAGATTCATGACCAATGTTTAATTGTGTAACTGGATTTGAAGTACCAATGCCAACATTACCACCTGGAGTAATACGCATTCTTTCTGATCCAACAGTAGTCTGCCCATTAGGATAAAATGTAATAAATCCAGATGATGATGATCTATTGTCAATTCTTAACTCTCCAGTACTTGCACTACAAGAAATAAGTCCAGGAAAAGATTGATGTCCAAAAGCTATTGTTCCAGTATTAGCACTATCTTGAACGTGAAGTTTATATTGAGGATTTGTAAATCCTATACCAATATTACCTGTTGTAGTATTAATATGGAACATAGGTGTTGCACTAGTTCCTAAAGAAATAGAATTATTACCTAGTATAAATCTAGATGAATTACCTCTTGAATTAAGAATATGAAATTCATATAAATTAGCAGCAAATTGACTTATAGAACGACCAGTACCATCAGTATCGAAGTATAAATTATTACCAACTCCTGCTACATGAAGATTACCAGTTACACTAAGTTTTTCTAATGGAGTAGGTGTATTAATACCAACATTACCGGTTGAGGTAATAATCATTTTTGTAGAAGGTGCTCCTGCATTAGATGTTTGGAATAAAAGATTACCGCTTCTAGCAGTACCTACTTGGGATAATCCAATATATGCTAATGAATTTTTTGATCCACCTCCATTGGTGTAAAATTGAATTCCATATCCTGCGTCATTAATATTTGCATTATGGTAAGTTGAAATATAACCATCTTGAACTTCTAGTTTTTCACTTGGAGCTGTTGTACCAATACCAACTAATCCACCAGTAGTTAGTGTTATTTGTCCACCATTTACACCAAAAGCATAAGGTTGTGTGGCTATTCTTAACCTGTTGTTTGAAGCATCCCAATCTATAACACCGTATTGGTTTACACCTGTACCTTCTCCAATTAATGTGTATGGACCACTACCACTTAATAATTCTAAATTACCATAGCCTTGTGTATTGCCATTAATGGTTAAACCACCACCAAGTGTACCACCAGTTAATGGTAAATAACTTGTGTTATCATACGAAATAGTTGTACCAGAAATTTTTACAAAGCCAGTTCCTGATAAAGCAGCTTGATAACTACCAGAAGCTTGAGCTCCTATATCAGATAATAATTGAGCAGCTGTTCTAAACTTTAGTACGCCAGAATCAGATACTAAAAATTTATCAGTATTAGATATAGCAGATGGTACAGTAGTAAATACTACATTACCACTACCATCTACAGAGATGTAGTTAATTAATTCTGATATTTGTGTATTCTTGCTCATTAGTTATTACTTTTTAATGCGTCTAACTCTAACTTAAGTTCTTGAATAGCCTTCACTAAATATGGAACTAAATAGTCCTGATAATATGATTTTACATCACCTAGTTCATCATCTTTCCAAGAATTAAATACAGCATCTGGTATTGCTTCTTCAACATTTTGGGCTGTAAATCCTGTCACTGTTCTACTATTTTCTAGTTCTCTACTCCATTTAAATTTGATAGGATTTAACTTCATTACCGTGTCAATACCATTTTCAATATCGGCCACTTTTGTTTTTAGACGGGCATCTGAAGTATATGCTGCCCAAGCGTTTGTTCCGTGTTGTAGTTGAACTCCTCCACCTACGCTAGGGCCTCCTCTCCAAGTAAAATATACCGTTCTACCAGTACCAGTGCTTGAATCAGTTTGTCTAGCATTTTCAAACAAACATTGATTAACAGTATCGTTGTACCAAGTAGCTCTAGTATATACACCTGTGCCTGGTCCAAAATTAGTAATAGTACCTATCAAGGCAGTTCCCCCTTGAATATAAAATGAATCTGATCCATCACATGAAAGTCTAACTGCTTGTGCTGAATTAGAGCCACTATGCAAAAGTATGTCACCTCCAAATCTTGTTTGTCCATTAACTTGCATTTGTACAGCTGAAGCAGTAAATCCTGATATAGCACCATTTACCCAAACATATCCATTTGAGGTGATGGTCATTGCATTTTGGTCATTCCTTACATTAAAGTTAATAGTCTTTCCAACATTAGTATTGTTTGCATTTATAGCAAACTGACTATTATCGTTGTAAAAAACTGCATCGTAGTTTGCAGTTGTAGACCTACCTTTAAAAGATAAATCTCCAACTGAGGTAATGGTTAGTCTTTGAGCCCCTGCGGTTAAATCAAAAAAGCCTAATGAGCCAGCACCTCCTGTAAAAATGGCAAAGTTTCTAGCATTACCGTATAAATCTAATGATGCAGCTAAAGAGCCAGCTCCTGAAATAGCTAGAGAGCGAGTTCCAGCATCTCTTTCTGGTGAAGTTGTCCCAATCCCCACGTTGCCGCTGGAGGCAATAGCCATAGCAGCACTTCCTCCGTTGTTTGTTGAGAATAGTATTTTTTGACTATTTGTTGCTCTAATATTTAAATCACCTAAAGCAGAGCCAGCAATAATATCGCTTGTTGCTCCAGCAACACCAATCAAAGAATAAGATGTTCCCCCTATTCTGTAATTCATATAAGAAGCTCCTGACGATGGTGCTATTATAAAACCCTCATTTGCGTTTGTTGTAACACTACTTGAAAAGGTAGCTGCGCCTGTGGAGGCTATAGATAAAGGTGTAATTATTGAACCTAAACCATTCCACAATTCAACTGTAAATGTTGTTTGTGCATCAACAGCATTGTTTGGAGTAAAATATAAACCTGAAACTTGAGGTCCCCAATTAGATGCTGGGCTTTGATATCTATATCCTTTTTTAGACGCTGTAAGATTATTAATAAGATAATTATCTCCGGCTGTAATAGTATTAGAAAATATAGAAATTGTTCCATTTAGCGTACCGGTAAGAGTACCACCAATTAAAGGAAGATATTGACTTAATGAACTTATTGTAGCATAAGTGCTGGATGCAGAAGATGTAGTTAAATATGTGCTATTATCGTATGTTACTGTAGTTCCATTTACCTTTACAAACCCTGTTCCATTAAGCTGTGCTTGTCCAGTAAACGCTCCTACAGAATAAGCATAAGCTATGATTTCTAATGCATCGTTTAGTACAGCTGCATTAGTTAAAACTACAGTTGTACCATTAGTAGCTGTATATTCAGAAGATGCTAGCTTAGAACCATTGTAAAATACATCTATTAATCCTGGTGTATAACTAACTGTAAAAGTTGTCTGGCCCGCAGTAGCTGTAAAATATGTAACTTGTCTTAATGCATTACTAGCCGTAAATGCTGATGTATATTTTACAATATCTACAATGTTATTTACACCAGTTCCAGTACTTAATACAACAGTAGTTCCGTCAGTTGCTGTAAAGTCAGCTGATGTTAATCTGACACCATTTATAAATACATCCACAAGTCCAACTACATATCCACCTGTTACAGTGAAGGTAGTCTGGGAAGCTGTAGCTGTATAAGTTTGTATTGTTCTAGCTGAAGGATTGACACCGACTGTCCAAGTACGATCTGCAGTTAAGTCATATGCTTCTCCATTAATTGTTAATGTTCTGGCATTTGTTACAGGTGTGTAACCAAGAGCAGTAGTAACATCTGTACTGGATAGTGTAATAGCCCCTGTACGAGTATTAAAACTAGTAACACCACCTTGATATTGTGGTATGTTAAGAACACCTGTAACGTTATCGTATGTGGCTGCACCAGACGTACCGGTTGTAGTCAAACTAATTGCTAATCTAGCTCTAGCATCTGTGTAGTATAAATTGCCAGATTCAGTAACTTGTGCGGTAGTATAATCTCCAGAAGCGGAAGTAATAGCCCCAGTTCTAGTGTTAAATGATGTAACACCAGAAGCTATTGTCCATGAACGATCTGCTGATAAATCATAAGTAGTTCCGTTAATTGTAAGAGTACGAGTTTGTGGAACTTTTGTGCCAATAGATGTTGCTACAGTAGTAGCAAAGTTAGGATCATCTCCAAGAGCAGCCGCTAACTCATTTAAAGTATCTAATGTACCAGGAGCAGCATCTACTAAATTAGAAACCGCTGTGTTTACATAAGTTTGAGTAGCGTAAGAATTATTTGTAAGATAGGTTCCTACACGTGCGTCCGTGTAGTATAAGTTAGTGCCCTCAGCTAAGTTAGTTGTACTCTTAGCAGCAAAGGCTGTATCAAATCTTCCTTGTGTGTAATAAAGGTTTGTTCCTTCTACAATGTTTGTAGTTGATGCAGCAACCTTAGTCCATAGACCTGTAGATGCTACATATTTAATCATGTCTCCATCTGATGGATTCTTTACAGAAAGATCATGAAGTTCATCTAACTCATATCCATTTTGTACCTTTACAAAAATCTCACCGTTGTTAGCATTTCTTCGTGTAACAACACCAATAAATACTAAGTGAGCTGGAGCTGAAGGTTTATTAGTTAAGCCATATATTAAATTACCATCTGTTCCTAACCATACAGGATCACCTGCTGCATTAGCTCCAGTAGTATCTAAACCTGCAAGTAAACCTTCTGTTACAACATTAGCTGTTCCATTTATAGCTACTGTAGATTCTAAAAGACCCATTGTCTTACTAGACGTTGCTTCTGTAGCATTAGACGCTTTAGAAACAATCATATTAGTACCATCAGCAGATGATACATATACCGCTTGTCCTTTAGTAATAGCTTGAGAAGATTTTACTACATGTTTTACTTGACTTGTATAAGAAGCTGCAGGAGCTTCATTTATCCATTGAGCATTATAATCTGTACCATCCACCTTAGCTAATAATTGACCAGCTACACCACCAACTGGCAATGCAGACCAAGATCTATTAGCTGTAAGGTCATAAGTAACACCATTAATGGTAAGTGTTCGAGATGTCGGTACACCACCTAAACCATCTAAAGTATATGTTGGTACATTTAATACACCTGTAATAGAACTATATGTAGAAGCTCCTGATGAACCAGTTACAGTAAGAGAAATAGCTGCTCTTGCACGAGTATTGGTAAAATAAAGATTTACAGAACCTTCAGGAACTTGATCTGTACTAGTTATAAATCCATTATAAATTGGATTGTATACAAATATGTCTAATAGGTCATTAACTACAGCAGGATCTGCTAATGTAAAAGTAGTACCATTAGTTGCTGTAATAGCTGTTGGTGTAAGCAATACACCATTTAAAAAAACGTCAATGAGTCCTGGAGTATAACCACCTGAGACTGTAAATACAGTTTGACCTGTCGTAGCAGTAATTTGTTGTAAAGCTCTAATAGCTCCAACACCAGAAGCTGATACTGATAAAACACCTGTTCCATCAATAGCCAAACCACTACCTACTTTAACGCCACCAAGAGTAACACCTGACGCAATTGGTAAAGAATATGGTGTAACAAACCCTCTAACCCAAGCGGTTGTGGCCAACTTAGTAGAGTTATCGTTAGCATCTGGAGTCTGACCTGTAGCTGTGTTATTAAATGTAACTACACCATCTACTACCAGACCAGCTTTAGCTAGTACGTCAGATAGAAATTTCATTTAGATTTTATTATTTTTTGATGATTACACGATACGCATTAGCTGAAGGAGCTACAGCAAAACTTACAGTTACTGTGTTAGCATCTGTAATTACTACATCTGTAAATACTTCTTCCAATGTTGTATTATCTTTAATCATCACAATTACATCAATAGTGTTTAGGCCATGAGATAGAGCATATGAAGTACCTGCTCCACCAATGTTTGCTGCATAACCACCAGTTCTGTTATCTAATAAAGTTTTTAATTTAAGCGGAGTAACGATTCTAGCATCATCTGTACCTCCATCAGTCTCTGCTTGTGTTGCAATTTCTGCAATACCTGTACGAGTTTCTGTAGCTGTTCTAGAAGATAATGCTGCAGGAGTTACTGCTTTATTTGCATCTGTACCAGTTTGTGTTTCTGCGTTTGTGGCAAGAAATACAAGACCTAAAATAGTTGTAGTGGCTTGATCTCTATTTACCTCTAATTGAATCCAATCAGCAGCAGAAGAAGTAGACGCATTATTAACTTTGGCAACAATTACATCACCTACGTTAAATGCTACACTGCCTGTTGTTCCTGCTACAGATACATACCAGTAATCGCCAGCTTTAGTGCCAGCAACTGGGCTTGATCCTACAGGAAATGAACCAATAGATGCATCCCAAGCTCCTTCTAGATTACCTAAACTACCTACGTTGGCATCAATATAAGTTTTGATTGCTGTAGATGTGGCAAGTGTAGTAGAACTAGAGTTAGCCATATCTGTAATAATGGTAACTTCAGCTGGATTAGCAGTAGCTCCAGATACGTTACCAATTACTCTTAGATTGGCAATCTGTTGTAACTTATCAAAAGTTACAGCATTGGCATTAATCTTAATTGTTGTAACTGCAGAATCTGCTAGTTTACCAGTAGTAATACCAAGATCTTTAACTCTAAGACTATCAGAGTTAATTTCAATTGTAGCATTATCTACGTTTACATCTAATGTAATTACATCTCCATTAGCAGATGTAGATGCCGTAAGACCAGAACCACCAAGAACATCTTGGATGTCTCCTGACATGTCCACCCATTGGGTACCATCCCAGAAAAACATTCTTAAAACTGAAGGAGTAGTGTCAAAATAGATTTGACCAACTACTGGACTAGACGGTGGACCAACTTTGTTGTGTACCGCTACGTTTAAAATCTGGTTTTGCGTTAGATCCAGATTGGTTAAAAACTTTTTAGACATAGTATTTATATTATAATTAGTTCACAAATGCTTTTCCACTGAATGGTGCAGAAAATTTAACTACTAAAGAATTAGCATTGGTATACTGAACTTCTCCAATAACTTCTTCATTACTAGAATCAACTACAGAAACAGATGGGTATTTATTTAAATTATGAGTAATGTTCCACGTGGAAGATGATACTGTTTGATTATGAATATGAGAAAATTTATATGTCTCTTGTATAGAAAGTGTATCTCTGTACGTAAGAATAATTGTTCTATTTTCATTATCAGCAGTTACTGTAATATCAACTACAGTTTTATTAAAAGCTTCAGCTATTTGAGCTATTTGAGTAGAAGAAATACTTACTTGATCCCATTGATTACCATCCCAAGAAAATACTAATTGAAGTGTAGTGTCATATACAATAATACCAGCATCATTAGAATTATATCCAGATGCCAAAGCATTTCTTTCTGCAGTAGTTACAGGTTGTAACTTAGCATTAAGAATACTATTTTTATTAAAGTCGTAGTCTACGTATATCTTCTGTAATGCCATTATGATAAGTATGCTCTACCTGCTACAGCTTGATTAAAATAAATTTTTAGCCTATTGTTATCTATATTTTCAATAACACCTTTTATATCAGTACCAGTTAAATCTTCTGTTCTTACATTTGGTGCTAAATTCATACCATGAACAATATCCCAAACTGTTGAAGGAGTTTGTTGTGTAAATACAAATGAACTATTTTGACTAATTGTAATAGCCGGGTTTAAATTAATTCTAGTCAAACAACCTCCAGAATTTACCTCTATAATGTTTTGTGTCCCATTACCATACGTATAACCTACACCAACTTGTTGTGGTCCTGTAGCACTGTTTGATTTATAATAACCAGGACCCCAAATATCATAACTAGTATCGTATTGTACAGAAGTATCATTTCTGTAACTAATTGGTAACCAGGTTGTATAATTGATATTAGTTTGAGATAAAGCTCCTTCATCTTCAATAGCTTGCCAATCTACTATCTGCTTTCTCATTTCAATAAGATCGTCATCAAGATCAGGTCTGCATGAGTCAATACCATAACGCATTTTTTTACAAATTCTACTTAAAGAATCTGCAAACTGCTTATAGTGTTTTTCTTTTTTAGAGAGAAGGTTTCTCATTTTCACTATTTGTTTTAGAAGATGATGATATGTTTTGGAGAGAAGCTGAAAAATTATTTAAAATAATTTGAGCTTCATAGCTTCCAATACAATTAGCACAAACTCTTACACCGTTTGAAGCTATTCTGTCTTGGCATCCACATGTAATTGTGGTTCCGCAATTTGTACAAGTTCTCATATATGTTGGTTTTTTATGAAATCTTTATTTTACGCACACTCTGTAGTATACTTATTTAATCTTTTTTGAGCATACATTAATAGTTCCATACCAGCAGATGGTTCATGGCAATATTCTACTTTAGCTTTAGCGGCATCAATAAAACTTTTGATTAGACGCAACTCTTCAAGCTTT
>Ga0208359_1000026_pt1 | contig 32870 bp, 40 predicted proteins | sample LakMenEpi26Aug09_FD_150732 | JGI IMG/M metagenome (GOLD analysis project Ga0208359, IMG submission 150732) | Freshwater microbial communities from Lake Mendota, WI - 26AUG2009 deep hole epilimnion (SPAdes) | ecosystem: Environmental > Aquatic > Freshwater > Lake > Epilimnion/Euphotic zone ... | reverse complement strand
ACTAGCTTAAACTTTCTTGTTCTTGCTGTGTACGATAATGGTAAATAAACTACGTAAGAGCCTGTATCGACTTCGCTTTGTTCCGCCGTAAGAGTTGTAAGTATTGATTCTGGATTAATTGGTGGAGATATGATTGGGTCACCAGTTATGTCATAAACTTTGACAGTTACTGGAGAGCTAAGTGTTACAGCTTCACCCTTCACGTAAATCTTTGTTGTTGCGGGTGTGCTTGTGTTTACATATATCTCTGCCATATGTTAGGCTTAGTTGTAGTACTCCTGTACTTCTCTAGGTGTAGCTAATCTAAACCCTTCCTCCTTATCAAAAATTTCTTGAGCCACATCTGGCTTCATTGCTACAAACGGGTGCTCTCTTGTAAATGTAAATCCAAGCGCATCATATCTAGCATTTGGTCGATCCATCTTTACTAGAATCATATCTTCATCAAGCTTTTGATTTGGATCCAGTCTAGGAAGAATTTCATCTGCATCTTCTTTTGCATTTTCTATATTCTTAAGGGTTCCTTGGTAAACTGACCAAGTTACTCCTTCTTCTGCGAGTGCCGCAATTACATCTGCTTTATTTTTTAGTCCATCGACATCAACTGCAAAGTTTGCTGCTAGTGCCTTTAGATCCTTGACCTTAAGTGTGTCAAATGACATATATACTCCTTTGGTATGTATATAAATTATAGCACTAGAAAATTAAAATGAAAAGCCCCCAAAATTAATTGGGGGCCTTTCCAGCAAGTTATTTCTTAAATTAAGAAGCAACCTTAACGTCTTTTACAACTACCCATGCGTCTGCCTGCTCAATTTGGGTTCCAACACGAGTATACATTGTATATTCGATTGAGTCCTTCTTTGGCCAGAAGAATCGGTAAACAGTTACGTCACGCTTGATACCAATAACTACGTTATTAGGGAATGTCAAGTGAACGTCTCCGTGATCTCCTGTTGGTGTTGCATATGAGCCAGTCTGTGTTTCCTTAAGTAGTGGAACCTCAACAATTGGAATACCAAATGCGAATGGTGCTACGTACCCTGCTGGACCACCAAGTCCGCCTTCATTTCCACGGATAATGCTTGAAGCAATATCTTGTGGGTTAGCAGAACCGTATTGACCCAACTGTGAAGTTGAGTACAAGTAGTCTTGAATTAGGTTTGAGCCTGCAAGGAAGCGTAGGTCTGGACGACGTTGCTTGTACTTACGTGGCATAGCCTTAAGAGCCTTGTTGAAGATTTCACGAGACACGTTTGCGCCTGCTCCAGCTACTACATGGCCGTTTGCCTTTGCAATCTTAACAACACCGTCAAATGACTTGTATAGTGCATCTGATGTTAGAGCTGTGTTACCGTTAAGGACTACGTCCTCAAGGTCGTTACCAGCCTGTGTTGCCATAAGTCTTGCAATGTGATCTTCTAGATCTGCACCTTCAATGTTGTCTTCTAGAGACTCAGTTGAAAGCTCCCAATCTAGGCGAAGCTTCTTTGTTGTGAGAGAAATCTTTGAAAACTGTACAGCTGCATTTGAGCCAGTGTCAGTTGCTTCGGCTGCAAGCTTCATAAGCTTCTCACCAACGCCAATACGATCAATCTCTGTAGTGTCAGCTCTCATTCGAACTGTACGTGCTACTTTACCGATTACTGTTGCATCGAACATGTAATCGAGGAATCTTGCGGATTGCTCAGGATTGAGCAAGCCTCCCTTACCCTCGGAACCTACGTGAATTCCGTCGGTAGGGTTTGCAGAACCTGTCATGCTACCTGTTAGAGTAGCAGCTTCTGCTGCTTTTGCTAATAGTTCATTACTCATTAGTTTTTCACCATACCCTTATTTTGTTAATTCGCTAACGGAACCGAGGAAAGTGCCGTTCCATTTTGATTTTTTCATTGTTACTCCAGCTGACCCGCCAAGGTCAGAGGACTTCTTGATTGCAGTGTCTGATTCTACTGCGTCTACTCTTTTTTCAACTGTGTCCATGATGGACTTGATTGAATCAACTGCTGTTGAGAGTTCTGTGTGCTTTTCTGCTAATTCTGAAATTCTCAAATCGACATTCTTGCTAAAAGCTTCGACTGTCTCCTTGATTGTTGAAACCTGAGCAGCGTTTGCCTCAGAGGCCTTTTCCAAAGTCTCTGAGAAGAAACCCTTAAGGTCGCCTAGCATTTTAACAAAATCAGGTGATTCCTGAACTGTTAGTTCTGCTGATTTTTCCAGAACTTCGGCAGAAGTTTCTTCAGCTACAACTTCAGCAGACTCTTGTTCTACTGGGGCAACTTCTTCAATAATTTCTGCAGGTGCTTCTACAGCTACTGCTTCTTCTACTACTGGAGTTGCTTCTGTTACATTAAGCTTTTCCACTTCATTTCCTCCTTCTGCAATTGCCATATTTATATTTGTGTTGTCAGGCAATGTTTGCAATCTTGATCTACGTGAATCAAGAATCTTCTCTATTTCTTTTCCTTTGTTTACGTCGTTTGACTCTACCCATCCAATGAGTTCTGTTTTTTTACCAGTAACTGGAGATATGTATTCTGATTCTGTTGACATAAATACAGAATCGCTTTCTATACAATAAAAAATATTTTCCATTTTAACATCTGCTGCGATGCCTTTAAAAATCATTTGTCCATTTACTTTTTCAATAGATAAAATGTTACATAGTTCATTTGCTGGTGAATCAACGATTGATAGTTCAACTAGTGCATAGTCTTTGATAAACCTTACTGATGCTCCTGTTGATTTATTTACTTCATTATCTGATTCAATAATCTTTCCGCCAATAGAAAATCCTGTTAGTGTTCCGTCTAAAACTTTTTCCCAAGTATCTTGGGCGCCCTTGGAAATGTATGCATCAACGTAAACACCGTTGTAAAATTCTTTTGTTGCAGGGTCATAAAAAGTTTCTGGTCTAAATGATGCCACCTTGCCAACTGCAAGTGGCTGATGCATTTCTCTTAGATTACCTCTAAAGCTTTCAAACGCTTTCATGCTAGCTTCTTGAGTAACGACATCACCAGTCTGATCCAGGTTATCTAATGTTGCGAATCCTGAGACTGTTCTTTTTTCTCTATTGACCTTCGTGAATGGAATTGATAAATTAATAGCATTTCCATTAGAAGACCAATGTGACTTTTCTATGATCATATGTTATATATTATAGAGATTGTTGTATCAAAAGGCAAATAACTAGTTGAGTAGGACTAGTTGACTTGTCTTCCTTCTCCCTTAGCATTTCTGCCCTCCCCAGATTTATCTGGGGAGCTTGCTGATCTTTCTTGGTCACGGGCTCTGCTCTGAGTAGCCTGAGCCTTAATTTCAGCTGCCTGGGCTGCAAGATCTACTGGGACATCTCCACCTTCTCGTGGGACCATTCCCATTCTGACTCTAATTTCATTTGGAGTAATTACCTGGAATCTAAGATATCTTTCATCTATCTTAGACTGGGTATCTGCATCAGTTAAACTTAATTCATTAAACTTAAGCTCTAAAGCATCTGTCATTTCTTGAATTATTTTATTCAATTTCTTTTCTAGGTTTTCTTGAGCAGGGCGACATACCTGTTCTTTAAATGTCTTATCTGCATCTCTTGCTGCTGCCAAGTTGATACCAGCTGGTGTACCAATTTTGTTAATTGGTACTCTATGAGCCATTAGTATTTCATCTCTATTTGAATTTCTATATTTTTCAAATGAGCCTTCTTGAGCTCCCGCTTCAATTGGCTCCATTTTAAATTCAGTTTTTGAGTCTGGAGAGTCTGGGGGAAGTGGTATATACAAAGACCTGTGGTTCTTTCCCTTTAGTCCAACCTGGAAAAACTCAAGCAATTTTCTTTCAGATTCTGGAGAAAGCTTTGCTCCTTTTACTGTAATAATATATCTAGGAACTGCTTTATTTTCAAAATAATCTAGGTTATATTTACCAGCAAACTCATTGCCAGCCATTGAATTTTGTGCAGCAATAATATCTGGAATTCCATAGTAGTTATTCTTTGGAGTATACTTCTTCAAATGAATAATCTCATTAGGTCTATCCTCTTGACCTGCTATAGGGTTTACTGTTTCTGTGTCCCCGAAGTTTCTAAAGAATACCGCCTTGCCATAAAGAAGCTGTATAAAACCGTCTCTAAGGCGTCTTACACGCATTGTCTTTGAAGGTATGTGACCGATGTACCCTATCTTGCCAGTTGTCGTTCTACCGACCTCCAGATAGCCATTACCAGTAGCTTCTATGTCAGTGTAGAACTTTATAAGTGTTTCTTTAAAAGTTTCGTCTTCATTACAATCTTCAAGCCATCTGTGCAAATCTTGTTTAATTCTATTTAGCTTCTTGCGAGCTCTTTCTAATTGCTTCTCATCATTAATTTCATCAAGGGCATCTGTTGTCTTTTTTGATTCAATAAAATCAAATCCAAGACCAACAATATTTGCAACCTTTGCATTTATAGCAGCATAGTTGTATGGAGAAATTTCATAAATTGTTGATAAATAATCTAAATTATATTCTGGCTGTATTAGATCAAACGTGGCATATCCGCTAACTGCTTGCTGATGTTGAAGCTGCTGGCTTATTGCACCGTCTTTACCAACAAAAGCTTTCTGAAGATCTCTAGAAACTTTTCTTCTAAATGAAGCACCTAGACCAGCAATCTTTAAAATATCTTCGCCTTCTACATCAAATGCGTCATCTGATTTTTGAGTGGTTGGGTTGTTAAATCTCATCCAGTCTGCCATATTAGAAACTTCAATATTGCTCATAGCAGCGTCATCTTCATACTCAATCATTATTTACCACCATTTAGTCTAGCCATCTCTTCCTTGTGTACGCTAATGTCCAAAGGATCTGGCGTAAGTCCCCATCTTAATCTTTGCTTTTGGTATTCAAATTCTTCATCATCAATTTGTCTACTGCCCTCAATAAACTTTGGCTGACCAACATCAATTCCGTAGTGTGCTACAGCTGTGGCAAGCAGTGCGATTCTTTCTTTGTTGTCGATCATAGACGCTATAGACAGAAAATTATTATCTTCGTCTCCGACCCATCGGCCATCTGGCATTTCCCAAACATAGACGCCTAATCTGGTCTCCCCAGATTTCATCTTAGCACTAGTTCTTTTTATGTCCATAGTTAATTATTTTACCATCTTTGCGTCTACAAGTCCAGCTTTTGTCAGGCAATGTGACAAAATTATATGATTTGGAACACAACCCTGTCTCTAGAGTATGTTTTTATTGGCTCTTCTGTCATTACTATTGAAGATCCGTCTGCTACGGCTGATGATTTTCCAATATACAATTCGTAGTGCTCTTGATGATTAACCGCATTACTTGAATAAACTGTTATATTTTGATAAAGATTATTGTCTAAAACTCCAGACCTGACACCAAGCAGCTGCTTTCCATTTAGCCATACCTGTCCAGATATATCAGAGGCTGGCTTTATTAGGATATAGTTGGGTTCATCTATATATAAGTATGAAGATATATTTGTTGCTGATGAAGCGTCTTGCCCGTTGATATATATATTGCTAATATTAGACTTTGTTATACCTCCTCCTGCCGTCCAGGAAATATATGTTTCAACCAATCCTGTTTTATTAAATAACAGGTACCCGCTTGATAATGATTTTGGAGTAAATATCATCTCTATGCTTCCGCATTCACCAACTAGGTCTATAAAAAATGCTGAAGAATTTGGCCTAATTCCATTATTATAAACTCTGGTCCTTACTGGATAATTATCTTTTGATATGTCTATGTCCCAAGACGATCCTGATGTTGGTTGAGATGTTGAAATTATATTGCCTGCACTACTAGCATACAATTTTTTTTCAGAATAAAAATAAAATTTTAAAGAATATAATTCTGGAATGTATAAATCAGAATCCGATGACTCAAAAACTACTCTAAAATACAAAATCTTATTTGAAGAAAAATTAGACCCTTGGGTGAAACCTGGAATAGATGATCCATTAGAACAAATAGTCCAAGGGCCAGAAGCCGAAGTTTCTGAAACATATATTGAAACTCCGCTTGATGCAACCCAATCAATTCTTGAAGAAATATAATCTTTTGCTATACTCAAAACCATATCTTCTACAAACTCCCCAGAAGAATCTCCTGAGTTTAGATAGATGCTATTGTTGATAGAGTTATAAGAAAGATTATTATTGTTGTAGATTAACGATTCCCATTTTTCCTGCTCGGGATAAGAGTATGTTGTTTCAATTGTTTGGTACCTATCTGAAGCTTTGAATAGGCTTCCAAGTTCTGGTGAAGATATTTGATCATCCGTATTTAAAAATAAATTATTATAATGAGACATTATTGAATCTTGAGACAATGCGTACCTATAAACAGCTGGACTATCAATTAAGAAATATTCTCCAGATGCCGATGGTCCAGAAGATAAAACAACAGATGTATTTGTAAATTTTATAGACACTTCCTGAGATGCAACTAAAACTCCATCTACATACAGACTCATTGCTCTTACAGAATAAACACCGACAACATGCATTACCCTGTTTGGATTGGGCACTGAATAATCAATTCGGACAGATTCTAATTTAAATACAATGTTTCCATTATCCCAATACAATCCAATTCCGCTTGAGTCGGCTAAAATTGGAGTAAAAGAGGTTAATGTTTTTGGATGAAACCAAGATTCAAGGGTGAAGTCGTTATCTGATGTATCTGCTGTTGCAAATCCACCTGTGCCAGCCGTTCCAGAAAAATCTTTTGACAATGTAAACTGTATATAGCTAGAGCTGTCAATTTTATTTGAATGGTCTCCGCCAGAAACTACTGGCATTCCTAGTTTAGCTATTTGACCAACATAGGACCCGTGATTATTGCAGCCAGAAATATCATAGGCTACTTGACCAGATGACTCATCTAGCTTCCATAGTCCAATAGGAGAATCTTTTATTGCTGACAAATAGTATGACATTTTTATATTATATCAGCACTAAAGTTATATACGGCATAGTACTGATCGTCTTCGTTAAAATGACCTATCTTGTATAAAGATCCTGGAGGTATAATTAAAACAGATCCCTTTTTTGGAGCAAACTGGCTTTTAATTCCATCTTCAACAACGAATGTTTCTGAAGATGCTTGGGACTCGTTTAAGAATAAAAATGCTGTGAATTCTTCTGACTCTTCATAACCTTCATCAAAAATATATGAAACTTCTTGCCTATATAGATTTGATGAACTAGATTTATTATTTTTAAGACCAAAAGCATTTGTGTAAAGATCTGATGTGCTCCAAAAAGCCATCTTTATACTGTTTGATATGTAAAGGGGTAGGTCGTTGCTTGGTGAATCAAATGTGACTTGCTTAAAATATCTATTGCTTTTTTCGTGGTTAGCTTTTACATCCATACACTGATCTTGACTAACGCCAACATTGAGCCATTGGCTATTAGAAATGGAATCCTTTATTTTTTCTACAAAACCATCTGCGTCGGTTATTGAATGGTTAAATATAAAAGAATGTGGTCCCAATTGAGAAACTCCAAACATTGGTATGCTAGATGTCATTAAAACGGCTCCTTATACCAAAATAGCGGGACCATGTATTTGCTTCCGCTGTTTATTTTTTTAGGATGGTGGACATACGGGTGTGTAGATGGAAATATTATTATACTGCCAGCTTTTGGCTTTATACTTACTCCTTGATTTGGAAAATCTATCTCCCCGCCATCGTAATCATCGTTTAAATACATGACTCCTGATATTACTGGATGCTTTATATTTGTAGGATCATCAGAATCAATATGTGGGCCCATGTCTGCGCCAGGGCTATATTTTTTTATATTAAAAAAATTAGGAAGCCATGGCTTACTAATCATATGAATATTGCAATAGCTTGATATTGCAAACTCAGACAAAGAATGTATAGTGCTGGATATCTTATACGCATCAAAATCATTTTCGTCAGTCATACGATTTGTTTGAAATACACCAGATTTTCCAATACCGTATTTTGTCATAGAGTCAGTACTTGCATTCCATTCTTCCCACTTTGATATTCCTACATCTGGTTTTAATAAATTTTCTGATGCTTCTATGTCAACAATAAATTTTTCTGGGTTGTCCAAGATACTCTCGTAATAAAATATTTTATCGTATATCTTTTTTATAATCATATTATTGGCTATCCGTATTATTTATTTTAAAAAAAGTTTCCTTCTGATTTGTTTCCATTATTTTACCAACAGATGGTTTAGATTTTGTTATAGAGTAATCTGGAGATTCTCCCTCTCCTATTACATACCTATGCCACTTTCCACTATTAAATGAAGCTTTTCTTTCAGCTTTTCTTATAGATTCCCATTCTTCTTCACCGTGTTTCTTAAGACCATCATGCCAATACTCTGATCCGTCATACTGGTACTGCCAAAAAGTTCTAACCAGGTACTTGTCTCCGTTAGATATCTTGTCTACGCCATGAAAATACCGAGAGGCTCCTGTTATAGGATCTCCAGATGGGAAAACAACAACATCTCCAGCTTTAGGCTTATAGTGAATAACTTCTCCAGACTCTTCTTCTAAGAAAGACAATCCTCCGCCCTCGTAATCATCATTGAGATACATTGTGCATGTTACAGCAAATTTTAATCCTGGGTCATCTGCTGTAGCACCAACATAATCTGTATGATAGTGCATAGCAAGATTGTTTTCTGCTGCCGTTTCTTTATATTTGCATATTGAAAAACCAGAAGAATGCCAGTTTGGCAACTGAATATTATATTCGTCTATATAGTCTTTTGTAACAGAATAAAAAACTTTATCTAGTTCTGCTAAAAAATCTGATTGTTTTTTTGCATATTCATCAGTAAGGTCAATTGGGTTTCCATCCCAATCTGCTTCATACTTGTGATCTCTTGTCATGCCAAGATTCATCATTAATCCAAATCCGTACCAGTCGTCCCACGATTTAAATAAAAACTTAGGATCACTTTTTTGAGATAGCTCTAACAAATCAATATAATCCTTATGATTTGGAATTGCATTTTGATATACAATTACTCTTGGATATATAACAACTTTTTTAATCATTCTGAGATCTCCATTCTTTAATCTATCCGATTTGAATAGATTGTCCACCTATGCAATTAGATTTTGGGTCAAACAGCAACTCGACAATATCTGCTATATCTGAAGAAGTTACCTGTATACCTATTGGTTGAGATGCTATGTAATATCTTAAATCAGGATTATTTTCAAAAACTCCCTTTGCCATATCTGTATTTATTACACCAGGACATATAGCATTTGGTCTAATTTTTGTTTTACGTAAATCTTTAGCTAAGGATGAGGTAAAGCCCTCCACGCCACTTTTGCTGGCCGTGTAAGCTGTATTTGAATTTGGTATATGTGCTGCAATACTGCTCATGTTAATTATCGGAGTATGCGTTTCTGTATCCATAAGTTTTAAAAAAACAGAACACATGTTCATGGTGCCTAGCAAGTTTACTGATATCACCTCTTTGTATCTTTCATAAGGTTGCAACTCAAAGGGTGCTGCTTCAAATATACCAGCGCAATTAACAAGTCCAGCAATTTTTTTGTGTTTTATTTTTTCGTAAACAGATCTAACATTTTCAATATCAGAAACATCACACTCTTCAATACTATAAGGTGCTGGCTCGTAATCCTTATCCCTTATGTTTTTTGTTGAAATGCCTAACACTTCATATCCAATAGAATGAAGTCTTTCGGCTACGACTCTACCTATACCTCTGCTAGCTCCAGTTACAATTACTGTCACGCTTCACCATTTTTTCCAACATAGTCTGGTATTATTCCCATATCAGCCATGTCTTTCCAATTCTTATACACTTCTTCTTGCTTGGATCTAGTAATCTTTAGCTTTTCTTCTCGTTCACGAATTTGCTCTTCTGTGTAAGTTAAACCATCTAGGTCCCAGAAGGATCCTACGGTGTATCTTGTGCCATCATGAACCTTTGTAACCTCATGCTCATTATTGTGGCCTCCCGCAAAAAACACTAGCATTCCCTTTTTTGGATGAATTTGAATGTCATCGTTTTTAAAGTTTAAGTATCCGCCTTTAAAATCATTATTTAAATATATAAAGGATGCGTATTTACTTCTTTCAAACTCTGAAGGGGATCCATCCTCATTTGAATTATCTGAATGGAAAGCAGCAAAAGCTCCTGGAACCCATTTTTGTGCATGATAACTAACCTCATCTAATCTTTTTTGAATTAAAGATTCTCCCATTTCTTTTATTCTTGGCTTTAGCATATTGTGAAAATAATCTTTTGGAAGACCAAACATTTCACAACCTCCTGTAGGGTCTTCATCCCAAAATCCCATTGCAAGAGATCCGTAAAAAGAAATCTGATTCCAGTCAAGTATATTACTCGAAGACAACCAATCAAGATAGGATATTATAGATTCGCATTCTTTATCTGTTATAAAAGACTCAACAGAAAAACATTCTTCTCCGTGCTGCTCAATCTTCATCGCCGACATGCCTTTCTATGGTCCAAAAAAACGGTGCTGTATATCTAACCCCAGAAGTTATTGGTCTAACCCCATGAATATAATTCTTATCTCCTGGGAAAAAATATGCGGCTTTGGATTTTGGCTTAAACTCAATTCCCTGCAGTGGGAAGTATAGCTCTCCGCCTTCATAATCGTCGTTAAGATAAAACACTGTGCCTAAATCATACCATGGGAAAGAGTTTGGCGTTCCAGCGTCTGGACCTTCATGCATTTCTTTATCCGCATGTGGCTCTTGTCTAGATCCAACTGGCCATCTAACAATGCATGGACCTGTTGATCTAGACTTTACTTTAAAAAATGTATCAATTGTTTTATTTAATCTATTAATAATATTATCTAAAATAGTTATAATTTCTGGACTGTATTTTTCAAAAGTTTCAAGGGTGACAACTCTGTCTTTCCAAATATTTGCCTGATATATTAAATTTCCATTTTCATTATACTCATCTTCAGTTTCGTCAAAGTGTTTATTGTTTCTAGCCCAATCTAACAAAATGTTTTTTTCATCTTCAGTAATTGCATCTAGTATCTCAACTATATTATCTTTTGAGTTGCCAAAATAACCAGATGGGGTAATTGATCTTGGGCTAAATGTAGCCATATTTTGACTTGTGTTATGTTTCATATTTATATTATACCTTAGTTTTAAGTAAAACTCTTTCTAGTCCAATCCATTTTTTTGTAACCGCCGCCGCCTTTAACCCTATGCTTTTTTGCTGATTCATTTTTTCTGCTTAAAATGTCAAAAGATGAATGGAACTCTTTTTCCATTTCCCAAGACTCTCGCCTAAAAGGAATAATTTGAATATAAGGGGTGCCAGCACTTATTGTTCCGACAAAATCCTTTTTAATAAAAAATGGCATGAGGCCAGGTGTGCTAACCCTATCATTATCAATGATTCCAGATGTTGTTATAAATGGAAGATCAAATCTGTTTATGGGATTAATATAAAGTCCGCTGTATCCATCTGGTAATTCTGGCATCCAGTTTGGGTACCAGTGAAAAGCATTTTCTTGGTATCCGTATGGAACTGGGAACTCTCCCATAACATCCCTTGGCTCACAAAAAGATTTATACTCGTCTGGAACTGAGACAGATACTTTTCCATCAATTTTATAAAAATGGATGTCGCATGGCGTTAAAAGTAAATATCCAGATACAAAGGAATCCATTAATGCTGGGCATGCCTTAAATGATAAGGTATCAGAATCTAATATGTTTCCATCTTTATTAACCCAGTTTCTATTCGCAGAAGAAAACCATTCTGGAACAGATATCTTAGAAGGCACTGGGTATACAGAATTTTTAAAGTTGTAGTCTTGTGCAGAATGAAAAATTATTTTTGGCATTAATCTATAACCTTTAGATTAATAGCCTTAACCTCATGCTCACCAACTTTTTGCCCAAACCAATTTAATCCATTTTTATAAAAGTTTGTCCATTTGCCAGAACTCAATATGCTATTTCTGATTTCATCAGCAGATTTAGAATCATTAATTTCTAATCCAGAATCCTTTTTTTCTTTGTTAACTTCAAACACTATCTCTGAATTTTGCAGTTCAGATAAAGATATAGGCAATATAGTGCATATAGGTGTATTTGCTTTAATGGTTATTACTTTATTTGGTTGAGTTACTCTATAAGCTATTGGAAGTGGCCCATCAAAAAAGGAAGTGCTTATGAGTGTTGTAAAGCATGTTGCTCCATCAACAAAGTAGTTTGATGGTGGCATTGTTAGCAGAGTTACATTATTTTCTGTAGTAAACTTTATTCCTATATTAAAGCTAACAGTAGCATTTGCTCTTTGAAGACTTACATACTTATCGCCAGCCAAAACTTTAATGTGATCTGCTGAAGAATCTGAAATACCGTCCCATATAAAAGATATGTCTTCTGGAAAAGAAACTGACCACCCTAGTCTATTTGTTAAAGCAAGTGGAAAACATTGATACGCATGTTTGTCATACGTATCGTCCATCCACCACCTTTTTACTGGCATTTGATATATATCTGCAGAATTTTCTGAAACTCTTTCTGCGTATATTTTGTACATTATAAAAGGCCTTCGTAATACTTTTCCTCTAGCTTGAAATATTCTGGAGTGTGCGCTGTTTCTAGATAGTCTAGCATTGTAACAATTGAATATTTTAATCCGCTTGTTACTGGCATGGCTGCATGGGAATATATAAAAGCAGAAGGGAAAAGATACAAGTCTCCAGCTCTGGGTTTAATTTTTAAATTAAACTTATCAAAAAACAACTCTCCGCCTTCGTAGTCATCGTTTAAATATCCAACAGAAGAAAGTACGCATGTATAAGAATAGCCATGGTCTGAGTGCACTTTAAAGTGTTGGTTCTCTCCGTATCTGACATAATTAAACGATTCCCAATATTTTAATGGTGCAATATTAAAACCAGAACTGTAATGATTTACTGGATCCAGCTGAACATCTTTTGAGTCTTTCCATATTTGAGCAAGAGCTCTGTCAGTTTCGTCAAACATGTTTGACTGCTTATTTTCATTATTTGTAGTTATTGAACCATCGTCATTTACCTTAATTTTAAAATCAACACAATCTCTATACGATAAATCTGTATTAGAATACCCAGTAGATGCTTGGTTCCACTTGTACCTTAATGATTTTTGAGAACCAATTGTATTTTCTAGCCTATCGATTAGATTTAAATCTTTTTTAAACACGTCCCTGTAAACAGCAATTCCAGGTGCTAATAGTTCTACATCCATTAAAGTACTCTCCTTTTTTTAAAGTATATCATATTGATTAAATTATTGGAACCCAAACTCCAGGCTCATTATGCTTTAATGCAAATAGCGGTGACACATAAAACTCAATAATATCTGACTCTGAGTCAACCTCAATCCTAATTAGATCAGTTGGCTTATTAATAATTAAATCACCATCAACCACATTTTGAGATTGAGTTATCTGACCATTATTAAAATGTATTTTGCCGTTATCTACTTTTGCAAAATAAAATCCATGAAGAAATGGTATATTCTGTCCTGGGAAATCAAACCACTTTATATTGTCGTTATTATAGTATTTTACAGCTTTACCATAAACCATATAATCCTGTGCTTTTTTGTTTATCTGGTAGGTGTCGCATGCATGACCAACTGTAATCGCCACATGCTTATATAAATCATAACAGGATTTTGTGTATATAGAAAATATATTTTTTGGCATTTTTTTTATAGATCTAACTTTTACTAAAGATCCGTCTACAAGGTTATAAACATCGTCTATCTTCGGCCCTAAATGCTCAATATCATGAATAATATTGTTTATTCCAGAAATATTTTTATGAATAAATTTAGTTTCACTAAATATTTTTTTCAACGTACACAGCTCTCTTGTCAAAATAAACTACTGGGTAGGAATAGTTTCTAAAATCAAATATTTGATCTAAATCTATTTTAGTAATAATATCTTCAAATCCTAAATCATATATAGAATTGTAAAGTTGATCACCTGCTGGGGTTCCGCTATTATCTGAATATATATTTGACCAAACCTGGTACCCCAAATGTTTTGAAAGCATGTCGTTTGTAATTACAGAATATTTTGCAACATTTTTGTTTCTGTAAAATGGGTCAACATACATTCTATTTATTTGGCATGACATTAGCCATGCGCTTTGAGCAATTGGAAAATCGTTATATATCTTGTTAGATACTACTATATCCCCAGTTAAATATTCACCAGAGTTATAGGCAGTGCACATAACCTTTATATCAGACTCAGCATCTTCTACAAAAGCAAAGTAGCCCCATATGTTTTCTTGCTTAAGGTCTAAAGGAAATTCCTTATAAGCAATATCCTTTACGACCTCTTTTTTTTCATTCCCGACAAGGAACTTCATTGCCAAACCTTTCTAGTTTGTTTTATGCGGTCCAATCGGTTGGGTAACCGTCGTAAGTAAGACCATTTTCTGTAAAGTAGAAATCTTTTGGCTCAACGTTTATTGAATAAACTTGAATTGTTACATCTATATTTTTTTCAAGATTTTCAATTGGAACGAATGCTTTTTCATTATAATTGTATATTAAATCAGATGGAATTATGTCTGGTGACATTATAGGCTGAATTAGGCCATCTCTTTTTGCAATAATGCAGTGTGTCATAGAGTAAATATCTGAGTTTACAACAACCGCTCCTTGCGAATCATGTATTCCTATATTTGTTACTGTTGCCAAAGTTTCTTGTGCATTAGCAAAATCTTCTTCGCTAATAACAACTGGTGTTCCGTCGTAAGCATAGTCATCTGGCAATCCGCTAAAGCTTAGAGTTACAACTTGATCTCCAACTAGAAGTTGTCCAGCAGCAACTAAACCGTTAGGTGTTCTAATTAAAGTACTGACTCCAACGCTCTTATAGTTAAACCCTGGAGGTGAAAAGAATCCTGGGGGTGAAAAGAATGCTGGAGGGGCAAAGAACCCTGGAGGTGAAAAGAATCCTGGAGGGGCAAAGAACCCTGGAGGGGCAAAGAACCCTGGAGGTGAAAAGAACCCTGGAGGTGCAAAGAACCCTGGAGGGGCAAAGAACCCTGGAGGTGAAAAGAACCCTGGAGGTGAGAAGAATGAAGGTGCCTGAGTTGTTACGTTTCCAGAATAAGATGAAAATCCACCGCTACCGTTTGCATTTCTTGCCCGTACACGGTATGCCTGAGTAGTATTTGCCTCATTTGCTATTGTAGTGCTTCCGCTACCTGCCTGAGTAACAGTTTTATTTTTAACTGGTGACTCATTAGATTCAATGTAGTAATCAATAATTGTGGATCCACCATCAGATGGTGCTGTCCAGGAAATTGTATCTTGGTTTACTCCAGCAGATGCTCCTGGCTGCGCCATAGTTGCTGGAACAGTTGTGGCTGTTGCGGTTGCAGTATTTGAAGCCACTGATGAAGCATATGCGTCAACCGATGTAACCGTATAAGAATAAAGTGTATTAGATGCCAGTCCTGTATTAGAAAATGTATTTGTTGGATGAGTAACTGTTGCAATTTCAGTGCCACCACGAAATACTTTATAAGAAGAAGGAGTGTTGCCAGATGTTGGGTTTGTCCAAGACAAATCAATTCTACCATCATTAAATGGTCTATTTGCTGGAACGTTTGTTGCTGTTAAGTTGGTTACTGGATTTGGTCCAGTAAAGTTATCTTGAGCTGCTGCTCTTCTACCTATATTTTTCATTTTATTCTCCTATTGCCTATTATCTTAAATCTCCAGCTAACAACCAAGTTGAAGCTGCAATTTTTGTTGCTGTTACTGATGAATTTAGTGCTCTTAATGTTCCACCTGGAGTTGAAAGAATTGTTATTCCATTTCCAGTTATATTTGCACCAGTGCCTGATGATTGATAGAAGCTGATTGAAGAACCGATTGCATATTTTGCATTTCCTGTTGCTTCAAAGCTGATATTCACTGCACCAGACAGTGGAATTAATGAGTCACGAACTGCTGCATCTGTTCCAAGTAAATCAAGTGTTGTGTTTGATGAAACAGCTGATGCTATTGTTGTTAGAGATGGAACTCCAGCCTTTGTCTGTGTCTTATCTGTAAATGCTACTCCTGCTGCTGCAACTGTTACTGTTCCAGTAAATGTTGGTGAAGCAATCGGTGCTTTTGCTGCTAAATTAGTTGTAACTGTTGATGCAAAGTTTGCGTCATCACCAAGTGCTGCTGCTAGCTCATCAAGTGTGTTAAGTGCTGCTGGGGCTGATGCGATTACTGCATTTACCTGTGCTGTTGCGTCTGCAATAGCTTCTGATTTAGCAGTTGCGATTGCTGAGGCCTGTGCTGTTGAAACTGGCTTTGCTAAATCTGCTGTATTATCAACATTTCCAAGGCCTACGTGTGCTTTTGTAACACCAGCAACTGTTCCAGTAAATGTTGGTGAAGCAATTGGTGCGTATGTTGATGCTGCTGTTGCAGATGCTAGCTTAGCATCAAGTGCTGATCCTAGGCCATCAATTTTTGTTATTTCAATTGCAGCTGATGCATTTATATCTGCATTAACAATTGCGCCATCTACGATTTTTGCAGATGTTATTGCTGAATCTGCAATTTTAACAGTAGAGACTGCTCCATCTGCAATCTTGCCTTCTGTAACTGCTAATCCTGCAATTTTGCCTTCAGTTACAGCAGAGTTATTTATTTTATCTGTTGTAACGGATGAATCTGCAAGCTTGCCAGTTGTTACTGCAAGGTCAGCAATTTCATTTGTGCCGACTGAGTTATCAGAAAGGTGAGATTGTGAAATTGAATTATCTGCAATTTTTGCACCAGTTACAGCTAGATCTGCAAGCTTTGCTACGGTGACTGCTTGATCTGCAAGCTTCGCTGTTTCAACTGCTCCCGTGTCAATTTTTGCTGCAATGATTGAAGAATCTGCAAGCTTTGCTACGGTGACTGCTTGATCTGCAAGCTTTACTGTGGTGACTGCTTGATCTGCAAGCTTCCCTGTTTCAACAGAACCATCTGCAATTTTAGCAGAAGTTACTGCTGAATTGTTAATCTTTGCAGTTGTTACATTAAGATCTACAATTTTTTCAGTTGCAACAGAATTATCTTGTGGCACTCTTAAATCTGAAAGTCTTACATCTGATGTATAAACTAAATTTGCTGCATCTAGGATACCATGTATGTTTGTAGAAATTGAAGAATGGTTAGATAGAGAATTTACTACAATGCCATCTGCATAAGCTTTAGTTGAAGCATCTGTACCAGTTGTTGGGACACCAAGATTTGAAATCTTGTTTGTTCCCATGTTTAATTCACCAGACATTGTATCGCCAGATTTGGCAACTTTTCCAGAAATGGCTGTTGTTAGTGTTCCAGAAAGATCTGCGTTATCTGCTAGAGATGTAGCAATTTCTGCTAAAGTATTTAGAGCTGCAGGTGCTGCACCAACAACTAACTCAATTGCATCCTGAACAAATGCTGTTGTTGCTACTTGAGTTGTATCTGTTCCAGCAGAAGCTGTTGGGGCTGTTGGTGTTCCAGTCAATGCTGGGGAAGTTAAAGACTTAGATGTAAGAGTTTGGGCTCCTGTTGTTGTAACAAGAATGCTTGTGTCAGCAATTCCGTGTACGTTTGTTGCATCAGATTCGTGAGCTGAAAGCGCTGTTCCTGCTGCAGTTGCTGCCGCTGATATAGCCTCTGACTTGGCAGTTGCTACATTTGCAGTGGTTGCTAAAAGTGAAGTATCTGCAATTCCGTGTACGCTTGTTGTGGCGTTGTTGTGGTTAGTAACTGCTGTAGCTACTTCTGCATCAAGTGCTGCTCCACCTGGAAGCTGAGCCAAAGGTATTAATCCTGCTCCGTCAAGAGAGGCTACTCCGTTGGCAACACCTTTTGTGCTAAGGGCAACGTAGTCGTCTACTGTACCTGAAAGAGCGTAATCAAGATCTCTCCAGGGAGTGTCTCCATCTCCAAATTTAAAAGTATTAGTATCTGTTTCAATACCAATTTCTCCTGCTGCTAGTGTTGGGTTAGCATCAAACCAATCCTCTGCTAGACCTCTTCTTAACTGTAATCTTACTGTTGCCATTTTTTACCCCTTATATATTTTATTTATACTGCCTATTGTATCACTTAATGATTTAAGATATAAGCCCAGAATCAAAAACCATTGAAACATCTGAATCTGTAGAATATGGAGATCCTCCATCTACGAATTTGCTGGTTGCACCAGGATTTACTCCATTTGCCTGTAGCGTATATATTGGCTGGCCGTCATAATCTATAGCTAGTCCAATATCCATAAAACTTACCTGTGTGCTTGGATCTGGAATTTCTGAATTAAAAGCTATTGGAACCCATGTTCCATTTAGCTGAATTTGTAGTTTATTTGTTGCTGTATCAAATCGAAGGGGTGTTTCGCCTAAAACGACGTTAGACCCAAATGTTGCAGTACCTGCTACATTGAGTCCATTCTTTACTTTAAAATTTTTATCTACTGTTGCCATTTAAGTTCACATATCCCCTAAGTTTTTGGTGGGGTTTTAAAAGGACCCCTTACCTTTTATTTAATTATGCGTTAAATACTGTACCAGATACAGTAATTGTTGAATCGTTTACTGGATTTACTCTGATTCGGCAATGAGTTCCATCTACATCTGCTGTAATTGTTCCTCTTGAACCATTTGTTCCAACGATTGCATATTCTGTAATTGCTACGTTATCAGATGAATCTAGTGTTACTAGAATTTCTGAGATTTCGTTATGAGTTCCGTTATCAATCTTAACCAAGAACTTACCTGATTTAAAGTTTGTCTTATTGAACTGGTATGCAGTTACTGGAACTGAACCAAGTGATGTTGTTCTTGCTGCCACCTGCTTTGCAACATCATTTATATTAAGATCTGTAAATGGTGTTGTGGCATCTAGAACATCATCAAGTGCTGCCTGAGCAGATGCAATTGCATCTGTTTCTGCTTGGTCAGCGTATGCTTCGTAAGCAGTTGTAATTGCTCCTTCACGAGTGTCTGTGTAAGCCTTAGCATCTACCTCTGCTTGGTCAGCGTATGCTTCGTAAGCAGTTGTAATTGCTCCTTCACGAGTGTCTGTGTAAGCCTTAGCATCTACCTCTGCTTGGTCAACATATTGCTTTGTTGCTGCTCCAAGGTTTGCTGATGGATCTGCTGAAAGGACAAGAAGTCCAGTCATTGTATCGCCAGCCTTGGCTACCTTTTCTCCTACTGATGTAGCGAGGTCTGTTGCATAATTTGGATTATCTCCAATTGCTGCTGCTAATTCGTTAAGTGTATCAAGAAGCGCTGGTGCTGAATCAACAAGGTCTGCAACTTTTTGATCAGCGTAAGCCTTGGCATCTACCTCTGCTTGGTCAGCGTATGCTTCGTAAGCAGTTGTAATTGCTCCTTCACGAGTGTCTGTGTAAGCCTCTGCTGCTGTCTGAGCAAGACCAATTTCTGTGCTTGTCTTGTATGATGACCAAGTTGTTGTTGATGTTATTTGAGAATCTTGAACTTGAGCATCTGCATAAGTTTGAGCATCTGTAAGTGCTTGTGATGCTGATCCTGCTGGATCATAGTTTGATGCAAGACCATCTGCGTAACTCTGTGCTGCAGTCTGTGCTGCTGAAGCAGATCCTGCTGGGTCATAGTTAGAAGCTAAGCCATCTGCGTAACCCTGTGCTGCAGTCTGTGCTGCTGCTGCTGAGCCTGCTGGATCGTAGTTTACAGCTAGACCATCTGCGTAACTCTGTGCTGCAGTCTGTGCTGCTGAAGCAGATCCTGCTGCATCGTAATAAGCATCTACAACTGTGCGGTCAAGAGAAAGTTCGCCACCAGCTGAGACATCAAATTGATTAGAAACCGACTTTACAAGTGTTTCTCCACCAATTAAGTCGAGGATATATTGATCTGAACCTACTTCTGTAAGTATATTTTGGCCATTGATTGTACCTGTTGTACCTTCAACAATGAGGCCATGCTTAATTCTAAAATTCTTATTTACTGTTGCCATTGATATGACTCCTCTTACTACTTATTTTTTAATTGCTGTTCTGTAATATCTAGCTGTAACAGCAGTACTTACAGGGGTGATCTTGAAACTAATTATACCTGAATTTTCTTCAAATGTATAATTAAATAGATTGTTGTTTGTGTTTGTTATGATATTTGATTCCGAAACGTTTATGTCAGTTCCATCATTTAATACAAGGACATCTGAGGCGTACATTTCTGCCCCCCTTGTTATCTGAATAGTATACTTAACGGTTGACCAGACGCTTTCTGTGAAAGAGTCTAGGACAGTTGCGTTTTCAATATCGCAAACTGTTGCTGAAGTGTCGTTATTTCCATCAACTCCTAAAAGCTCTCCTGTATTCTCAGCATCTAGAGTTGCAAGATCTGATTCAAGTTGGGATACCTTGTAGTCAATAGAATTTACATCTGTAGATCCATCAATTCCAACCTTAGCTTGCAATGCTTCAATAGCATCGTTTGCATTTGCATGTTGCTCTGAATGCGACGGTGTTGATAGGTTGCTTGTAGAAGTAGGGTTTACTAATGTGTCTAAATCTAATGGAAAATCTGTTGCCATTTTTGCCTCCAGGCAGTGGTGCTTATTATACAATTATACATTAATAAAATTATAAATTAGCCAATTAGTTTTGTTCCACCAGGAACTTTTGTTGAGCTTGAATCTCCCTCTGATTGCTGTGGGTAAAATTTTAATTTTGCAAGTGTACCGTCTGGCCTTGGTACTTTTATAAATCCCTTTATTGGATCTGATGGCATTCTTACTCCATTGTACCCAGCAGGGTAGTGCCAGGGGTCTTCTTCTCTTAATGTTGGGGTGGGCTTTGGGTCTGGGTTCCAAACTCCATTTTTTGTAATTAAAGACGGAATGCAAAACCTTTCTCCAGAAATTATTTTCTTAACTCCGTGTCTAGTGTATCCTTCATGCATTACCATTGTACCTGCTTTTGGCTTATATTTAAAATCATATTGAGGATATACTAATTCTCCTCCTAAATAGTCGTCATTTGGATATATTACGGTACCCCAAAAAATTGTTTGAACCATGTGGTCTTGATTATCTATATGATAAAACATTTCTAGGTTATTTCCATAGTCTGTTTTCATTGGGTTTGAATCTTTCCACATTTTTATATAGTTAAATGGACTAGCATTCCAATCTGATTTTTCATAATCATTTAAAACGTCTTTAATTCTTTTTTGAAGTAATTCATCTAATTCAATTATATCAGAAAATGAATTTTCAAAACCTTTATATGTTGTAGTCAAGCTTGGAGTCATTAATCTTTGATCCCAAAACTTAAACGCATGATGTGGAAGATCTGAGTAATTAAACTCTTTGAACCATTTTGTTAATATATCACATTCTTCTTTTGACAAAAAATCATGATATATTCTTACATTATCGTCACACAAACTTTCAACATTCATGTCTCACCACTTTCCTAAAGGGCACTTGGCATCTTTAAGCTTGGCTTTTAAAGGCATAATACACCCACACTTTTTGCATTGTTTAGTAAATTTAAATAATTCCTCACAACCGTTGCAGATGTCAAGCCTACTTTTAAACTCAACTTCGTCACTACGCTCATACTTAGGATCGAGTAAATGCCACGGATAAATCTCTACTTCACTCATTGCTGATCATCAAATATAAGTATATTTGCTTTTTCAAATACATTATGCGGAAAGGCATGCAAAGTTTTGTATGCAGTAACATCACAAGTATTTTCTAGAATAGTTTTTAGATCGTGAACTAAACGTTCTTTTATCTCGAGGTTATCTAAAGTTATATCCGTGGCAAAGTCTATGTCGCTACTTCTTTTTGTTTGATTTTGAACAAAACTACCAATTAAATGAGCTTTTTTAAAACCATAAAATCTAAATATGTTTTTTATATTTTCTAGATTTTTTACAATGTGAGGAACTCTATAATCTGTTAGATCTTCAAATGTATGATTTAAAATAGGGGCTGTAATTGCGGGGCAGTTTTCATAAATATAGCCATTGTGATTTCCTATCTCTATATCTCTCCTAGTAATTTGAGGACCACAGTAGCAGGTATACAAATAGTAATGTTTCATGAGTATTTTTTTCTCTGCCACATATTTTTTTTATAACCATTTTCAAAAGATGAACGAACAACATAGCGTTGACCTATAGATTCATCTTTGTATTCAGAAAACTCTGGAATGGCCATCTCATAATCTTCACGCCTAAAAGGAATGACCTGAATAAATGGCGTACCTTTTTTTATGACACCCTTAAATCCTCTTTCAACAATTATTGAAAAAAACCCGTCAGACATAAAGTTATCAGTGTCTATAACACCGCTAATAACTCTAAATGGTAAATTTTCATGAAACATTGGGTGAATAAACATGCAGCTTACACCTTCTTCTGTTTTAACTGACCACTGAGGATTAATACGAAACACTTCGTCCATATATATCTCTCTACTAAAAGGAAATCCTTTAACTTGCTCTGGAGAGTGCATTGAAATAATTTCTTTTTCTTCAACATTGGCATAGCTATACACTATACGCTTTCCAGTTGCATCAATCATTACATCTACTGGAAACTTTAAAATATACCCTGCAGTTATAGAATCAAATATAGCCATGCAGCTTTTTATAGTTTTGTTACTTGTTCCTTCTGGAAGATTATATTTAACAGAATCCGTAGTGTATTTGTCATGGTCTTTATACCACTCAGGAACCATTTTTACTGCAGGTTCAGGAAATGGTGCGTAGGAAATTGTATAATTAGTTTTAGGAACAAACTTTATAACACTAGACAAGATTCACCCTATTCTTTAATAAAATTCTCTTAGGTTGTATACTAACATATTTTCTGTGAAAAATATATCATACGGTTCACAGTTAATTGAATATACGGTCATTGGAGTGTTCATATGAATTACGCTTACAACAGGAGTCCAATTGTCTGCTTGATAGTTATATACTTCATAAGTTTCATCTATATCAGCAGCTATTACAAAAGAATGTACTCCATTTTTTCTGGCCAAAATATAATGGCTTTCAGAGAACCAGTCACCATTAATCAACATATGTTGGTTAACTTCTCGAGTGCTAATACTAGTAATTGTTGTAGAAACAACGCCATTATTTGTAAACTGTTCTGAAGCCCAATTTGTTAAATCAAAACCAGGGCCAAATGTAGGAATTTCAGAGATGTCAAGAGACAGCAGCTCGTCTCCTACGGACAAGTTATTAACCGTCTTGTAACCATCAAGAGTTAGGACGTAAGTGCCTCCACCCAAAGATCCGCAGAAGTCAGCAGGTGTAGGAATACATGGTTCTGGTTCAGCAATAATTACAGGCTCGTTAACAACAACAGGATCGTTAACAACAACAGGATCGTTAACAACAACAGGATCGTTAACAACAACAGGCTCGTTAATAATGACAGGCTCGTTAATAATGACAGGCTCGTTAATAATGACAGGTGCGGTATAAGAATAATAAGTATAAGAAACTGATGTACCAGAATCTACGGTAGATCCAGCCGTAGGTGTCTGAGAAGAAACTGTGCCATTGTTTCCAGATGTTGCGCCTGAAGAAGTAGATGATTCTCCAGAATAAACTAATCCAGCGGATGAAATCATTGACTGGGCTGAAGATCTTGATTGACCAGATAAATTAGGAACTGTTATTCCTACATAAATTTTATAAACAAATGGTACGGGTGTTCCAAATGGGACAACTGTGCCAGCAGGTATACTTTGCGAAGAAACATCTTTATCTTGAGCTAAATAATTAACATTTGTATGTGCTGATGTATAATTTAGTTTCTTTGAAGATAATAGTGAAATTGCTGCTGATTCTTTTAATCCAACTAAAGTTGGAACATCAACTTTTCTAACTCCAATTTGACTAGCGAAGAATCTTCTCATTATGCACTCAGGTCTCCCATAACAACCCAGCTATTTGTTCCACGCTTTAATAAAGTAGCGCTAGACCATTGTGCACGAAGCTTTAAGCCAGGAGTTGAATTTGGAGTAAACCCTGATCCTGCAATTGTAACTTGAGAACTTGTTGTTTGTAAAACCTCTATTGTTGTTCCTGTTAAAAAGCTAGGTGAATCAACTATTGTTAGTGTTCCTCCACCTGACATTTCAATTAATTTAAATGCATCAGATGGCACTATTGAATATGAACCAGGCTGAGGATTGGTTTCAATTATCTTATTTATTTTTGCGTCTAATCCCGCCTGTGTAGCAGTTGAAATTGGTTTAGAAGAATCAGATGTATTACTTACATTACCAAGCCCAACCATTGCTGCTGTAATTCCTGAAACTGTACCAGTAAAAGTTGGAGACTCTATTGGTGCTTTTGCATCTAATTCAATACGTGTAGCATTTGATACGGGCTTTGATAAATCTGGTATATTGTCAACAAATTCAAGACCTACCATGTTTTTTGTAATACCAGAAACATATCCAGTAAATGTTGGGTTTGCTAATGGTGCTTTGGAGGCAAGATCAGATGTCAAGTTAGATATTTTGTTCTGAGAGATTCCTGCCGATGAGCTAATATCCATATCTACAATTGTAAAGTTTGCAATTTTTGCAGATGTTACTGAGCCTGATGCAATTTTGTCAGAAGTTACTGAATTAGATGCTAAGTTTATTGAATTAATTGAAAGTGGAATAATTTCATCTTCTCCAACTGAGTTAATCTGCATCATTAATTGTGAAACTGTGTTTTCAGGCAAAGTTACTGTTCCTGTAAATGTTGGTGAATCAATCGGAGCCTTAGATGTAAGGGTAGATGTTAATGTGGCAGCAAAATTTGCATCATCACCAAGTGCTGCTGCTAGCTCATCAAGTGTGTTAAGTGCTGCTGGGGCTGATGCGATTACTGCATTTACCTGTGCTGTTGCGTCTGTAATTGCTTCTGATTTAGCAGTTGCGATTGCTGAGGCCTGTGCTGTTGAAACTGGCTTTGCTAAATCTGATGTATTGTCAACATTTTGAAGACCTACTGAAGACTTTGTAAGTGACTCTACTGCAGTTAAAACTTTTGTGTCTGCTGCAGATGCGGCTGCTGAAATAGCTTCTGACTTGGCAGTTGCTACATTTGCAGTGGTTGCTAAAAGTGAAGTATCTGCAATTCCGTGTACGCTTGTTGTGGCGTTGTTGTGGTTAGTAACTGCTGTAGCTACTTCTGCATCAAGTGCTGCTGCACCTGGAAGTTGAGCCAAGGGTATTAATCCTGCTCCGTCAAGAGAGGCTACTCCGTTGGCAACACCTTTTGTGCTAAGGGCAATGTATTCTTCTAGTGTACCTGAAAGAGCATAGTCAAGTTCTCTCCATGGGGTGCTTCCATCTCCGATTTTAAATGTATTTAAATCTAAAGATATTGCAATTTCTCCAGCATAAAGTGTTGGATTATCTCTAAACCAATCATCGTCTATATCTCTTCTTAATTGAATTCTAGTTGCCACTTGAATTTCCTCCATCTATTGTTAATGAGTATTGTGAATTAGAATTTCCACTATTTATTGTTGATGAGTATCCTGAAATAGAGTCCCCGCCAAGAATGAGTTGGTATTCAGATTCTGGGTAATATGTAGAATCTGGCTCTCCTCCATTTATCAAAGACATTCTTTTAAGATTTGGATTTAACACCTCATCATTTGGGCCGCCGCCGTCAAGGCCAATTATAACAGGAATATTTTCTTCAACATTAGCGTTTTCGTTAATATTAGAAAAGTCAATAGTTTCTTTTAGGTCAATTGTGTGAACATCTCCATCGTAAGAGTGAGTGTGCATGTAAAATGGGGCGGGATCGTCAGAAGCTGGAGTCAAGTCAACCCAAATACTACCGTTGTATATCTTAATGTTTTTGCTTGTAACATTAAAATACACATCTCCAGATGATCCAATAAGTGGATCTTCTGTAAGTGTAAGTAGATTGAGTAGGGACTTAAACTTTTTAGCCATTTAAAATCCTTATCCTATTACAACGACTCTATATTCTCCAGATGCTGGTGCAACTGCAAACTTAATAGTTACAGCTGAATCCGATGTGTGCTCAACATCTGCAAGCACTTCTGCAAATGGGGAGGCAACTTCGTAAATAGAAACTACTGTATCTTTTGTGCCTAAATTATGTGTAACTGTATAAGATGTTTCTGATGTATTTAGTGTGGTCTTATACTTTCTTGTTATTTCATGATAGTTTGTGCCATCATTTGTTAATGTCCATTGATCTGATGTTTCATTCCATAAAACTTCTACATCTGCAGATGTTCCACGGTTTACCTTTAATCCAGCATCTGCTAAAGGAGCATCAGTTACATTTGTATTTAGTACAACTTTGTTATCAACAATATTAACTTCAGTTGTGCTTATTGAGTTAATTGAACCTTGTACATCAAGGTTTCCGTTAATTGTAAGAGTACCTGCAATTGTTACGTCATCTGGCAAACCAATAGTTACTGCTGCTGATTCTGAACCAGAACCTGATACTGTAATTTCTCCAGCTGTACCAGCAATTGTTGATATATAGCTTCCAGTAGTGTCTGTTCCAAGCTCTACTGAATTTGGTTCAACTGTTGTTGTAATTTCAACATCGCCCAGGTTTGTCATTACTGCCGAACCAGTTACATCTCCTGAAAGAGTAATTACTGGATCTTTATTTAGGGATACAGCTCCTGATGTAACTGTAAAATCTGTTGAGTTAAATGAAGCAACACCCTTGTTGGTATAAGTTGCATCTTCTGCAGAAACTGTAATTGTATTATTTGTTACTGCTACATCAATTCCTTCTCCGCCAGATACTGTAAGTGTGTCTACAAGCAAATCTACTGTGTCTGTTCCAGTATCTCCAGCAATTGAAAGATTAGTTGCTACATCTACTGTTCCTGCTGCAGTCAAACGACCTTGTGCGTCAACTGTAAATGTAGGAATTGCTGTTGTTGATCCATATGATCCAGCTGTAACTGCGGTGTCATTTAATTTTAATGTTGTTGTTCCTGCGGCATCATCGTATGTTGAAGTAAGCGCTGTTCCAGCAAGTACAGATGAACCAATAGCATCCTGAATAACTTCTGTGGAGCCAGACATTGGCATCCATGGACCGTTAGGTGAAGACAATCCATTGTAGTAGTACATCGTCTGATTAGATGTATCATAATAAATTTGTCCAGATACTGGACTAGAAGGCGCTGCGCCTAAGTTTTGGATTCTAGCATTGAGCAACTCGTTTTTATTGAGATCAACGCTAACTAAAAATTTTCTTGCCATTTGCTATCTCCTTATGACAGGTGCGCTGTCCCTGAGAATGGTTGAGCCATTGTCAGTGTTATTTGATTAGTACTATTATAGTCTATTCCTGTCTCTAATATGTCGCCTGCACTAGATTTGACTGTCACATTAGGGCTAAATCCCAAATTATGATTTATTACGATAGAATAGATCCCATTTACTGGTCCAGTTATTTGAGACATTTCCCAAGAGTAGGATAATGATATTGGCTTATCCAGAATAAAACTTTGAGCTATATTCCACGTATTTGTCTGAGAATCTTTTGGACCCCAGAATCTTGTCGTTGATGTATCAAAATAAAAATCTCCAGGTACGCCTAAGTTATTGTTTGGATTTCCTGATCCGCTTATAATTGTACGTCCAGGGGCACCAGAAGCTCTAACGACTACTAAAGGATTATTTTCGGTTACTATTAAGCGGGTTGCCACTATATCGTCACAGACCTATTTAAGGTCATATACCCTTCTAGCAATCTAGTCTTGTTAACACTTGGATCAACTATAACTAAATCATATGCTGATTTTGGATAAAACATATTATTTGTTCTTTCAGCTGAAATAGAAATTTGCAACTTTCCTAAAGTTGGATTAATTACAATTCCATCAGTTTCTGTCAGGGTAAAGGCTAGCTTCTTACCACCTTGTGTATCTCTAACTTGCAATTTTGCAGTATGAGAATTAAGTTGAATTGGGTTTTGATCTTCGTCAAGATACTGAACTTCAAATGAGAAAGTAGCATTTTGATCGACCTCAAAATTTTTTTGTGCTGCCATTAATTATAGTCTCCTAAATAGGAATACTCCTGTACTAATTTTAGCACAGGAGTATTTCTAATCGACTACTTTTGTTTACTTATTGGTAAACCCAAATGATGACTCATTAGGGTTAAGTGCTTTCAAAATTACGGGTGCCGTGGCAGCAAATCCGCCAAGTAGTAGGTCTCTTGGGCTGGTGTTGCCAGTCATATATAGAGCAATAGCTGCTCCTAGAAAATGACGTCCATAACTTGCTAGTGCTGCTAGAATCTTTTCTTGCATTGTAACCTTTCCATCTCCATTAAGATCTTCTTTAGCTTTTGCCATTTTTGATCCTCCTTATTTCTAGGCGGGTTGCCTAGGAATTTTGGGCTTTAACCCAATTATATTATTGTACCACTATGCGCTAATATCTACCAATTCGCAATTGCCATCAGAGCTGCAAGCAAGTGTCGCATTTACAGAAGTACCATCTTCTGTTTCATAAAAAGATAGATCTTCCCATCTAATTTCTTTAGGCATTTTTGCAACAAGGGATTCGTACTCTTCCTTGGTTACCTCTTGGTAGGGGGCTTGCTTATAAGTATGATCTGAATGAGGCAAAAATGAGATTCCAGAAACTTCATCAAAGTGCTTGTATACCCAGGCGCCCACTTCCATCCACTCATCTTCTTTTACAGAAACGGTAATAGATGGCTTGTGTTCACACCATGCACGTTGATAAATTAACCAAGTGTTTAAGTGATCTAGGGCAGTCAGGTCGCTTCTAACAATTGCGCCTTCTGGAGCTTTTACTGGAAATGAAAAAACATAAGTTTCATTTGGCTTCATAACATCATCTTCTACTGGAATTCCAACTTCTTTTAAAAAAACAGAAATAGGATCTCCTTTAGATCCACGAACTGTTCGAATGTAGTATGGAGAATGCCATGGATGCATTCCTGAAGATACTCCTACAAGCTGAGATACTGTTCCAGAAGGTTTTACGCATGTAATTGCTGCTGACTCTGGGATTCCTATCTTGCTAGCCTCTTCTTTATTTGTGTCTCTTGCTTTTTCACGCATAGACATTAAAAAAGCCTCTAATGCAACCATGTCTTCTTTTCCAGACATAAACTTATGACCAAACTGTCCAGTAAGGGAAACGCCCAAAAGCCTTTCCTCCTCTGTGTTGTCTTTCCAAATTTTTCTAAGATACTTAAAATCTGTTAATGTTGCTTGCCAGGTTCCAAGGATTGTTGCAAGCTCAACTTTGCGCTCAATATCTTTCTTTGTATCGCTTTCACGTAGTACGACTTCTGAAAGATTACAAAATTGATAAGGACGCAAAATAATTTCTGAGCAAGGGTTTGTTCCGTAATGAATTTCTGGATCTCTTCGTCCATACTTTGAGGCTTGCTTTTGAGCTGCTGCAACATTATATATTCCACGCTCTCCTGATTTTGAATCATAAAGGGATTTCCATTCTGCAATAAATTGTTCCATGTCTGGCTTGCGAGAATAAGCTACAGAGTTATTTGAAAGAGCACGTTGCGTATTGTTTTCCCACCAGTTTCCTGATTTAGCTGCGGCCATTTCAATATCGTTAATATTTGAAAGAGAAATCATAGCTGATCGACGAACCCCTCCAACAACAACAACTTCACCAATTTTGCACATAATGTCATGCGCCTCTATGGGCTTTAAGTTTCTTCCTGCTGCTGATTTAAACTTTGCGATTGTAAAATCAAAAAGATTGACTAAAGGTTGAGGACCTGAAGATCTGCCTCCCATTGTTTTTAAACGTGCGCCAGCTGGGCGAACCTTTGAAACATCAACTGCTGGAATTTGTCCTGACCAAAGTAATGCAAGAAGCTCACGGTAAGCTTTTGCCCAACCTTGCTTTGAATCTTCTACTGTAATTACTGTTGTAGACTTTTCAAATGTTTCTGGGACGGAAGGAAGCTTGTTAATATACTTATATTCAACAGAAAAACCAACACCTGTTCCGCACATAAGAATATACATAGTTTCATCAAAAGATCTTGGCGAATCAACTGGTACAAATGAACAATTGTAGCCTGCTACATTGTCTCTTTCTAATGCTGCTCCTGAAGTCATTACGGAGCGCATAGAGGGCATAACGTTTCTTTTAAATACACCGTCTTTTAATTCCGCTACAAGCTTTTCAGTTGGAATGTAATTATAATTTTCTTTTAAGTGGTTTAGCATAAAGACAAAATATCTATCCACCGTTTCACCCCACGTTTCACGACGGTTCTCTTCTGGAATCCATCTAGCGTAACGTGATAACGCAATAAAATTTTCATACGGGTTTGCAATAGTATTTGACAATTATAGTACCTTTTTCTCCGCCTAGCGGTATAATTTAATATAAGTAGAGTCCTATTCTACCAAACTTTTTTAAACATAGGAAGAGCATTAATAAAAAGCCAATAAAAACCATTTTATTATTAGTTAACTAGAACAATAATACTATATGTGCCAGGTTGACAGATTAAACTTTTTAATGGTATTCTTATAGTTCGTTATCTCTATTGGAGGAAATGCCTATGGAGAATATAAAACAAAAACTTAGCGATGTTTTACATCACTACGTTGCAATATCAGTAGCTGTACTTTTTTTATTTACTGGTCAACCAGAAATAATTCAATCAGCTTCTGCTCTGGTTGTAAAACCAGATGTAGTAACCGAAGCACAACTTAACAAGGAAAAGCTGGAGGAATTCAGCAATACTGTGTGGAAGCCATCTGAGTCTTTAACAGACAAAGAATTGGTTGAACTTCTCAAGGCCGTAGGCTTTGAGGGTAGCGCCCTTAAAATGGCGTGGGCTGTAGCTAAAAAGGAGTCTAATGGACGCCCAATGGCTTATAACGGCAACAGGAAAACTGGAGACAGTTCCTACGGAATTTTTCAGATCAACATGCTAGGATATCTTGGCAATGCTAGAAAAGAAAAGTTCAAACTGGACAGTAACTATTCGTTATTTGATCCAGCAATCAACGCAGAGATAACGTATTATATGACCAATGGCGGTCAAGATTGGTCGTCATGGAAAGGCTTAACTCCTCGAACAAAAGAGTGGCTAAGCAAGTTTCCATCTAAGAGTTAGAAGGGATTTATTATTAAGATACAATTAGTATCTAAATATCTAAGTCTTTCGAGAGAAGGTCTTGTTTCAGAAATGGCTTGCCCATTAGATCAAGGCCTTCTCTTTTCTAACTTAGACGAAAAAGACGAAATATTTATTTATTGCATGTCTTGTAAATATAAGAGCCACATCGGCATGTCTCTTTATAAAAAAATGGAATTGGAAATTAAAAATGCAGGAAAGTCAATATAACTTAGAGATAAGAAAGCAGATAGCTAGAAGCATTCCGTGTGTGCATATGAATACAATTTTAATTAGTGAAAGAGTTTTAAATTCATTTGTTACATATTTAGAAGATTTAAAGTTAAAAGGGGCTTCAACAATTGATGATGCTATAGAAAGCCTAAAAAATAAAGATGAATGAAAATAGAGATAATCTAGAAGATAATCTTCCTATGGTTAACTATATAATGCTACATAGGATTTACGACGTGCTTACCTTAATTGCAAATATACAATCTAGAGGCGAAGAAGATGACATTAAGATAAAAAAAATGATAGAATATCACAAAGAAGGTTTTTTGCTAGGTCCCAGCCCAGCATTTAGAGCGGAGGAAGAAAATGAATAAAGATTTAGTTTTAAGCATAATGGTGCACTCTTTTAAGAAAGCAAATGTAGACTTAGCTATTGAAAGTGGTGTTGAAAAAACATCTGCTGAATCACAGATTGAAGTTATGGATGAAGTTATTAAAAAGTGTATGGAAAAAGTTCTAGACAATCTTGTAGAAAATTTTCCTAATATACAAAATAGTGTAGGTTGATTTAAATCCCTACATATAGCATGCAAATGCTAACAACCCCAATTGGATCCGCCTCCAATTGGGGTTTGTGCTATAATGATATTATTATGGCAAGAGATCATTTTTCAAAAGCAATGAGAAGCCCTAGGTTTCATACTGATGCATACCAAGAATCTCCTGAAGCAAAAGCTGAAAAAAAAGTTGAAGATTTTTTAAGAAAAATTAAAAAAACCATAAAATCAGCTTTTATTTTTTTTATTAAAAAATAAACAGGGGAGATAGATTATGTCAATATTTAAAGATCAAGATTGGAATGAGTCTCACTCACTTGAAGATTTTTTAAACTGGTTTTTAAATTCTGGTCCACATATTGGATTAATGCCTTTTCTTAAACCTTTTAAGGTTACATATTTTAATGAAGAAAAAAGAGCTTATACTTTAAACTGGTACACCAAGGGTCCTTTTCAAGTTCAATTAGTAATAATGGATCCAGACTCAATTATTCCAAAACACAAACATCCAAATATGGATAACTTTGAAGTTTATGCTGGTGGTCAAATAAATTTCTTTAAAAATGGTGAGCTAGAAACAGAAGATTTTAATTTAGTTGATACAACAAAAATTTATCAATCCAAAAATAGAGGAGACTTCTTAAGAATTTTACCAGGAGATATGCACAATGGTGACTTTGGGCCAGAAGGTGGAGTATTCTTTTCTGTTCAAAAATGGCAAAATGGAATAGCACCTAAAGATGGAACTGAAGATTGGGAAGGCGAAGTGTTTAGCGAACAACATGCTTCTGAAGTTACTAGCGGCACTGCCAATATTATTTAATTTAATCCTCTAGCTTAATATCG
>Ga0208359_1000023_pt1 | contig 33572 bp, 40 predicted proteins | sample LakMenEpi26Aug09_FD_150732 | JGI IMG/M metagenome (GOLD analysis project Ga0208359, IMG submission 150732) | Freshwater microbial communities from Lake Mendota, WI - 26AUG2009 deep hole epilimnion (SPAdes) | ecosystem: Environmental > Aquatic > Freshwater > Lake > Epilimnion/Euphotic zone ... | reverse complement strand
TTACAGTGGTAGGAGGATATTAATCAACTTCGCGTAGCAGAACGACTTAAATAACATCACTTAAATAGACATCATATAACCTTAGTTAACATTAACTAGGGTTATTTTAATTAGAGGTAATAACATGGACATTTATGAATTTGCAGCATATTTATCTAGTAGATCTACTGATAAAGCACAAGAGTTATATTATCAATTAGTTAGTAATATATCATTCTATGATTCAGATGATAGAATGCTTGATATTATTGCTAATGTCGGTACTTACGATAGTTATAATTATAGTTATGATGAATTACGAGAATGGTTAAATGATGATAGTGAGGCTTATGATTATGTAGACTATGTTATTAATTCTAAATACACTAGTTTCTATGATTTACTAAAAGCAGCTAAACGTAATAAAGATTACGATCAATATCATAATATGTATGCTGAATTAGAAAAAATATTAGATGACTTTGATGGTGATAATGAATTAGATGATGATGATGATACACCTGTTACATATGAATCAATATTAAATGCACTATGATAGATAACTTGATGTAAGTTAAGTGGTACTTTAGATAACTTAACTACGTTTATCAATGTAACGGTGTTATTACTTGTAATGAATTATTAGATTGGATACATTAATCAGATGAAACAACTGAGATGGATTAGTTTCACATTACTAACTGGCGGATTCATGTTTGGAGTGGCGGATAGATACTTAGCATCAGATTATACAAGTGTTGAAATCGCCCTACCTTTTTTCTTACTTACCTGTATTGTTATGGATTATGAATCTTAAATAATACTTAATTATTTTATTTACAACATTTCCTATCCACCCCTGACAATGTTGTAGTTTATAATTAATCATATACAACATATAAACCCTTAATAAGATGAATGATGTATTTGTTGAAAGTCTATATATTCCAAGTTTAGGACACACTGTTATGAATCTTGAAGTTGAAAATGTAGAAGTTGAATATATAGGAGGTTTATTTCCTAAAGGTCGTGTTAGTGCTGTAGTTGCTGAAGGTGGTATTGGTAAAAGTTGGTGTCTAGTTGGTGCTAGTTTATCAATAACTAGTAATATACCATTTTTACCTAGAGAAGATTATGAAATTAAAGATACAGGTAGAGTATTAATTATTGATACAGAAGGTCGTATTAAATCATTCGTTAAACGTATTGATTTATTAGGTGGTAGTAGAAACAACTACATTACACCTAAAAATCCACTAGAGATAGTTACATATAACGTTAGTGATGATATTGAATTAATTGAAAAGATTATTGAATCAGAAAACATTGAACTATTAATAGTTGATTCGTTATCTGGATTTAATATTGTTGATGAAAATACGTGTCAAGTTCTACCTTGTCTACAATGGTTTGCTACTATCGCTCTTAAATATAATATTGCAGTTGTATTTACTCAATTAGTTAACAAGAGTGAAATTAAGGATAATAAATACACTACTAGATCGGTACGCGGTTTTAGTGGTATAGTTCAATATCCTGAAATTATTTGGGCATTAGATCAACCATCTCCTAATAAGAAAATTAAACGCTTATATCAAATTAAAAATAACATTGAACAAATAGATGAAACAAATTACATCTTTAAATTAGAAAATGGAAGTATTGAATGGCAAGTAGATCCTAATGAATATAAAAATAAATCAGAGGTAAGAAAACAGATTTATGATGAAAATGTAAGTTTATCAAATAAAGATATTGCTGATTTAATTAAAGCTGTAGAACCTGATACTAAAATTAATACAATATTACAGTGGATAACTAGACAAAGGAATTGATTATGAATCTAATAGCTAATATATCTCTCAATAACTGCATTGGTAATGGCGGCAAATTAGTTAATTATGACTGTGCCGATATGCAGCGTTTTAAGGCACTCACAACAGGTGGAGTAGTCATAATGGGAGCTAATACCTTCAGAGGTGATCTACGCTCTAGGAAGCTTCCTAACCGCGTTAATATCATCATTACGCGCGACAAGGGATTGACTACTAACGAATCTGAGACATTCTTCATCAGTGATATTAATACTGCAATCAGTGTAGCTAGATCATATAACAAACCTATCTGGATAATAGGTGGATCTAGTATCTATGCTACGCTGTTACCTCATGTAACTAAGTTATTTATTACTCATACTTATAATGTAGTTAATGGTGATAGATATCTTAATTTGGATTGGAGTAACTGGACATTAATTAATCAAGTTAAATTAGATAACATAACGTTTGCAGATTATGATTTACGTAATTAGTGATTTACATCTATTTCATCATAAGGTAATTGAGTATTGCAATAGACCATTTCTAACTACTGGTGATATGCACGATGTAATTATCAGCAATTGGAATAGTGTAGTTAATGATGATGACATAGTATATAACTTAGGTGATGTTACGTTTGCTGGATTCCGCGACACTAAGTTAATAATGGATCAACTAAATGGCAGTAAGTATCTAATTCGTGGCAATCATGATAAAGGTCACACTAATACATGGTTTAAGAATGTTGGTTTCCTCGATGTCTATAATGAGTTAGAACTAGAGGTTAACTTAACTAATGTACTTCTAACTCACAAACCAGTAAGTAGAGTTAACTTCATCAATGTACATGGACATCTTCATAACTCAATAACTACACACGACTCTAAGTTGTTTAAATGTGTATCTGTAGAATGCGTTAACTACACTCCAGTTAATATAGAGTTATTATTGATGTAGTTAAGTTAACTATAATCATGATATTAATTGGCATAGATCCCGGCATTGTTAACATCGGTTATTGTGTATTCGATACCGATGTTAATAAGATTATCTCTACTGGAGAAATAACAGCAACTCAACCTGATGATTCCGATAAGTTAGTTCATATTTATCACCAATATCAGAAGTTATTGACGGAGCATTCACCAGATACTCTGATATACGAAGCACCAGTATTTCTAGGTCGCGGTAACAATGGAGAACGCCTAAATCGCGCCATTGGTATATTTGAAGTATTAAGTAGACTAAAATCCATGTCTATTTATAGTTACACTCCTAAACATATTAAGTTAGTAGTAACTGGAACTGGTAAAGCTGATAAAGCTATGATTAGTAACTCAGTTAATGAGTATCTAGGAACTACTACTAAGTTTACGAGTTCTCATAGTGCAGATGCAACAGCTATTGTAATTACATACATTAAAGATGAAAGTATTAATATTGATGGGATTGCCGAGTAGTGGGAAAACTACATTTGCGAAGGAACTAGAATCATCTAATAATAAACTTATTAGACATATTGATTTTGATGATCTACTTAAACGTTATAAGAAGAATGCAGTTAATAAGTTAACTAGGTTAGATAACTATATTCGTTATATAACTAATACATTTATCATTGATGGTTTAATTCACACTAATGAACAATTAACTCTAGTTATTAATGCACTAGTTAAGAATAAAGAGTTAACTGAGATAGAGATACATTACTGGGAAGAGAATCGTAATCAGTGTTTAATTAATGATGTTAATAGACGTGATATCTCTAGTGCGTTTAGCATTAAGACATTAACTCTAGATGTACCTAACTTAGATGAACTTAAATTGTTATTTGAGAATACTACTATGAAGTTACATAAAGTTGCAGTTAAACCAGATTGGTTAGTATTCTCTGATAAATATAATTTAGGTTGTACTATCAATCAACCATATCTCAAATCAGATAGTTGGTCTACTGGTGGTAGTAGGGGTAACTGTTGGAATGATGAAATTACATACTACGATGGCGATGAACCATTAGCTAATTTTGAGCAATTTGATAATCTCATTACTAGCATAGATCCGACCATTAGTTTTCTTACCTATAAGAAGTTATATGCGATTAGCTGCTCAATGGGTGAAATTCATGAAGATGACTATTATGGTGGAAGTGGTTCTCACTATACTTATTATCAATGTAATATAGAAGTGTTATACAATGAACTAGTAGCTCTTGGTATTTTATAAATGTGGTTATATCAACAATACCTAATATAACTCCTGATCAATTACGTGAAGCACTTAGATTCTACGTTGGTCAGAGTTTTGAAAGAATAAGGAGTTATATTGATAGGAGATGGAACTCATGATAGAAGGAATTAGATGGTTATGCAACTGCTCAATATGCAATTAAACAAGGTTATAAGTATGTATAATATTCAGGATACCCAGGATACAGTAGATTCACTTAAGGACGAACTTAAATTTTATAAAGATTCTATAAATGATCTACATGAGCGATTAAATAATAAATTAAGTAAGAAGCAAAGTTTAGTTAATAGCTTTGAGTCTCCGGCTGACTAACTTCTGTAGTTGGTGATAATTTCATCAACTCACGAAACTTATTCATTGCTTCTAGATCAGTCATGGGTATTACTTGTGTAGTAAATGCAGTTATGAAGTTTTGTATCTGTGCGCTCTCCTGAGTCGGATCATTAACATTAGTAACTGCGAAGCTACCATAATCATCTTGAACACCATAGTTCCATATAATAAGTGGACGTATAACTTTCTCAATCAGTTGATCTCTAATCTTCTTAACTGTTGCTTCAACTGTACTATCTAGAATTGACAAATGTTTAACACTGAGTGTAGCAGTTGCAATACCGCCACTACCTTCGTCAAGCACCATACTAGGTACACCAAATGCAGCAAATATATTCTTACGCAACATAGATTCTGCGAGATTCCAGAACTGTTCACCTGCTGGTATCTGTAAGGCACTAACTTCATTACGTTTATCGGTAACTATATGACTGTGAGTTTCAAGGTTCTGAAACTGTTCAGCTAGGTTAGCTACAGCACTAATAGCTACAGGTTTACCAGTTCTAACGTCTATGTATTGACTACCATCTTTATTTTGTAAGTAAACAGTATTCTCAGTATCAGCACGACCTAGTAATATACCTACCGCAAGTGTCTTAGCACTAACCGCCATTTCACTGAATATAATCTCGTATAGTTTGACGTATGGATAGGCTGTTTCGCACTCTGGATCACCATAAGCAGTACGTTCGTTATAGTTAGTAACTAATCCGTTAGTAATATGAAGACACTTGTTATAAGGAATCCATAATGCACGAATCCCATCGTTATATCGAATATGAGTTAATTTACCAGCAGCACCAGCATAACGCACTCTCTTAGGATCGAGTAGATTAATTCCCTTCAGTGTGTAGCGAGTCTTACCAAATGAACGTATTGGTTTAAATGCTATTTCAGCACTGCTATGTCCAAATGGCATAGCACTACATAATCGTCCTACTATGTCAGATAATGTGCCATCCATATTAGCTATAGCATCAAGTATGAAGTCCTGATGTTCTTTATTCTTATTCTGATAATCACCTATAGTTACAGTTGCTCTAAGTGATTTAATATTACAGCATTCCTTAGCCCAGGGATTACGAAGTATGGATTCATAATCGCGGATTGTGTGTTTATGTGGACTTACTAACTCTTGAACAATGTTAGTAGTTAATCCAGTTATTTGAGATGACAGATAATGGTTATTCATTGAAATTTAATATAAGTGCTAAAAATAGTTTGTTTTTTTACTTCTTCAGGAGAGATAATATCAGTATCTAATTTAGGACTTTTCAATTTATTAAATTCTCTCCTACAACTAATAATTTCATCCTCAGTAAAACTACATTTATTAATATTTACCATATTAATAGATTGTCCTAAACTTAATTGTTCTTTAATGTCAGGTAAATTTATTATCTTGTATAATTTATTTTGATGCACTGTAACTAGCTTATTATTATAAATGTTATCAATAACATCATAAGTATTATAAACATCTTTGCGCCATGTTTTTAATACAGGAAGTTCTTCTGGATATGTATAGGTTGTAAATACGTCATCTTTTAAAACGGTTAATTGATTAAATCTCTTATCCTTTTGATCACCTTTTATAACAACATAGTTACTATCAATATAATAATTTAAGTCTTTTAATACTACTGTTTCTGGTAATTCATACTTTTTCCATTTGTTATCTCTAATTGTATAAAATGTGTTATTTACTGGTATGATAAACTCAAGAAAATCTTGTTCTACTGCACCAGCACTGATACCGCTATCAACAAATTTATAACTTAGATTATAATTAGCAAGATTGTATTTCTCAAAAACAAAAGTTATATGGTTATCAAAGTTAGCTAACGGTTCAATAGCATAGACAAAACCTTTAAATTTTCGGTCTAGATATCTATTATTATATGCTGTTTCAAAATTACGTCTATCAGCGTTAAATTCAGCTGTCTCTAAATATGAAGGTAAATGGTATACTGAATGAGATTCATTAATAAATGCAATAACAATTTCATTATCACTAGTTGGGATCATCCAATTTAACCAACGTTCATTATCTAAATAGATATTAGTCACATAAGTATCTATAGTATCTTCATAAATTACTGTTAAGGTTTCTTTAATATTTGCAAAAATTATGTCGTAGTCCTCAAGAAAATAATCAAGAGAACCTGATGTATCACATATAAATCTAATCTTAGTTGTTGAACTTATTTCTTTAGTTAATAAATAATCAATTAAAGGTTTAGATTTATCTTCAATACTTATCTTCTTTCTACTAGTTATTATATTTTTTCTTACCTCTTGATTATTATTAGCTACTACAACTAACCATTTACCTTCATATGGAACTATGAATCCTCTACCAATAGGAGAATTATTAGTTACTAAATAGCTGGAAGCGTATGTTTTACCATTATCGTCAGTAAATGTAGTTCCATTATAGTAACCAATAATTACATCATTGTTAACTAAGCGTTTAATTTCATCTATTAATTTACGTTCGTTCATAATAAGTTAGATAGTAGTTGTTGAGCAAATTTCATAACTAAACATTCAAGTAAGTGTCAGTTTCAACATTAAAGTTGGCTGTGTACCTGACGTTTTTTGTAAGCCTCAAAACATTTACATGAGCTTTTATGGCAGTTGTGTAATCCATGCCTCCGCCAATAGTATGGGCATGGGCATTGTATAAAGTTGTTTGACTTGCAAAGTTATTATTGTTAAAAGCTTGAACTACTCCATTAATGCAAAGATAGATAATAGTTGCTTGAGGTATTGTAGAATCTATGCAAGCGGCTAAATGATTGAAATCATTTACATAAGGTTGAGTAAAAACTACTTCAGTCTCAGTACCTTGGCTTGTAGTCCAAGTGAAGTGTAGGGATATCGTGGGATTTGGATTTATTAATGAAGATGAAGTAGTATAACCCATTCGCCAGCGACCATTAGCCGCTACAGCTCTATAATTCCCGATTATGCCTGATACCCAATATGTCGCTGGTTCTGTTATTTTGATCAAAGAATCTATAGTTTTTTTGCTCCCTGCAAAGGGTTCAAAATTAGACACAAAATCAGAACCTAGAATAAGGTGGTTAGCACCCGAAAAAAACAAACTACCAAGACCATACTTTTTAGGGTTAATTGTGTTGATTACTCCGTTTTGGTTCATGATTGAATGATTAAAACTAGAATTATCAACAATATTCGTATTATTAGTGCCATTGCCTTTAAGAAATAGAGCTACGTTTGCGGCAAAAGGATCTACACCACCACTAACAATAGGATTAAAAAAACCAACTGGAAAAGTAAACATGATTAAACCTCAACTGATATAGGAGCTAATGTAATTGCACTAGATGATCTAGCTACTCCAGTTAACATATTAACTTTATTAGCTGTTGTATTAACTGTAGTTGTATCACCAGTTAATCGTTTAAATATAGCATCAAGTGTAATAGTTCTACTACCAGTTTCATCTTGAATTAAGTAGATGATATAAGTTGCTCCAACTTGAATGTTGTTCATGGTCAGAGTCAGGTTTCCAGTTAGAGTTAGTATGAAAACATTACTAGCACTACCGTCTAAAGTTACTGTCCCAGTAGCAGAATTATTAATAACAGGTGTAGCATATTGTGTTTGAGTAAATGCTTGAACTCTATTTAATGATGCTAATGTTCTAACTGTACCATTATTAACGTCTCTAGTTTTAAATAAGTTATCAGTGCTATCGACATAGAAACCAACTTCGTTAGTTGATGTAGTAATGGGACTTCCAACAGGAGTTAATATAAATCCAGATGCGGCATTTAAACTACCAGCACTTCCAGTAGAACCTTTATCTCCAGCTATTGTTATGTTCCAACTAGTATAAGTTCCACTACCAACTGCATTATCTGATGTAATAGTAACTGAGGTACTACTAACAGCAGTAACTACACCTTCCATATAGTTAGAAACATCATACGCAGCACGCAATCTCGTACTAACTAACCATCCTAAGTTAGAACTAGCAGTATAAGTAAACGTCTTACTACCAGTTCCAATACTATTAGACATTGTAGAAGTTCGCGTAACATCAACATTAACACCACTACTTTCAAAAGTAATAGTATCTGTAGTGGTGTTAGTTGTAATAGTCATTCCAGTTCCAGCAACTAACGTAATAGTATCACTAGCACTATCAGCTACTACATCAGATTGACCACTAACTGCAATTGTACTAAATGTATTACTAACAGCAGTTCCTGCGATAGTTAATGTATCAGTTGCAGAATTTGTAGTTAAGGTAATACCACTACCAGCAGCAATAGTTAATGTATCAGTTCCATTATCAGCAACTATATCAGATTGTCCAGCTACAGTTATTGTACTAAATGTATTAGTGACGCTAGTTCCAGTAATAGTAATAGCATCGGTTGTGGCATTAGTAGTTAATGTAATACCAGTTCCTGCAACTAGAGTTAAACTATCATTAGTTTGATCTGCAACTACATTACTTTGTCCACTAACTGCAATAGTAGTAAATGAAGGTGAAATAACACTAATATTTCCATCTAAACTCCAAGTATCATTAACCTTCTTATAAATATTAGCATTATCATAATTAAGATAATATGAACCATCTTCACCAATTAAACTACTAGGAACACCATTATCGCTATACCATACTGTTGCACTAGTTGAGAATAACTCACTCAGGTTACTTGTTATCTCATATAACTCACTAACACTATGATCAATAACTGTAACAACTCCAGTGTATTTAAATGCAACAAACACTTCATAACTACCAGTAGGAAATGTACTACTGTTAGATGGAGTTGAAGTAGTTACACTTAATGGTGTATATAAACCATAATTACTAGATGGTGTTGCTAATGTAGAACTAGTAAAGTCACTATAATTAAGTACATAAACATCATTACTAGCAGATGGAGTTATGTTAACTTCAGTTACGAATACGGCATTACTACTATTCTTAATATAGATAACAACATTAGTTGCATTAAACTTACCTTTACTAGAACCTGCAATAAGAGCATCAGGATAATTACTTCTAACACTAGTTGGATAATTAACAGTTACAGATAACTTCTTAGTGTTATTTAACGCGAAGCTACCATAACTAACTGGAGTTCCTATACCATTAACTGTACTAACTACACATCGCTTAACTGCACTAACGAATGAACTAGTAGTTGATGCGAACGAAGTACCATTACTAGTAAGAAAAATATACTGGTTGGCGGTATTAGAACTTAACCCTGTTATAGTTTCGGCGGATATATCATTAAGTTCATAATTATTAACTATTCCACTACCCTTACTCTTAATTACACTAAGTCCAACATCAGAATAAATGCGCCACTTATCATATTCGTTGTAAATTAAGTTGCCGAATACACCAGGAGTATAGATACCGCTAGTTGGAGCAAATGTAACGTATGTAGTTAAGTTAGCTAGATATGGAACATTGTTATCTAAATCAGTAATGGTGAATTTAGGACTAACTCTAACTACAGCAGCATAACCAATGTCGAGATCCTCTGGTAATGTTAACCATTGACTACGAGGTTGATAAGTTACTTCACCACTACTAACTGAAGCATCTAATACTCCAGTTATTAAATTAACATAACCAAGTAGTTCTAGTATTAGGAGACTATCGAACAATTGAGATTTATCTTCCTCAAATAATCGCACAGTACAACTAATTCTAGTTCCACTTGAAATAATAGTGCTAAATTCATTACGTAACCAGAAGGTAACTCCATCACCTTTACTACCATCACAAGTATATGATGGTGCATTAACAATTAGATTAGGTGTGCGAACATCTTGATCACATCCATCTGTAGCTGTAGTATCAGTTATATACGTACTAATTGCACCTACTCTAAGCCATCTACCAGTAGTTGCAGTTAATACAGTTAAGTTATCTACAGTTGCTGTACTGTATTCATCGTATTCATAGTAGTAGTTGAGGTTAGTTATGTATCTTATAAGTCCCTGAATTGGTGTTGCTGGTAATGCAGCAGAGTTAGCTACAGTACGAGCAAGTGTAGTTAGCTTGAACAACTCAACACTAGTTAATATAACTGGCGAATTAAAATCAGCACTATTAACTACCATTACTTGAGTTAAGGCAGATACGTTATTAGTAGTTGATGCTGATATAACTATGTCAGACCAAGTTTCACCACTAGCTAATGATGGTAATGTTATAGTTAATGTAGATGTTGTAGTTAAAGTAACTGGAACTAATGTACTATTCAGATTAAGTCCAATTAGATTCCGACCTTGAATAGAGATATAGTAAGTTCCTGTAACTCCTAAGTTACCTGAACCATTAACTACAGATACATTACCTGAATTAAATGTAAGTTGTAATTTACCCGAACTATAGGTTGTTGTCATGAGTAAGAAAATAGTGTATATGAGTAATTATAATATATGAACTTACAAGAAGCTCAATCATATATCCGCAATTTAATTCGATGTTTTTATAAAGAAAGTGGTAATAGACCTACATCAATTAGATTAAGTGGACGTACTTATAATCAAATGTCCGCTATAGCTAACCCATTTAATATGACTACAATAGCTTGGTTAGAGAAAACTTGTAATGTAGAAATAATAAATCTATCTGCTGTTAAAGAATTACCACAACTTAGTTACCTTGACATATTAGATAAACTATGATAACTAAACAACAAGTTAGAGACGTTATTAATAATGTTTTAAATGGTAAATTACCACCATTAGAAGGATCACCTGATAGAACAGCTACACTACACAATATTGGTATTTATTTAAAAGCTAATGGTTATAATACAGTACGTTATTATGGATTAGTTGAAGATTATTTAAATGTGAGATTCTGTGATCTACCAGATGTTATTACTGATATTAAACTTGTTAGTTACCTTGACATACTTAACGCACTATGAATAATCTAGATAAAGCAATCAATGAACTACTTCAACTAATGTTAGTTGATAATAAACCAGTTTATTTAACTCAATTAAATGAACTTTATGAATGTAAGAAAAAAGAAGAGACGCTTAAATTAGAAATAGAACAATCAATTAATCGCGCCTATTTATTACGCCATAGTGATTATGTGCAACCAGTATTACTTGATCTATTTAAATTACAGTTAAAAGAAGCTAGTTTACCTAAAGGTTATACCTTAGATGAACTAGTTACTAAACATAACATAGATTTAGTTTTACTTAAATTAGCATTAGATCAACAAATTAAAGAGGGAAATATTAAATTACATGGTGTATTAAATAGTGAGAAACATATAGTAGAGGAACGTTATTATAGTAGGTTTAAATACGAGGACGCTACTTACTCTTAATACTATTTTTTCTTACGGTTGTTGTATTTGTTAGAGGTACAGTTATTTGTTTACCTCTAACATCAATAACATAATTACTATTAACTACATTAACTGTAACCTTATTCTTAACTAGTCTTCTTAACTCATCTTCTAGTAACTTCATATAGTCGTTCATGATCCACGTCCTAGTGTATTTGGTAATAATGAACCTAATTTAAATCCTTCAGCATAAACATCAGATGGGGTTTTAGGTGTTGGTTTAACGGGTTTAACTATCTTTTCTTTTTTACTACTAACACTAATATCTCTATCAATACCCATAGTTAAATTAGTTACTGCTGTAGTTTCAATACCAACATTAGTAAACTCTTGTATTATAGAATGAGTTATACTAACTACTCTTCTATAACATTGAAGTCCATTAAATATAACAGTTACTTTATCTCCAGTTGTAATACTACCGTTATATGGAATAGTCATAGTTGATGTTAATGTATTTCTAATATCATCTATTCTAAGTTGATTATTAACAGCAGCAGTTACTTCACTTATATTCTTAGCTTTATCGAAGTTATAACTACCAGTTCTAGGATAACCACCAGTATAAGGGGTTGTCCAATAAACATATCTATAATTATTAGTAACTTTATCTTCTTCTTTCTTAGGTTCAATTAATTCATATTTAGGTGGTTTACGAGTATGTACAGGTGGTATTCCTGTATTAGTTGAACTACTTGTTTCTTCAGTAACTGCACGAAATCCAGGATCTTGTGATGTAAAGTTACTTGTATATGAGATATAAGTGTCTTCACCTTGATAGTCACTACGGAAGTTCTGTTGTTTAGCACTATTCTTAGATGGTAGTATTTTAAGGAATGTTCTATTATATGTCTCCTGACCACTAGTTAATGGTGGTTCAACTGGATCTCCTGATTCGCGTTCTAAATTAAGTGGATTATCAACACTTAAGAAACAACTATATTGTTCTGCTTCAGCTATTACAAACATAGGTTCAATATAAGTTGGATCTGCTACATAACTACTAGAACCATCTTTATTGCATTGTTTAATAAACTTAGATTGTTGTCCAAATTGACGATAGTAATCTCTATGTTGAGCTAACTCATATCTCTTAGCTCCTGTAACACGAACAAACTTAAATTGATAAGTGTTATAAGTTGCAGTATCCGCACTAGATGGAGTTTCACCATCGTTAACTGCAAGTTGATATTCTTGAGTATATCTATCATCACCTTCTATATTGGCGCGAATTAGTTTACGTCCAGTTAAATCATAACCAAGTAGATATCCAGTTTTATTATCATAGTTATATGTAGTTTTAGTTTCTTCAATTAGTGTCCACCAATTAGTAGCAGCACTATCTAATTCAATACTTCCACCACTAATTAATGTGATATCCCATGATGTATATGCAAATCCATAACGTCGCGTAACTTCACTTATTGGATTATTATCTTCTTCAGTTATATCTATAATAGTTTTAGTTACACCACTCTTATCATGATTAAGATCAAGTGTTTTAAGTCTAGTTATGTTAGATGGACAAGTTGCTGCATCTAAATCACCTTTAATATAAGTACGTTTAACTGGTTTACGATTTTCAAACTTAGATTGAATATTCTTAGTTGCTTCCTCAATAACTATATTACCAGCGTCATTAAAGTTATCAGGAGTTGTGTAATTGTAGATAGTTGGATATGGAATGATAAATGTATTTTCAGCAGTTAGTGATGTTACACGATTAGTTATAGTTGTTGGAACTAACGATGTGTAACTGATGTTGTTATTGATTGATCCGTAACTACCGTTAATTGGTAATGGTAAATTACGATTAATAGTAGTATTAAAGTTACTTAATATCTTATCACTATTATATGTCCAACTAGTAACAGCATTAAGTTTTCTACATACTATTACATCAGGTTTATTGTAATCAACAAATGCAGAATTAATATCAAGGTATTCATTAATTAAACTACCTAATGTTACAGTTGCATTATTATCTGATTTATCTACAATTACAGTTCCTTCAATGCCAGTTATCCTAGCTCCACTTTTAGCAGCAACTTCATTAATAGTTACGTACTTCTTAGTTTTAGCTATTTCAGTTGCATCAATTGAACATTCTGGATCTTGAAAGTTATTGTTAATATCAGTTGTATTATTAAGTGCTATTGGATAATTAACATAGTTATCCCATTTACCACGTAGGTTAATATTAACTCTTAATATATCATCATCACTAGATAACTCTTCATTATAACTATTAACTACAAACTGATATTTACTGAGATTAAATAAACTACTTACTCTAAATAGACTTCTAACTTGAGCAATGTAATTAACGCTAGTAACTAAACTAATAGATGCAGTTGGATGATCTTGAAATGATTCACTAATAGTTATGTTAGATAGAACTGGCAATCCTGCTAATCCATTTATAGTAGGTATTCTAAGTGAATTAACTATTGGTGAACTAAATACAGTTACATTAATTAAATTAACTGCACTATAAATAACTACTTTATTATTAATGTAAATAAACTCACCATTAACAGGGTTATTAATATCCTTAGCTAATGTGAATGTTCCATTTGTAGTTGTTATTAAATCAGGTAATGTATCAGTAGTTAATTCGTATGTTCCATTAATTCCCGCAGTTACAGTTGTAATAGTTGTAGTTACATTACTAAATAGCTTCGATATTAAACCACTATTAGTTAAACTAGTTGATTGTTTAAGAATGCTATTAATACAACTGTTATAGTATGTAGTTGCTAATTCCGGTAAATCTGTATTAGTAAGAATAAACATAATGTTGACTTTGTCCTTTACATTATCACTCGTTTAGTTATTTCATTAAATGTAATCTCATAATCTTCAGTATAGTTACCAGTTCTACCATTACCAGCAGATAAAGTTAGCATACCTTTACGAACTGTAGCAGTAGCATCAGTTACTTCAGGTCGCACATAATCAATTACAGTTACTGGAATATAGTTATTGTAACTACTAGTAACACTACTAATAGCTAGAAACTCTAGACAACGATGTACATTCCAATCATTGTTAACTATACGTACAGTAAATCCAACTCGCACAGGTTTAGGTCTAATAAATGCGGTATTTAATGTATCTACTAATTCTGATCGTTCGGTTAATAATCTAGTATAATTAGATGATATAACTGGAATAACTAAATAACTAACACTACTAAATGTAGCTCTATTAGTTATGCTGAATTGATCTAATATAGGTGTTTGACATTCTATATATAGATTCTTGATTAAACTAGTTGTTGATAATTCGCAAGTCATGTTAATTAAAGTGTATAACTCCGTCAATTACAAGTGTAACAAGTATGAGTAAGAAACAAGTAATAGAATTAGAATGGTTTAGTGTAGATGAGATGTTACCTGATGATAACTATAGTAGTTATCCTTATAGTAAAAATTTATTAATTAAGGTAATATGGCGTGCTGGTAAATTAGTAATTAATAATGGAAATTATAACTTTAAAGATCGAGAATTTTACATAAATCAACAAATACCTGCAAGTTTAATTAATACACCTGTAATTGAATGGTGTTATTGTCCTAATTTCGCCAATCTCCCTGTTTTATTACGTCTATGATATATCAGTTGATTAAAGTAGGTGATGATAGTAGTGTAGTCCTAACTGAAGATGAGTTAACTAAGTTAATAAATGAGGTAGATAATGTCCGAATTTGAATGCTTCTATAAAGGTACTGATTTATATTTTACTGGAAACATTAATAACTTATCATCAACTAAGTTTGTTTATCTATTGCGTGAATTAGAATCTAATTTAAAATCATCTGCTGATAAATCAATTACTATTTATCTAGATTGTTATGGTGGATGTGTAACTAGTTCACTTAAGATGTATGAAGTTATTAAACGTAGTTCACTTAATATAACTATTATTGCAGAAGGTTATGTAGCTAGTGGTGGTACATTATTATTATGTGCAGCTACTAGTAAGTGTAGTAGTTATACAACATTTATGGTACATGAATTAAGAGGTAGTATTAATCATGATTTAACTGGAACTAAGAATGTAATTGATTGGTGGGATAAATTAGAGTCATATTGTATGGAGTGTTATAAAGACACTAAGTTAACTAGCAATATGATGTTGAAAGATACATATTTAACTGCACAACAAGCTTTAGAATTAGGACTTATTAGTGAAATTATATGAATCTAAATGAATACTCAACTTGGTTAATTAACTTTAGCGATAAATATGCAATTGCAGATGAGCGAAGCAAATTGACTGTTTATATTGCAGGATTAATAGAAGAACTTAATGAATATAATTTAGCAGATACTGTTGAAGGTAAGAAAAAAGAGTTAGGTGATTTACTAGCTTATTTAGTATTAGCATTAAATAAAGTAGGATTTCCTCCATTAAAATCAGCTTTAAAATTTGAGTTTGATAATTTATTATCAGTTAGTGAATTATCATTGCAGTTAGCGGGATTTTTAAAGCGACTATATAGAGGTGATAATAATACAACTGATTGTGTATTTACACTGCTTAGTTATCATGACTTTATAATAAATGAATTAAAACAACTTAACTTAACTATAGAAGAGTTAATTGAGATTAACGTAGCTAAGTTAACTAAACGTGATGTAAACAACACATTAAAAGGTAGTGGTGACAATAGATGAATAAGATTAAAGAAGCATTAGCTAACAGAAGATTATCTACATTTGCAGCAACTACAGTTACTAATACTCCTAATGTAACTAGTTTATTAATTAGTCCTGAGATCCGCACCCATTCTGTAACTAAGTTAAGTGAGTTAGTTAACCTACTGTTTGATTTACGTAACTTAGTTAGGATGAGTCACTAAATATGAGATATAACGGTATATCTAGATTAGTTTATCTACTGTTAATAGTAAGACTTAAACGAAGTAAATAACGAAGTAAATAACGAAGTAAATAACATACTAATAATCCACTAACTTGATTGCTAGTGGATTTAGTTTTATCTATTTATTTAAAGTGTCGTTATTAATCATCATGTAATATTTTACCTAAACACATTTGAATTATAGCAAAATGCTGTGGTTCATAAACACTAACATTATATTTAGTTTTACCATTAGCTAATTTAAAGTGAGTTCTACCAGGATCTTGTTTAACCATTGATTTAAATGTAGCAGAAGTCATATGAGCAAGTTGTCTAAACTTAGTTGCAGTTAATGTAATACCTTTGCTATGCAACCAACCTTCAATTGATAATGCTCCAGTTTCAGTTGGTAATAATAAGTTGTCATCATTAGTAACTATGTCATCTAATAGTTCTGCACAACCTGGCATAAATGTAGTTGTAGTATTCTTAATTGCTTTATATTCACTTGCAAATTCATTTAATGATTTAAGCTCTGAGTATAACTGTTTAAATTGTTCTAATAACTTAGTTTCATTATTCTCTTCAATATAACCAGATACTTTTTTAAACGTTTCATGTAAACCAACTTGTGCGGCTTGTCTATGTATATCAGTAGCTTTTTTTCTTACCTCATCAGAAACATTTGTTGATTCATAAGCATAATAGTAAAGTAATCCTTCACATAATCTAGCAGGAATAATTTTTGCATTATTATTTCCGACTATTCCCACCATGAAACCCATACCAGTAAAGGGTTTCAGGCATTTTGGTAGCTCTCCGTTCCCATCATCAGATAACAGCTTATCAACCATATAACTAATAGCTTTTCGGTCTAATGATAAAAAATTAGCTAATCCTGAAATACTCATTCCAGATTCTTTACCATCGTTAGATACATAAAATTCAACACCATCAACAACAATCGGTTTTACTTTTTCGATAACTGACATATTAGATGTCTCGTTTGTTAACTACCTTACTAATATAACATATTTATTTAGTTTGTCAACAGTTAATAAAAACTACTTTTAGTTGCGGGTCTATTAAAGTGTTATTAGCTTGATGTAACTGGATAATAAAAAACTCAAGTACGCTAATACTTGAGTTAGGAGGCAATATATGTCACAAACAATCCAAACCGAAAGAATTGAACTTTCATGATGTCCTCTTCCCAAAAGAGGCGGCTTACCATTAGCCCAGGTTTGGTTGGAGAGTTATCCTTAATGTTTCACCGACTAACAGTTATGATAACTTGATAACTCTTTGAGTTAGTAATTAACTCCTAGTAATATCATAACGTAGGGTCGGATATTCTGCTAGTATATCAAGGAGTACCTACGTCTAACATTAGTTACTATAACTCTATTCTTCAACTTTGTCAATATGATAAAAATAATTATCTGTATTCTCAGTTACCCATTTATCTTGATTCTCGCACTTCCAATTATGAGTATTAATCTTATAACCAGGAAACTCAGTTAATGGTTCTGTTATGAATGATGGATCACCTAACCAATAGATACGATTATTAGGTTGAATTGCATAACATCCATTATCTAATTTAATTAGATGTCCACATTTATAATCACTAGCTTCTTCTGCCCAATCACCACCTATCCAATCAATAGTAAATACATATTCACCTTGATACCAGTTCTTATCTTTAAGTAGAACCTTACATTTCATTTCCTTCAGATAATCGTAAGAAACAACTTGAGTTTGATAACTGAAACAATCCCATAATTGTAACCAATCAAGATTTAAGTTATTTGCATCAACTCTACTAACTAATGCACTAATTGGAACTCGTGCTATTTGTGCGCCACCATTAGTCATTATGTGAAATCCAATTGCACGTCCAGTTAAACTAGTTAACCCGAACACAACAACTGGAGTAAATTCACCATAACCAGATTCTAAGTTAAATAGATATTCATTGCGAACGTAACATTTAATTAGAGGAATTGAAATACTAAATTGATACATGATTAGTTATCCTATTTTTCTTACGTTGTCAAATTAAAAGTTGTTTGTTCTATTATGACTCCTATACCAAGCACGTTGTTCAGCTACTTCATATCTTTCTCTACCGATTCCTGGTTTTTTACCTTCAATCATATCTAGTATTCTTTGTTTTCTAGATAAACTACGTAAGTTCTCATATTTATCTCTCTGTTTAGGTACAGTAGTATTAACTAAATATTTCGCAACTTTCTTTCTTAGTTTCTTATCTTTTATTGTTTTTAATCCTCCATTGTCTCTCATTATTTGTCCTACCGTCATACCATTATAAGTATCATCACCATCATAACCCCAACCTAAATCGCTCTTTCTACCTCTAATCATGTTGTTATTTAATTCACGTCTATTAACTTCTAATCCCTCGTTTTTTAATATTCTTTCTATTGCACTAATATTACCAGTATTCTCAGCTAGTTCAACTGAACCGAGATAGGTTTTTCTAGCTTGAATATTACTTTTTCTTTCTATTTCAGCTAAAGTATTTTTTAACCATTTTTCTTGTTCATCGCTTAAATTAGCTTCTGATTTTGAAGCTTTCTTTACTATTTCAGTATTACTAGTTACAGGAGAACTTATACTAGGTTTAGTTATACTAGGTTGAGTTACTGATTTACCTTTACCTTTTAATGCCATATAACCTAATCCACCTGCAACTGCTAATCCACCAACTCCAATTGCAGCATTACGTAATAAGTTACCTCTACTTTTACGTTTAACACGATCTCTACCTCTACCATAGTTACTTAAATTAACATCATTTAGAATAAACATATTTTTAATCACTTATTAATTACCTTCATTATATCAGTTACCTAATTCAGTGTTAACTTTACGAAGTGTTTCATGAAGTCCCTTAATCCACTTATCACTTTCACTATTAAGTTGTTTAGAGAACTCCTTAACATCAGCACTTCCTTTAACTTCAATATTAGTAGTTGGATTAAAGTTAATAACTACATCTTTATTTAACTTACTATTACTTGATTTAGACTTACCACTATTTGAATCAAAGTTAGGTCTTTCTAAGTTGACATTACTATTAGGGTAAGAAAATAAGTTGGATAACTTCTCCTGACTGAAATTAATACGAGTGTTATCTAACTCACGTCTATCTCCTCTTAGATTATTCATTAATGCCCGATAAATGGCACGATCATCAGCAGTAGTAAATGTAGATTTAGCAACTGCAACGGTCTTATCTTGAGTTTCATTACGTTGTTTATTATCTAATGCAGCCTTTTGAATAGTATTAGTATATCTATTTAATTCTGCTTGCTGTTCTAATATAGGACGTTCTTCTAACTTAGCTTGATATGCAAACTTCTTAGCATCTAATGTTGCTAATGATCCTTTCTTCTCTTCATCAGTTGCAGTTCTACTCTTTAATACTTTAGCTGTTTCAGCTTCTTGTACTTTAAGTTCTGCTGCTAATTTCTTTTCGGCACTCTTTTGATCTAACTCACTTTTAATTAGAGCTAGTTCATTCATCTTAATTTGAATAGCTAATATATCACGTTCTATTTGATGTTTCTTATTAAGGTTAAGTAACTCTTGTTTAGCAGCTTGTTCTGCTAACTTACGTTTCTGATAATCACTTACTGCTAATCCCTCAGCCATCTTAAACATACGTTGTGTATTATCTTGATGCTGTTGTTCTAATTCAGCTTGTTTATTAAGAAGGTCTAATCGCATTTGGTAATTTTTAATTTGTAGATCACCAGCTAATTGCATTTTATTAGCATTAGTTTCTGCAATTGTAGCTTCTAGATTTGCCAGTTGTGCAATCTTCTCATACCTAGCTATTTTCTCATTTTGTTTAGTTATCTCTAGATCGAGCAATCCACCTTCTCTACCTATACGTTGTCTAATCTCTAGTTCTCTACTTGCATTACTATTAATCTCACTTTGATTACGTTTAGTTACATCTAGTAACTCATTCTGTTTAGTGATAGCTAATTGTTCTTGTTTATTAGCATCTAATCTAATTTTAATTGCATCTATATCTTCTTTATTTCTCTTCTGTTTAATAGCTTTCTCTAACTCAAGTTGTATTAACTTACTGTTATTATTAGCATCATTGCGCCGACTATCTAACTCTATTTGTTGTTTCTGCAATGATAATTCAATTAACTTCTGTTGATTAATTAAACTACGTTGTTCAGTAGCATCTGTAACTACACGATTAGATTCGCGCAGTTGAGCTATCTTAGTTTCAATAGCAGCACGTTTCTCAATATCGTTAGTTACTTTAAGTGAGTTAGTTAATCGCGCACTTTCATTTTCAAGTGTAGATGATGTTAACTTATTACGACTATCTATTATCTTATTCTCTTCGTTAAGTGATGCTACATTATTATCAATGGTGTTAGTTAATTCACGGTAAACTAACTTAGTTCTATTCGCGGCATTTTCAATGAGTTTACTACGTTTAGTAAACTCACGTTCTAAATTATCAGTTATTATCTTCTGATAATCTAACTGTAGATTAAGTAATTGATTCTGTATTTCCGTCTGTTTAGTTTTATCATGTTCAACTAACTTAAGTTGTTCATTAAGAGATAGTTGTTTATTTAATATCTCCTTTTTTCTTACCACATCTATATCTCTGATAGATTGTTCTTCAGTAGTTAAGAACTTACTTCTATTCAAAACAACTAAAGCTTGTTCTCTAGTTAACTCTAATTCACGTTTTTTAGATCGTACATTAATTGCACGTTCTAAATTAGATGTTATTAACTCTTGTTGTTGTACATCAATTCCTAGTAATTGATTATTAATAGACTTAGTTTTCTCTAAATCATTTTTATTTAACTCTAGTTCCTGTAGTAGTTGTTTACGTTTTAAATCTAAGTTACGTTTAGTATCCTCAGCTATCTTATTGTTATATTCTTCTTCACTAATAAGACGTTTAGCTTTATCTAACTTAATTAGCTCTTGTTCTCTATCTAATGCTACTTGTTGTTGTTTAAATCTTTCATCTAATTCAGCTTTAAGATTATCACGTTGTTGTGCAGCTAGTTGTTGTTCAAGTAACTTTAACTTAGCAGCATCTAACTTCTTCTGATCTGCACCAGATGTAGCTTTAGTAAATTCAATTAGTTGTTTCTGATTATTAATTTCCTCTTCTAACTTAGCTGCATTTAACTTACGTATCGCAGCATTTGTTTCTCTAGTTGATGTAACTCCACTATCTAACATAGCCCGTCGAGTTTCACCTTCTAAGTTAAGTAAGTCTATTGTTACTTTACTTCCATCTCTCATGTAACCTATAGCTTGGTTAATTCCATTAATATAATCAGTTATATTCATCTCTTGTTTATTAGTATCTAATACAGCTTTAAGTGTTTTAGCTGCTTCAGTTGCACTAGTACCATTAACTTGATATAACTGATCAATACTACTAATAACTCCATTAACATTAGTGTCAAATTTATTAACGTAATCAGTCATATCAGTTACGTCAATTTTAACCTTCTTATTATTAGCATCAAGATATTCACCAGTTCCATCTAATGTTGCTTTAACTTGACGACGATATTGTTCTAGATCAGTTTGCGCCAATCTAAGTCCCTTCTTCATTCTAGTTTGAAGTGCGTTAGCTCCTTGATCACCTTCTATAGTAGTGCTACCTTTTTCTATTTCCAGATTATTATCTAATACGCGCTTAAGTAATATGTTCTGTTGAGTTTGATATTCTATTCGCGCCTTATCTATCTCTTTTTTCTTACTTAGTACGTCTTTCAATTTATCATTAGCAGTTTCTAATATTGTACGATGTGTATCTAATTGTTTTTCGTGGTCACTAGCTTGTTTACGTTCTTCAATACTTAACTTATCGAAATCTTTAAGTTGTTCACTAACTGCCTTAATTTTATTTTCATTAATTGATATTTCTAATTCAGTTCTCTTAGTTGCAACTTTAGCTTCATTAGCAATTTTATCTATGTCTGTTGCGCTAAGTATTTTACCTTGCTTAATTAATTTATCTACTTCTTCAATTCCAGTAAATCCCAATTGAAGTTTCTTAGTTGATTTAGTTAATTCATTAATAGAATCACGAGTTTTTAATGATGCAACATCTATATCATCAAGAACTTTTACTACAGCATCTGCTCTAAATAAATTAATAACTTTACCAAATCCACTGATAATACCATTAAATATAATTTTAGTTGCATTAAACTTTTCTATAGTATTATTAAAATCGCCCACACGATCCATAACACCTTTAGAACTTTCATCAGCTTCTTTAGCTACACTTACTGATTCTTTCAATAGTTGTAATCTCTTCTGTTCTGATTCATTAAGTTGTTTATTAATTTGTAATTTATCTAATTCACGTATTAAATTAAGTTGTCCTTGTTTATCTAATTCTTTTAATTCTTTATTTAAGTTATTTAATTGACCTGTCATTCCGAAGAATGCTTCATAACCAATAGTACCAATTAATCCTAATGCTACTGCTATGGGAGCTAACGCTAATGTAAATGGAGCTAATTTAAGATACAGTGTTGTAAGTTGAGCATCTAGGAATCTTAATGTTGCACTAGCTATACCAATTGATGTTGTCCATAAACCACCAATTACACCTGCAAATCCAGTTCCTGCAACACTAGCTGCTTTAGTAGCTCCAGCTAAATTAGTAATATCGAAGAACAGTATTCTCGTTAGTAAACTATTAGCAATGTAACTAGTACCTAAACCTACTTGTACTTTAATTAAATTACCATCAGCAACTTGTTCTGCTAATGATGCTGCTATTTTAAGTTTTCTAACTTCTGCATTACCAGCGATAATAGCAGTTTGAGTTGTAGTTGCTAACGTTGCATATTCAGTTGATTTAGTTTGTAGAAACTCTGCACGTTGTAAGAAAATAGAAGCGTTGGCAGAATCAACTTTAGCTTTAGTTCTTAATAACTCAGCAGCAGTAGATAACTTAACTGCTTTCTCATTATAGATAGTTAAGTTAGCTTGCAGTTGTTCAATAGCTAATTGTTTAGTAACTATAACACTAAGTCTTTCCTTAGCTGCAAGTCTAGTTGAATCAAGTGCGAGTTCTGATGTTACTAATGCTTTAGTTGCATCACCATACTTAACGTTATTTACGTTAATTAACTCTTGTAGTTGTTGTTGTTCATCAAGTGAATTAGTTAATTGATTATTAAGTAGTATTGATTCCTTCTGTAATGCAACAGTATTAGAACCACCTAATTTAAGATCATCTTCTACCTTAATTAATTTAGTTTTAATATCAAGTTGTTTAGCATTAGATATCTCTAACTCATCTAATAGTTGTAGACCTTCTTGTTTAATAGAGTTAGCTGTAGCTTCAGCATCCTTTACTTTAGCCGTTGCTTTAATAACTCCATTAACTTTATCTACTTGATTATCAAGTATCTTATTTCTACCATCTAATGTTTTGTTTAACTCACCTACATTAAGTTCATATTGTTTCTCTAAACCAACTAATTGTTTAAGGTTAGTTAATCTATCACCTTCTCCAGTAAATACAGCTTTAAGCAATTCACCCCTAGTTTTAGTAACTGTATTTAATTTAGTTTGTATTAATAGATGTGATTGATCAAATCCCATTAACTGTTTAATTACGGGAACTAATCCTGCTTTAGTTTTAATTAATCCATTAATTAAGTTGAACTGTTCACCTATAGTTCCATTCATGAACATCAAGGTTACTCGCAAACCTTGATATGCTAAGAATGCTTTAGTTATAGTTCCAACTAAAATACCAATAGTATCAGTTACTTTATTAAATGCTAATTGACCTAGCAATATTGATGCTATAGTCTTCTTCATTTCTGGACTAATTCCAGATAATGTTTTAGTGAACGTTTCTAATGCTTTAACTCCAGTGTCAAAGAATGGAGCTAACTGTTCACCAAATTGTATGAATTGTTCAGTTATTCTATTTACAATTGCATCGAATGTTTCAGCTTGGTTATTTAATTTAATTCCAAATACACTATCTAATGCTTTACGTGCAACTTCACCTGTTTTACTAACATCAAACATCTTCTGAGTAAATTCACCCAATTTCTCAGAGTTATTAGCTGCTAATGCTAAGAAAGTATTATAAGAAGTAGAATCTGCAATTATTTCACGAATTACTTCAACGTTACCCTTAGCTGCTATATTTAAATCCTGTATTGCTTTAGTAAGACCTTTAGCTTTTATTTCACTAACGTCAAATCTAATTGGTTTACCACCTTCATCACGTAATTCTCGCAATGCAGCAGCAGCTTGAGGAGTTTTGCTGATAATTACGCGCGATAATGATTCAATACCTGTTAATGCACTGTTTGTGTCAAAACCTTTTAATGTTAATGTTGCTACAGCAGCACCTAACTCTTGCAATTTAATCTTAGCTGCGTTAGCTGTTACTGCTGCTTGAGCAAAACCATTACTTAATTCTGGTATTGTAGTTATACCTAATTGTACAGTTTGATTTAGAACTGCACTAACTTTAGTTGCATCACCAGCACTCAGATTATAAGCACTAATAGTTTGAGCAAGTACCTTCATAGTTGCTCCAGTATCAGCACCACCAGCTTTAGCTAATTTAAGTCCTGCTGTCATTACAGCTTGGTTATCAGCAGCTTCAGTAAAACCAGACGACGCAGCTTCATAACTAGCTTTTAATGCGTCAATACTAGTTACTGCATTTTTAAGATCCTCATTAACTAGTTTCTGAATACTAGTAGATAGATTCTTAATAAATGGATCATTCTCAGGAAACAATGTAGCTACTTCTGATTTAACTTTATTGAATCTATTAAATGTAGTTAATGCAGTTAAACTAAATGAATCTAGAGCATTACGACTTCCTAATACTGCATCTTGTAATTGCGTGAATTGCGTAATAATGCCAATATCAAGTCCACTAGCTTGCATTGCTTTCAATCCATCATTAAATCCATCTAAGTTAGCTTTCGCATCATTAATACCAGTTCCTAGTATTGAGAATACTTTAACTACTCCAGTTACTGCAAATGTCTTATTTAATAGAACATCAGTTGTACCAAGAACCTTAGTAAACTTAGCTAAGTTATCAGAGTTAGTAAATAACTGTTTACCAAATGCACCTAACCCGAAATTAGCCGCCATTACGGAGTTCTGTAATAGACCAACTTTCTCATTAACTTTATCAATAACTCCACTTATATTATCTTCACCTTGGAAGTTAATGTTAACGTCTTGATTATATTGATCCATTAGAACCCCATTAATTGATTTATACTTGTTTTCTTACCGTCTACGATTATCTCCTGATCTAGATCATTATTAATAACATAATCATTCCAATCTCTTTCTACTTCCTCAGCATCTCGAACTGATGGATCTTTACGTAACTCAGTTGTCTGATTAATCAGATCATGTATCTCCAGATCATCTAGTGAGTTAACTAGTAGTAGTGCATTCTCAACACCACCATATATCTCAATTAATGCCGCTAAATCTATAGCGTAGGAACTTCTGGTTGTTCCTGTGTCATTTTTTTTATTGCTTCACCACTATCTCCTCGATAATTAAGTTGATGTAACTGACTGATGAGAGATGGCTTGTACCATGTTTCAGCTTCAATCATCTTACCGATATTAGTGTATTGAGCTATTTCTTCAGGTGTAGATGTAGTGAAGAATATATTACTTAACTGTTCTAAATTATCCTCAAGTAACTCTAACTTGACTGCTCCATCTCCAACTACTGCTAGTAATTTAGATGTAGTTTCAATTACACTCCAACACGCATCATCAGCAACACAAGCCCCGACATTAGCATTATGAGTAAGAAAAAAGTAGAGGAGTTTCTGTTGTAGTACAATTAAGTCCTTTAACTTAGTGCGAGTTACACGCTTAACTGTATCTATAGTTCCGTCACTGTATGTTATATCAAAGTTATTCATAGATTTAAATAGTAGATTATTCATCTACTATTATTACATTAATTAGTTACAACCAACTTGAATAGGTACATAATTCCATTCATAAGGGAAACAGACACCTGGAACATCATTAATGAAGAATGGTATTTCAATTGCATCTGCCTTCGGATCAAGTGTAGATCCCGTGTAACTAGGTGTTACGTTATCACATTTAAAGTGAATTACTTTATTAGCCTTCGTAATTAGTAATGCACTAACTTTATGTGCGCCAACTACGTTATCACTAATACCAGTTCCAGTAAATGTTTCAGTTGTAGTTAAACTAACTGTTTCATTTGCGGTAACGAGATTATTAGAGAACTTAACATTGAGAGATGCTCCAACTGCAAATGTATCATCTGTAGTTGCACTAAAACTCGCAATACTAACTTGAGTTAATTGAACTGAGAGATTATTACGTTGAACAGATGCTTTACTAGGAGCGTTAAGTGCAACACCATAACCTAGAAAACCAGTTGTAACTGCCGCATAGTTATTCTGAGTTACTTGATAACTCTTAACTACATCTAATGTGCCAGTCTTAGCATCAAATTGATTGCCAATTTTAAATTGCAGGATCTCTGGTTGCATATAGGAATAGACAACTCGCAGAACTGGCATACGTCCAGTAATGTAACTACCAGAACGAGTCATTTCACCCTGGTTATTTTGAGTTGTTTGAATCTTTTCTTCAATACCGTTATCAATTACAAATCCAGTTGGAGTAGGTAGATGTAATAATGCACCATCAGATAGACGAGTTAACTTTAAATTAGCAACGCCTTTAATAGTGTCGTATAATTTACCGATTGTCATAATTGTAGCCTTAACAAATAGTAGGTTGACCTTCTGTTACGTTGAAGGAGAAACGGAGGAAACTATAAATAGGAGTTCCTAACTCATTCATTAATGTTCTGTATTCGCAACGTTTAGAAGTTGGTTCTATAAATACAGTTATATCATGTAATGCAAAACTAAGTACCTCATTAATATTATAATCAACCCAATTTAAATAAGGTAATAATACCTCTAGATTAGGTAACACTAATGAATAGTGAACTTGAATAGAGCTAAGTCGTTTATTACTAACAGTGTATTGTGAACTAGTTCTAAATACTTTAATTAGTGGGAAGTCTTGCACAGGTACATTAAACGCATCATATAAACGATAGCTATTAATAATAGGTACAGTTAATCCTTCGTCATTAGCACGTCTATTAAGTTCACGTTTAAGATAGTTAGCTATATGTCCAGTTAAGTAATCTTCATTAATCATGGTTTCAGCAACACCTTAACTATAGACTTAATTAACTCTTCGTATTTAGTAGTAGGTCTAGATAACTTCGCTACGTTAGGAATACCTTGATTAACTCTAAGTTTAATTGGATAACTAACTTCATCTAATATAAGTGGCGCAATATCACGATCTCCAACTGTGTAATCTCTCATCGTTTTAAATTGATTACTTAACTCAGTTAACTTATCACTGTTTATCTTCACCAGTATATATCTCCTTTACCTGTTTCATTAATAAACTCAACATCACGAAGTGCTGCTAACTTAGGTCTAGTTGTAACGTACACTTCAAGTCGAGTTATAGTATCGTCATAACTACTTCTATTAACTTCACCTGTTAATCTAATTGGTTGAGGTTGTGCAACTCCAACATTAGTTGCTACTAGAGGCATACCGGGAATGTATATGTTATGACCAGTAGTTAACATCGCCAGTAGACTGTATGCGTGTAACTTAGTATCTGTACTAGTTCCCGCCACATCACCACCTAGTTGCGCCATTCCAGTTCCTATGAAGTGGATACGCAGTAACTCCGCTATTACTAGATCATCAACAATAGTAGTTAGTATTGAGTGATTATTGATTAGCGGTAACTCATATATCTGATTGAGTATTAAGTTAAGGAACTCCTCTTGTTGTTCGATAACTTCATCAACCAGAACATCATCAACTTCATTACTAGGTAGACTACTATATGGTGCAGATTGATATTGACTTGGTTTGATATTAAGTCGCGCCTTCAATTTGCGCCCGATTGATTCCTTATTGCAGTAGATAGGTGTATAGGTCATTTATTCACCTTTAGCTATTTTTCTAGCTGCTCTGAGGAAATTAAGTCGTCGAAGGTCATCTTTCGTGCGATTTACTAATTTGAGCCAACCACGAAGTTCACGACTTATATTAGTCCCAGTTGATGCTAACTTTTGACCTACTTTAACTGTATCTTTAGTTTCTTTGTAGTTGATTCCCTTTTTTTTCTTACGCTTAACTTTATCTCGACCGCGTTTGAAGTTAGCTGTTCTAATGACAGCACTCCTATTGATATCTGTCATTAGGAACATATTACACCTTAGTTATTTCAGTTGTCTCAATTAAGTCACGTTGTTTAACTACTTGCTTCTTAACTCTCTCTGGACGATTAGCAGTACCAGCATCTATTTCATCTACGTTAATCATTTGATATGGTTCTAATGTAATCTCAACTGTTTCAAGTGATTTAACATAAGCACCATTATCTCTAATGTCTTCTGGTAACTGACCATAGAGATAAGGTAAGTTAGCTGGATAGATGTTACCATTACGATCCATGTATTGTTGAATTAAAGTTACTTTAGTTGTTAAGTTCATGAGTTTTCTGGTGTATCACCAGCTTGAGTTAAGAATGTATTTAAATCAATTATATTACCAATAGTGCCAGCACTTAATAATGGAGTTGTACCACCACTAGAATAAGTAGTGGCACTACCTGGAAATACATATTGTTTAGGAATAACAGTTAATGTGTTATTGAGAATATTAAGTGGAATAACGATACGTTGAACGGTTTTAACTACTGTAGTTGTATCATCCTTAGTAATAGTTAAGTTAATATCAACAATAAATTCACCTGTACCTTGAGCAATAGCACCAGTAAATGATAATGCTTTAGATAATGTAGGATTTAGTTTCTCACGGTTGAATGAAGATGAGATAGACATAGTTGTTACGGTAATTGGTTAAGTTAATAATAACATTAAATTAATTCCTCAACATCACCAACTAAAATAGCCCCATATCCTGCCAACTCGGCAGGGCTTATCAATATTTGCTCTTGATAGCTAGGGTCTGGTTGAGTCCTTTGAAGTAACGCTATGATGGCATCAAAGTGAGCTTGGGTTAGTTTACCCCCACGTTTTAAAGTAGTTAAATTTCCAATAATCCAATCAGGTCTTTTTTGGACAATAGCATCTAATATCCTTAAATAGACTGGACTCTCAGCTATAGCTAATACTTCATTGTCAGCAACCACCGCAGATACTTCCTCTAAGGTAGTTGTCACAGATACTTGTCCTATTGGCACTGGATTATCTACTAATACTTTATCGTTGAGGTATGAAGTTAATTCCCTGGGAGATAGTTCAGGGAATTGTTCAATTTGAGAAAGCAGCCATTGTTGTTTTGTCATGGTTTTTAATTATCCACTAATATGATTTTCCTCAAGCTACTGTGATGTTGTAATAAGATCCCTGATTGCGCTCAAGCGTTTGGCGATCGGTAGTGGAGAATGTGGTGTTGAAAATCACAACCTCTTGCACCTTGCCGTTTGTGATAGTTTGAACAGAATGATTTCCGCCAATGCCTATCACAGGATTAAATGACGCTGCCGAAGTGTCCTGCCATACCAGCGCACCGTTAAGGTAATTGTTGATATTAGCAACGCCATCGGTCGTGTAAGACATCAACGTATTGGTATTGATGGGATTACTGACGGCGTACGGACTGGGCGGGGTCGTAAAGGCTGGGTCTGGATTTCGATTGCGAAATCTGACCTGGCTACCACCACTCCCAAACCCAAGAAATGCGCCGCTTGAATACAAAACCACGGGAGCGTTATCATCAGCAGCCGCGACAGAGGCGATAGCACCAACGTAACCGCTCGTGAATGACGTAATCCCAGTTATGTCTAACTGTGAAGTTTGCAACCTGATTGCGGGCTTTTCGTTTTGCGTTTGCACCACCCCATTGACCACAATTTGCGGCTGGCTTCCTGCCGTGGTCTGCGTGGCATTGCGCCCGTTGCCTGATTGGTCATACCAAGTGGTAACAAAGCCGCTGCCAGAACCGACAAATGCTAATAATGTAACTACATCTAAATCCTCTCCAATAAAACCTATATCTAATTCTGAGTTATCACTAGTTCTCATTACTCTTATAGCTGCGCCAGTCCAAAACCTGGAAAGCCGTCTTAATCCATAAGCGACAGAGGCGATAGCCAGAATTAAATCAAGAACACCTTTAAAACGACCCAACACCACCATTCTAGTAGAAGTTCTCATGGTGCAAAACTCCTAGCGCGTATAGTCCCTGTTTCTGAGTTAGCAGCCGGGACAATTGCACCGTTAGTAACCAGATATCCCCACAAACTTGAACTGGTTAAAATAAACAATTGATTTAAGTCTCTAATAACGCCAACAACCTTACCCCCTCCTTTAGCTAAACTCATAGGTACATTGAAACCTACAGGGTCTAGAACAGGGTCAGAACCAATTGTCCAGATACTATTATCTGCAATATTTGTAGGTGCTGTAGGGTATAAGTGTACCGCAAAAGAAGTCATACCTGCTGGTACAGAAGATAGATTGAGAGATATTTCAAAATAAGAAAGGAATATACCTTTACCAGCTTCGCCTATATTTTGAAGTTGGAATAGACCGCCATAAACATCAAAGTTTGGTGCAGAAGCAGTATAAGTTGTGGTGTTAGCAGCGCGAGTAATTGTGGTTGAGGATGCGTAAGCTAATCCCGCAGGTGCAGCAGTCATGCTGACAGGTTGAATATTTTGGAAAAATGTACCTGTAACTGGAATAGATTTACCCCCTGTTACACCTTGTACTGCTACTGCTTTTGTTGCATCACTTCCTGGATTAGCTTGAACGGCTGTTTGATTAGTGGCACTAGCGTCACCACCAGATCCACCACTAATAGCAGTTACGAATTGTAGTAATGCTTCTACCTTCTCATCTTTAGTTAATTCAACGAAGGTCTTATTAACACCATTATCTGCTGCATAAACTTCATTGTATTTATCTATAAGTTGTTGCTTAGTTATTGTCATATTACTTAACTCGTTTGTTGTAACTACCAAATGATTCACGAATTTTAGGTGTTCTACTTGCTCCAAATGCTCGATTACTAAGTCCTTTAGGTTGAGATGGTTGAAGTGGTTTAACAGGTTGACGTGGTTTAAGTCTACTTAATAGTCCAAGTTGATTAGCTTTACGTGCAGCACCTCTAGTTGCATAGGTTTTAGTAACTCCAGTTCTATTATTACCAAGTGATCCAACTTTAGATCCTGCAACACCAGGAACACGTTTAGAAGCAGCTTTTCTAAGTAGATTAAATGATGGTAATTTAAATGCCATATTAATTAATGTAGTTTACTTAATTATAATTGGAAATGTTTAACTTGTAAGAAAAAAGGAGAATGTTATGTATTTTAACTATTTATCAGTTATAATGAGGTGACTTAGATAGTTAGTTAGTTTGTATCTAAGTCAAGTGTAGTTAATTAAGGATGAATTAGTCATGTCAGATAAAATTATTGTACAACCCTCTGTTATTAATGATGTTGAGTTTTACATTACTCCAGATGGACGGGATGCTGGAGTTAGTATTAGTGGATTGGCGCGATTATGTGGAGTTGATAGAAGTACCATTCGTGAGGTTATTAACAACTTATCTGATGCTGGGGGTAAAACAGTTCCAGAATCATTAGAACCTTTACGGGATAAGACTTTTAACCTGGGGGTTGAAGGAATTAATGGTGCAAAAATAGTAAGTTCAATTGCAGTAACTATGTTTGTTGAGTATTACTCGTATGAATCTAAAGCTGCTAATGTTACTGCACGTAATACTTATCGTAAGTTAGCTCAATATGGTTTCGTTAATTGGGTTAAGGATTTAACTGGTGCTGTTGTTAATGATGATAATAAAGCCATACTTAATTCACTTAAGTTACTTAGCGATAAAGTAGATGAATTATCTAATATAACTACAGAATATAAACAACTTAGAAATGCAACAATAACTAACTTTCCTAATCTTGATGTAATGTTAAATGAGTTAACTGTAACTACGGAACTAACAACTCATAATGGATATGTCATTTTAAGTGACTATATTAAGAGTAAGGGTTTTGTTGCAGATAAATCCACAATGCACAGATTCGCTAATTTAGTTGCCGATACTTATAAAACAACTACAGGTAATAATCCAACTAAAATTAACGTTAAGTTAGGTAAAGGTAGATATAGACCTAATACATCAGCTTATGAAGTTGAAATGATTCCTATGTTAGATATGTGTTTTCGTAAGTTAGTTAATAGTTAATAAATACCACTACTTCTCATAACTCGATTTAAATTAGGTGAGTAACTTGAGTATTGTTTACCTTGTTTATTAGCTGATCTTTTGCTGCGCGAAGTTGCCGCATATTGTTGTGGAGATAACTTATCTATTACTTTACTTGGTAGATAACGTTCTCCAGTTTTACTACTAGGTTCGCCAGATTTAGTAGCCCACCTTTCTGAACCCCATTTCACTAAGGACTTCTGCTCCTTATTTTTCTTACCTTTATAACTACCTCCAGATTGTTCATATTGTTTAACTAACATCTGACTCTTTCTAGCACTCCATTTACCAGATGCAGTACCACCTACATTACTATTCTTAATGCGTGACTTAATACGTTCTCTTAATGATGGTTTAGTGTAGTTGTTGTTCATCTTTTAATTAACCCAATTGGAAAATCAAATCTAGTAGACTTAGACTTCTTCAATTTCAATTTCATAACCTTTCCAGAGTTTGTTTTTATTTGATCTAGTTTCATAAGTAAACTCATGTTGTTTAATGTTATTTATTTTAAAGCTAGTTCCTGAT
>Ga0208359_1000018_pt1 | contig 38136 bp, 38 predicted proteins | sample LakMenEpi26Aug09_FD_150732 | JGI IMG/M metagenome (GOLD analysis project Ga0208359, IMG submission 150732) | Freshwater microbial communities from Lake Mendota, WI - 26AUG2009 deep hole epilimnion (SPAdes) | ecosystem: Environmental > Aquatic > Freshwater > Lake > Epilimnion/Euphotic zone ... | reverse complement strand
CTTACTCCGAGAACTCGAACCCGAATCCGCTTTTGCCGCCAACAATTCCAACCCTTGGGCTAAGGTAAACGCCTCTACCGCCGCATCCTTGGGTAAGGAAGCATTGATTTTTCCATGTTTAACATAGGGCCCATAACGACCATCATAAACATTCACAGGTTCACCATCGGCGGGATGGGTTCCTAACTCCCGTAAAGGCGGAATTTCTTTTTTACCCCGTCCTCCCCGACCACTGGTTTTCGGTTGGGCCAACAGTTCTAACGCCCGTTCTAAACTAATGGTTAACACATCATCAGGGGCTTTCAGCGACCGATAATCCTTACCCAATGACCCCTGGTCATGGACAACATAGGGCCCAAACGGCCCCAAGGCGGCTTTAATCTTAGCCTCGGTTTCAGGATGGGTTCCTAATAGTCGCGGTAGGGCTAATAACCCTAAAGCCATTTCCACGGTGACGTTTTCCTTCTCAACACCTTTAGGAATAGATACCCGTTTCGGTTTTTTACTGTCTTCGGCTTCTAACCCCAACTGCACATAGGGGCCATAGGGGCCAATTAATATATAGATAGTTTCTCCCGTTTCTGGGTGAACTCCTAATTTCTCTGGCCCTTCGGTTTTTTGTCCCACCAACTCCCGAATTACCTCCGGGGTTAAATCCGCCGGAGTCAAATCCTGGGGAATGGAAGCGGTAATCATGTCCTCTCCAGTTCCCGCCTCAATATAGGGGCCAAACTTACCGATACAGACGCGATATTGAATCGGATCATCTTCATCTCCCAACTGTTCTAACTCAATAGTTCGGGCGACTTTAGTATCAATTTTACTGGCTTGGTCTTTAACCTGATTTTCCAGTCCAGCATCGCCTAAATAGAATTTTTCCAAATAGGGTAGCCAAGGAGCTTCTCCGGTAGCAATATCATCGAGGGTGTCTTCCATGCGGGCGGTAAATCGCAAATCCACCAAATCCGGGAAGTATGTTTCTAAGAGGTTGGTAACAGCAAAGGCCGTAAAAGTTGGAATCAGGGCGTTATTTTTTAACTGAACATACCCCCGATCAATAATAGTTCCAATTACACTTGCGTAGGTACTAGGGCGACCAATACCTTCACTTTCTAGGGTCTTAACTAAGGAGGCTTCGGTAAATCGAGCCGGAGGTTGGGTTTCGTGTCCAACTACATCTAACTTTTTGCAGTCAGGATGGTCGCCAACTTTCAGAGGGGGTAATAATACCTCTTGGTCTTCCAAGGCTGCTTCTGGGTCGTCGGAACCCTCCACATAGGCCCGCAGGAACCCAGGAAAATCAATTCGTTTTCCGGTACTGCGGAATCCGGCATCCTCAACTTTTAGCTCAACGGTAATATTAGTTTGGCGAGAGTCAGCCATCTGGGAGGCTACGGTACGCTTCCAAATTAAATCATAGAGGTTGAGTTCGGCTCCACTTAGGGCCGTTTCTTGGGGGGTACGGAAAGAACTTCCCGCCGGACGGATGGCTTCGTGGGCTTCCTGCGCTCCTTTAGATTTAGTCGTATATTGCCGAGGTTTGGGACTGAGGTAATTTTTCCCATATTTCTGTTCCACACATTCCCGGGCGGCGGTAATCGCTTGCTCCGATAAATGCACGGAGTCGGTTCTCATATAGGTAATATATCCCCGCTCATACAAACTTTGGGCGGTTTGCATAGTCTGACGGGCACTTAACCGGAGTTTACGGTTAGATTCCTGTTGCAAGGTGGAGGTGGTAAACGGAGGAGAGGGTTTGCGAGTAACGGCTTTTTCCTCTAAGTTTGCCACCGTCCAGGGTTTACCCGATAACCTTTGTTTTAAAGCTACTGAAGCGGCTTCATCCAGTAAAACCACCTTCCGACCTGCGGCAATTTTTCCAGTGGTTTCATCGAAATCGCTCCCAGTCGCCACTTTGACCCCGGCTAGACTCACCAGTTTGCTTTCAAATTTACTTCCCGCGCCTCCCTTTGCTAAGGGGGGGTTGGGGGGGGTATATTCCAAAAGGGCTTTTAAATCCCAATATCCCCCAGACCGGAAAGCCCGACGATCCCGTTCTCGACTGACCAGTAAACGCACAGCCACGGACTGCACCCGTCCGGCGGATAATCCCTTAGCAATTTTTTTCCACAACAGGGGGGAAAGAGTATAACCATAGAGGCGGTCAAGGATGCGGCGGGTTTCTTGAGCATGAACCAGTTCTTCATCAACGGTGCGACAATTTTTTAGGGCTTCACGAATAGCCTCTTGGGTAATTTCGTGAAATACCATCCGTTTAATTGGGACTTTCGGTTTCAGAATTTGGAGTAGATGCCAACTAATACTCTCTCCCTCGCGGTCTTCGTCAGTAGCGAGAACGAGTTCGTCCGCTTCTTTGAGGGCGGCTTTGAGTTCCTTAACAATTTTTTGCTTATCTTTGGGGATAACGTAAATGGGTTCAAAGTTCCCTTCCACATTCACTCCTAGTTTTGCCCACGTTTCCCCCTTATATTCTTCGGGGATTTCCTCAGCAGAGGGGGGAAGGTCACGGACATGACCCATTGAGGCTTCTACCCGATAGCTCGATGGTAAGAAGTTGCGAATGGTACGGGCTTTGGTTGGAGATTCAACAATGACTAAAGTTGACATAGCACCTTCTCAGGTTACAGCAAACACCGGACTTGGGGAATGAAGAAAAAGCGTTGGTAATTGCTTTTGTTGACAATATTAGCACTACATACAGCCAATAAAACTTTAGGTAAACCCTGAAAGGGTTGGGTGAGGGGATCTCCACACACTCACTATTTGAGTAATCCTATTTGAGTTGTGTTCAAAAGTCCTGGGCAAAAGGGAGCGCCGGAACGCCGGAACGCCGGAACACCGGAACATGGGTAATACTTCTAGCTGTTTCATGTCAGTATTAAAATGTTACAACCTATTTAGGATTGCTATATGAGTAATCATGTTCTTGTCATTGAAGATTTAAAATTTGACTCCGAAGTTCTGAAAGCAGAACTTCCAGTTTTAGTATATTTTTGGGCGGATTGGTGTGGCCCTTGTCGGCTTATGTCTCCTTTTATGGAAGCGATCGCCACAACCTATAGCGATCGCTTAAAAGTAGTAAAAATGGCGATAGATCCCAATCCTATCACTGTTAAATCCTATAAAGTAGAAGGAGTTCCCGCTTTAAAATTATTTAAAGCCGGGGAAGTTGTCAAGTCCCATGAAGGGGCTATCCCTAAACGTAAAATAATCGATTGGCTAGAAGCAAGTTTATCCGCTTGATATCCGCCCCGCCCGTTCAGGGCGGGGATTCCATCTATTGACACTCCCTGTGCCTGAAGGCGTGGGGATTCTTGGTTCAGCGAAACCACTTAATCAAATTACCTTGCAGTGCTTTAACCAGAGGTGGGATTATCCCCAAGCTAAAGAGCGGGTATGCCCCACCCTATTCGTATGAATGCGAGTTATTTTTTAAGAATCTTTTACCCACTACTGGGGAGAGGCTAAAACTGTGCAGTAGAACCCTATAGATTCACTTGATAATCAATCCGAATCTATCCGGCGATAGTGACCCAAAATAAAATCTTCCGATAGCATCATTGTATAATGGGCCAAGGGTAGTTTTTTACAAAGCCAGGGTGGGATCGTGAAAGCCCACTGGCTTCAGCCGTGGGATGAAACGCGACGCAGGCACTTTTAAGTGCCGTCATCTACCAATTAATTTGTACCCAGTTATTAGATATTTATGTTATCATATTTTCCATGATCAAAGTAACTCGGACGATTAAATTAAAATTCGCAAAACTCAACCGTTGTAAAGCTCAAATGTTTGAGCAAATGACGGAAGAAAACACGCAGATTGCTAATAAGCTGTTGTCATTGCCAATTAAAGAACGGCGAAAAATGACAACAGCTAAAATCATGTCCGAGTTAAAATCTGCTCTGGTCAATCAAGTTATTCGACATACCACATCCCCAACGGGTCGTAAAACCAAGCAATATAAAGTTCTTCCTGTAGAAGTTAACAATCAAAAGAGGAAACAATTCAAGGGGGTTCTTTGAAATTGATTAAACATCGAAATAAGTGGTATGCCTATCTGTCGATAACAGAGGATGTTCCAGAAGTTGAGACAGAGAAAAGATTGGGATGTGACCGAGGGCAGAATAATTTAGCGGTAGTTGCACCAAAAGAAGGTTTCGGCAAGTTCTTTAATGGTCAAAGTGTTAAGCATCGAAGACGTTATTTTCAACAACGTAGAAAACAACTTCAAGAAGCTAAAAAGTTTCGAGCTTTAAAGAAATGGAACAAAAAAGAGCAACGATGGATGGAAGCTATTAACCATACAGTCAGTCGCCGAATTGTTCGTTTTGCCCAATACCATAACGCCGATATTGTTATAGAGGATTTGGAAGGATGTCGTAAAACCATGAAACAGAGCCAGAGATCTCGTTCTGATTCTGGTCAATCTCGACACACTTGGTCTTATTATTCTTTGGAACAAAAACTTAATTATAAGTTGGCTCTTAAAGGATTGAAATTAATTAAAAGACCTGCGCCATATACCTCAAAATCTTGTTCAACTTGTGGTGTTATTGGCAAAAGAAATCGGCACGATTTTAATTGCCCTAATGGTCACTACCACAATTCTGATTTTAATGCTGCACGAAATCTGTCTCAATGGGATGGTTTCGCTTGTGATTTAAACCTAAAGAGAGATGCTTCTGTAATGGATTCATCCGGTTTAAATTATGGGGTGTTTGGCGTACCCCCGAACTCGGTGAAAAACAATCAAAAAGAGTATATTCAACTGTCTTTATTTGATTGGGCTAGATACGAGAATCCCACCCCTTTAGCGTAGCGTAGGGGTGGGAGTGTCAACTACAATAGAGGAAACCCGAAAAACTAATGGCAAGGATACGCATTCACGCCATTAGAACTTGTAGAGTAATCTGTATATTTAACAGTTAAAACTGAAATTCACTATTAGCATGACATCTGAACATATCCGCCAACGCTCCGAAATTCTCGGCACTCAAGTTATCACCCGTGACAGAGGTAGACGACTTGGAATCGTCAGCCAATTATGGGTAGACATAGATCAGCGTGAAATTGTAGCGATCGGAATCCGTAATAATATTCTAGCGATCGCTGGAATGCCAAAATTTATGTACCTGAGTAGTATCCGCGAAATCGGGGACGTAATTTTGGTGGATGATGATACCGTCCTCGAAGAAGACGTGGATGTAGAAAACTACAGTACCCTGATCAACAGTGAGGTCATTACCGAAACCGGGGAACCCCTAGGACGGGTGCGGGGCTTCAAATTCGATACCCGGGATGGCAAACTAGAATCTTTGATTATTGCCTCCATCGGTCTGCCTCAAATTCCTGAACAGGTGATCAGCACATATCAATTGTCCATTGAGGAAGTTGTTAGTAGTGGCCCGAATCGCTTAATTGTCTTTGAAGGGTCGGAAGATAGACTGCAACAGTTATCCGTCGGTCTGTTAGAACGTTTAGGTTTAGGAGAAGCACCTTGGGAAAAAGAAGATGAGGGAATGTATTATCCCCCAACGGTAAAACCTGCTAACCAGTTAGGCACCGGACTACCCCAAACGGCTCCACAACGAGCGAATCGCGCCCCGGCGGTGGCTCAGGAAGCATCTTGGGATGAAAATGATGCCTGGGAAGAACATCCCGCCCCAGTTCAGCCTTTACGCCAACCCCAACCGATTTACGATGACTATGAAGAAGAAGATAATTGGGGCGATGTGGAACGGGATGAGGATGATCGTTATCGAGAACGGGAATTAGTTCCGATTGACCCAACCCCCCGTAAAGAACAAAAGCTCTATGCCAGAGAGTTAGACTATGAATATGAAAATCAGGTAGATTCCGATGCTTGGGATGAGGGCGAAAATCCCAAACCCTATCAACCTCCTCGAATTAATATTCCAGAAAAAACAAAAATTCCCGAATACGAGGAATAGAAAATATCAACCTAACCCCAAAATAACCCCCGGCTAAACACTAGATACCTATTCCGTTCATGGTATCGGCGGAACAGTTGGGGCTATTTTAACGGGAGTTTTTGCTACAAAAAGTGTCAATCCGGCTGGATTTGATGGACTTTTGTATGGCAATCCAGGGCAATTAATTCCTCAAATTGTTGGGGTAGTTGCTACCTACGTTTTTGCTGGGGCTGGAACTTTTGTGATTATCAAAATTCTCGGTTCCTTGATGGAATTGCGAGTTAGACCGATGGTCGAAGAACAAGTCACATCAAATCAAAGGCGGTTGAAACCGCATCTACACAAACAAAACCCGCCGACGCGGGTTAAAGATTCTGGGGGCGGATTTTTCCTATCCACATACCATATAAGTCCGCGCAGGCGGACATCGTTTGTGTAGCCACGATTTCAATCGCCGAGGGCCTTATTATGAGGAATATCACATCAAATTAAAGTATTTTCATTGCTTCCACAACTTTTTGAGAAATAAAAGGTAAAATTTCCTCGTTCTTACTTTGGGCTTTTCCCTCCGTAAATACTACTAATAAATAAGATTGAGTCGAATTAAGTTCAATATAAGCCGCATCATGGCGAACTTGGCTAGTATGTCCGGCTTTTGACCAGAGTTTTGCCGTTTTAGGTAATCCACCTCCTAGAAAACCTGCGACTTGATTCTCTGGATTTTTCGCTAAATCTTTGGGGTCAAGACTGCGTTGAATTAATGTCATCATCTGACCAGAAGCAATCGAAGAAACCGCCACCCCACCAATAATACTATGCAATAATCTCGCGGTGGCATTAGTGGTTAACATATTGCGATTTTCCATTAATTCCCCTACAAAAATTCGTTCTCGACCATAGGCTCCATCACCCCAAGTTTTTTGATTCACATTAATTGATTCAAATTCCGGCCAGTTGAGGGTTTGTAAATAACGATTAACTAAATTGCGCTGACTTTTCCAGGTTTCAAACGGCCCTGTTGGTAATTCTGGGCCGCTTGTAGTTCCAGTTAATACATCAACTACTAAACTGGTAGCATCGTTACTAGAATCAATGATCATATCTCTAGTAGCTCTTTCTAATTCCGTGGTTGTCCGTAACATTCCCTTTTCTTTCCACTCAAAAACGGCCAGTAAATAAAATAATTTCACAATACTAGCCGGATAAATTTGTTCAATTCCCCGATAGTTAAATCCCCGCACGGGATATTTCCCAAACTCCTCCGGGGTTAAGGCGCCCCCGGTATTAACAGAAATCGGTGGGTCATATACTAACCAAGTCATAGCCACTTGATTGGCAGCTAAACCTGGAAATTGTGCGCGAGTTGCATCTATAATGCCAGTGCCTTGGGTTTCTAATTGTTCATCGGAATGGAAAAAAGTCATTTCAATTGTCAGTGTCGAGTGTCAAGTTTGCTAGTTTTGGCTAAGAGTCAATAGTCAACCCCCAACCGTCAACATCCATTAAATTAATTATGATTGCCAAACCCTTATCAGATACGATTGAGTATTGCTGTAGAGAGAATTTGGATCTCTATGATGGAGCCGACTGCCAAACTTTAGCAACGCAAGCGGCTGTATCTCGTCATTTACGTCTACTTCCCCAATCTAAAAATCACACTAATAATTCCCCTAATATTCTAGTTCAATTATGTGAAGATAATTATACCGCTTGGTTACTTGATTCGGATCAAAAGCATTTAGAGATTGCCACTCAGCCCTATCTCGCTCCGATTTGGTCAGAGGCTCAAATTCAAGCCGCAATTCCCCAGATTATTCAGTTTACTCAAGTCGCAATGGCAACCCCTAATTACTATCTTTGGGGCGGGACGGTCAGCCCTAATTATGATTGTTCGGGTTTAATGCAAGCTGCCTTTGCTGACGCCGGAATTTGGATTCCCAGAGACGCCTATCAACAAGAAGCCTTTGCCAAACCCATCACTTTTAATCGAGAACAATTAGATTTTTCGATTCTTCTCCCTGGGGATTTAATATTTTTTGGAACTGTCGAAAAAGCGACTCATGTTGGATTATATCTCGGAGACAAAAAATATATTCATAGTTCGGGTAACGAACAGGGTCGTAACGGCATAAAGATTGATGTGTTATCATTAGAAGGAGATACCTGTATTCAGTATTACTTTAAACGGTTACGGGGGGCAGGACGAATAATTTCTAGTTATCAACTGCTTCCTAAGTAAAGTCATGTCTTGCTTAACGGGTGGAGTCTGTTAATATGGCTTGGGATTAAGATTGGGTATCCTTAAATTATTATATATATCAACTTTGTTTTGGAGACTGGCAATGCGTCAATTTTGGTTTCTATTCTCCATCGGTATTTTGGCAGTTGGGTTAGGGGGATGCGGTTCTAAACCTGAAGAAACTGCCACCACTCCGAGTCCAACTACTTCTCCATCGGCCGTGGCTTCGCCGAATCCCAATGCGACCCCGACCCCGGGGCAAACACCCCCGTTTAAAGATCCGTTAGTCAAAGAACAGTCGAACGTGGGTGCGGGTGAGGGTTTGATTCAATCGACCAATTCAGAAGAACGGTTACGTCTCCTGGGTAAACCTTCGACGGCAACTTCTACTGCACCGTTAACAACAACGGCTCCCTCTGCGGTGAGTATCGATCCTTTTGCAGTTTTACCTCCATCCATTGTCCAAGTTGCTCCTGAAGTGGGCAAAGCACCAACTGTACCGGAACAGACAACTCGGGCTGTGCCTGAATTACCTAAATTAGCGGTAAGTGAAGCCCCCATTCGCTGGGTCTCTACTAGCACCAATCTTCTACCTCCTAAAACCCCTGGAGCCATTGGAACTCCTGGAACCATTGGAACTCCTGGAACCATTGGAACCCCTGGAACCCAACCGGGGAATGGAGTGACAACATTCACACCTCAAATTACTAGGTCTGTAAGAGGCGTACCCACTTTACCGAGTTTACCCATTGCCCAAGTCCCCGATTTACCGGCAATTCCCAATATACCGACACCCCAATCCTGGCGTGATCCTAATCCCCCGCCACCGCGTCCGGTTGCTACCCAACCTTTTGTTCCTCCGCCTCCATCTACAGACTTAGCTCGAGGGATGGAAGTGACCGGGGTATTGCAAGTGGGAAATCAAACTAAGATTATTCTTAAGGCTCCCGCAGAACCGACCAGTCGTTATGTGAACGTGGGACAGCGTGTGTCTAATGGTCAAGTTCTGGTTAAACGAGTCAAGTTTGATACTGGTGGTGAACCTGTTGTTATTTTTGAGCAAAATGGGATTGAGATTGCTAAATCTGTAGGTGCTATTCCACCGGCTGATCCCAAGGTTAATAATATTAGTTTGCGATCTTCGGGAGTTCACTCTGGTTGAATAGGATAGATCTAATCTGGAGAAATTTGTATGTTTTTTTCATAAGAAAAAGTTGGGAGTAACCATGGTTTATTCAATCCGAAAACGGAGTTTTTTGACACTAACTCTATGGAGTTTAGCGGTTGTTATTGGTATTAGTCATCCTCTACCTTCTTTTGCACAAAAAGCTGACGGCAAGCAGCCTCCAGTCTGTGAAGGACAGTTACCGACGGGAATGGTCAAGTGTAACTATGAGGGAGGAGATAACTATAAGGGAAGTTTTGTTAATGGTAAACCGGACGGTCAAGGGATTATGGTTTATGCAAACCGCGATCGCTATGAAGGACAGTTTCGCAATGGTTTACCGAATGGACAAGGAGTATTTATCTTTGCTAATGACGACCGGATCGTTGGGGCATTTAAAGATGGCAATATTACCCAGGGGACGGTGATTTTTGCTAATGGCGATCGCTATATTGGAACTTTTAAACTGGTGCGAGAAGTTGGGGGCGGAACGGTTAGTAGTCAACCCAGTGGTCGCGGACAGTTTATCTATTCCAATGGCGATCGCTATGAAGGCGAATTCTTTGCTGGATCTCCCTTTGGTCAAGGGGTGTTTACCCGAATTAATGGCACTCGCTGTCAGGGACAGTTTTTTAATCAACAACTTGATGGTAAGGGAACCTGCACTTTTGCCAACGGAACTCGCTTTGAAGGTGAATTTCGCGGTGGGGTTCCCCATGGCCAAGGAACGATTATTGATGCCAAAGGAAAACGCTTTCCAGGTAGTTTCCGTGATGGCCAGAAAGTATAGGATGGAATGGGTAATGGGTAATGGGTAATGGGTAATGGGTAATGGGTAATGGGTAATGGGTAATGGGGAATAGAAAGAATGCACCTTATATGTGTCTTTCCAGGGGAAAATGGCTGGGTCAGCAACAAAACTTAAAGAGTTAAATTAACCTAGACAGCCAATCCAGTAGTACCCTGAGTTTATTGAATGTCTTTATTCGTTTTTTGATTGAAAAGGGGAAGAAAAACCAATGGTTCAACGTGGTTCTAAAGTTCGTGTCCTACGCAAAGAGTCCTACTGGTATCAAGAAGTAGGTACAGTTGCTTCTGTAGACGCCAGTGGCATCAAATATGCTGCGATTGTTCGCTTTGATAAAGTGAACTACTCCGGTATCAATACCAACAACTTTGCCGTGAGCGAACTGTTGGAAGTGGAAGCTCCCAAAGCTACCGCTAAAAAATCCGCACCTGCTGCTAAAAAATAGCCTGTGCCGGAATTACCGGAAGTTGAAACCGTTAGGCAAGGTCTAAATCAAGTGACCTTGAACCAAACAATTGTGGGCGGTGAAGTGTTGCTTCAGCGCACTCTCGCCTACCCCTTTTCCGTGGATGAATTTTTGCAGGGTTTAACTGGAGTGGCGATCGCATCCTGGCATCGCCGAGGAAAATATTTACTGGCGGAATTGGTTAAATTAGACGCCCAGAGAACCTCTGGAGGCTGGTTAGGGGTTCATTTACGCATGACAGGTCAATTATTATGGGTTAATCCCCAAGACCCCTTACAAAAGCACACTCGGATTCGTTTATTTTTTGCGGAAAATCGAGAATTGAGATTTGTTGATCAACGCACTTTTGGTAAAATTTGGTGGGCGCCACCCGGTCAGGAAGTTTCTAGTATTATTACCGGATTAAATAATTTAGGCCCAGAACCTTTCACTTCAGAATTTTCCGTTGAATATTTACAAGAACAATTTAAAAAACGTCAACGCCCAATTAAATCTGCCCTTTTGGATCAAAGTTTAGTGGCCGGAGTCGGAAATATTTATGCGGATGAGTCTTTATTTTTAAGCGGAATTTCCCCAACCACTCCCTGTCGTGCCTTAACTCGTCCCCAACTCGAAAGGCTACATCACCATATTATTCAGGTGTTGAAAACCAGTATTGAAGTGGGCGGAACAACGATTCGTAACTTCCTGAATGTTCAAGGGGTGAATGGTAACTATGGCGGCACAGCTTGGGTTTACAACCGTACTGGAGAACCCTGTCGAGTCTGTGGAACCCCAATTGAACGTTTGAAACTTGCCGGGCGGTCGGCTCATTTTTGCCCGAAATGTCAGTATTAGGGGCAATATTTTGGTGGGATATAGATTAAAAATTAAACCTATTTTATCAGGCGTGAACGCCTCGTTACGAGGGTTTCACGCCTAGAATTAAATGGGGTTTAACCTAAGTTTAAATCCGTGACAGCACCAACACTACTCGATGAAACTAATTTCGCATATTTGGCTAAAACTCCTTTAGTATAACGGGGTTTTGGAGCTTGCCAATTTTGCCGACGTTGGGCTAATTCTTCCTCGGAAATATTCACTTGCAGTAACCGTTGATGGGCGTCAATAGTAATACTATCTCCCTCTTGAATTAAACCAATATTCCCACCGACAGCCGCTTCTGGGGCGACGTGACCCACAACCATTCCATAGGTGCCTCCAGAGAAACGACCATCGGTAATTAATCCGACTTTATCCCCTAAACCTGCCCCAATAATTGCCGCAGTTGGTGCTAACATTTCCCGCATTCCTGGCCCGCCTTTCGGCCCTTCATAACGGATAACAATGATATCGCCAGCGCTAATTTTTCCGGCTAAAATTGCATCCAAACATTCTTCTTCCGATTCAAAAACTCGCCCTGGGCCATTAATAACTGGATTTTTAACACCCGTGATTTTAGCAACCGCACCTTCCGTGGCTAAATTGCCTTTTAAAATCGCTAAATGCCCTTGAGCATACATAGGATTATTCCAAGGACGAATTACATCTTGGTCGGGACTGGGTTCGGAGGGAACATCGGCTAATTGTTCAGCAACAGTTTTCCCAGTTATTGTTAAGGCATCCCCATGAATTAACCCTTTTTCTAATAACATTTTCATCACTAACGGAATACCACCAGCCTTGTGTAAATCCGTGGCAACATAACGACCACTGGGTTTTAAATCACATAGCACCGGAACCTTAGCCCGAATAGCTTCAAAATCATCAATAGTTAGTTCAACTCCGATGGCATTAGCAATAGCTAATAGGTGTAAAACCGAATTAGTTGAACCGCCCACAGCCATAATTACAGCGATCGCATTTTCAAAGGCTTTTCTGGTTATAATTTGACGGGGAAGAATCTGATTTTTAATTGCTTCTCGTAACACATAGGCCGACTGTTCTGTACTTTCGGCTTTTTCCGCATCTTCTGCCGCCATGGTTGAGGAATACATTAAACTCATTCCCATCGCTTCAATCGCAGAAGACATGGTATTTGCTGTGAACATTCCCCCACAGGAACCCGCCCCCGGACAGGCGCGACGTTCGACTTCAATTAATTCTGTTTCGTCAATTGTTCCAGCACTATATTGTCCGACGGCTTCAAAAGCGCTAACAACAGTTAAATCTTTACCATTATAATGTCCGGGTTTAATGGTTCCACCATACACAAAAATGGACGGAATATTCATTCTAGCAATCGCAATCATCGCCCCCGGCATATTTTTATCACAGCCACCAATTGCTAAAACCGCATCCATACTTTGGGCGTTACAAGCGGTTTCAATCGAGTCAGCAATTACCTCTCTTGAAACCAAGGAATATTTCATCCCTTCAGTCCCCATAGAAATGCCATCGCTGACCGTAATTGTTCCGAACATTTGCGGCATCGCCCCCGCTTGTTTTAGGGCAGCTTCAGCGCGTAATGCTAGGGCGTTAATGCCCATATTGCAAGGGGTGATGGTGCTGTAACCGTTGGCAATTCCAACGATGGGTTTGGTAAAATCTTGATCTCCAAATCCCACAGCCCTTAACATGGCACGGTTGGGGGTGCGTTGGGTTCCTTGGGTAATGGCTTGACTTCTCAGGTTATCGGACATTAATTGTTCCTCTTGTGTGCGGGTTGTGTTCCAACGGTTCAACGACGTTTTTTGTATTGTTGTTACTCGCTGATCTAACCCATTTTTTATATCGTTATTATTATCTCAGAAAATGTGATAAATTATTAACGTCATTATTATCTCAGAAAATGTGATAAATTATTAACGTCTTTAGAAATTGATGGGTTTGACTCAATAATACCTTGATAAATTTTAGTTCTGAATCTGTAAAAATTTCAATCATTATTCCGGTTTTAAATGAAGCCGAAAATATTGGGTTGGTAATTTCTACGATTCAACGGGTAGAAAATATAGAAATTATTATTGTTGATGGGGGAAGTCAGGATAATACCGTTCAAATAGCTCAAAATTTGGGGGTAAAAGTGATATTTACCCATCGAGGACGGGCGCTACAAATGAATGCGGGGGCAAAAATAGCAACGGGGGAGATTTTATTATTCTTGCATGGGGATACCCAATTACCCCTAGGATTTGAAACAGAAATCCGAAAAACATTTATTAATTCTAACATAATTGCCGGAGCGTTTCAATTAAAAATTAATGGGGATCAATTGAGTTTAAGGTTAATTGAAAAAACCGTATTCTGGCGTTCAAAATATTTACAAATGCCCTACGGAGATCAAGCTATTTTTATCAAGGCTACCACTTTTGGGGAAATAGGTGGATTTCCTGAACAACCGATTATGGAGGATTTTGAATTAATCCGTCGTTTAAATCATTTAGGAAAAATTGAGATTTTATCAAGTTCTGTAATCACATCGGGACGACGGTGGCAAAAGTTAGGCGTATTCAAAACTACATTAATTAATCAGTTAATTGTTATCGGATATTACCTAGGAATTTCCCCAACAAAATTATCTCAATGGTATCGGAGGAAGGCGGGGAATAGGTAATGGGTAATGGGTAATGGGTATATAAAATCAGTTTTTGCCATTGTCCTGAAAGAATGTTGACAATTGAGATCGGGTTTTGCTACAATATGACATTGTGCAAATATAAGTTCGTTGCTGCTTTAGCTCAGTTGGTAGAGCGGTTCACTCGTAATGAACAGGCCGTCGGTTCAAGTCCGATAAGCAGCTTTTTGATTTCAAATCCTTGCACAGCCATACTTAGGGCTTAATCCCCTAAACCTAAGACTAATAAATTTAATCTTTTGTTATTGGTGTTAGGTTTTGCTGCTAAGTCTAGGGAAGAAAGCCCTGAAGGGCTTACTACTTATTAGAAATTAAGAGCCAAAATTCCCTACTCTACGGTATGACCGACGGCGACGATCGCTTCTTTAATCTCGGTTTCAGAAGGTGTACCGTTAATATTAACTATCTTTGTCTCTAAATTAATTTTAATATCAGCCTCAGCATCCAAAGATTTAATCGCCTTAGTAACAGTATTGGCACAGGCTTGACAAACCATAGAAGTAACTTTGATTTCAACGGTCATGGGTTTTGGTAGTAATCGACAATTCTAATGATTAACTTGCTCTACCACAAAAAAGATTAAATGTCAAGTCAATTCGGGATAATCGTTAGTGATCGGTTGTTGGTTAACACCTCAACACCTAAGACATGAGTGTTAATTGTTAAAATCTATTAAGATAGAGACAGGATAATATTGTTTCAGAAGTTAAGCGTAACCCTTCTATGACCTCACAAGTTTTAGTTGAAAAGAAAAAGTTAGAAAAACCTCCCTTTCAGATTCACTATTTGGGCGATCGCGCCTTGAGAACCCCAGCTAAACGAGTTTCCCGCATTGATGATGAAATTCGTCAACTGGTGCGGGAGATGTTACAAACCATGTATAGTGCTGACGGTATTGGTTTAGCCGCGCCCCAAGTTGGCGTGAATAAACAAGTGATTGTAATTGACTGCGAACCCGATAACGCGGCTAACCCCCCTTTAGTCTTGATTAATCCGACTATTATTAAATCCAGTACGGAAATTTCACCGTTTCAAGAAGGGTGTTTGAGTATTCCAGGGGTTTATATGGATGTGACTCGCCCGGAAGTGGTGGAAGTGTCTTTTAAAGATGAAAATGGCAGACCGCGCACCCTGAAAGCGACGGAATTATTAGGTCGTGCAATTCAACATGAAATGGATCATTTGCATGGGGTTTTATTTGTAGATCGAGTGGAGAATAAATTGGCTTTAAATGAAGAATTAGCCAAACATAAATTTTCACCCAAAGCTGTTAAATCCGTTAAATAATATAGGATAATTCAAGATGGTCGGTACTCCAAAAAGCATGGTTTTATTATTAGGTTCTTGTATAGCTGCGATCGCCTCTGTCGGTTCGGTTTTTGAACTATCTTCAGGAAATCCAGAACTAGGAAGTTTAACCACCAGTGTAATTTTAGCCTTGAGTATTCCTTTAAGTGTGTTTCTGTTTTTTGCCGCTGTTAAAGATGCTCAAATGAATCAAGAATAAAACTCTAGTAGTGAGCCCTTCAGGGCTTACTATAGGAGTCGTGGCTAACGGATGGGGGGGATATCAAAATTAGGATTGTTGACAATAGGTATAGGTAAATGCAGATTACATTTTTAGGTACTAGCTCGGGGGTTCCCACGCGATCGCGCAATGTTTCTAGTATAGCTTTGCGTTTACCGCAACGGGCTGAAATTTGGCTATTTGATTGTGGAGAGGGGACGCAGCATCAATTCCTTCGTAGTGATTTAAAAATCAGTCAAATTAGTCGAATTTTTGTTACCCATCTACACGGCGATCATATTTTTGGGTTAATGGGGTTATTAGCTAGTTGTGGGTTAGCGGGAAATCCCAAACGGATTGATATTTATGGGCCATCGGGATTATCTGAATATTTACAGGGCTGTGTGCGCTATTCCCAAACCCATTTTTCTTATCCGGTTAAAGTCCATACTATTGAGCCCGGAATCATTTTTGAAGATGAGGAATATCAAGTGGTTTGTGGGCCGTTAAAACATCGAGTCCCAGCCTTTGGTTATCGAATTATAGAAAAGGATAAACCCGGACGATTTGACGTGGAAACAGCCCAAAAATTAGGGATTCCCCCTGGGCCAATTTATGCTCAACTGAAACAGGGACAGACCGTAACCCTGGCTAATGGTCAGATAATTCGGGGTAAGGAATTATGTGGCGAAGCCCAAGTAGGTCGTAAATTCGTCTATTGTACCGATACGGTATTTTGTGATGGGGCGGTAGAATTAGCGGAAAATGCAGATGTATTAGTTCATGAAGCTACCTTCTCCCATCAAGATGCAGAAATGGCTTTTCAAAGATTACATTCTACCTCAACAATGGCGGCACAGGTAGCACTAGCCGCCGGAGTCAAACAATTAATTATGACTCATTTTAGCCCCCGTTACGCCCCCGGAAATTCAATTATTTTAGAGGATTTATTAACAGAAGCTAGAAGCATTTTTCAAAATACAGACATGGCTTATGATTTCCTCACCCATGAAATTCCCCGTCGTCCCTCCCCGTAGTAAGCCCTTCAGAGCTGTCTTAATCCCGTAGTAAGCCCTTCAGGGCTATCTTTATTTCTCTAGTTTTTGGAATCAGAATGAGTCCTGAAGGACTCACTATGGGACTCACTACAAAATACTGAACTTTTCTATCCTTTTTGATCTTAACTGCCGCCAAATAGGTTTTATTCAGTCATAGAGAGGGTTTCAGAACTCCTGAACTTATCCCTATCGACAGTTTAACTGATATCGAACACACTTGAACTATAGATAGATGATATAGGGTTTCCCCAAGAGGTAAGACCATGATGAGAACTATTTTAGTTGTTGAAGATAATATCGTTAACTGGAAAGTCTTTGAACGGATTTTAACCAGACGTGGCGGGTTAATGGCAAAACATACCGAAGATGTGGAAACCGTAATGCAAATGGCGGCAAACAAACAAGCGGATCTAATCTTAATGGATGTGTCTTTAACCAATAGTTATTATGGCGGTAAAGCCGTTGATGGGATTGAAATTACCCAAATGTTAAAAGCGAATCCCGCCACTGCTAAACTTCCAGTTATTTTAGTTACTGCCCATGCGAACACAGGCGATCGGGAAAACTTTTTAGCGCGTAGTGGAGCCGATGGTTATATTCCTAAACCCGTCGTTGATCATAAGGATTTTGTTGCACAAATTAAATCCAAATTACCCGCAGATGAATAAAAAAAACTTTAATATTATAGAATCAACCTTGGTCGAAAATTATGATTTTACCAGAGTGCATTATTCTGCAATAAGAAGGCGCCAACCCAAATACCCCAAAAGAAACCTTAATCGAGTTACTCAATGAGTTTCCTAAACCTGTTTTGAGTAATCCGCAATTTCGGGTTTTATGTTTGAATTATCCCCAACTTCTCCATCAAATTCCCATTGCGACTCTGCGCCTCTTGGTTCAGTTTAATACAGCCCCAAAAAGTTTTCTGCACTGGGTTGAAAATAATTCTGAATCTGATGTTTTAGCAGGGTTTAATTATTCTACTAATCCTGAAGTCTCCAGTTATAAATAAGATAAAATGGCATGATATCGCAAATTTTTATCAAAAAATCGATCTTTAAATTATAGGCTGTATCAGAGGCGCGATCGCACCAACAAATACCTTTAGCAAAACTTCCTTAACAATAAACTCCACCACATTAATACTAACAGAATTTCCTAATTGATAATAAGCCTTATCATCATGATAATGTAGACAAAAATGGTCAGGAAACCCTTGTAAACGAGCAGCTTCCCTGGGAGTAATGCGACGAACACGATAATTATGATAAACACCCAATTTATTCGCATCACTAGCCACTAAAGTCACCGCAATTGATTCAGGATCTAAGAATTTATACACCTCAAAGGAAAAATTACCACTCACAGGTTTATATTGATGATTAATAACTTTAAGATATTTTTTATTGACTAATGACTGAAGAAGATCATCCAAATCAGGAGGATTAAAAAATGTAGCTATTTGATTTTTAGTTAAAAGTTTTCCATCTTGTTCCTCGCCAAACTCTTTATTTCGTCTTTTCAAAATAAAACGATTCATTAACTCAATTTCCTGCGGACTACATTCTCCTTTTAAACCCAATTCCCAAGAGTGTATGGAGTTTCCCCCGCGATAATCAATTAATCTTTTTCCATGTAGCCTTTGTAAATCACCTTTCAAATGTTTTTTTAACTGTTCAATAAAAATAGGTGAACAATCATATTTAGGATTAGGATTATCTTCTAAAATTGTTTTAACACATGAAAATTGATGCTGTTGAAATAGAGAAAGTTGCTGCATATAAGAATGAGAATCCTGTGGCCCTGTATCAGAGATAATATTGAATTTTGGAGATTGTCCTAAGACAGCAATCATATAAGCTCTTAATCTATTTTGAGGTAAGCCAAAATTGCAGCTATTTAATAAAAATATTTGAAAACTATAGCCTCTTTTTTTGATTTCATATTCTATCGTTTGAATGGTTTTCCCTTGATCATTAGTTTGGATTCCTCGCACATTCTCCAATATTAAAATTTGAGGTTTATTTGTATCTATTAATCTCATAATTTCAAAAAATAATGTTCCCCTCGTATCTCCAAATCCTTCTTTCTTACCTGCGTAAGAAAATGATTGACAGGGGAAGCCCGCCAGTAAAACATCATGTTCTGGTAATTTTTCGATTGTCTTAATATCACCTAAAGCATTGTCTTTAAAGTTAGCTTGATAAACCCATCTGGAATCTTGATTAATCTCGCTACTCAGCAAACATTGAGGTTTAAACTCTAATGCTAAAGCTGCTTTTTCAAAAGCAAGTCTGATTCCTCCAATTCCGGCAAACAAATCAATAAATTTAATCGTTTTCATTGTAATATTATGAATTTTCTCTAATAAATTTGGCTAATAGCTGAATTTCTTCTTTTGAGAAGGCTACAGTACAATCACTATAAAGACAAATTGTACTGACTGCATTTTTTCTAATGTTAATATTTCCGGCTCCATCTATTTGTCAAAGGTTTAGATTAGTTTGTCAATTTTTAAGTGCATTTTCAAAAACTTCCCTAACAACTCAACTCCCCAACGAAGCCGATAAATTTCCCAAATTTCAGCATCAGTAACACCCGCTTATCCATCGGGATGTAATTGATACTCTCATCGTCTGAAGACAGGCTCAATTCTGCGGACAGAATTAAATCACTTTAATTCTTGCTACGACCGCCGGGCAAAACTGATCAAAAGTGTGGTATCCTAAGTGATTGTGGAAATTTACGGATCATCTCTGAGATTCAACAACTATGGCTCTCACACAGCAGCGTAAACAAGAAATCATGTCCGAGCACCAAACCCATGAAACCGATACCGGTTCCTGCGAGGTGCAAGTGGCTATGCTGACGGAACGGATTAGCAAACTCAGCGAACACTTAAAAATCAATAAAAAAGATCACGCTTCTCGCCGTGGACTTTTACAAATGATTAGTCGTCGTAAAAGCCTGTTAGGTTTTTTACAACGCCTAGACAAACCACGCTACCAAGCGTTAATCGCTCGTTTAGGAATTCGGGGTTAGGGTTTTTCAGGCCTTCTGTAAATCCCTCTATCTTGATTCCCGACCTCAAGCTTTCCTCCTGCATTTCCAGACCCCTTTTCTGAACCTATGTCCTCTGAACGTCCGACCGCACGGCCCGCCTTTGAACCCAAGAAAAATCGCAAAAAAACCGATAAAGCGACTTCTAATCCCCCAGAAAAGGCGATTTCAGACCCTAAACCCAAAAAAACCAATCAGAAAGTTAAGGCAACTCCTAAGTCTCCTAAACCTGAACCCAAAACTCAGAAGGAGACTAAACGCACCTACACCCGGGAAGAAACAGCAATTCCAGAGAAAGTTAGTCAACGGATGCTCTCTCGGATGGTGGTTTTAGCTGGAATTCCTTTGCTCCTGGGTTTGGGAAGCTTCATCGGCAGTTACTTCATCATTACCCAAGATTTGCTTGTCCTTCCCAATACGGCTATTGTAATTTTGAGTATGGGATGTTTTGGGTTAAGTGTCCTGGGGTTAAGCTATGGGGTGCTTTCTGCATCCTGGGATGAGGAAGCGCCGGGTAGTATATTGGGTTGGCAGGAATTCAAACTGAATTTAGGGCGAATGCAGGATGGATGGAAAGCTGCAAGGCAGAAAAAGCAGAAAAATTAAGATTTCAAAAGTTGATGTCCAAAACTGAATTGTTATACGTTAAATTGGCTTTAAATCGGGCTGTATTTTCTTAGACAATTTCAGCTTTTTAAATTTGATCGATCGATCAAAACAGGATAAATGATTATAGTAATGAAAGTCGGCACACCAGAAGCCGAAATTGCACGTTTAAGTGAAGATCTCACAACCACTTGGGGTTTATCACCGGAGAAAATTGTCGGTAAACACAAAGTTGTGATTGGGTTAGTCGGTGAAACTGTCGATCTCGACCCTTTACAACTGCGGGAAATGAGTCCTTTTATTGAGGACGTCATGCGGGTAGAAAAACCCTATAAACGGGTAAGTCGTGCCTACCGTCAGGGCGAAGCCAGTGAAGTCACTGTTCCCACTCCCGCCGGGAATGTTACCTTCAGCGAACATCATCCCCTAGTCGTTGTGGCTGGGCCTTGCTCGGTGGAAAACGAGGAGATGATTGTCGAAACCGCAAAACGAGTTAAAGCCGCTGGAGCTAAATTCCTGCGGGGGGGAGCTTTCAAACCTCGGACGTCTCCTTATGCGTTTCAAGGACATGGTGAAAGTGCATTAGGGTTATTAGCTGCGGCCCGTGATGCAACGGGATTAGGTATTATTACGGAGTTAATGGATGCCGAAGACCTGGAAAAATTAGGGGAAGTTGCCGATATTATTCAAATTGGCGCTCGCAATATGCAGAACTTTTCCCTCTTGAAAAAAGTGGGAGCCCAAAATAAACCCGTATTACTCAAACGGGGAATGGCTGCGACCATCGAAGAATGGTTAATGGCGGCGGAATATATCCTAGCGGGTGGTAATCCTAACGTGATTTTGTGTGAACGGGGAATTCGCACCTTTGATCGTCAGTATGCCCGTAATACCTTGGATTTATCCGTTTTACCTGTATTGCGATCGCTCACCCACCTACCGATTATGATCGATCCCAGTCATGGCGTCGGTGTGGCGGAATACGTTCCCTCAATGGCCATGGCTGCCATTGCCGCCGGAACAGATTCCCTGATGATTGAAGTTCACCCCAACCCGGCTAAAGCCCTCTCCGATGGCCCCCAATCACTGACTCCAGAACGGTTTGACCGCTTAATGCAAGAACTATCTGTGATCGGGAAAGCCGTAGGTCGTTGGCCGAAAGAACTGGCTGTCGTCGGTTAAATTAGTCTCAAAAATTTGGAACTTGATCAAGGCGTTTGTGGTAAACGCCTTTTTTTGATATCTATTTTGATGGTGTTGTTGATATCCTAATTACCTGAGTAAAGGATATATAATGACTTGGGTGAAGTCTCGACGAAAATTTGAGGAGTGAACTTGCAAATGTCTAATCTGTACAAAATTGTTTTTTTAGGGACTGCGATCGCCTTAACCCTGAATGGGGGTGAACTTCTTGCTCAAGAACTTTCCTCGGAATCTTCCTTAGAAAATATTGTGGCATCTTCCGTAGGAATTGCCTCTCAAACTATATTAGAAACACCGAATTTTAACCCAGAGCAGATTTTTGCTCAAACTTCAGAGCTTAATTCCTCCCTAGAAATAGCTTCTCAAACCACCTTAGAAACATCGGATTTCAACCCAGAGCAGTTATCTGTTCAACCTCCAGAAATAGAGCCGTCAGCCGAAATTATTCAACAGCAACCCCAAACTTTATCCGAAGCTCAAAATGCTTTTCCTTCCACCCAAGCAGCCGATTTAAGTAATAATTGGATGGAGCGAGTGGAATGGAGTGTTGCTCAAAATCCAGATCAATCTTTACCCGTTGCCCAACAACAAAACAAATCAGAAAAACCGGAAGATCCCCGTAAAGCCGCCGATGCCAATGGCCGTCGTTTAAGTAATAACTTTAATTATATTGGTCTTGGGGGTAATATTGGAATTGCCGGAGATGGATCGGGTTTAGGGGGAGGAGGTTTAATGACCCTCTCAAAAACCGGGTTTTCAGAAAATTTTTCCTTACATTCTAGTGGAATTCTAATTGGAAGTGATAGTGCGAGTCTAACGCACTTGACCGCAGAATTTCCCGTCAGAAGCGAAACCAATGCAGTACGTTTTTCCCCCTTTGTAGGAGCCGGAATTATCTACAAAGATTTATTTAATAGTGACCTTAGTTTGGGCCCTTCAGCGACCGTTGGAATTGATATTCCCATTTCCTACAGTTTCTTAATTACTGGACGTGCCAGTGTCGGATATATTCGAGAAGAAACGGATTTTGGGATTCAAATTGGTTTTAGTTATATCTACACGAAAGGGTTACTGGGTTTGATTTTTAAATAATTTTACCCAAAAGGAATATTGTGGCAATAATATTCCCTATTCCCTATTCCCTATTCCCCATTCCCTCCCCCCGTGCACGCAGGGTTGGGGGGGCTGTTCCCTAGCGCTATAACTGAAAAAGACCTATTCCTTATCGTGACTTTTTTCAATTAAAGCATCAGATTCTTCAACCATGGTTTTTAAGAGTTGATTCAGTAATACTAAATTCTCAGAAGATAGGGGCGTTATTGCCAGACGAGTGTTCAGTTCACTTAGTTTGTTTTGGAGTTGCTGCGTCAGTCGTAGAGCATCTAAACTTAATTTAGATAACTGTTGTTTTTGATAAAACTTTAAAGCAGCCCCGCGTAAAACCTGTAGGTTAGCTTCTTCTCCCAAGGGTGCTGGATTAATTCTTAAACGTAGTAACAGATGAGTATTTTCATAAAGCCTTTCCATTTCAACTTGTCGCGGTTTATCTACAGGAATTAATGGTAGTTCTACTAACAGTTTTAATTCATTAATAACCCCTTTAAATTGCTGATCATCTAGCCCGGTAACAACGGATTGTAAAACGCCATCTTGACTCCACAAAATTCGGCTTAAATTAGCCTCTTGACGTTCAAAATAAAGCCTTCCAATACCTCCCATTAAAACTCGTCCTAACAGTTCTTGTAATAATTCATGGGGAGATAACATCGATAAAACTTCTACCGGACTTTCTAAATAAGTCGTTTTTACCTCTAAAACCGATAGTGCTTTTGAAGAACTTGTGGATATTGATTCTACAGATTCAGGTAAAAAATTTTCGATTTTTGAGGTTGATAAATTTGAATTTACTGGTGCTAAAGAAATAACTGGCTCTATTTCCACAACTTTTGGAGAGGGAACAGAAGTCGAGACCTCAAAACTTGAAACAGGAGTTGGTGATGAGTTTTTCTGTTCAGAAAATTGGGTGATTGTTTCCATATCTATTGTCAAAGATTCATCGGTTTTAGCCTGTTGTGTATGATAGAGATAGGCTGATAAAATAGAACGTTGCTCCTTCGAAGAAATCACCTGACTGATGATGGAGCAATTCATGTAGGATACGATCTTCTGCACATATTCTAAGGCTGATTGATCTTCTGAATCAACCACACCTAAATATAAATGATGATCTTTGAGACAAAGAGGTAAAATTTGGTAATGCAGGCAAACTTCTAGCGGTAAGATACTGTCAATTAAGGCAAAAATTTGCTGCGATTCCAGTGTAACTGTCCCAGTTGCTTCAGATTTAGCTAACATCTTTATAATTTTAATTTAGTGTCTTAGTCCAATATTCTTAGATTTAGAGCTAAGTTCAGCATGAATTAGCTCACTCACGAAGGCACCCCGGCTTAAATCAAATATCTACAACCGTTGAGGAATAAAGACAAGGGGATTAGTAATGCTCCTCTATTTGATTTAAGTTTAACAGCCTTTGCGGAAATCAGCTATAAAATGTAAGTGAAAATGGCTAAACTGCGGGAGCCGGAAATTAGCGATCGCTCCTTGCCATCCCTAGGTTATGATCATGGATCATGCTATGTTGGATTAAACTGATCGCCACTAGGGAAAATTCAAACCCCTGATTTCCTATCTTTAATCGGGTTAGTTGTTAAATTCATTCCTTCCCGTCTGACTCTGAGATCATAATAAATAACCCCAGCAATTGATTGCCAAAATGGAAGAAATAAAGCCCCGATAATAATATTTATAGCCACGGAAAATAAATTCACAATCAGTTTATAAGTAGATGAATCGGGGTTAACTATAATTCCAAAAGCCAGTGGCAAAAAGACGATAATCAATATAACTAAAATTGAAACAGGTAAGATAATTAAAAATCCCAAAAACAGAATTCCTTGAATCCGTAATACTGCTCCTTTGGTTAGTTTCCAACTGCGACTAATTCCTGCTGTTGCGGTCATATTATCTTCAACGGCTAAGGGTAAAGCCGCAATGTACATTCGAGAAGCTAGTCCAATATAGGCACATAAAACACCAATAAAAATCCCAAAACCAATTAAGTATATGAGCGGATTATTTTGTCCTAACAAATAAACTAAGATAGCTAGGGAAATTACCCCAACTAAAATTAATCCCAAAAGTCCCCCGATTAAAATTAAGCCGACCAGAATTCCTTGTCCTAAAAAACTCCACATTCTGCGCTCGACACGACTACGAGCTTCTGAAATTACTTCGGGCTGTTCTAAGGTTTCATAATAAGCTAAACGACCAATTAGTGCAGAAAGTGCGGAAAATTTAGCCCAGCCATAAATCGGAATAATTGACCAGCAATAGGCTTGCAGAGCTATATTAAAATAGGATCTGAAATGATCTCGATAGATGCGTAACCCGGCACTAATGACACCAATTATGCTCAGAGGGCTAATGGTTTGATTTTTAGTCATAATCGTAAGATGATGTTATAAATAAGCAGATTTTCCCATGATCTTAAACCAAAATCCTCAAAATTCCAAAAATTCTATAAATATTAAACTTTGGGGAGGAAGACGAGAAAAACACGGGAAACAATAATGAATCAATCCGTCAAAGTCAATAAAAACAGTGCCATGGTTAGAGTAAAAAGTTTTCAAAAATATTTGACAGCAGTTATATTAGGAACAACTGTACTGTTCGGAGGAGTAACAAAACAGAGTCCAGCCCTATCAATTCAGCCCCAAAACCCGATTCTCCTGGCTCCATCCCCAGTTAAATTCCTGACTCCCCACACCCCCAAATTTGCCACTTCTAATTTATTTCCCCCACCCAATAATCAACTTAATGACTCGATTGAAAATAATTTGAGAGTGGTGATTAAATTAAATCAACGTCGGGTTTATCTCTATCAAAATCAACAACTCCAAAGCAGTTATCCTATCGCTGTTGGTCGAGAAGGTTGGGAAACTCCTGTGGGTGAGTATAAAGTGATTGAGATGATTTCCCAGCCCACTTGGGAACATCCCTTTACCGGAGAAATTATCCCTCCAGGGCCAGATAATCCTTTAGGAGAGCGTTGGATTGGGTTTTGGACAGACGGAAAAAACTATATTGGTTTCCATGGAACTCCTAATACTGAAACCGTTGGACAAGCCGCTTCCCACGGTTGTATTCGGATGTTTAATCAAGATGTTCTGGCTCTATTTCAGAGGGTAAAAATCGGAACTCCCGTAATAGTTGAACCTTAAATAAACAGGACTTACACAATTACGCTATATATAGCCCATAGAAAATCTGGTGATTTTCGTTGATTTGGCTCAGATAATTAACTCATCAAGTTATTACTTTTTCATTCCTTATAATTTACTTAAAGGTTCTGGACTTGTTTCTATATATAATAGAACTTAGAGATATAGCAGTCGCCAGACCTATTAGGACAAAGAGTGATGCAGCAAAGCTAGACGGTGAAGTCTTTTCCTCCGGTGTTCCCTCCCCCCAAGCCCCCCGTGCACGGGGGGTTTGGGGGGGCTGTTCCGGTGTTCCCTGCTATATAATTTATTTATCGGTAATTCTCAAAACCTATGACTCAAACTTTACCCAAACTCGTAAGCTTTGAAGAATTTGTGGAGTGGCTGCCAGAAAATTCAGCGGTACGCTACGAACTGCATAATGGAGATATTGTTGAGATGGCACAACCAGTAGGCGAACACGAGGAAGTTATCAGTTTTCTTGGTATCAAAATTTCCGTTCAAATAGATCGTCTGGGATTACCCTACGGTATCCCCCGCCAAGTAATAGTTAGACCTCCTGAAAAAGATTGTGGTTATTTCCCTGATATTTTGGTACTCGATCGCGCAAATCTGGCGAACGAAACATTATGGCAAAAACAATCTACCCTCAGTTTAGGTGCATCTATCCCTTTGTTAATTGAGGTTGTATCAACTAATTGGCGAGATGATTACCATTCTAAATATGCCGATTATGAGGAGATGGGTATCCCAGAATATTGGATTGTCGATTATGCTGCTTTGGGGGGACGCAATTTGATTGGAAATCCCAAACAACCGACAATTTCTATCTGTAACTTGGTTGACGGTGAATATCAAATCGTCAAGTTTCGAGAGAATGATCGCATTGTGTCGCAAACTTTTCCAGATTTGAACCTCACAGCAAACCAAATTTTTCAAGCGGGTGTAGTTTAGTTTGTTCTAATACCACTTTTAAATTGAAGATTTCTGAACTAATCTAAATTATGGATAATACAAGCAGTTGTTAAAATAGAAGCCCCCACTTATATAATATTTTGCGAGAAAATCATTATGCCAGATGCGATGATGTACGATGAGGATACCTTTCTGGTGTTAGAAACCCATGAACCAGAACAGTTTATGAATGTTACGGAACTCCTCGAAAAACTCAAGTCCGTTTTATCTGAACATCAAGACAATCTACCCCAGGATTTACAACGCTTTAATACTCTTGAAACCCAAGCTCAATATCTCTTAAATACAGGTTGCGATCTCAACCTAAGTCCGGGTCAATATTTACAATGGTATGCTGTTAGACTGGAGAAATAGGGTGAACTGTTACGGATTTATCAGCTATTATTTTTAGCCGTTTAAATCCGTAGCAACTCAATTATTTGTGTCTAATGAATTCGTAAATTGCTAAATAATCAGTTCCAGGTTGGTTCCAAGAATAGTCATAATTCATGCCTTGAATTCTCAATTTTTCAAATTCATCAGGATAGTAATTATACAAGCCAATAGCTCGATCCATTGCGGATTCTAACCCTTGAAAATCGGTTTGATTGAAGACATAACCGTTGCGTTTTTCTGGTTCATGATATTCATCATAATCCCGATCAAAAACGGTATTAACTAAACCTCCAACCCCTCGAACAACCGGAACCGCACCATATTTTAACCCAATCATTTGAGTTAACCCGCAGGGTTCATAATTGCTCGGAACCACAATAATATCCGCCGCTGCATAAATTAAATGGGATAATTCCTCATTAAAACCTAGTTCTAAATGACAATCGGGGTTATTATTTAAAAAGTTCTTTTCATGCCAAAACCAAGAATTAATACTGGGTTCCGTTGCCGATCCTAATAACACAAACTGCGCTTGTCGATGCAGGGCATAATAAATAGCATGATGAACCAGATGTACACCTTTTTGATCATCTAAACGACCAATATAACAAACAAGAGGTTTATCATCATGACTTAACCATAATCTTTCCCGTAGGGCTTTTTTATTCTTTTCCTTTCCTGCTAAATCTTCGGAACTATAGGGGTAGGGAATAAATGAATCAATTTCAGGATTCCAAACCGCATAATCGATCCCGTTTAATATTCCACCAAATTTATGTTGATGCAGTTCTAAAGTATGTCCTAAACCATAACCAAATTCTCCATAATGGGCTTCCCAAGCATGGTTAGGAGATACGGTTGTAACAAAGTTAGAGTAGACAATTCCCCCCTTCATAGAATTTAATCCAAATGGGTTAAAATTATCGCGTAAACGGTCATATTCAAAATAGTAGGATTCTCGGTTTAATCCCGTTGCCCAAAGGATATTTGTCCCCGCAATTCCTTGATGTTTGAAATTATGAACAGTATAACAAACCCGGATATTTTCCATTCCGTGATATTTGTACATTTCATACAACATCACAGGAGCTAAACCCGTTTGCCAATCATGACAATGGAGAATATCGGGACGTTTATCAGTTCTCAGTAAAAACTCTAATGCGGCTTTACTAAAAAAGGCAAATCGTAAATGGTCATCTACACAACCATAATAACAACCTCGGTTGAAGAAATTATCTTCGGAGTGAGGTTCAATAAAAAAGCATAAGCTTCCATGAACCCAACCACAAAAGACAGTGCAGTGTATTGCACCATCAAACCAGGGAACAGATAAATCTTGATAGGCTTCATGAAGTCCCCAAATTTGGTCATACCTCATGCAGTCGTACTTGGGCAAAATAATTTCAATGGTATGACCCCGTAGTTCTAACTCCCTACTGAGTCCGTACACAACATCGCCTAAGCCTCCCGCTTTGATGACTGGGGCGCATTCAGAGGCAATTTGTACGATGTACATCCTGTTTACTCACTCCAAACCGTGATGTTTTGTCTTCCCCATAGTAATCATGTTGGTTGCAATAGTAAAGTCCTAAAGTATGATTTTTTTTACCAATTGAATCAATTCTGATCAGAATTGCCTGGTTTAGTTGGGGGATTGATTCAGTTTGATTTCCTGTTTGTGATGATTAAATTATAGTTTGAATATGGTTGAAAGATTTAATACTGTTAAAACAGAAGTTATAAAGTGGAGAGATTTTACACTAAATAGTGAAATTTACGATTTATCACATCTAAACGCCCATTCGGTTGAATATCTTGATAATAGGGACGAAAATAACCTAATTCCATACAAATTTATAGTAACCTATGGCCTACATTGCTTCACTAAAGAATTACAAGAGCTTACAAAGGAAGAATCACAATTATTGATGTACAATGCGCCAAGAGAGTCCAGACCCTTTAATTTTGAGAGATATTACCTATCAAAGCAGTTACCTGAAATTATCAAGGCACTTGGTCAGAGTACAACCTTAGTCTGTCATGCTGGATACGGAAATTATGCAATTGTGAAAGTTGTGGACTCAGAGGGCGTTGAAGTTGATTATTTTGTTGTTTTTCGAGTATTCAAGGAAACTAAAAAGCTAAGACTCCATGTAACAAGTGCCTATCCCAAAGACGAAGGTATAGGGAAAATAAAGAAAGTCAATTTCTTCGTCATAGCTAAGAACTTATTGAATAATAAGAAACTACCTAAGCCTTAAATAACAAAGGCTCCTTCAGGAGCCTTCGCCAAAAACTTGTTTATATTTTTGGTATTCAGAACGTCTTTACCGGACTTGCCTCGACCCTAAAGGGTAACGGGATGTCATGATTATCTCATGTCTGCTGCATCCATACTTCTACTTCTAGTATAGAGGGTGGTTTTAATCCTGTCAAGTCCTGCCTCTAAACAACTGCCACTACTCGAAAAATACACATTTCAACCGTAGCGCAAAAATTAGACTTATTTAGATCTTCTCCTGTTTTTGAAGAGGTTTGGAATGCTGAAACATCTTCTGAGGAAATGCTTTTTGAAGCATTGAAAAAATTTGATCGTCCAGATGAAAAAATAGATGTTTTTTCTGGATTGGAAGAAGATGAAGATGACTTTTTGGAAAGTTAGTATAATAGTGGGGAAGGTTGGAGTTCTTGGTATAATGAGGAGGAAAGTCAGTGGTATTTTGGAGAATGCCCTGAGTGCAATATTCCAGATAGAGATAGAGATTGATTTGAATTGGTAACAGCGATAATTAAGATTGGGATGATTACAGTATCATCATTCCTCTCGAATTTATGGATTAGCAAAAGTATTAATTTCCCCCCCGCCAATATAACGACCTGGAACACGATTAGGAACTGAAAAATTAGGTTGAGTTTGACCGATTTGACCCTGTTGAATGTTGGGATTAATATTACCCGGGGTTATGTAGTTATTCGGTTGAACGGTGCTGTTAATACCCATGTTAGGTGTAACTGAATAGGAGGGAACGGTATTATTTAACGGTAAGGAATTGAAGTTGGAATACCCCGAATTGGGGACAGTTCCAGGTGTAACCGTTGGCACGGTAGGAACCACCGGAGGTAGGGTAACGTTAGTTTGATAGGGATTAATCGGAGGCAGGGGAACTGTACCGACAGCCGAATTGGGATTATCTCTGGGAACACTCCAACTGGGTTGATTAACCTGTCCTGTAAGCGTTGGGGTTCCAGTAAAAGGTGTGACACCAACTGCTGTTCCTGGGCTGGGATTTAAGGCGGAATTGGAATTGGTGAGACTATTGGGAGGGTTATTGGCGGAATTTGTATCGGTGATTAATGAGTTTTTTGAAGTATCATTTGTATTAGAGGGTGCAGCCGAATCTGTGTTTTCTGTTTCCTGGGTTTGCAGATAGTTCTGCATGGCTTGTTGTAGGGAGGTTTTTGCCGTTTCGGGATTTGTGGTTTCCGTTACAGGGGAACCTAAACCCTTTAGACCCAAGTTAGAATTAGTAGTAGTAGGAGAATTTTCAGAAACCGGATTTGGCAGATTGGAGGTTTTTGGGGAATTTTCCTCTACAGGGGGTTGATTTGTGGAATTAGATGGGGGAAATAAACTATCCAATAAAGGATTAGATCGAGGACTCGGTTCAAGTTTTTTATCTGTATTTTGAGTTTGTTTAAGTAAATCTTTATTAACCTCACTATTAAAATTTAAAGGCGAAATTAAGGAATTATTACTCCCTAATGCCTCTAATAAAACCTTAGAGTTATCAATATCCGCAGCAATCGCTTGTTGTTCTGGGGTGAGTTGACTGCCTGAATTGCTAGGATTTAGGGTTGATTCTGCGTCTAAACTAAACCATTCGGGGTTTTCGGAAAATTGCCAAAAGAAAATCCCCACCACGGCCAGAACGCTGACGGAACCCCAAATACGAGGTTGTAGGAGAAACCGCAATTCCTCCCCTACGGCACGAATAGATTCAGGAATTCGGTGTGACATAACTGACAAACAGCCGATTGCTGGGTTGAAAGGAACAGGGGTAGATAGTCAAATAAATACTAGGTTTTGTGTCTCAACCGCTAACGAGCAAAACCCTCTATGATTATTATAGCCTGTAAATTCAATGTAGAAATTCATCTTGTGAGGCTATCCCAGTGGAAAAAAATATAGAAATTTTAGCGAATCGAGAGGAACTCATTGATCGAGCTTTAGAAATCCTTCTGGCTAAAATCACAGAAGCAATTGAAACTCGGAATCAATTTACGATCGCCTTAGCCGGAGGGAGTACCCCAAAACCCCTATATGAAGCCCTAGCCCAACAACCTTTACCCTGGGATAAAATTCATGTATTTTGGGGAGATGAACGCTATGTGGAACCGGATCACCCCGATAGTAACCAAAAAATGGCAGCGCAGGCTTGGCTGGATCGGGTAAATTTCCCCGCCACTAATATTCATCCGATGCCAACTTTAGCCAATAATCCCATTGCCGATGCAGAACAATACAATAGGGAGTTAGTACAATTCTTTGCGCTCAATGCCGGAGAGTTCCCCGCTTTTGATGTGGTTTTATTAGGGATGGGAGATGATGCTCACACCGCATCTTTATTTCCCCATACCGATGCCTTAACCGTTGAGGATCGCTTAATTACCATAGGCAATAAGGATGGCCAGCCCCGAATTACCTTTACAGTTCCTTTGATTAATCATGCCCGTTGTGTCCTGTTTCTGGTCACCGGGTCGAATAAACAAGAACCGTTAGCCCAGGTGTTCGCCACCGAGGGGGATGCCATCACCTATCCCAGCCGCCTAATTCAACCCGTGGGAGAACTTTGGTGGTTATTGGATCAAGAAGCGGGAGCCAAACTCGCTGAAAATTTGCCAAATTAAGCATCTGAAACCCTAATTCTACTCAAGTTTGCTTATCCAAATTAATAATATGGTTGTTTGTCCGAATTGTAGTCATCAAAACCCAGAAGGCGCGACCCAATGTGAAGCCTGTTATACGCCTTTACCCACCACTACCAGTTGTCCCCATTGTGGGGCAACGATACAAACGGATGCGTCTTTCTGTGGTCAGTGTGGGTCAAATTTACAACCCGCTACGGTCAGTAATGATGGGGAAATCCAAGCGGTAATTCCGACGGTGGTTTCGCCTCCGAATGAACCCACACCGGAAGTGGCGGTGAGTTCGGGGTTGAATTTGGAGAAATCTCCCCTTCCTGTAGCGATGGCAACGACTCCCCCAGAAGTTCCGGTGGTGATTCCTGAACCGCCTCCGATCCCGATGAATCTGGGTTCCCAAAGTTCTGCTACCCAGTTACAGCAACAGACAGCTAAGTTAATTCATGTCCAAACCAGTACGGATCTGGAATTACCTCAAAATGTGTCGGTGATTCATTTGGGAAAACCGAATGATTTAGTCCCCCCCGATGTGGATGTTTCGGGATTCCCGAATTCGGAAATTGTGTCTCGTAGCCATGCCGATATTCGCATTGAGGGAGATGCGTATTATATTGAAGATGTGGGCAGTTCCAATGGCACTTATATTAATAACACGGCTCTGCCCAAGGGGAATCGTCATCGGTTAAAACCAGGCGATCGGATTTCTTTAGGAAAAGGGGATTTGGTTTCGTTTATTTTTCAACTTTCCAAGGGTTAGGAGGGCTGAGAAAAAAGCGGGTTTTCCTGTTTTCAAATCGGGTGAAGCATGGGATTAGATCATTAATAGCTGATTGAAGGGAATTAGGAAATCTAACCCCTATTAAACCCCAAAATTGAGGAAATTTTTGATTCTATTCCCTATTCCCTAAATACCAAGAATTCAAAATTTCCGATTAAAAATAGGTTCATGACATAGCTGTTGATTGTTGGATTGTCCCAATGTGATTAGACTAACGTTATTACATCCTCTCCAATCGATTCCTGTCCGCAGTTGGGTATTTGACAAGGACAATATGATTCGGATTGGGCGATCGCTCAAGAATGATGTTGTCCTCTATAGTGCGGTCGTTTCCCGTCATCATGTCGAGATTTGTCGTGTTGGAAAAAATTGGCTGGTCGTAAATCTAGGAACCAATGGAACCTATATCAATGGACAGGCGGTTAAACAAATTCTTTTAGTAGATGGACAGGTGATTCACTTGGCAATCTCTGGCCCTAGAATACTCTTAAATATTTTACCCGATCCGACGGAAATGGTATTAAATGGAGGAATCGACCTCAATCGACCGGAACAGCAGAAGGAAGTAGAAACCCTATATTCTGGGGAAGTTAGGTCTTATGAATCTACTGCTGAACCTCTATTTTCCCATCCCAACGATGAGATAACCAAGGTTGATAAGTATAAACACTTGAAACTTCCTACCAATCATTCGGTTTAATCGGATACCACAATAACCGAGTCAGTGCTATTCCATTCAACGCCGCGACAATTATCCAAACTAGGACTAACCCTAAAACGTCTCCGAGAAAGAAGCTTGTCCCCTGACGCATCATTCCTCCAAATATCCAACCGATGGGTAAGGCTACTCCCCAAGAGATGATACTGGCTACTATCCACCGCCAGGCGTGAAATACTTCGGTGCGTAAGACCAACCATTGTCCTAGGCTTAAACATAGTCCTAATTTCACTCCTTCTATCAACCCGTAGACAATTCTAGGGGTAAGATTTAAGGTGCGCGGAGCCACCCAACCCAAGAGTCCGAGGGGAGTTAAGGCGATGATACTGAATATGAAAACATGAACAAAAATCCATCGCCAACTTTGGGAAATATATTGTTTTAAAATAAACCATTGGGCTAGACTGATAATTAATCCGCCAATGGCTCCTTCTAAGGCTCCTAAATCCGGTTTTTCTCCAATTTCTATCCAAATTAAACTAACTACAAATCCAACCAAAGTTACAAACATCCACTGTAGAATAAATACTAAATCTGTTTGTAAATCTAAATTATCACATACCCATTTCATAATAATTGAAAGCGGTCGCCTTTAAAATAATTTAATAACGGATCATATTGTTGATATAATACCAAATTAGAAATTAATTGAGCCGTAATCGGAGCTAATAGAATCCCATTGCGATAATGACCCGTTGCTAAAGTTAAGTTTTGCCAAGAACTAGGCCCTAATATTGGGCATAAATCAGGGGTTTCCGGTCGAAATCCCCACCAAAATTCCTGAATTTCAAACTCTTTTAATCCTGGGTATAATCGAATAGCTCCTGAGAGTAAATTTTCAATTCCATTCGGGGTTAAACCGGAGGTAAAACCCACCTGTTCGGATGTGGCTCCAATCACAATTAAACCATCTCGACGCGGTACAATATAAATATCTGAACCGAATAAAACCTGTTTTAAAGGTAATGGTTTAATATTATCTGGAACCCGCACTGATAACATTTGTCCCTTTCGGGGATATACGGGAATTGATAATAATTTTCCCGACCAAGCACCCGCCGTTAAAATATAATGATCTGCTCTAAATTTACCTTGATTTGTCTGAACTTCTGTGATAATTTGATTAGGAAAAATAACTAATTTTTCTACCGTAACTCCCTCAACTATTTTAACCCCTAATTCCTGAGCCGCCCTTTGCAATATTTTGATTAACCCCCGACGATTATCAACTTGACCATCCTGGGGAAACCACCAACCCCCGACAATATCATCCCCTAACCCGGGTTGTTGTTGTAAAATGGCTTCGGGCTCTAACCAATAGCTGGGGGTGTCTGGAGTAGCATCTAAACTGGTACAGTGGGGACGTTCATAAACCGGAGCCAAGATCCCACAGGGCCAATATCCCGTATCTAACCCGGTGATTTCCTCCAGTTTGCGCGTCCAGTCATTGTAAAGGGCGCGACTGCGTAAACACAATTCTAGCATAGGGCCAGGGGGAATTTGTTCGGATTGGGGTGCTAACATTCCCGCTCCGACTAAACCCGCCGATTCTTGGACGTCCCGACTCAAAACCGTTACCGTGGCTCCTTTGCATTTTAACTCGACGGCGAGGGATAAGCCAATTAAACCGCCACCGATTAGAATAATTTCACTATGTTGTTGCATAAAATTTAAAAGTTCATCTTAGGAATTGAATCTGTTTTCTATTTTAAACTTTTAGGGTTTGTTTTTCTATAGGTTAACAATGATTAAACGATTTTTTACTAATACTGTCTCCGCCCTGTGTTATTCTTTAATTGATTATCGGTTTAAATCCTCTCCAATTCCCCAGCATTTTCCTAATAATTCTGTGGTTAATTTTGTCATAAAACAACAGAATAGAATGCCAGATTATCTGCGATTTCCCTTGTTTATATTAACATTAATTTTTGATATTTGGGGGCTGCTGCGTACAGGTTTATTCTTTCATGCTCAATCACCATCTGTGCGTCAACAGCAAATTCAAGCCTGGAAAAGTTCCCCATTGCAAATTTGTCGGGATTTGATCAGGTTTTATGAAAGTTTAGTGGTATTATATTGGCAATCTGATCATATAAAATTCTCGAATTATATCTAATAATTATCATGTCTGAATTTAACCTGATTTCCCCATCTGAATCTCCTTTAAAAGTTGAAATTGCCGTGATTGGTTCTGGCCCAGGAGGAGCGATTACCGCCTGTTTATTGGCTGAAGCTGGACGGAATGTTTTATTAATTGAAGAAGGAGCCTATTTATCCTTAGAATCCTGTCAGCCATTTTCCGTTGAAGAAATGGTGCAAAAATATCGTAATGGCGGTATAACAGCAGCCTTTGGTCAACCTAAAATTCAATATGTGGAAGGTAAATGTGTGGGGGGAGGAAGTGAAATTAATAGCGGATTATATCATCGGACACCCCCTAATATTTTAGCACAATGGAGTCAAGAATTTCAAGTAGAATCTTTAACAGAAGCCGATTTAATTCCACATTTTGAAGCCTGCGAACAAGCGGTTAATGTCTGTTATTTACCCGGAAAAGCTCCCACTGCTTCCTTGAAATTACACGAAGGCGCAACCCGTTTAAATTGGCAATCTTTAGAAGTTCCTCGCTGGTTTCGTTATCAAGAATTAGATGAAACCGCAATTCCTAAAGGAACTCGACAATCCATGACGGAAACCTTTATTCCCAGAGCTTTAAAAGCTGGGTGTAAACTATTAGTAAATACTAGAATTAAAAAAATTAATCAAAGCGATAAAAACTGGGTTTTAACAGGTTATTATCAAGCGAATAATTCTGATCAACAACCGGTCAAAATTCAAGCAGAAACAGTATTTGTTTGCTGTGGTGCAATTCAAACCCCAGCGTTATTAAGAAGAAGTGGAATTAAAAATAATATTGGTAATGCTTTAAGAATGCACCCAACTGTTAAAATAATTGCTCAATTTGATCAAGATATTAACACCTTGGATATGGGAGTTCCCGTCCATCAAGTTAAAGAATTTTCCCCTAAATTTAGTTTTGGTTGTTCAATTAGTTCTCCCCCCTATTTATCCGTGGGAATGACTGACCATCCTAATTATACTCAAGAAGTGCAAAAAAATTGGCATAAAATGGCAATTTATTATGCTATGATTGTAGGGGAAGGTTATGGTACAGTGAGAAATATTCCCTTTTGTCGTGATCCTTTAGTTAGTTATAAATTAACATCTCAAGACTTAAAAGACTTATCAGAAGCATTAAAAAAATTAGCCCAATTATTATTTGAAGTAGATGCTAAAATTCTCTATCCTAGTATTTCCAATAGTTTCCTCTTGACCCATCCCAAAGATTTAGATAAAATCCCGGAACAACTTCCTATAAAACAAACTAATTTAATGACAGTTCACGTTTTTTCCTCCTGTCCAATGGGAGAAAATTTACAAAAATGTGCGGTTAATTCCTTTGGTAAAGTTCATGGATTCAATAATTTATATATTGCTGATGCCAGTTTACTTTGTACCGCTCCTGGAGTCAATCCCCAAGGTACAATTATGGCGATCGCGCGTCGAAATGCGTTAAAATTCCTAAATCCCTAAGTTGTTGCGCTTAAGCGCATCTTATCAACATAAGATGGTGCTAAAGCACAACAAATGTAATTGTGCTGAAGCACAACAACAAATAAAATTATGATAGAATTCAACACAAATTTAGTTTTAATAACTGGTGCATTAGGTTGGTTAGGAATTAATTTAGTCGAATCTTTAGTCAAAGGATTAGCAGATTTTGAACCCCTAAGTCAACCTCAAAATAATTTAAAAATTCGCTGTTTAATTTTACCAGATCAAAACCCAAAAGTATTAAATAAAATATCAGATCAGATTGAAATTTATCAAGGAGATTTAAGAAATCCCCAAGATTGCGATCGCTTTTGTGAAAATGCCGAAAATGCTATTTTATTTCATACCGCCGGAATTATTCATCCTCAAAAAGTTTCTGACTTTTATCAAATTAATGTCGAAGGAACAAAAAATCTATTAAATTCCGCCATTTCTGCTAGAATAAAAAGAGCTATTATTGTATCTTCAAATTCTCCCTGTGGTTGTAATCCCCATCCCGATCATTTATTTGATGAAACCTCTCCCTATCATCCCTATATGAATTATGGGTGTTCAAAAATGTTAATGGAATTAGCCGTAAATAGCTATCAGCAACAGGGGAAAATTGAAACAGTTATTATCCGTCCTCCTTGGTTTTATGGCCCCCAGCAACCCCAACGTCAAACCCTATTTTTTAAGATGATTAGAGATGGAAAGGGGCCAATAGTTGGAGATGGGAATAATTTACGATCTATGGCTTATGTGAATAATATTTGTCAAGGATTGATATTAGCAGCTATCACCGAAAAAGCTAACGGAGAAACCTACTGGATAGCCGATGAAAAACCCTACTCCATGAATGATATTATT
>Ga0208359_1000016_pt1 | contig 40141 bp, 47 predicted proteins | sample LakMenEpi26Aug09_FD_150732 | JGI IMG/M metagenome (GOLD analysis project Ga0208359, IMG submission 150732) | Freshwater microbial communities from Lake Mendota, WI - 26AUG2009 deep hole epilimnion (SPAdes) | ecosystem: Environmental > Aquatic > Freshwater > Lake > Epilimnion/Euphotic zone ... | reverse complement strand
ATCCGTGAGATACCCATCAACCACTAAATTATTTAAAACTAATTTGTACTCGTTATATATTGCTTAATTAAAGGTAAAACAGTATAAAAATTCCCTTGTTGTTCAATTAAACAACGTTTTAATAAAGACTGTAGAGCATTAATTAAATCCGATGAATTAATTTTACTATTTTCTAACAATTTAACTAAATTAACCGGATCGTTTTCCTTCGCCAATAAAGATAGCACTTGTTTTTCTATTTCCGATAAGCGATCGCACTGTTGCTGTAAACTATCTTTAATATCTTCAGGTAACAATAGAGTATTATTAATTAATACCTCAATTTCACATTCTCCCAAATCCTGCATCAAATTTGCTATACTCTTTAACCAGAATGGATTACCTTGATAGCGTTGAATAATTGTATCCCAGTGTTCAATTTCCGTTAACCCATTATCTCTGAATATTTCCCGCGCAGCTACAATATCCAAACCCGTCAGTCGTAAAGTCCGAATTAGAGAATTTTCGCTTTTAACCTCAGTTACAATTCTAGGTTGTTCCCAACCAATTAACACAACACAACTTTGATGAGATAATTCTTTAATTTGTTTAAATAAAGTTCGATAATCTTCATATCCAGACTTATACTTTCCGACCAATTCCCCACTAATAAAAAGATTTTGAATATTATCTAAAATAACTAAACAGCGATACTTTTGCAAATATTTAATTAGAGGTAAAGATTTGGGATTATTTGCCGATAAATCTAACTGTTCAGACTGAGAAATTATCTCAATCAAGTTACTTTGAAATTCGGCTAAAGTCGGCGACGAGTCAAAATCACACCAAATTATATACTCAAATTCATCCTTAATTTGTTGAACCAATTGCACCGTTAACGCCGTTTTACCAATACCACTAATACCCGTAATAGCAATTAGGCGACATTGTTCTTCTAAAATCCAATTTGTCAAGGTTTCTAATTCAGGAGTGCGATCGTAAAAAGCACCCAAATCAGGCATTTCACTTAAATCTCGATGTGGAGTTTCATGTTGTTTTGGGTTAAATGTTTTTTGATTTGGTGGGGGTGAGTTTGGTATATCTTGCGGGTGTCTGTGTCTACTTTCTTCACAAATATTAAAACTATCGCTAACTACAACGTCTTGTGCAAAGTTGAAAAGATTAGCATTTTTCAACCTCTCCATTGATGATCGAAAATTTGATTTACTGACTTTTTCTCCTAACTCTTGTGAAAGGATCTGCCATAATTCCATTCCTACTTCTCTGACACGATCCTCAGAACGGTTAACCGCCTTGGCAATTTCTTTGTACCCCTCATCTTCCCATGTACCGCGCAGAATTATCTCTTGTAACTCATTAAGGTGCTTACCTGTCCTAGCAAATACTAAATCATCTGTGAGTTTTAACACTTCTTTAAGGTTCATAAAGTCGGGTAGATGTCAAGGATGGTTGTATTGTACCCAACATTTACCAACATTTACCAACATTTTCCCCTGTTTCCAGATTTTTGGTCTGGTTATCAAGTGGAAAAGTCCCGATGACTACCAGACTTTTTGCAAGCGGAAAAACAAAAGTTAAGTGTTATTCTGGAGGAAGAGCAGGTTTACTCCCTTGGAAACTTTAAGTATATGGAACTTAAAAATTTACGAAGAGGTTAGTTTGATGAATGGATAGACTAATAGTAAAAATTCTCCAGACAGGCGATCAAGTGCTGAATGTCTCATACATAGGTGAGGAAATTCACATAGTTATACGGAAATCAAACGAGGAAGTTTGTGTTTACTCCGTATCCCGCAATCAAAAAGGACAGCCTAAACTGTCTAAAACACCAGCAATTACCATCACTCAGGGAGATGGTGAAGTCGAAGCTCGGGCAACCGATGCTAATGGTCAAGAAGTTCTCTCTATAACGGCTTAATGAGGTGAGTAGTGGGTAAAAAGTCTCTTAAAGTAACAGTTCACGGTTTATCTGATGAGAACTACGCCGATGTTGCTCATGGGATAGTTAAGACAGTCAAGTCAGTTGCTCCAGATAGCGATATCTCAATTCTGGGGGCAAGTCCAGAAACATTTGAGGGTTCGTCCAACAAGGAAATCAAGGGTAAGTAATATGGCAAATCAAAGACGACCCAGGGAACACTTGAACGCACAGGATGCAATCAAGAAGAGGGATGGTAACGAATGTGAAATTTGCGGGAAAGTCCCGGATATAGCAAATGGGCACCATGTTATTGCTTATAGTGATGGTGGCCCGGCGCATTTGAAGAATATGATGACACTTTGCCCAGAGTGCCACAAGGCTTACCATTCTGGAAAAATACAAGTCGATATTTGGCGATTTTGAATACAACGTCAAGCTTGCCTAATGTTCTCCTCGATACCTCTAAAATTTTAGACCTTATACGTTAGGTTTCCTTTCATCAACCCAATCTCTTTTTCCCCTCACAATCTTATCCATTTCTACCATTTTAATGTGATGATTGGAGGGTAGCGATCGCACTCTTAAAAAAGAGCGATCGCTCTTTCTTGTAATAATTGTAGGGAAAGCGATCGCAGTCTGACAATAAAGATTGATGAGATTGCCCTTGCTTGTCATTGGGATTGTTAGTCATTTTTGGGAGCTTTATCATTATAATTAATAGTTAAATTAATCAGTAGAGTTGACGATGCGAACTATTGGATTAAAGGTAACGATAACAAGCAATGGCAAGTTGTTAGTCGATTCTCCTGTAGATATACCAGTGGGTCAGTATAATGCCGTTCTCGTTATAGAAGATCAACCCATTTCGGATCAGGATCAAACTTCCGTCCAAAAGGCTCAAGCTCTTTTCCGGCAATATATTCCTGCTAGTAGAAAACTCTCGGAGGAGTTGATTCAGGAGCGGAAATTGGAGGCGACAGGTGAGTGAAGTTGTTTTAGATGCCTCTGCTGTCTTAGCTTTACTGAATCAAGAAACGGGTAGCGAAGAAATTTCGCGGTTTATTGGAAATGCTGCCATTAGTACCGTTAACTTGTCTGAAGTGATAGCAAAGTTAGCGGAAGCAGGAATAAATGAAAACGTCATTCAGCAGATTCTATCTAATCTAAATCTTGAGGTTGTAGCTTTTGATCAAGAACAAGCATTAAAGTCGGGAATGCTGCGACCAAAAACTAAATCAATTGGGCTTTCATTTGGTGATCGCGCTTGTCTAGCGTTAGGGATTTCTCTTAATCAACCTGTTCTGACAACTGATAGATTGTGGAGCAATCTTAGCCTTGCAGTTGAAGTCCGAGTGGTGCGTTAGATTGAAGCTAATTAATTAGAATATTCGCCTAATCGGTGTAGTTTTAATTGTAGGTAGGGAAAGCGATCGCATTCTTAAAAAAGGAGCGATCGCACTTTATTGTAATAATTGTAGGGAAAGCGATCGCACTCTTACAAAAAGAGCAGTTATCTAACATTAATTAGCAGCCCAAAGAACAGAAATATCGCTGTATTGCTTGAATATTGAATCAGCACTCACCAGCGTCATATTCTCAATTTGAGCCTGAGCAATCAACATACGATCAAAGGGATCTCGATGATGTAATGGCAATGCAGATGATCGCAGTGCATGAGGTGCTTTGATTTCTAAATATCGCATATCTAACTGCACCATACGACTAGAAATGTAGGTATCTATTGGCTCTGGCAATGGTAATTTTCTGATCGCAACTTTGATCCCAATTTCCCAAACACTAGCAACAGAAAACCATAATTCATTACTTTCATCGGCAATCTGTGCGATCACTTCTTGATTTAATCGCTCAGGTTGGGCAAACCACCACAACCAGCATTGGGTATCCAACAATAATTTCACTGTTCATTTCCTTCATTCAAATGCTGCCAAAATTTCTTGGGGTAACGGTTCATTAAAGTCGTCTGGTATGATAAATTTACCTTGATCTTGCCCTAAACTCGCCCGTCGATTGGATGAAGGACGAAACGGAATTAACTTCGCGATCGCCACCCCTTGATTGGAAATAATAATTTCTTCTCCAAGTTCTACACGAGACAATAACTCAGAGAGATTTTTTTTGAAGTCGTTGGGTAAGTTTTCAATCTGAAGTTTAGCCATGACGATCCCAGAATTACTTAATTTATTATATCACCAGTTTCCATCATATCAATGTGATCATTGTAGGGAGAGCGATCGCCTTCTTAAAATAAAGAGCGATCGCACTTTCTTGTAATAATTGTAGGGAGAGCGATTGCTTAAGATATAATCAAAACAACCCATCTAAGAAAATAGCTCAATCATGAAAACACAACTTAATCAAGAGGGACAGATTACTATACCTCCTGAAATTCGTGAGCGTTTAGAACTGAAACAGGGAGATGAATTCCTATTAATTGTTACCGGAAATGAAATTAAGTTACAACCGATTCAAAGAAAATGCCTGAGTGAATTTCGAGGAGTTTTACCAGCTACTCAACCTTATTCGGGTAAAACAACTATACGCCAAGCTGTAGCTCAATCTTTAGCTCAGAAATCTAATCAGTCATAATCATGAGTAATTATTGGGTAGATGCCAATATTTTATTAAGGTTCATTACCAATGATCCCCTCAATCTCGCTGAACGATCTGCTAGATTTTTACAGAAAGCTGAACAAGGGGAAATTACACTCAAGGTATCTTCAATTGTTGTGGCTGAAGTGGTTTGGGTATTAATTTCTTTTTATGGTTATTCTCGACAACAAGTTGCAGATGTTTTGATAGGTTTGTTAACATCAGAGGGTATTATTCTTGAATCTAGTGAGCAAGTAATAGCAGCCCTTGATAGTATGGCGACAGCAAATGTTGATTTTGTTGATGCTTATCTTGCAGAAGTGGCTCGTAAAGAAAATGAGTCTGTTGCTTCTTTTGATCGAGATTTCAAACGTTTAGATATACGTTATATAGAGCCAGATTAATTAATTTTTGATTGGATTCATGGGAATGAGTTAGTCTATTATACCACCAATTTCTATCATGACAACGTGATCATCACAAGAAAGTGCGATCGCATTCTTGAAAAAGGAGCGATCGCACTTTCTTGTAATAATTGTAGGGAAAGCGATCGCATTTCATCATATCAATGTGATCATTTTAGAGAAAAAGTTGTAAAAAGTCTCACATCAAACCTGCTACCTGTCAAAGAATTTACTAACCGTTCATCCAGAGTTAGCAACGGTGCTTTAACTTGTTCTGAAAGTGCTACATAACAGCCATCATAAGTAAGCTGTAATTCCATAGTCCAAACCAATTTGAACAGCATTACTGATTAGATATTTTGTTGAAATGACTTGAAATCGTAGTGCTTTTAAGTCACTTAAATCGGCTTTAACCTGTTCAGCCGTGTAGAGGTTAGCGCGTACATACTTCCAGAGAACATTAGCACATTCAATATAAAAAAGATCAGGTACAAAAAACTCAACAGAAGGATCATCAAGATGAGTAAATAGTTGATTAACTTTAGAGGTCAATAGATCAGCAACAAATAACTTAATACAAATATTTGTATCAATTATGCAGCGTAAACTAACGGTCATCTATTGCGATCCTCTTGAATTAAAATAGTGCTATCTGTTAATCCAAAATCCCTGGGGTTAACTCTCGGACGATTACGAATTATTTGTAGAATTGCTGACATGGGTTGGTTCTCTTGCGTCCGATTTATCATTACTTTGTCAGGATCAAATGATAAGGATTGCGTCAACAGATGAATAACTGCCTCATTAAGAGTAAAATTTTTCTCTGAGGCTAGACACTCAATCTGACTATATAGTTCATTAGGCAAGTTTTCAATCTGAAGTTTAGCCATGGCGATTCCAGAATTACTTAATTTATTATATCACCAGTTTCCATTATATCAATGTGATCATTGTAGGGAGAGCGATCGCAGTCTTAAAAAAAGCGATCGCCTACATGAATATAGAATATTGCTTAAATTACTAATGGTTGCCCTTCATGGATAACAGTTAGAGGGGTTTTGGTACGTTCAACCTCTATCAATAGAGTTTGCAAGGTTTGGGGTAATTCATTTGTAGTAATTTGTGTCATTTTCTGTTACTTATTCAGCAAGCCCTACTTATAATTTTGTTCTTAAAAATCGAGATTTTAAGCCGTTTCTAACCAGTCAAAAATTCTATCTAACTGCTCTAAGGTAACTAAACCGTATTGCAACAGAGTCATAGATACGGGACTGGGATCTTGATATTTATGTTGAGAGTTCGTGGGATGATTGGCTCTTTCTGCCATGGCAATTGAATCAGCAGATAGGGATAATTCTTCCTGCAAAAAGTGAATAAACCGAGAGTATTTACTGGGTGTCATTCTAACACTCACCTCCTAATTTAATATTGATCTAAGGGTTAACAAAAAATTTTTCTGATAAAATTGGCTAATTGCCTTTTTTTATAGATTGATATACTGATCAAGTCTGAGGTTTGAAACTTCAGAACATTGATCTGTAGTTATTGATTAGGCCAGAGAAAAACTTAAGTATTACTAAACTGTTTACCTAGTTTTCTTCTCACGCATCTACATTAGCTGCGATTGAAATTCCGCACAATGGAGTAGTAACCACACAATTTTCTGTCACAGGCCCACTTTCTGAAAGAACGAGTAACCCTTAACAGATGAAGCTATCAAAATTAATCCGTCGCTAGACAGAACAGTTTCCTTGTCAAAACAGAGAAGTAGCGGAACTCTAAAATTTAGAGTCACAGTTTCACGGTTATTTAACCCTAGCTTGTTCAATACGCGCGAACTTGACTCAAAATTAGCCCTGACAACCAATGATCGTCGTGGATCAATTTTCTTTGCCCGCTTGCTTCTCCTCACACCTAAGAAGAATAAATCAACTGTATAGGGTTAACTTCCTTTACGCTGAACAATGCTCGAATAAACAGATTAACAAATTTATTTGCTATGGTGTAGACCTTAACATTAAAGTTTTAACAAATTACATGAATTTTTGTAAAGTTATTTCAACTTAAAGCTGATGGCTGAGAATTCAGAAAGCTGATCGGTATGCGATCGCCCACTTTTACACCCAATTCCTGAGATCGTCCGCCCCGTAATTCAATCACCTGATTCACCGGAACATCAGGGCCATAGGTAGGACAAGGTTCCTGTTCACAAGGGAGAGCATTAACCTGAATGGCTTTCACCACGTCATCGCGCAGAAAAATCATATCCAGGGGGATTTTACAGTTTTTCATCCAAAACCCCACAACCCGAGGTTGAGCAAAGGGAAATAACATTCCCCGATCATCGGCTACATTGGTTCTATACATTAAACCTAATGCTTGTTGCTGAGGGGTTCGAGCCACTTCAAGCTGAATAACCTGGCTGCCAATTTTAGCCTTCGCCGTAATCGGTAACATTTGACCCCGATTCTCTTGGGTGATTATAGGAGATTGAGAAACCGAAGTTCCTAAACCTACAGATTGTGCTATTGAAACCGATGATAACAAAGGTGAACAGCTAACTAATAATATACCGAGCGCCCCAAAACCCATGGAAACTAAGGCTTTGGGTATAGAAGCCAAGATCAAACCAGTCCTAAATCCGACTAACAGTTCAAGGTTCAAGGTTGTCAAAAAATTTGTATCCCCAGTGACAAAAGATTGTACAGCATCTTAGACAATTTTGATCACTGATTTAACAGGATTACGCAGATTACCCAAAACCCAAAACCCATTACCTATTACCCATTACCTATTCCCATTGCTGACCTTTAGGATTGCTATATTACCTATTACCTATTACCCATTACCCATCTCTGAGAACATACCCCACCCCTCTAACCGTTTGAATTAGGCGTTTTTCGCCTTCGTCTTCAATTTTGAGTCGCAAATAACGAATGTAAACTTCTATAACGTTAGACTCTCCCAGAAAGTCATAACCCCAGACATTCTCTAAAATTTGTTCCCGGGTTAAGACTTCTCGCGGATGTTCCATCAAATATTTGAGTAACTCATACTCTTTCATTGTTAGATCAATTGTTCTACTATTGCGGAGTGCCCTTCTGGTGGCCAAATCCAAGACTAACTCCCCAAAGCGTAACTGTTCGTTAGTATTAGTTCCTGGTTGCAAATATAGATTGACCCGTTCCAAAAAACTTTCCGTCCGATAGGGTTTTAAACAATAGTCATCTGCCCCCGACTCTAAACAAGCAATGCGGTCTTCGATCGCATCTTTTGCCATTAAAATTAACACAGGTATCCGGCTACCTAAATCACGTAAATGACTACAAACCGATAGTCCTGACTCTCCTCCCAATAATCGATCAATGACTATTAATGCGGGTTGTAATTCCGTTGCTTGATTTAATCCTGCTGCTCCGTTACTGACTACAATCGGATAATAACCCGCTTCTTCTAAATCTAGGCTAATCTGTTGAGCTAACAGTTCATCTGGCTCAATAACTAAGATCGAAGGATGCTGCTCTAACCCCAACTTATTCATCTATTTATTTTGTTTTGATCAAAAAAATTAAAACTATTTTAACACTTTCCGTTAACTATTAAGGTGTTAGTGCGTGCTAACACACTTCCGCCCTGCCTCCTCTGTCTCCCCCGTCTACGGCAATTCAACAGAAGTCGGCTTGGCAATATGAGGCAGTCCCCAGCCTAATTTTTCTCGGAGAACTTGAAAAAATTCGGGGGGTTGAAGCCGAATAAATTTGGCACGATAGGGCGATCGCTTAACTTTCACCTGATATTCTGGAAGGACATAACAGCCTCCATTTCCATCCACTACCATCACCAACTGATTCGGACTAGCCGGATAAATGATTACAGGTTCAGTTTCCCCATAAATCAGAGCCCGAGAAGCCAAAGAATGGGGACAGATGGGAAGTAACTGTAACACTTCCACCCCGGGTGTTACCACGGCTCCTCCAGCCGATAAACAATAGGCCGTTGAACCCGTAGGAGTGGAAATAATCACCCCATCGGCGGCAATATCCACCGGAGCATGACGACCGATTTTAATTTCAAAATGACACATACAGGTCATGGGTTCCCGGTGTAACACCATTTCATTCAAACACAAAGCTTCCCACAGCACTTGTTCTGACTGACATACCTCCACCGCAATCATAGTCCGGTTTTCAACAATATAGTTTCCGTCGATCACTTGTTCCAAGACCGAAGGCAATTGATTCAGGTAGGTTTCGGTTAAAAATCCCATGTGACCCGTATTCACCGCCAATAGAGGAATACCGTGAGGTGCCAGTTGACGAGAGGCGGAGAGAACCGTACCATCCCCACCTAGAACAATGGCAAACATCATCTCCTGATCAAAATCAGGCGGGGCCAGCTTATCCATAGGAATGCGGTGTAAAGGATTTGGCCCAGTAGCATAGCCCAAGATGCCCCCGGTTCCGGGTGCAGTGCAAACCTTCAATCCCCGCCCTATCAGCTTATCTTTGATCTCGGTCGCAGCACGACAAGCGGTGGGTTTGGAGTCATTATAAATAATTCCTACTTTTGGCACGAGAAGTCTTGTTAAAATTGGGTTTAAATAGCCTAACAGCAACTAATTCGTCTATCTCAGAACTGGGATTGCCACCCCAATTCTGATCAGACATACAATTGAGCGATGGTTAAAGCATACTCTGTCTTTGGGCGATTGTGTCCAGTTAGAGGGGCTTGAAGGGATTGCTTCTCTGTTTACGTTTTTTCAGCTTTTCCTGTTCATATTCTAATTCTTTAAGTTTCTTCATAATCCGACTAAAGTATTCCTGCATATAAGTCTCTAAGCTGCTGATTTCCTTGGGGTCGATGCCAAAAACTTGATAGGTTTCATCCATCGACGCTTGCAAGGGTTGACCATTGGCTAAAACCTCAGCAAAGGCTAGACGGTCAGAGACATTCCAACTCCACTGAAACCAACGGGTTACTTGCCGGAATAGACGCAGGACTTGTGTAGGGGTGCGAGTAATTTTAGCTTCTTTACCCGAAAGCCTTTCACATAAACGAATAATCTCCTCGGCTGTCCAGGCTTTAGAGCCGACGATGGGAAAACTTCTATTCTCAGTTTCAGCAACGGATAGGGCTTTAACCGCAAATTTAGCGATATCGATGGTGTCCATATAGGCAACGGGTGAACTTAACCCAGGTACCAAAACCGCTTGTTTATCTAAAATTGGAATCGCATATTGACCAATTAACCCTTGAAAAAATCCACAGGGCTTTAAAATTGTGTAATTTAAACCGGACTCGGCTAAAAATAGTTCGGTACAGCGCTTGATTTCTAATAGGGGCACTTGGGGATATTTCTCGGCATCCAAAAAGGAAAAGAAGATAAATTTTTCCACTCCTGCTTCCTTGGCCGCTTGAATCAGAGAGACTTTCCCTTTCCAGTCTATTTGTTTAATTCCTAATGAATCCGTAGGACGCGCTGTTGCTGCGTCAATCACGGCCGTTACTCCTTCTAGGGCAGATTTTAAGGTTTCTGGTTCACACAAGTCCCCAGGAACCAATTCCGCCCCCCATTCTTTTAAAAACGCTGCCCTGCGGTAACTGCGTGCTAAACAACGTACGGTATAACCCTCGTCAATAGCGCGTCGCACCACCTGTCTTCCCAATGTGCCAGTCCCACCAACAATTAATAAGGTCATGAATATGAGTCTGAAGATTAAAGTTTGTTAAGTATGCTATCAAATATTCTCTCATTTTTTTACAAAACTTAACAAAAATCCGAGGGCCTACCCTGTAGATCCCAGATATCACCCCAGACTCTGAAAACAATAAAAACTTTTTCTGATTGCGGCGTTGCGACGAAATCGTTCCAACCCAAAACAACAGCACCCAAAGCTCATTTCCTTAGTGATTTCCCCTCTTATGTTGGATGATGTGGAGTTGCTACTAAGGTCGAAGCCTAGTTGCATTGCTCCCTTTACCATGATTAGGGGAAGTATAAGGATATAATGATAGGTACTGTTGTTCGTATTCTACAAGACAGATTGTATTGATCTTTAGCAGAGTAACTAACCTCCTAGTTAAGCTAAGGAATTTCCTCGTTTATAATCCGTAAGTTTGGAGTTGTATACTTTTTAAAAACCAAGCTACATTGCTCCCATTTGGTTCACTAGAGGAAATATCAGCAACTAAAGAAAGAGTTACTGCGGAAGACGACAGACGTTAGATGAAACAGTTTAGTTAACCTCCTAATTTCACTTAACTCGGACGCTCAAGAAAACGTGTTTCGGGCCTCCTATAATAGAGATTTTACCGTTTGAACATCGTTTACTGATCTGTCAGAGAAGCTCTTTTTGGCTCCTGTATATAGAATAAACATTCCCCCTATAAATTGCAAGTGAAATCCATTAAAGTTAATCATTTGATCAATCAACACTCTCGCAATTGTAAACTTAGGTAACAGAGACTTTTCGATTAAATCAGCATCTAATCTTGATATGTAGGGGATGACACTTGTTCAGACTGTTAGCACATCTAGCCCAATTTTATTCTTTGTTGAAATAGATGGAATCCCCGCCCGTTTTACCGCGGGGTGGATGTCAACGCACCTGCATATAGACTGCATCGGAAATCGTGGGAATTTCTGCATATTTTCCCGACAAAGATTGAATTACAGAATAGAAAAATACCGCCAACAGTCCCAAGAATATCATGTTGTAGAGGGTTTCACCGACAAATCCTTGTAAAAGAACACTGCCAAATACCTGGAATAGTAACGTGCATAAAATTAGAACAATGTCAATCAAAATGGCTTGCATGGTATTAAATCGAATGAAATGGGGAATATTTTCATTACGAACCACTAACATATATAAACCGATAAACACAATAAATCCAGCAAAAGGAATGTATTGATAAAGGAACATTAAAGGAATAACAGGCAATGTAATAATTTGTAAAACTGGAAACTGTTGGAATAAAAAGCGTCCAAAGGGCAACCCATTCATTAAAGGTAATAGATAGGGTAATGCGGCAAAAATGCGATCGCGTACTGTCGTGGTTCCGCGCCAAGTCATAACCAATTCTCCTGAGTATCTCTTAAACTCAGGATAGCGCAGTCCTAGAGATTGGGGTTAGATGTTCGCAAGAAAAACCCACAAGGAGTGCAAGTACCCCCTCGCTGATCACCAAGAACCAATATATTATTGGATATTGGCAATACGGAAACCCATCTGACATTCATACTGACTCGGTTGATTGTCAATGCAGGGACGAACCAAATGTCCACAGGACAACTGGCCTCCTCTCCAACGCGGTTGACCGCTTTGATCGGCTAATAAACATCCCTGACAAACTTGTTGAGAAGCAAGTATCTGGTTATCCATCAAAATGACTAGCATAATGATTCCTCCGACAGACGCCCAATTATACTTTTATTGTAATCCCACAGTTATAGGGGATTCGGCTAAATGAGTCACAACTTAATGCAATTTTGGAATCAACCATCAGCACAGTAAAGTTATGATGGAAAATCAGGGATAATCCTAATCCGTTTGAATCGGTAATCAAATTGTGTAATTAAGAGGAATTTTATTGTGAGTCAGACTAACTTAGAAATCTTATCTGAAACTGATCCGGTGATTGCTGATCTGATTCAGCATGAACTCTGTCGTCAACGGGAACACCTAGAATTAATTGCCAGTGAAAATTTTACCTCGGCGGAGGTCATGGCGGCCCAGGGGTCGGTTCTCACCAATAAATACGCCGAAGGACTTCCCAAAAAACGCTATTATGGGGGTTGCGAATTTGTCGATGGCATCGAACAATTAGCCATTGAACGCGCCAAACAACTATTCGGGGCTGCGAGTGCCAATGTTCAGCCCCATTCTGGAGCCCAAGCTAACTTTGCCGTGTTCTTGGCTATGCTCAAACCGGGTGACACGATCATGGGAATGGACTTATCCCATGGGGGACATTTAACTCATGGTTCCCCGGTCAATGTTTCCGGTAAATGGTTTAAGGCTTGCCATTACGGAGTTAGCCCGGAAACCGAACAACTTGACTATGACTTAATTTTAGAACTGGCTAAACAGCATAAACCTCAAATGCTGATTTGCGGTTATTCTGCCTATTCTCGGATTATTGATTTTGAGAAATTCCGCGCCATCGCCGATGAAGTCGGTGCTTACTTAATGGCTGATATTGCCCATATTGCTGGGTTAGTGGCAACGGGTCATCATCCTAACCCTATCCCCTATTGTGATGTTGTCACCACCACTACTCACAAAACCTTGAGAGGGCCAAGGGGGGGATTGATTCTCAGCCGAGATGCCGAACTGGGCAAAAAATTAGATAAGGCTGTTTTCCCAGGGTCTCAAGGTGGCCCCCTAGAGCACGTTATTGCAGGCAAAGCCGTTGCCTTTGGGGAAGCCCTCAAACCCGAGTTTTCGACTTATTCTGGTCAAGTGGTTGCCAATGCTAAAGCCTTAGCGACTCAGTTACAAAACCGATGCTTAAAAATTGTTTCCGGTGGTACGGATAATCATTTGATGTTAGTGGATTTACGTTCTGTCAATATGACGGGTAAACGGGCAGATCAACTGGTTAGTGAAGTGAATATTACAGCCAATAAAAATACGGTTCCCTTTGATCCCGAATCTCCTTTTGTCACCAGTGGTTTACGGTTGGGATCTCCGGCCATGACCACCCGGGGGATGGGAGAAACGGAATTTATCGAAATTGGGAATATTATCGCCGACCGTCTGTTAAACCCCGAAGATGAAGGTATCGGCGAAGCCTGTCGTCAACGGGTGGCGAATTTGTGCGATCGCTTTCCCCTCTATCCCCATCTGAGTTTGAAAGTTCCAGCCTTAGCCTAGTGGGATTTAGATAGATCTATTAATTGATATTCCCCGCTCTAAGGAGACGGGGATTTTTGAAAATCTCATAACTGATTTAATTGGTTATAATATTAACCAAAATCCCTTTAAGATTATGGTTATAGAACTTAAATCGGCAATTTCCACAGAAATTATCTATCCAGAAACTGATGGCAAACCGATGGCAAATAATACCGAACAATTTCGCTGGATTGTCGTCATTGAACAGAATTTAGAAGGGTTATTTGCTGATGATCCTGATGTATTTATTGCCGGGGATTTATTCTGGTATCCGGTACAGGGAAAACCTCATATTGTGAATGCACCGGATGTATTAACGGTATTGGGAAGACCGAAAGGAAAACGGGGTTCCTATAAACAATGGGAAGAAGATAATATTCCTCCCCAAGTCGTCTTTGAAATTCTTTCCCCTGGAAATACTCAGAATGAGATGGATCGAAAATTGGTGTTTTACGATCGCTATGGTGTGGAAGAATATTATATTTATAATCCTGACGGTAATCATTTCAAAGGTTGGCTTAGAAATGATGAGGGATTAGATTTGATAGAAACCCTGGACAATTGGGTGAGTCCCAGTTTAGGAATTCGCTTTGATTTATCCGCAGAAGAACTACAAATCTATCATCCCAATGGTGATAAATTTGTCTCTTATGTTGAAATTATGCAACGGTTAGATGCGGAAAAAAAACGGGCAGAAATAGCTGAAACTGCTTTAGAATCAGAACAACAGCGATCGCAATTATTAGCAGAACGATTAAGAGAAATGGGAATTAATCCCGATGAATTGTAGGATTTAAACCCAATTACCCCCCCAAACCCCCGTACACGGGGGGCTAAGGTCTTAAAAAATTTAACAATTCTCGATTTACAGTTTGGGGAACTTCCTGTTGTATCCAGTGACCACAATCGGAGATTAATTCTAGTTTAAACGGAGCCGCAATTAATCTATCTAAACCTTCCGTTAGATGATAACTTAAAAATGAGTCTTCCTTTCCCCATAAAACTAAAGTAGGAGATAAAACTTTTACCGGGGTTTTTGTCAAATTTAATAACCAAGTCGGCGGCCAAAACAAATGACGATAATAACTCATCGCTGCTCTTAATACCCCGGGTTTTTCTAAAGCTGCTTCATAAATTTGAGTTTCTTCGGTACTAAAAGCACCCTTACGGATAGCGTGTTCTCGCAACGCATTAGTAATAAATTCTTTTAAATTTTGTTGGATTAACCATTCGGGAATCCCCGGAACTTGAAAGGCAAAAATAAACCAACTGCGACGAACTTGATCTAAATTACTAACTAATTCTTGCACAAAACGATAAGGGGGAGGAGCGTTTAGAATCGCCAAACGATTTAGAGATTCAGGAAACTTCTGGGCAAAATGCCAAGCAATTAATCCCCCCCAATCATGCCCAACAATATGAGCTTTAACATAGCCTAATCGTTGAATCAAGCCCTGAATATCAACTACGAGGGTATCCAAATCATAGCCACTATCCGGCTTGTCAGAATCATTATAACCCCGTAAATCAGGTACAACAACTTTAAAATGACGAGCCAAAGCCGGAATTTGATAGCGCCAAGCGTACCAAAATTCAGGAAATCCATGTAGAAGTATGACGAGTTCACCCTCACCTTGGGTAACCGTGTGTAAACGAATGTTATTCGTTTCTACAAACAGATGTTGCCAATCAGATTCCAATGTCACCATAAACTCCAATATAATGCTCACAAGCGCTTAGGCTAACGTCTTAGAGAATTTCCTCAACGGATTGGAGCAATGTTAAACAGTTGCTCGGTGATTCCAGATTACCACCGACGGGGGTTAAATCCATCAACTTCATTAGGTCTGTAAAAAGGCAATTCCGCATCTTCTAAACACGCTGGGCAAGTTTGGGACTGATCAGATGGGGAGAAGGTATTCCTCTGTAAATGACTAAATTAGCCAATTCCTGCAACTGTTGAATTGCTTCGGCACCTTCTAATTTCATGAGTTCCCGGTCATCGCGCATTTCTGTCCAGGTAATTCCATAGTCCGACACCAGGAAACGAATCAGATGACTTTCGCCTAAACTAACCATAAAGGAGGCGCTATTCATCTGACCGCCGCAGGTATAGCAGGAGGCAAGATACCCCTGTCTTTCTAGCACCGTAGCTAGAGCTTGGAGGTTCATCACCAAGTCCTGAACGAATTTGCGGTGTTGTTCTGCAATTCTGAGAAACATAATTCTCCTCCTATCACCACACCTGGGATTATTTACAAAATGTAGCATAATCTTAAAGTTATGGTGCTGAAATATTAATCTTAGTCTGATCAGCCTAAATTGAAAAGATCACCCTATTTACCCACCCCAGTGCCAAAATAGAGACTGTTTTGCAGGTTAACCAAAACCCTCAGTTGAGAAGTTCCAGGTACAGAAACTTTCCCTCAACCTCAATCAATTTGCCACCACCCAAATCCAGGGCCGATAAATCGAATCGTAACCCAAACAAAAACCAGTAAACCAATCCCTAGCCAACTGGCTTTAGTCGTAATTTCTATGAATTTTCGACTTTGGTTTTTAGTGAGGGGAAACCAAGGGACAAATTTTTCGTCTTGGCCATAACTTTCTCCCATAGAATCTTTTCGGCGTTTTGCTTCACCCATATTTGTATATAAAAGTTAACGGTAGGACTCATTTACTCAATTTTATTTGATCTGTTGGCAAGTTGACGATTATTCCTTGATCGATCACAAATGGTAATAGTCGCTCCCAATTTAAGGTAACAGTTTCAGAGGCTGGATCAAGTTTCCACCGCAAAAGCTGACTGGCGGATTCACCGATGGGGGAAAATAGACCCAGGGCTTGCCTTGGGGCAATAGTAGCGTATGCGATCGCCTCTCCCAAATCACAACAATTCCACTTAACTAAATTTTCTACCCCTACAAATAAAGGTAAGGTGGTTCCAGATAAAGTCCCATCAGCTAAACGGGCGGTACCTTCTTTCACCTCAATTTGTCGTTCATCCCAAGGATAAACCCCATCCGGTAGTCCCAAAGGTGCTAAGGCATCACTCACCAAAAACAGGGGAATTAAATCTGTAGCTTCGTTGGGTTGGTTAATTCCCGACATCCGTAACAGCAAATTAACCATTAGGGGAGAAATGTGCTGTCCATCGGCAATCAAGCCCGATTGCACCTGGTTATTAACTAAAGCCGCCCCTAATAAACCCGGTTCTCGATGGTGCAGACTGGGCATGGCATTGAAAGCATGAGTTACCATCCTTGCCCCTAGGTTAAAAGCTCGTTCTGCCTGCTCTGCTGTAGCCTGGGAGTGACCCAAACTAACAATTATGCCTAAATTTGTCAAATAGGGAATTATTGTATCTGTGGGGTCTAATTCCGGGGCTAGGGTAATAATTTTTACGACGTTTGCATAGTCCCCTAGAACCCGTTGCACCTGCTCCAAAGTTAGGGGTAATAAATGCTCTTGAGGATGGGCCCCCCGTTTACTGGGATTGAGAAATGGCCCTTCCAGATGTACCCCCAGAATTTTAGCGGTGGGTTTGTCCTGGGGAACGGTTTGGATAAATTCTGCTATGGTGGAGAGCGATCGGTGAATTTTATCAATTGAAGTGGTGACAATAGTGGGCATAAACCCATCAATGCCCTGTTCCCATAAATACTGGCAAATTTTCGTCAATTTTGGGAAATTTTGCGGTTCTAAATCGGGAAAAGCTAATCCTAATCCCCCATTAATTTGTAAATCTATTCCTCCCAAAGATAGCAAATCTCCTTGCAAATCTATTTGTTGAATTGCTGCGGTTGATCTGGGTTGAGATAAACCTGCCATTGCTTCAATACCAGAGATTTTACCCTGACGAATTAAAACTTGTTGTAAATTTTGTGATCCAGGGAGACGGACATTGATAATATCGAAGTTAACGGTGTCTTGCTGTGGTGTTGTGATCATGAGGAATAGTTGGCTTTGAACTCTACATTATTATCGACTAACTCTACTCCTGTTGTTGGGATTATCATGGGGAGTGATTCAGATTTACCCACAATGGTGGGGGCGATCGCGGTTTGTGAAGAATTTAATATCCCCCATGAAGTTGCTATTGTTTCCGCCCATCGTACCCCGGAAAGGATGTTTGAATATGCTAAAACCGCCCATTTGCGAGGATTAAAAGTGATTATTGCCGGAGCCGGAGGAGCCGCCCATTTACCGGGGATGGTGGCATCTTTAACCCCTTTACCTGTAATTGGGGTTCCAGTAACAACTCGCACCTTACAGGGGGTTGATTCTCTGTATTCTATTGTACAAATGCCTGGAGGAATTCCGGTGGCAACGGTGGCAATTGGTAATGCTAAAAATGCGGGTTTATTAGCGGTACAAATTTTAGCCAGTCATGATCCTGAACTCTTGCAAAAAGTTCAAGACTATCGGGAAAATCTTAAACAATCTGTTCTGGAAAAACAGGAGCGTTTGGATCAAGTTGGCTATAGTGAATATTAGGCGAAAAGTCGGAGATTGGTGAGCAGTGATATTGAGAACTACAGCGCTACCAAACTTAATTATACTGAATAATCAGTCTTTAAGAGATTCAACTTGTCGATCAGTTCCTTGACATCCTTAAGACGGATGCACTAACATATCCTCAATTACCGACATAAGCTATAAATCATAGCAATTTAGGACGTTTCTGATGTCAAAAATCTACACTACAGAGGAACTGATCCAAATCTTAAATCAGGAGCGCCAAGCCTGCCTGAAAGGGGAGCGTTTGAATTTAAGGGCGACTCCGGCGGTGGGAAATCCCGTGGTTGACTGTTTTTTGAAACCAGAGGGAATTCAAAAGTTTACAGCCTATCAAAATTTTAAGGCGACGATTCACCAATACCAACAAGAACATCAAGTTTCTGGAATTGTTTGGCGGGAAATTATTGTTAGGGAAAAAACCCTACAATTTCCCTTTGTGAATGAACAATTAATTGCCTTACCTTATGATTTAGAACAGTTAAAAGCAGCAAAAATTAAATTATTGGCATTCTGGGATGATGTAACTGCCGGGATGGATTTATATTTAAGTTTAAATAGTGGTAAGGATTATCGTCAAATTTGCGTAGAAGAAGTGGATGCTATTATTCAACGCACGGAATGGGCTTGTATTTGGAAGTGGGAGAAATCGAGTTTTTTAGAAATGTTATTACAATTAGGTTGGGGACAACCCTCAGAATCGGGTGATCGCAGGGGATGGCCCCAGTCAGGGAGCGAAAATATTCATGCGGTTAAGCCTGGTCAGCATCCGATTGGTTAAATCAATCGATCTGGATGAGGGTTAAGGAGGCATTTTAAATAACTTACCATTTTCGTGATTGAGTTCATTTTGCAAAATCTTTTCATAAATTTCGGGTAAGGAATCCGTCACCAGATTATCTTCAATTCCATAGCCTAAACTTGTCCAGGTTCCTGATAATAATTCTAACACCTGATCAACTTTTTCTTCGCGTAATAATTGGGAAATATTAACCCCCCAAAATTCATCATCTAATAACCAACGATAAACCACCGTATCTTGATATTCTGGTTCAAAACTATAGGGAAGCCAAAACCAAAATTGAGCGGGTTTTGGGTGATAGCGTTCGGCTTTTTCATCCCAGGTAGTTTTTAACATTTGATAACGTCCGGCGGCGGTGCTACATTTGCCTTGATTCGGGCCGACCATAATCTTCATACATAGGTCAGGATGGCTCTGTAAATTAGAGACATATTTTCCGCCATATAAAACATGATAGGGGTCAGAATAACTGGACTCACTGGCGGAAATAGTTCGCATCAATGCCCGAATATAAGGATCTCCGCCCCGCATAACTAAAGGTAGCCATTGTGCTTCCACCTGTTGATCAATTGACGGTTCAAAATCCGATTTTCCCTGGCAACTTCTGACCCCAATAAAGGTTAACATCAATAGGAGTAACCCACTCCATAATAGCCGTTTACGGCGATTAAGATTCTGTCTTTTTCTTTGATAATGTTCCATCAATCACTTACACTGGCAAATAGTTGTTCTAAGGGCTGTTGTTGAGCCTCTGGATTAGCTACAATTTCAATAATTTTATTCCGTGAAGTTGGAATAAATAATGCTTCTACACAAACTTGAGCCACTTTTGTTCGGGGAATACTACCTTCAAATAGGGTATCGGCCGACTGCATAACTAAATTATAATTATTGTCCTCATTTTTTAACCCACCCGGGCGAACAATGGTATAATTTAAACCACTATTTTGAAGATATTCTTCCGCTTGTTTTTTCCAGAAAAGAATTAACCAAAATAAATTTAATGGGTGAAAAAATTGGGAGACACACAGGGAAGTAACTAAAACAAAATGTTCAATTCCCTGGGATTTTGCCACATCAACTAAATTTTTTGTTCCTTGACAATCGACTTGATAGGGCCCAGTAAAATCAAAACTGGGTCTGGCGCCTGTTGCACACAATACAACCGTACAATCACTCAAAGCCGAGGCTAAACTGTAAGTATTTAAAACATCTCCGACCACCAGTTCCACGTCGGTCGGTAAAATTTGTTGAGCAGTTTCAATATTCCGAACCAAAGCCTTAACCGGAATTTCCCGCTTGACTAATTCGGTGATAATTCGCCGTCCCGTTTCCCCCGTTGCCCCTGCGACAAATGCTTTCATGCTGTTAAAGGTTTTTCAGTAAGTGTCAAGTTTTGCCAAGTAACATCAAAAGTTACGTATATTTATCATAGCGGTTCACGACAATACAAGGCATTCTGGAAATAGGAAAAAACCCTCGCAGGAGAACATATTATGCCGTCCGATATCTCTGAACCTCAACCGTCAAGAGCATCATCTGAGTTTGTTGATGATTCTGTTGCTCTCCCAAACCCCGAAGAAAGTAATCAAGAGCAAGATTCTCAGGAGTTAATCTGGTTTCACAGCGATTTTGAAGACTGCATGGAAATGTTCGCGCCTTTGGATACGGTGGCTGAATATTTGGGTCAACATAGCGGCTGGTTTTGTCGGTGTGCGTTACCAATGAAAACCGAACCCATGGGAAATAATGCCTATGATTTATTAGTTGGAAGGTTTGGAGCCTTGGGTTATCGAGTGGAAGCGCGGATTGGATTAGAATTAGTCCCACCGGATGCAGAGGGGATTTATCGGATTCGGACGGTTCCCATCCCCGATTATAAGGCTCCTGGTTATGAGGTGGATTTTAAATCAACGATGACATTAATAGAATTACCTACAGCCGAATTTTGTGCCGAACGAGGTATTAAATTAACTGAATGTCCGACTCAAATTACCGGGGCGAAATGGCATCTGGATTTGGCTGTCGGGGTACAAATTCCTAAGTTTATTCGTTCTAAATCAGAAGGGTTAATTCAAAAAACCGGGGATACCCTACTAAAAAATATTGTTAAACAGGTTTCCCGGCGTCTTTCGGCTAAAACTCAACAGGATTTTCATAGCAGTTTGGGGATTCCTTTCCCAAAATATCGCGGTTAATACCCTAGCGAGCACCGAACACTCGCACTGCTGTTTAGGATAAGCGGATACAACTATATAAGACACCCCTGGCGGGTTTTAGAATAAACGATGAATGATAAGCAAAACTTGATCACTCCTATTTAATAAAAAACTGTATTTGGCACTAAAAGCTATTGCCAGTCTATAGATATAATGCTACTTTAGTATTTATAGACGCTATGGAACGACTTAACTAAAAATCAAGTCCTAACCCAAGTCACCCTGACCCCAGGGTAATGTTTTATCTATAGGACTTACGCAGAAACCGAGTTTCTGAACGAGAAATCACCGATTTCATCCGCAAAATCAGGGCTAGAAACCCGGTTTCTTTGGTCTTGTGCGTAAGTCCTGAATAATTTAACTACTACAAAATTTTTTTTGTAAGTAGCAACCTATTTTTTCAACAGACAGGTTGTTAGGAGGTTTAATGTCTGAATTTTCAAAAGGTTATTCTCGGAGAAAATTTTTAATTACCGCCGGATTTTCGGCAGCTAGTACCGTCTTTTTAAAAGGCTGTTTGGGCAACCCACCCGAACCCACTGGTAATACTGGAAGTTCTCCGGCGACAACACAAGTTCCGGCAGTTAATATTAGTCCAGAACAAGCCCCAGAAGTGACAGCAATTAAACTAGGTTTTATTCCCATTGTGGAATCTGCCCCCTTAATTATTGCCAAAGAAAAAGGCTTTTTTGCTAAGTATGGAATGAGCAATGTTGAGGTATCCAAACAGGCAAACTGGGCCTCAGCACGGGATAACGTTACCATTGGCTCAAGTGGGGGAGGAATTGATGGTGGACAGTGGCAAATGCCCATGCCCCATTTATTGACAGAAGGCATTATTACCGGGGGCAAAAAAGTCCCTATGTATGTCTTAGCTCAATTAAATACAAATGGCAATGGTGTTGCTATTGCTAATACCCATTTAGGGAAAGGAATAGGCTTAGATATTAAAGGCGCTGCCGAATATATTCGCAGTCTTCCAAATACCACAGGACGCAAATTTAAAGCAGCTTATACATTCCCAAATGTTAACCAAGATTTTTGGATTCGCTATTGGTTAGCTGCGGGTGGAATCAACCCAGATGTCGATATTGATTTGATAGCAGTTCCTCCCGCAGAAACGGTGCAGGGAATGCGAAATGGAACGATGGATGCCTTTAGTACAGGAGACCCTTGGCCCTATCGAATTGTTAGTGATAACATCGGTTTCATGTCCTGTTTAACCACGGAAGTTTGGCCGTTTCATCCTGAAGAATATTTAGCCATTCGTGCTGACTGGGTTGATAAACATCCCAAGGCAACAAAAGCTATATTAAAAGGCTTAATGGAAGCCCAACAATGGTGTGATAAACCGGAAAACAGAGCCGAATTAATCACGATAGTTTCTGGACGGAATTATTTTAATGTTCCTGAAGTTGTTCTGACTCCTCCCTTCCAAGGAAACTATCAGATGGGAGATGGAAAACCGCCGATTCAAGACTTTAATAAAGGGCCGTTATATTGGAAAGATCCCATTGGCAGTGTTTCCTATCCCTATAAAAGCCATGATTTATGGTTTTTAACTGAAAGTATTCGTTGGGGTTTCCATAATGGTCAAATTCAAGATATTGCCCAAGCAAAAGCCATTATTGATAAGGTCAACCGTGAGGATATTTGGCGAGAATCTGCTAAAGAAGCTGGGTTTACTGCTGATATTCCCGCTTCGACTTCAAGAGGTGTGGAAAAGTTCTTTGATGGAATTACTTTTGATCCTGAAAAACCAGAAGCCTATCTTCAAAGTTTAACCATCAAAAAAGCCTAGAAAGGATCATCTTTCTATTTTCTTCACTGATAACTAATACAGATGTGCTATGGCGCATATCTACATTAATAACTAATCAAGGAGTTTTAACAAAATGACAAGTACAGCCAAAAAAAGAACTAACGGAAATAGCTTTGTTGACAATTTGAGTGAATATTGGAAAAAGAACTCACAAAATATTATTCTTCCCCTAATGGGAACCTTGGGTTTTTTAATAGTTTGGCAACTTTTCTCCTTATCAGGAATTACCCGTTTACCAGGGCCCTTGAGTGTTGTGACTAATGAACAAACCCGAACTTTATTAATGTATCCTTTTTATGATCGAGGAGGATTAGATAAAGGCTTATTTTGGCAAACTTTAGCCAGTTTAGGACGGGTGGCTCAAGGCTATTCAATTGCCGCAATTGTTGGTATTAGTGTGGGGATTTTAGTGGGAACAAACCCGATTTTAGATAAGGCATTAGATCCCCTATTTCAGTTTTTAAGAATGGTGGCTCCTTTGGCTTGGGTTCCCATTGCCTTAGTCGCCTTCCAACAAAACCAACCCGCCGCGATTTTCGTGATTTTTATTACCTCTGTTTGGCCGATTTTAATTAACACAAAAGAAGGTGTTAAACAGATTCCCGATGATTATAATAACGTTGCCAAGGTGTTGCAATTATCCCGCAAAGAATATTACTTAAATATTCTATTCCCTTCTGCATTACCTTACATTTTTACCGGATTAAGAATTGCCGTAGGTTTAGCTTGGTTAGCAATTATTGCTGCTGAAATCGTGATGTCCGGTATCGTGGGAATTGGTTTCTTTATCTGGGATGCTTACCAACAAAACTACATCAGTGACATTATTTTAGCCGTGGTTTATATCGGTGCAGTCGGTTTAATTTTAGATCGAGGTATTGGTTACATTCAACAATTAATTGTCCCGGGTGAAAAAAAGTAAACTAAGGTGCACTCATCGCAGCCCACGCACTGTCAACCATTAATCAGGAGTTAATATCATGGAAAAACCATTAATAGAAGTCGAACAAATTGATAAAGTCTTTAACTTAACCGGAGGAGGTCAATATGTTGCCCTCAAAGGAATTGACCTACAAATACAAAAAGGTGAATTTGTCACCCTAATTGGACACTCTGGCTGTGGAAAATCAACCCTATTAAACATGGTAGCCGGGTTAGATTTACCATCAGAAGGAATTGTCACCATTGAAGGTCAAAAAATTACCCAACCAGGGCCAGATAGAATGGTAGTATTTCAAAACTATTCTTTATTACCCTGGCGAACAGTCCGAGAAAATATTGCTTTAGCAGTAGATTCCGTGATGAAAGGATTACCCCTAGCAGAACGAAAAAATATCATTGAAAGCCATATTGATATGGTAGGATTACGCCCAGCCGTAGACAAATATCCCGCCCAATTATCAGGAGGAATGAAACAACGAGTTGCGATCGCCCGCGCCCTAGCATTACGACCCAAATTATTATTATTAGATGAACCTTTTGGGGCTTTAGATGCCTTAACACGGGGTAATCTTCAAGAACAATTAATGAAGATTTGCCAAGACAATCAAATTAGTGCCTTAATGGTGACACATGATGTCGATGAAGCCGTGTTACTGTCTGACAGAATTGTGATGTTAACTAACGGCCCGGAATCAAAAATCGGACAGATTTTAGATGTAGATATTCCTCGCCCCCGCCAACGGATGCAAGTGGTAGAACATCCCAGTTATTATCGCTTGCGGAGTGAAATGATTTATTTCCTCAATCAACAAAAACTGATCAAAAAAATGCGGGCGAAAAAGAATAAAGTCGTTGCCCGTCATGGCCTAGAAAAAATCAACTTAGAATTGGGTTTTGTTCCCCTGACCGCCTGCGCTCCCCTGGCCGTAGCAAAGGAATTAGGATTTTTTGAAAAACACGGCCTCGATGAAATCAATCTTGTCCGAGAAACCAGTTGGCGCGGCATCAGTGATGGTATCGCCGGAGGCTATTTAGACGCGGCTCAGATGCCCTCTGGGATGCCTCTGTGGATGACTTTGGGAGGGGATGATACCCAACCCGTAACGGTAATTACAGCCCTGACCATGACCCGCAACGGTAACGCTATTACCCTCGCCCGTCGCTTCTATGACCAAGGAATTTATACCCTGGCTGACTTTAAACGGATGTTGTTACAGTCCCCTGGACAACAGCACCGCATGGGGGTGGTGCATCCGAGTTCCATGCACAACCTGTTACTGCGCTATTGGTTAGCGTCTGGGGGGATTGACCCCGACCATGATGTGGAACTATTGACCATTCCTCCGGCCCAAATGGTGGTAGACCTACAGGCTGGCACTATTGATGGGTTCTGTGTGGGGGAACCCTGGAACCTGCGGGCAATGATGGAGGATGTCGGGTTTACGGTGGCCACGGATTTAGAAATCTGGCCCGGACACCCAGGGAAAGTTTTGGGAGTGCGGGAAGACTGGGCGAAGGCCTATCCTAATACCCATATTGCCTTGGTCAAATCACTATTAGAGGCTTCAGCTTATTGCGCTGACCCGGAAAATGCCCCTGAAATTCAGCAGATTTTAGCTCAACGTCAATATCTGGGAACTCGCCCCGAATATATTCAGTTAGCTGATCCCAATGATATTGCTTGCAACATGGATGAACCCATGCGTCAATATGCCCATCATCAATTTTTTGGCGATGGAGTCAACCGTCCCAGTCGCACCGAACAGCTTTGGCATATTGTTCAAATGGCCCGTTGGGGACATACGCCTTTCCCCCGTAACTGGGTGGAAATTTTAGAAAGGTTATGTTCGGTAGGTGCTTTTAGTACCGCAGCCCGGGAATTAGGACTTTCTGAAATTAGTTATAGTCGGGGCGCAATTCAATTATTTGATGGTACAAAATTTGATACCGAAGATCCCATTGGTTATCTGAATAGTTTGAAGATTAAACGGGATTTTACTGTAACGGAAATTGTATTAGATTCTCCTCGGAGTAAAGTGGCTTAATTCAACAAAATTAGAGACGCGCCGTGGCACGTCTCTACAAATGCAATTTAAAATTTAGGAAATATCAACTATGACTACAACTAAAATTTCTGCCTCTACTTTTGGGAAAAAATTTACTAAAAAATCCCCAGTCAACAATCAGCCTTATTTAGTATTTGATAACGTTTCTAAGGTTTATCCCACGGCTAAAGGGGCTTACACGGTTTTAAAAGATGTTAATCTCACGATTAATGAGGGTGAATTTATTTGCGTTATTGGACACTCCGGTTGTGGAAAATCGACTTTATTAAATATGGTGTCTGGGTTTAATATTCCTTCCGATGGTAAGGTGACATTGCGTGCCAAACCGATTTTAAAACCTGGCCCTGACCGGATGGTGGTATTTCAAAACTATGCCTTATTGCCTTGGCGCACGGTGTTTGAAAATGTCTATTTAGCGGTTAATGCGGTTCATCCTAATAAGTCAAAGGTCGAAAAAAATGCTATTGTTCGAGATCATTTAGCCCTGGTGGGATTATTAGAAGCGGCTGAGAAAAAACCCCCTCAGATTTCGGGAGGAATGAAACAACGGGCTGCTATTGCTCGGGCTTTAGCTATTCGTCCAGAAGTATTAATTTTAGATGAACCCTTTGGGGCTTTGGATGCAATTACAAAGGAAGAATTGCAGGAAGAATTATTGAAAATCTGGAATGATCATCGCTGTACGGTGTTAATGATTACCCATGATATTGATGAAGCATTATTCCTGGCTGATCGGTTAGTGATGATGACAAACGGCCCCTCGGCAACCATTGGAGAAATCCTAGAAATTCCCTTTGAACGTCCCCGCGATCGCACTCAAATTATGGAAGATCCAGAATATTATAACCTCAGAAATTATGCCCTAGATTTCCTCTATCGTCGCTTTGCTCATGATGATGAATAAATAATTGTTGACTGTTAACTGCTGATTGTTAACAATGATCTAAATACACAGATATTGCAGTTTTTAAGGATTAAGGATGGAGGTTATTTACGAACAATAACCCCTATCCTTAAGATTTTGTAGGCTAGGTAACATAAAAAGTTTTAAGTATTAATATAATCGTTCTAATGTCTGTTATCCAAGATATTGAATTACGAAAAAGGGTAGGGACAATACTCAGATCGCCCCTACAAATATACAGGTAAACAGTTATAATGCGAGACTATTGAAATCTATTTTATCCCATTTTAACTAAATTTCCCTGATTATTATTGTTCAAATGTTCCTTGTGTAACCCTAGGGTTCCTAAAGTGGGAATATGACTGGTATTTTCTAATAAAAATTTTAAAAATGTTTCTGCAATAATAGACAGTTGTTTTCCTTCTAAATGAGTGACATACCACCGCAAATGAATCGGGAAATGCTGGACATCTAAAATGGTTAATTCTCCCATTAACTGTTCTGCTACTAAAGTATGTTGAGATAATACTGAAAGCCCTAAACCTCCGGCGATCGCTTGTTTAATGGCTTCATTACTGCCTAATTCTAACCGAACTTTAACCCCAACTTTATAGCGCTCAAATAGTTTTTGAACTGCGTGGCGTGTTCCTGAACCCTGTTCTCGCATAATAAAAGGTTCTCCCATTAAAGATTTAATTGGAATATTTTTTTCTCCAACCAAAGGATGATCCTGTCTAGCCACCACCACTAAAGGATTATCTAAAAAAGGTTGAGTAGATAAAGCAATATCTTCAGGAGGTTGACTCAGAATATACAAATCATCCTGATTATCTTGCATTCGTTGAATTAAAGTGGCATGATTGGTGACTTGCAAGGCAATATCAATCCCCGGATATTGTTGACAAAAATAACCTAATAATCGAGGGACAAAATATTTAGCTGTTGAAACTACTCCTAACCGTAACCGTCCTTGTTTTGTTCCTTTTAATGCTGCTATCTGCATTTCTAAATTGTCTAACTGTTCAAAAATATTCTGACAGGTAGATAATAAAGATTCCCCGGCTTCGGTCAGATAGAGTTGTTTGCCAATTTGTTCAAATAACGGTAAACCCACGGTCTGAGTCAGTTGTTTAACTTGGGTGGAGACCGTTGGCTGGGTAATCATCATTTCTTCGGCGGCTTTAGTAAAGCTACGATGACGGGCCACCGCCTCAAATACCTTTAATTGGTGTAATGTTGCCTGCATCAAAATTCTATATCCTCCTTTTACCCAATATTTGATGGTTTTCGGGATTTTTATCATAGATTGACATCTATAATTTTATATTATTACATATAATTTTACCAATATCATCAATTCAGATCAAATAATTCTGTAAAACCCCACAAATCAAATGATTTGATTGATCAATCCTAGAACCAAGAACACTGAAATCGGGAAATCCCATGGGTAGACCTGACAATCTTGGGTTTATAGCAAGAGGCAATAGGGAATAGGGAATAGGCAATCTCGCTATAGGTAAATACTTACTGTGAGCAGCTTTTAGCTTTCAAGAATGTCCTAATAGATGTGGCGACTACTATACCAAGAGCATTTTCTATAGGGCTTTTCGACCGCTTTGCCATTTAGGTATAAAAATTTTTCTGTCAGGTCTTGCGATCGCTAGACAGGTAGTGGTACTCTTATCCATTAAGAAAAACCAATAGCTAAATTTAAAATCATAGTCAAAAAACAATAATAGGAGATCAGCCTTTTCTATGCAAGTCTTGAACCAGATCAACTTTAACAACCTACGCGGTGACTTATTTGGGGGACTGACCGCCGCGATTGTTTCCTTGCCCCTAGCCCTCGCCTTCGGGGTAGCTTCGGGAGTTGGCCCGGTGGCGGGTCTTTATGGTGCCGTCTGTATCGGCTTATTTGCGGCGTTGTTTGGGGGCACACCCACCCTAATTTCCGAACCCACTGGCCCGATGACGGTGGTAATGACCACCATTGTTGCCAGTTTCATGGCGAAAGACCCCGATAACGGTTTGGCTATGGCTTTTACCGTGGTGATGATTGCCGGATTATTTCAAATTGTCTTTGGGGTATTCAAACTGGGTAAATATATTACCCTGATGCCCTACAGCGTGATTTCGGGCTTTATGTCAGGGATTGGGATTATCTTAATTATCTTACAAATCCCGCCGTTTTTAGGACAAGCCACACCGAAAGGGGGAGTATTAGGAACAATTCAAAATATCCCCCAATTATTAACAAATATCAATCCCGTAGATGCTACCTTAGCCGCCTTAACTATCGGGATTATCTTCTTAATGCCCTCTAAATTTAAACGGATTGTTCCGCCTCAATTAGTTGCATTAGTGATTGGAACATTAGTTTCCTTAATCTTCTTTCAAGGAGTAGATATTCGGCGAATTGGTGAAATTCCCACGGGACTTCCCGTTTTACAAATGCCTGTTTTTAGCTTTGACCAAATGACAATCATGTTTGTCAATGGGGTGATGTTAGGAATGTTAGGCTGTATTGATACCTTATTAACTGCCGTAATTGCCGATAGTATTACCCGGACTCAACACGATTCTAATAAAGAACTGATTGGTCAAGGCATTGCTAATATTGTTTCGGGGGTTTGTGGTGGATTACCCGGTGCAGGGGCAACCATGGGAACCGTTGTTAATATTCAATCCGGTGCAAAAAGTGCTTTATCTGGAATTACCCGGGCGTTAATTTTATTAGTAGTAATTCTCGGGGCGGCGAGTCTGACCCAAAATATTCCGATGGCGGTTTTAGCAGGAATTGCCCTAAAAGTGGGGATTGATATTCTCGATTGGAGTTTCCTCAAACGCGCCCATGCCGTTTCCCTGAAAGGGGCAATGATCATGTATGGGGTGATGTTATTAACCGTCTTTGTTGACCTAATTGTGGCCGTTGGTGTGGGGGTATTTATTGCTAATATTCTTACAATTGAACGCTTGAGTGATATGCAGGGTCAGGACGTGAAAGCCATCACCGATGAAGATGATGCTATTGTGATGACCCCGGAAGAAAAACAATTACTCGCCGCCGGGAAAGGTCGAGTATTGTTATTCTACCTCAGCGGCCCGATGATCTTTGGAGTAGCTAAAGCAATCTCCAGAGAAGAATCCATGATTCAAAATTATGATGTGCTGATTTTTGATTTAAGTGATGTTCCCATGTTAGGGGTAACTGCTTGTCTAGCCATTGAAAATGCCATTAAAGATGCAGTAGAAAAAGGGCGCCACGTCTTTATTGTCGGTGCAAAAGGGAAGATTAAAGAACGTTTAGAACGGTTCAAAATTGTAGATATGCTTCCGCCTCATCATCTGATGTTGGTGCGTCAAGAGGCATTACAGCAGGCTTTAACCTTGATTAACCTTCCAGTCGATGTTGACACTTTCAATAGTAGCTCCAGCGATCCTCAAGCACCTATTGTTAGTAATCTTTCCTAATCCGATTTTAATTCTATTGCAGTGCGAGTGTCCTCACTCAGTATCTATCCTGAATACCCGGATAATTTAGTCAACGAGGACGTTTGCACTGCTCCCAACTCGTGATCCTAGCACTGCTGTTCGCGGGTTTTCGCTTTTTGGTGAATCTGGGGTATTGAAAATTTGGAAAATTGGGTTATAATCAACAAGAGTTTGAAATAAAACCCCCAGCGCGGACGTAATTCAGTGGTAGAATGTCAGCTTCCCATGCTGAACGTCGTGGGTTCGAGTCCCATCGTCCGCTTCACTCTAATCATCTTACTTTCGACTGGGTAAATTCATGAATTAGCCCTAATGTTGTTCCGTTTAAATAGCGTTTAAATGCTGAACCTCTAAAACTCCCCGGATCATATTCATCCCACAACTAAAGGTATATTCTCCAGATTCTTCAGGAAGAAACTCAATGGTTGTAGTTTGATTCATCGGTAAATCTTGAGCAATATTAAAGTCAGGAAACAACACTTTATCTAAGCAATGACTAGGATCTTTACGAATAAAGTTCAGACGGACTTTTTTACCCAATTGAACGGTAATGTGGTTAGGTTGATAGCCTCCATCCACTAAAATATCTAATTCTTGAGCATCTTGATTGATTGTTGCTTTTTTGGCTTTAGATTTACTCAATAAAAACCACCAAAGTTCTAAGCCAATTAAGGCTAATCCCCCCGCAGTAACCACCATTTTAGTTAATAAGGGCTGTTCAATTGTCCGCAATTGATTATTGGCGGGTTCTGCATGGGTTTCCATTGACCGAACTGGGGCACAATTCCCAATTAAAATAGATAGAAAAATTCCGCTCAATTGTAAGCCAATTTTTAGTTTTTTGTTCATGATTTGATCTCCTGATTATAATAATACTCAAACCCAGAGGGTGAGATTTTTTCTTCCCTATTCCCTCTCCCCCTAGCCCTCGTAAACGGGGGGTTTGGGGGTGCTATTCCCTATTCCCTATTTCCTATTTAGAAATTAATTCAGCTTAAACTGACGTAATCTTAACGCATTAGTAACAACAGAAATCGAACTCATTGCCATGGCTCCTCCGGCAATAATTGGATTCAGTAACCAACCCGTTAAAGGGTATAAAATTCCCGCCGCGATCGGGATTCCAGCCGAGTTATAGATAAAGGCAAAAAACAGGTTTTGGCGAATATTATTCATCGTAGCTTTACTCAGTTTAATAGCCGTAACTATCCCGATTAAATCCCCTGAAATTAAGGTAATATCACTAGCAGCGATCGCCACATCTGTCCCAGTTCCAATCGCAATTCCCACATCCGCTTGAGCTAAAGCCGGAGCATCATTAATTCCATCCCCCACCATTGCTACAATTTGATCCTGTTTGTTTTGCCCTTTCCGTTCATTTTGTAAGGATTTAATCATATTCGCTTTTTGGTCGGGACGAACTTCTGCAAATACCCGTTTAATTCCCACTTCCGATGCGATCGCTTCGGCGGTTTTTTGATTATCCCCTGTTAACATAACTACCTCTAAACCCATTTTTTGTAACGCTTGAATTGCCGTTTTAGAAGTGGGTTTAACTGCATCGGAAATAGCAAATATCCCTTCTATTTCTCCATCTAATGCTATCCAAGAAATTGTTTTTCCTTCCGCTTCCCAACTCGATTGATACTGTTGTAAAGGTTCGGTTTTAATTCCTAAATCTTCCATCCAGCGAGAGGTGCCAATTTGTACCAATTGATCTGAAATATAACCTTGAACTCCCATTCCCCCCAAGGCTTGAAAATCATTAATTTCAGGTAAGGGAAAATTAACTCCTTGAGTTTTAGCATATTCAACAATCGCTTCCGCTAACGGATGTTCCGATTGCTGTTCAATAGCTGCGGCTAATTTTAATAACTTCAATTCATGATCGTTATTCGTTCCTCCGACGGTTATATAGTGGGTTACGGATGTTTTTCCTGCGGTTAAAGTTCCGGTTTTATCTAATACAATAGTTTGGATTTTATGGGCTAATTCTAAACTATCTGCTCCTTTAATTAAAATCCCATGTTCTGCCCCTAAACCCGTTCCAACCATTACAGAAGTCGGTGTAGCTAATCCTAATGCACAGGGACAAGCAATAATTAAAACTCCTACGGTTGTAGTAATGGCTAAAGTGATATTTCCGGTTAAATTAAACCAGAGAATAAAAGTAGCGATCGCGATCGCAATTACAACCGGAACAAACCAGCCTGTAACCTGATCTGCTAATTTTTGAATTGGTGCTTTTGACCCCTGCGCCTGTTGAACTAACTGCACAATTTGGGCTAATACCGTATCTTTTCCCACCCGTGAAGCTCGAAATTTAAAACTTCCAGTTTTATTAATTGTAGCTCCAATAACCTCATACCCAGGATATTTTTCAACGGGAATACTTTCCCCCGTCACCATTCCTTCATCCACCGTAGAATTACCTTCAATAACTTCACCATCCACGGGGATTTTTTCCCCGGGACGTACCCGAATAATATCCCCTAAATTAACAGTTTCAATCGGAATATCAATTTCTTCTCCAGACCGAATTACCCGGGCGGTTTTGGCTTGTAATCCGATTAATTTTTTAATCGCATCGGAGGTTTTTCCTCTGGCTTTATTTTCTAATAATTGACCTAGTAAAATTAAGGTAATAATTACAACCGCAGATTCATAATAAACATCCGCCGATAACCCTTGATTTAGGAAAAATTGCGGGAAAAAGGTAACAAAAACAGAATATAAATAAGCCGATCCTGTTCCCACAGCAATTAAAGTATTCATATCCGCCTGATGACGTTTTAATCCTTTCCATGCTCCCATAAAAAAGGATTGACCTGACCAAAATAGAATGGGTGTTGCTAGGATTAATTGTAACCAAGGGTTGTGCATCCATGGGGGAATAAAAGGTAAATTTAAACCCGTCATCATCGGTAATCCTCCAATGACTAAAAACCCACTGACAATGGCACTAATTAACACTTTTCGGGTTAATTTTTGTTCAATCTCTTGGTTTTCTTTTTCACTATCTTTGAGGTTAGAATTTGTATCTTCTAGGGGTTGAGCCGTATATCCCGCATCCGTAACCGCCTGTTGAATTTGCTCAATATTAGTTTGATCTGGATCAAATTCAACTGTTGCTTGTTCCGCCCCAAAATTAACATGACAAATCCCAACCCCATTCACATTTTGAATCGCTGTTTCTATAGTATTGGCGCAGGAGGCGCACCCCATTCCTTTTAATCGTAAATAGCTTATTTTCATGGTTTAAACTCCATTTTGAGTTCAGTTTGGTGGTGCTTGTCCTTGGTTTGGACACCCCACAATGTTGTTGACTTTTATTCTAAAGTCTCCTCTCTGCTGGAGTGTCAAGGGGTAATGGAAAATTAAATTTCTAACCGCCTATAACCCGCTAGAATGCAGGGGTAAGAGGACTGTAGCGGTTGTTCCTTGATTAATTTGGCTGTCTAAATAAATTTGACCGTGATGGTTTTCCACAATAGCTTGGGCGATCGCCAAACCCAAACCAGACCCCCCACTATTGCGATGAGTACGAGAGGGATCAACCCGATAAAAACGATCAAAAATATTAGGTAATGCTTCAGTTGGAATCCCAATTCCTGTATCTTTTACTATAACTTGTAATCCTTCAAATTTCAAGAGGGAATTTGATTTTTCCCAAGATTCTGTCATTTTTCCTAATGCAGCTTGTCGCTTGGGTTTGGTTATAGATTTTAATTCAATTTTAATCTCACCCCCAGAAGGAGTATACTGTACCGAATTACTGACTAAATTCGTAAATAATCGCACCAATTGATCCCAATCTCCCTCTAAAGTAAAGGGTTCATTTTCCTGGGAATAATTGCTATCAGAATTGAGAATAATATCCTCAAGATCCTCAATAAAATTTAAGGAAAGTTGGATTCCTTGTTGAGTTGCGATCGCTGTTTGTTCTTCGACTACTTCCATTAATAACCCATCCAAAGGAAGGGAAACAAATTGAGGTTTAACAATCCCGCTATCCTGTCTAGCTAAAAACAATAAATCATCCACTAACCTACCTAAACGGCGGGTAATTCGTTCAATAACTTGCAAGTGTTGTTGTTCAGAACTAGATAAATTAGGTTCAGCTAAAGCCACTTGTACATTAGTTTGAATCATCGCAATCGGACTTCTTAATTCATGGGAAGCATCGGCGGTAAATTGTTTTAAACGTTGGTAAGAATCCCGCACAGGTTCCATCGCTAAACCCGATAAAAACCAGCCAATAGTAGCTACACCAATTAACATTAAAATAGTTCCTAAAGTCAAATCAAAAATTAACTGTTGAATGGGTTTTGTCACTTCAAACCAAGGATGACTAACTCGTAAATAACCCAATACTTGTCGTCCGATTTCTACCCGATCTGTAACTTGTCTTAAGATCGTTTCTGAAACATTATTATCTTCAGAAATATGTACCGTTTCCCCACTGTGCTTAGGATCAACTGGAATATCTAATACTTGAGAAAAGGTAGACCATAATAATTCACCCGTGGGACTAAACCATTCAATATCAATATGATCATCTTCAACGGTATTCAAATTATTTCTAAAACTGGCTTCAACATTGACTTGAAATTGACCTGCTAAAACCGCCGGAGACATGGCGGTCGGCGTCGCCATAGGTTCAATTACTAAAGAACGTTCTACCACTTCTACAACATGATTTAAGGTATCATCAATCCGTTCAATTAAGGTATTTCGCACATAGAAATAAAACCCACTCGCAAATAGTAATAATAAAATAGCGGTAACTGCGGTATACCAAATTGCTAACCGTCGTCGAGTTGCTTGAAACATAAGTTTAAAAAATTTGCTAATCTATAAATAGGTTACAATTATATTTTAGGATAGGGAAAATACAATGATTTTACAAGTTGAAGAAAAAAAGGTCTATTCTCTGGAAGAATACCTCAATTTTGAAGTTAATTCTCCAGAACGCCACGAATATATTGAAGGTGAAATTAGACCTATGACCGGTGGAACTCCCAATCATAATCAAATTACTGGTAATCTCTACGCGACGCTGAATTTTGCCCTCAAGCGTCAACCCTATCGCGTATTTGTTACCGATCAACGTCTTTGGATTCCTGAAAAACGCCTCTATACCTATCCTGATATTATGGTAATTCAGGGTGATATTCAACTCCAAGAAGGGAGAAAAGATACAATTACAAATCCGTTAATTCTTGTAGAAGTATTATCCGCATCAACCAGAAATTACGACAAAGACGAAAAATTTGCCGCCTATCGCACCCTTCCCACTTTTCAAGAATATATTCTCATTGATCAATATAATATTCAGATTGAACACTATTATAAAACCGATCAGAAACACTGGATATTTATGGAGTATAATAATAGCAATGAAACCTTAGTGCTTAACTCGATATCTTTTGAAATTACCGTTGCTGATATTTACGATAAAGTTGAGTTTTAATCCTAAATCCGATCTAAACTTGCTTACGACGTAGGAATAAGCTGTTGTGCATTTAAACTGTATATTCCAGCGAGCGAGGACGCTCGCACTGCATAAGATTCAAGATTTCTGCATGACCAATTTAGATGCTGAACAGCTTAAAACATGATTTAAGTTATTGATTACCGAGTTTGAATTCTATAATTTCATAAATCTATATTTTTTATAACTATATGATAGTATGGTTTTATAGCTTATCCCGCTTCCGAAAGGAGTGAAAAACCATGCTTTTTCGCCAACTATTTGACCCGGAAACCAGTACCTATACCTATTTGATTGCCGACGAAACCACCAAAGAGGCGGTTTTAGTCGATCCAGTATTGGAACAAGTGGAACGAGATTTCAACCTGTTGCAAGAGTTGGGACTGACATTGCGCTATTGTTTGGAAACCCATGTTCACGCCGATCACATCACCGGAACTGGGAAATTGCGAGAACTGACGGGATGTTTGGGGGTGGTTCCAGAAAACGCTATTGTTAATTGTGCCGATCGCTGGATTAAAGATGGAGAAATATTAGAAATTGGAGATGTTAGAATTGAAGCGATCGCAACATCGGGACATACGGATAGTCATAGTGCTTATTTAGTGAATGGCGATCGGATTTTAACCGGAGATTCCTTATTAATTAGAGGCTGTGGACGCACGGATTTTCAAAGTGGAAACTCCGGGTTACTTTACGATAATATTACCCAAAAATTATTTACCCTTCCCGATCAAACCGCCGTCTATCCTGGTCATGATTATCAAGGAAGAACGGTTTCTACTATTGGAGAAGAAAAACAATTTAATCCTCGTTTTGTGGATAAAGATCGAGATAGCTTTATTGAAATGATGAATAACTTAAATTTACCCAATCCTAAAAAAATTGCTGAAGCTGTTCCCGCCAATCAACGGTGTGGAAATAAAGATTAAAGTGATGAGATTTTTGAAGTTTACTTGAAACATCCTATCAAGATGCTGTATGATAGAATAGTTAGGGTTAATCCAAATTACTTAATTAATCAAATCTAAAAATATGGTTAAATCTCTTGGCGATCGCTTACAGTCCATTGATTCTGAAACCTTAAAACAATGGCTAGATCAAGAAAAAATTACTTTGATTGATGTTCGAGAACCTTCTGAACACGCTGGGGAATATATTGCCGAATCAATTCTAGTGCCTTTATCTACTTTTGATCCTAAAAATGTACCATCGGATTCCTTTAAACCCGTGGTTTTGTATTGTCAAACCAGTAACCGCAGTGGACAAGCGGCTCAAAAATTATTGGGGGCGGGATTTCAAGAAGTCATACATCTACAAGGGGGATTAAATGCTTGGAAACAAGCGGGATATCCAACAGTTATTAATAAAAATGCTCCTATTAGTATCATGCGGCAGGTGCAAATTGTTGCCGGGTCATTGATTTTAACCGGGACTTTATTGGGGGCATTTGTTTCTCCGAATTTCCTATTTTTAAGTGGCTTTGTCGGAGCCGGATTACTATTTGCCGGAATTAGTAATACCTGTGCGATGGCAATGTTATTGGCAAAATTACCCTATAATCAGCGTGCGTAATTTAGGAAAAATGCGGGAATATTTTCCGATTTTAGATTGGGGATTAAATTACAAACGAGACCATTTAACCGGAGATTTAACCGCCGGAATTATTGTGGCGAGTTTATTAATTCCCCAGGGAATGGCCTATGCAATACTGGCAGGTTTACCCCCAGAAGTGGGACTCTATGCCAGTATTTTTCCTCAGATTGTTTATGGGTTTTTGGGAACAGCTTCCATGCTATCTGTAGCTCCGGTGGCGGTGGATTCTTTAATGGTAGCAACGGCCGTTAGTGCGATCGCAACCGAAAACACACCGGAATATTGGGGGTATGCTTTAACCTTAGCATTATTAGTAGGAATAATAGAACTCTTGATCGGAATTTTTCGGTTAGGATTTATAGCAAATTTCCTTAGTCAAGCGGTAATTTCTGGGTTTATTAGTGCGGCAGCGATTTTGATTGGATTTAGCCAATTAAAGCATCTTTTAGGCATTAAAATTCCTCAAACTGAATCATTTTTTAGTACAGTTATTCATATTATTAAAGAAAGTCCTAATCTAAATTTAGTAACTTTTAGTTTAGGAATTATTAGTCTAGCATTATTATTATATTTTAATCGCGGCTTAGGAAAACATCTTAAATCCCAAGGAATTCAGGAATCTCTGATTATACCGATCACGAAAAGTGCCCCTTTAATGGTAGTGATCGGTAGTTCAATATTAGTGGGATTATTACATTTAGATCAATTATTTGGAGTTAAAGTGATCGGAGAAATTCCTAAAGGGTTTCCACCTTTTACTATACCTAATTTTGATTTAAACAATATCCAATTATTAGGAACTTCTGCCTTAGCTATTAGTTTTGTTGGCTTTATGGAAGCCTTTTCTGTCGGTCAATTTTTAGCTAGTAAAAAACGCAAAAAAGTTGAAGCTAATCAAGAATTAATTGCTTTGGGAGCCTCAAATATAACGGCTGCATTCACCGGAGGTTATCCGATCACAGGAGGGTTAAGTCGTTCTGTGGTTAACTTCTCCGCCGGAGCAAATACAGCCTTAGCCTCAATCATTACGGCGTTATTTTTGATGTTAACAGTTTTGTTTTTTACCCCTTTATTTTATTATTTACCGCAAACAAGTTTAGCTGCAATTATTTTAGTCGCCGTTGGCAACTTACTCGATTTTGCCACTCTTAAACGGTTATGGAATTATAATAAACTCGATGGAATTACTTGGTTTAGTACCTTTATTTCGGTGTTGCTAACAAGTGCAGAACAGGGAATTATTTTGGGAGTAGTAATTTCTCTAGTTTTACATTTATCACGAACCAGTAAACCCCATATTGCTGTTTTAGGACGGTTGGAAAATACGGAACATTTTCGCAATATTTTACGACATCCGGTAACGACTAGCCCCCATATTTTGGCGATAAGAATTGATGAAAGTTTGTATTTTGTAAATACTAAATATTTAGAAGATTATTTATTAAAACTGGTAACAGAACAGAAAGAAGTCGAATATTTACTGTTAGTCTGTAGTGGGATTAACTCGATTGATGGCAGTGCTTTAGAAACCCTACAACGTCTGATAGAAGATTTACACCAGATGAAAATTGAGTTTTATCTTTCTGAGGTCAAAGGCCCAATTTTTGATCAATTAGAAAAGGTGGGATTTGTGGATAAATTAGGACGCGATCGCATTTTTTTAAGCACCGATCAAGCAATAAAAGAATTATCTCAACGGGTTTCCCTTTAACCCTTAATTGATTTGATAGTGGCATTCCCTGTTCTTTCTGACCTAAACATGGGATAATTTAATTATCTTGTGTTGAAAAGGATGCTGATGCACGATTCTACTGTAAAACCGATCACCCGTAATTTTTCACTGCTTGTGTCCGTACCTGAAATTCATTTGCTTTCCGGTCAGGATGTTTGTGAACAGGAAGGAAAAGTAGCGTTTGGGAGTCAAGATTTTGAAGTTTTTCGTAAACTTGACCAAGACCGAAATGATCGGGTCGTTAAGGTTTTTATCTATGCAACTTTGCAAGACAATCGTTCTTTTATTCCTAAAGTCACCTGGCAAGCCTTATATATTGGTCATTTAGACTCGCGCCGAGGTCGCCATCCCCAAGGGATGAAATATCGTCCAGCTACGGCGGCAACTGATGCTCCAAATTTTGCGATTTTTTGGGAAGTCACCGACCTCAAACCCTTAGATGTTCCCCTGAATATTTCTAATTTTAAAGCCGTTGGTAAAAAAGAAGCCTTTCAATCTCGATTTATCCCAGAAAAGCCGTTAATCATTCAATATTTTTAAGATATCTATAAATTTGGTATAAATTTTTTATGAGGGTAATAATGAATCGGCTTTTTTAACTATGGCATTATTTAAACACTCTGCCATCAGTGCGATCGCGCAACTACTATTAATCAAAATCTACTACAATTAACTTGTGCTCATAGTCGTACAAGTAACAGCAATGAAAGTAGTAA
>Ga0208359_1000015_pt1 | contig 40988 bp, 38 predicted proteins | sample LakMenEpi26Aug09_FD_150732 | JGI IMG/M metagenome (GOLD analysis project Ga0208359, IMG submission 150732) | Freshwater microbial communities from Lake Mendota, WI - 26AUG2009 deep hole epilimnion (SPAdes) | ecosystem: Environmental > Aquatic > Freshwater > Lake > Epilimnion/Euphotic zone ... | reverse complement strand
CTCATCTGACAAAGAAAACAGTCTATCAGTTAAAAGCTGAATCTTTGTCCAGTTATTTAATCAAAGAACTGAATTGTCCTTCGATAAAAATGGAACTTGTTTGATTCTTTTGGGTTTATTTTTAAATGAATAATCAGGACTTTTTAGGGTGATTGCTATTATCATTGGTATGCGATCGCCTACTTTTAGTACGCTATATATAGCGTGCTTGCGTAAGTCCTGTATAAATTATACTGTTGACAAAAATGACAGAATGATCAATAAAAATCGAGAATTCTCATAACCTACGGTTTATTTGGCTAAGGGAAGTGAAAATCTAAAAATACTTCCTTCTCCTAAATGACTGGAAACCGTAATTTTTCCGCCCTGTAATTCCACTAACCGACGGGTAATTGCTAATCCAATTCCAGTTCCCCCGGAATGTCGAGAACGCGAACGGTCAGCCCGCCAAAAACGTTCAAAAACATGGGGTAAATCTTCGGGAGAAATGCCGATTCCGGTATCAATCACCCCAATCCACAAAAAGTTTAAATCATAACCTATTTTAACAGTAATGGTTCCGGTTTCTGTATAACAAATTGCATTTCCTAATAAGTTGACTAAAATTTGTTCGGTTCGATCTAAATCTGCTAAAACTAAGGGTAAATTCGATGGTGATTCTAACTGGATAATCGGCCCATCTTCTAAGATTTGATCGGAAAACCGTTGCACTAATGATACTAATAAAGGATATAAATTAACTGGTTTTTGATGGATGGGTAAATAACCAGATTCGACTTTTGAGAGTTCCTGTAAGTTATTCACTAACCTTTCTAAACGTTTTGTTTCTTTGGCTAATTGTTGATAAATTTCTGGGGAAGGAGCAATATTTCCATCGGCTATTTCTTCTAAATAACCTCTAACAATAGTTAAGGGCGTTCTTAATTCGTGGGTTAAATCACCAATCAATTCCCGTCTACCTTTTTCAACGTTTTGTAAACTAGCCGCCATTTGATTGAAACTAATAGCTAATTGATTTAATTCGGGAATATCACTAAAAGACATTCGTTCTGACCATTCCCCGGAAGCAAATTTCTGGGTAATTTCTTCCATTTCGGTGAGGGGTTTAGTAATACGTTTAGTTAACCAATAACTGAGTCCGACGGCGGCAGTTGTTCCGGCTAAAACTGACCAAAAGGTGCTACGGTTCCAGGCTATTTCAAAGCCTTTGACCAGACGAGTTCTAATATATTGTAACCGAAATCCTGGGCCTTCGAGTTGTTCTAAATTACTGACGAAAAACCTAGGAGAATATATTTTTCCAATAATTACTAAGGATGTTACCCCAATTAACATTACTAACAAATGGGATAAAAATAAACGCCCTCGCAAACCAATTTTATTCATATCAGTAGTAAGCCCTTCAGGGCTTTATTAAATCTTTGTTAACCACCTCAATCACAAATAAACCCAGCTAGGGAACAGCCCCCCAAACCCCCCGTGAACGGAGGGCTAGGGGGGGAGGGAACAGGGAACAAGCAAACAGTAGGTTATCCCTTTTTACAAGGTTTAGTATTGTCAAACATCTTAATTGGTAGCTGTACAGTAATAACTGTTGACTATTGCCCATTCTAGTTTACCAAATAACGCGATCGCTAATTTTCTCTAATAATTTTGGCCCAAAACCAGATACCTGATCTAAATCTTCTAGGGAAGTAAAGGGTTTTTTCTGTCTAGCTGCTATAATATTTTTAGCTAACTTTTCCCCGACTCCTGGTAAGGTTTGTAACTCCTCTTGAGTAGCAGTATTTAGATTGATTTTAGTAGTTAGATTTGCTTTTGCAGGAGGGGTTTGAGAGACAACAAAATTGCCACAGGCTTTTAAATCTTTTTCGATTTTTGTTAATAGCCAATTGGGAATCCCTAGGGCGGAATTTTGATATAAACGTTCAAATTCTCGCTGAAAATGAGACGCAACTGTTGGATTTTCTACTACAATTAGAGTTTCATCATTTTGGGTATTAGCGGCTTCTGTCCAATTATGGGAACCTGTAATTACAATTTTACCATCAATAATTCCAAATTTATGATGTAGGCGATCGCCCTCTGGTAAATTAGGAATTCCTACGGTTGAAATCGGCTGTTTCCAAGGATTATTTCCCGATTCATAACGACACTTATTAACTAAAGAAATTCCCATCATATCCAAACCTTCACTATAGAAACGATAGGCAAAACTAGGATCAATTAATCCCCGAATTGAGACGTTATTTTGATGTTTTCTTTCTAAAGTATTAACAATATCTTGGGCGGAAAAAACAAATAAAGCGAAATCAAAGGATTGATTAATTCTCAGTAATTTTTGATTAATTAAACCATTAGTGCTATTTTCCCAAGGTTGTTTTTGAGAAGTAGGAGAAAATTGAACTTTTACCGGAGTATTACCAACTGAAATATTCTGCACCCCGCGAAAGGTTTTTTCAATCCCAAATAGACTATCCTTTTTTTTGCCAACTCCATCCCCCCACATTAAGTTAAATTCTTCGGAAAATAATTTTGCTAATTTTGAACTTTCAATTTTTAATAAATTATTGGCATTTCCTAGACTTTCTATGGTTTGAAAATCTCCATGAACATCGCTGGTTGTCCAGTTAGCAGAAGTTACAATTAAATTTTTTTTGTCTACTACCATAAATTTATGGTGCATTAACCCCGTACCTTTAGAACCATTTTCAGTATCATCAATAATCGGAATCCCAGCCTTTTCTAAGATAATTAAAGCATCCCGTTGTTGACTTTCCTCCGGGCTAACTTTTCCATCTTGGTTCAAATCAGCTAGTAAGATAAATTCTTGATATCGATTCTGTTCTTGTTCAGGTAACTGTTGAATTTCTGCGGGGGTAAATTGACCCCAGGGACGGCGATAATTATTTTCTAAAATCACTCGAACTTGAACTCCGGCTTGATGACGTTCAACTAATGCTTGAGCAATATTCGGTAAACGAAATTCTTGAACCGCTACATCAATTGTTGATGTAGATTGATTAATAGTATCAATAATAATTTGTTCTAAATTATCTCCAAACCGAGATATATGCCGATAAGGTTCGGTATAAACCGAGGCTTCTGAATGATTAAAATAAACCTGAATTAAAGAATCTTGAGTAAGGGGTTCTAAACGGGGTTTTAAGACAGATTCGGATGATGTTTTAACACAAGCATCCAGACCCAAAGCTAATAATAGAGTTAAACTGATCTGCAAAGATATCTTGACAAGTTGACGCACGACCATAAAAAAATCGGGGCTTTTCTGTTATATTAACTAATGATTGTAATAAGTACCTAAACAAAATTAATTACAGATCCTCCACCCTGTTCTCTCCCCCCCTAGCCCCCCGTGCACGGGGGGTTTGGCGGGGCTGTTCCGGTGTTCCCTCTCTCAACTAGGTAATTTATTTTGTGTAACTACTTATCAGAATAGACCTTAAACTCAATTCGGGGACATTGATTTTTAACCGAGATTTTAGATAACAATCAAAAAATAAACAACTATTGTCCATTGCCCATTTTTCTAAAACCCATTGCCTATTAACCATTGCCTAGCTTCATGATTCAGGTAATCTATTAATAGGACGAGATTAACTTAATTTCTGCCAAGTCACCGACGGAAAAAGATGTAACAGTCTGTCAGCGCCGTAAGCACTTGCTCAGAGCTTGTAGGCGCGGGTAATCACCCTCACTGCTGTGCTATGCCAAAACGAAAGAGGACATTTCCCTGTGGCCATAAAGGATATGGGAAAATCTGTCATCGTTGTAATCAACAAGAGGTGACACAGGATTCCCACAGTCAGGCTATAGAGGACAAACGAACCAAAAAACTAGAATGGGAAGCCTCCTTTACTCAGGATATCATTGATCTCAGAGGCTTACCCGATTATGTTGTGATTAAGGCCAGGACTATTTTAGCGGGCTTAAATGACCAAAAAAATTATCGAGACTTTGGAGGGAAGCGACTGCGCCATAATCGTTTTATTATCAGTATTCCCGTAACCCGAAATTATCGAATGCTTTGTCAAGATAGCGGTAATTTACTCGTTCCTCAAAAAGTTCTTTCCCATGAAGATTATAACGTTTGTAAACCAGGAGATTAATTAACTTAAACACCTTCAATTTTAACGATTTTTAATTGTGCTTGCGGAAAATAAAACTCAACTTTTGATTGATAAAAATTTATGCAAATTTACCTCGATCATAGCGCTACCACTCCTCCCTCAGATGAAGTTATCGCCCTTATGCAAACGGTGATGACTCAAAATTGGGGAAATCCTTCTAGTATTCATGAGTGGGGTAACAGAGCCGCGATGATTTTAGAACGCTCGAGAATACAGGTGGCCCATCTGATTAACGCTCCACCGGAATCAATTATTTTTACCTCCGGGGGAACCGAATCCGATAATCTAGCTATTATGGGGGTCGCCCGTCAATATTCCCAACCCCAACATCTGATTATTTCTGCGGTGGAACATTCGGCTATTTCTGAACCCGCAAAACTCCTAGAGCAGTCGGGATGGCAAATTACCCGCTTACCCGTGGATAGTCGCGGACGCATTCACCCCCTGGACTTACAGGCGGCCATTCAACCGAATACGGTTTTAGTATCGATTATTTATGGCCAAAGCGAAGTGGGAACCCTGCAACCCATTGAAACTTTAGGCAAAATTGCCCATACTCACGGGGCTTTATTTCATACCGATGCGGTACAGGTGGCGGGACGTTTACCCCTGGATATCCAGCAGTTACCCGTTGATTTATTATCCCTATCCAGTCATAAATTATATGGCCCCCAAGGAGCCGGGGCCTTATATGTCCGCGAAGGGGTAAGGTTAACTCCTGTGTTGGCTGGAGGTGGACAGGAATTGCAATTGCGTTCTGGGACACAGGCTGTTCCTATTCTGGCCGGATTTGGGTTAGCTTGCCAATTAGCAGCCCAGGATATGGTGACAGAAACCTCTCGGTTAATTAGGTTACGCGATCACCTATTTGACTTATTGACCGATGTGCCGTACTTATTACCCACAGGTGATCGTTTAAATCGTTTACCCCATCACGTTAGTTTCTGTGTCACCCCAAAACCCATTAATCCCGCAACTTTAACGGGAAAAACCCTAGTCCGTCAACTGAATTTAGCCGGAATTGGGATTAGTGCAGGTTCGGCCTGTAGTAGCGGTAAACTTAGTCCTAGTCCGATTTTATTGGCAATGGGATATGACGAAATCACCGCCTTGGGGGGGATTCGTTTTACCCTGGGACGGGATACCACCGAAGCTGATATTGATTGGACAGCAATGGTGGTGAAACAAGTCCTCAAGCGTTTAATTCCCTGTGTAGCATTAGCACGATGTTAGGGGAATTTTACATAGACCTTGAGATCCCCCCCTAACCCCCCTTGAGAAGGGGGGAAATAGACTTCAAAGTCCCCCTTTTTAAGGCCGTGCCCTGAGCTTGCCGAAGGGGGGATTTAGGGGGATCAAAACCAGGATACACATAGGGGTTTAGACTGAAAAGCGGGGAAATAGACTTCAAAGTCCTCTTTTTTCTGAGGATTTAGGGGGATCATCAACCTATTTTTCAACAACATTTAATCATTAATAAATTTAAAATTATGCCCGAATTACCTAATAGTTTAGAAGCAGCAATTGAACAAGCTAAACAAGCCACTCAAGCCGCTTTAAATGATGGTTATAAATTAATTCAAATCGAATTAGTTTTTCCTGAAATTGAACTTGAAGCCCAATCTATTGCCCTAGAATTTATTCCGGTTATTCAAAAACCCGATAGTCAATTAGTCGTCTTATTTCCCGATACCGGAGCCGCCGCTTTAGCCCGTCGGGACTGGGGACAAACATCCTTTCGGGTAACGGATTTAGGAACTTCTCGTTCTCCAGTGGAAACTCGTTTACAACCCGAAGATCAGCAATTTTTGGTTGTATCTCCCTCGGCGATAGAAGTGGCACAGATGGAAAAATTGTCCCAATTTGCCGGAGACCGTCCAGTAATTTTACTTAATCCAAAACTAGAAGATATTGCTATTATAGGAATAGGATATGCTGCTCGTCAATTGCGAGAACGGTTTATCAAAACGATTGAATCTTGCTATTACCTTAAGTCCCTAGAAGGTGCAGCACTCAGACGTTGTTATCCTTCAATGTGGGAAGTTTGGTTAGAAGTGGATGGACAGTACCAGTTAATTACTGAACAACCGACAAAACCCGTCGGCGATGAGTTGGATCTGATTTTGGCACAGGCGACCCCCGGAGGTGACTCGTCAGTGACACAATCTGTACAACGGCCCAAAAAAGGTGTTTTATCTGGACTTCAGAGTTTTATTCGCGCCTTAAGTCGATAATTTCTAGTTTGAAGAACACCTTATGTGTGTGCAATTAAATAAAAAATGCTGACTCGACGCATTGTTATTGGTGATGTACATGGCCATTATGATGGGTTAATGACCCTATTGGATCGTATTGCTCCTAATGCAAATGATCAGGTCTATTTTTTAGGGGATTTAATTGATCGTGGCCCTAAAAGTGCCCAAGTGGTTAATTTTGTCAAAAATAGTCCCTATCAATGTTTACGGGGCAACCATGAACAACTGATGTTAAATGCGTTGCCCGATGAAGGGAAAAATCCCCAAGCTTGGCAGGCTTGGTTATATAGCGGCGGTTTAACGACCATTACCAGTTATCAGGATTTAGGAATTATTCCCAGGGATGACGTGCATTGGATGGCTTCTTTACCTCTATATTTAGATTTAGGGGATGTTTGGCTAGTTCATGCGGGGGTGCATCCCAAAATGTCAATTAAAGAACAAAATGAGGAAGAATTTTGTTGGATACGGCGAGAATTTCATAATATCCCCAAACCATATTTTGCTGATAAATTAATTATTATTGGTCATACCATTACCTTTACTTTTGATGGCATTGAACCAGGACAGTTAGTTCAAGGTCAGGGATGGTTAGGAATTGATACGGGAGTTTATCACGCAAAAAGTGGCTGGTTAACTGGATTAGATATTACGAATAAAAAGGTGTATCAAGTGAATGTGATGCACCATAATCAAATTCGGATTTTACCTTTAAATCGGGCTGTTACCCATTTAAAACCGCCCTCTTTCTTGGCCCGATTGGGTTATGTTAGACCATAAAGATGTGGCAAGAAGTTTTTAGAACAGGACTTACGCAAAACAACCATATCTAGTAGGGGCGAACGGCCGTTAGCCCCTACAGATGGTGTATAATTGGGTATTCTGCGTAAGTCCTGTAGAAAAAGAATCCGTGTGTTAAAAGCTGCAACCAGGAGTTAGTGATGTTGCAGAAGTAAAGTATTGTTAAATTTTTATATTATCAGCTAATCTTATCTCTAAATCATGCTAAGTTTTCCGACATGGAAAGCACTAGGGTGATTACCTCCAGAATATTGGGCAATCACCTGTCAACAATATATCGGGAAGCAAACTAATTATGGAACAATTTTTAAACACCCTAAAAAACATCAATATTGATGTTTCAGGTGTCCCCGTCGGCAAAATTCTTCTAGTCATTCTGATCCTGACAATAACACAGGTATTCAGACGATTTTTGATCGAAGCAATTATTAAACGCATTGAGTATTTAACCCGAAAAACCGAGAGTACACTGGATGATGAATTAATTGCTATTCTCAAACCCGCCTTAAGTTGGCTGATTCTGATTGGTGGATTTTGGCTCGTCAAGGAGATTCTGGCGACAAATATTGGGCCACAATTGGGCGAAGCAATTACTAAAGTTCTCAACTTAATTGTTTTTTTCATCGTTGCTTATGTGATTTATCGCAGTGCTTCGATCTTCGGGCAGCTAATTGCTAATGTCGTGCTGCGGACTGAAACCGAACTCGATGAGTTACTCAGACCATTGATGCCCAAGATTTTTCAATCGACAGCAATTATCGTCATCGCAATTAAAGTCAGTGAGATATTTTTAGGACAATCAGCAGCGGCACTCGTGGGTCTATTAGGGGGTGCTGGGATTACTTTGGGTTTGCTGTTGAAAGATATTGTTTATGACTGGTTTTGTACAGTTATTATCTATTCTGATGGTCTCTATCGAGAAGGAGATTGGGTTTCAGTCTCAGGATTACAGGGTTTTGTGCAGATCATGAGTATTGGATTTAGAACTACAACTCTCCATGTCTATCAATGGGGTTCAATTGTGAAAATGCCCAACTCCAGGATGATTACTGGAATTGTAGAAAATTGGTCACAAAATGCGGGTGAGGAATTAAAGTGGGGTATTAGTTTAACCCTCAAAATTGATGGTATTTCAGCCAAGCAAACCGCCAGAATCTGCGATGCTATTCGAGAAATGCCTCCATCTATTCCGGGGTTATCTAAAGAGATGATTGTTCGGTTTAGCAAGATTGAAAATAATGCCCGTGTGATTAACATTGTTGCCTTTGTTAATGATGATAATCTCTACTTTGATGCCGAGAAAAATTTGAACCTAGCTATATTAGAAATGCTAGAACAAGAGGGTATCGATTTCTTGTATGTGGATCTCCGAACCGATCCCGAAAACTATAAACAAAGTCAGAAAGCTGCGAACAATTAAATCTAGCAATTCTATTCAGTCTAACCAACTTTATTCCCATTAACTATGAACACTGTCGTATCTAATTGTCCTCCTCAACTTAATTGTTGCGATCGCCAAACCCTGATTAATTATTTTCAGGAGGCTTGGCAACTCGAAGATATGCTCCTAAAAAGTTTAGTCGGGGAAGACACATTTTATCTGAATCCCGACCCTTTGAGAAATCCGTTAATTTTTTATCTGGGACATTCGCCATCTTTCTATATCAATAAATTAGTTCAGGTGGGATTATTAGAAAAATGTCTGAATCAGGACTACGAAATTCTGTTTGGAGTTGGCGTCGATCCCGAAATACCAGAGGAGTTAAATCAAGCGATCGCCCACATGGAATGGCCAGAAGTTTCCTCAGCTTGGGAATATCGAGAACAAGCCTATAAAATCCTATCAGAATTAATTCAAAAAACGCCGATTACTCTGCCGATTCTTCCCGATTCTCCCCTGTGGGCCTTAATCATGGGAATTGAACACCAGCGCATTCATGTCGAGACGTCTTCGATGTTATTTCGCCAGCTTCCCCTAGAGCGAGTCAAACGCCCCTCAAACTGGAAATATGCACCTTCTAAAAGTTATATTCCAGAGAATGAAATGCTTAAAGTTGCCGGGGGAATTGCCCAACTTGGTAAAGATTTTGATGATTCCACCTATGGTTGGGATATTGATTATGGGTCACGCACCGTTGAAGTTGCACCTTTTTTAGCTAGTAAATATCTAATTACCAATAGCGAATTTCTGGATTTTGTTAAGGCGGGTGGCTATGGAAATCAAGAGTATTGGGATGAAAAATCTTGGCAATGGAAAACTGAAAATAATATCCAACATCCAAAATTTTGGATCTCACAAAATGGGAGTTATAAATATCGCGCCCAGTTTGATGAAATTGATTTACCTTTAGATTGGCCTGTGGAAGTCAATTATTATGAAGCAATGGCTTATTGTCGTTGGCAAGGTAAAGATACTCGTTTAATGAGTGAAGCTGAGTACAATGTAGCAACTTATGGGAATGGTTTGGTAGAAGATGTAGACGATTATAACCTGAATTTTAAGTTTGGTTCACCGAGTCCAGTTGGAATGTTAGAAACCGCGAAAAGTCCCTCTGGACTTTATGATTTGCGGGGGAATGTTTGGGAATGGTTGAGTGATAATTTAAACCCCCTTTCAGGATATGAACCCCATTTTTTGTATGAAGATAATTCTGCCATCTTTTTTGATACCCAACATCAAATGATGTTAGGGGGATGTTGGATAACAAATGGCACGGAAGCTTTAAAATATTACCGCAATTGGTTCCGTCCTAATTTCTATCAACACGCTGGTTTTCGGATCGTTCGAGATATTTAATTAATACAGTCATCAGTGTAGAGACGTGCCATGGCGCGTCTTTACCCGTTAGCAGTTATCAGTAAATAGTCTATTAAACTCTTGACTCTGAAAACGAAATGAGCGACATATTAATTATCTTGGCTGAAGTCAGCCTAGTGATCATTATTTTTCTATTCTTGATTGCGTTAGTTAGAAATTCATCCCAACTATTAGTTAAATTTTCAATATTTAAAAGTGACGATTCTCGACTTAAAAATCTGCGTCGAAACATCACCCGATTGTTGGTATTGATTGGCTTAGTGTTGTGTATTGTAATTGTCGGTGCGAATAGTTTTTTGCTATATCAAGGTAAAAATATTCAACAATATACACTCAATTTAATTAGCCGTATTCCCCCAGGATTTTGGATTACCTTTGGCATTGGTATTGCTGAAAGTATTGGTGCTGTTGTTGTAGCAGTAATTTCCCTAAAACTGCTGAAATATTGGCTAAAAATAGCCAGCACTCGCGCCAAAAACATTGAAAGAAGCACCGCCGACGATGAAAGTATAGATGCTTTCTTTACCGCCCTTTATCAAAGAATCCGAGGCGGAATATGGCTGTGGGTAATAATTTCCTGTACTCAATTTCTCAAATTACCTGCAATCATTTCTGAATATCTCTATATCGCACTGCGAATCTATCTAATTATTGCAGTCGGATTACTGATCCTAAAAGCCGTCGCCGCCATTGTCGATACCCTCGATATTCTCACTCTCAAATACTCCAACTCGGATAACCTGTTACGATTTTATGCTCGTCTCCAACACCTGATTCCATTATTAAAACGGTGTCTGGAATTTGTTATCTATGTCTGCATTGCCACATTAGTAACACAACAGATCCAATTAATCGCCCAACTCTCTACTTTTGGTCTACGAATTATTAAGATTATTGCCATAGTTTTCTTGAGTCAGGTGTTATCTGAAGTCATCCACTTACTGGTAGAAGAAGTTGTATTTAAAGAGCAGAATTTGACGGAAATTCAAAGAAGTAGACGCTTAACTCTAATTCCCTTGTTTAAGAGTTTATTGCAATACTTAGTGTATTTTACCGTTGGAATTTTCATTCTTTATACCCTTGATATTAATCCCACTCCCATATTAGCAGGTGCGGGTATCGTTGGTATCGCTGTGGGTTTAGGAGCTCAGACCCTAATTAATGATATCGTCAGTGGCTTTTTTATTCTGTTTGAAAATTACTATTTAGTCGGTGATTATATTGAAGCGGGGAAAGCCGAAGGAAAAGTAGTAGAGGGTACGGTGGAGGCGATAGAATTGAGAACAACCCGCATCCGACATCCTAATGGTCAATTACAAATTATTCGCAATGGTGATATGGGTTCAATTACCAATTATTCCAAACAATATATTTTTGCCGTAGTAGATGTTAGCGTCCCTTATGATTCTAATTTGGCTCATGTTTATCAAGTTATTGAGGAGGTAGGACAACAGTTAAAAGCCAATTCTACAGATATACTCGAACTCACACAAATTGATGGCGTAGAAAGTCTGAGCGAGTCTAACTTATTGTTACGGACATTAACCAAAGTCAAGCCCGGAAAACATCTTCAGATTCAGCGTATTTTGCGAAAGAATTTTATGGATACCTTGTTACAAGAACGGATTCTACTTCCGGCTAACCCTAAAAGTAGTGAAGATTAATTGGGTATTATTGGGGATGTTATAAATCTTAAAATGTAGCGATCAATTTTGTAGTATGATCGTTGACAGAAACCATAATCACTAATCTAGTCTTGCATAAAGATCACAAAGATTGGCGTTAGCTAACCCAAAACAGCATCCAAACTCGGTAATTTTATCCTAAATTTATCAGGAATAAAAAATTAATAATTTGCACAATTAAACCCAGAACCCTTTATTTTTTTGACCAAAAAAGTATGAGTGATCCTAAACCCAAAATCCGCATCGAACATCTGATCAAGATCTATGGAGAGAATTGCTCTGCCGCCCTGAAGCTGTTTTCACAGGGAGCCAACCGAGAAGCTATCTTACAAGCCACAGGTCAGGTTCTCGGCATTGCCGATGTATCTTTTACCATTAACCCAGGGGAAATTTTTGTGGTGATGGGTTTGTCCGGTTCGGGTAAATCGACTCTTATTCGTTGTATTAATCGTTTGATTACACCAACCCGGGGACACATTTATATTGATGATGAGGATATTGCTTATATAGATGAAAAACGAATTCGTCAAATTCGTCTTACTAAAGTATCAATGGTATTTCAGCATTTTGGGTTATTTCCCCATCGAACCGTCGCGGATAACGTAGAATACGGACTAAAGTTACTTGGGATGAGCAAAACCCAACGCCGGAACAAAGCCTTGGAAGCCTTGGAAGTCGTGGGGTTAGCTCAATGGGCAGACTATCGACCCTCTGCTTTGAGTGGGGGAATGCAGCAAAGGGTTGGGCTGGCTCGTGCTTTGGCAACGGATGCCGAGATTTTGCTGATGGATGAACCGTTTAGTGCCCTCGATCCCTTAACTCGCAGGGAGATGCAGAATGAATTATTACGACTTCAGAAAGAGTTGAATAAAACCATAGTTTTTATTACTCACGATACTCAAGAAGCCCTAAAATTAGGCGATCGAATTGCGGTGATGAAAGAGGGGGTGATTGTTCAACTTGGGACACCAAAAGAACTGTTAAATCAACCGACTAATGACTATATCCGTGATTTTATTCAAGATGTTAATCGCGGGCAAATACTCAAAGCAGGAACCATTGCCCGTCCAACTATTTGTTTAATTCTTGGTGAAGATTTGGAGCCAGAAACACTCAAACAGATACAGAAGCAAAACCTCCAGCGCATCTATATACTCAATTCTGATCAAGAACCTATTGGTTTTATTGATCCAGAACAGCTTGATCTAGCAATTCAGCAAGATATTAAAAATATTACCAATAAATTGATACAAACCAACTTTTCCCAGGTTAAATCCACAGTGCCTTTAGAAGATATTTTTCACCTTTACCGCAACGAACAAAGCCTAGTTGTGGTTGATGAAACCGGAAAGTTTAAGGGAGTTTTAGAATCGGCAGATGTCCTTGCTAGTATTAGTAAGTTCACCTAAATAGATTGTAATAATTTACAATTGAAGGCAATAGGCAATAGGCAATAGAAAGAGTTTACCTGCCTCCCCTGCTCCCCCTGCTTTGGGGACTGCTATATTATTCCCATTCGTAATTCGTAATTCATAATTCATAAAGATGATCAAACAACGCCTAAAAAAATCAATTTTGTTAGTTCTGACAACTATATTTCTGATCGGTTTAATCAGTTTTTCCTCCGGCGCACAAACGACTACAAATTCTGCTCTACCCGGAAATGCTATTACTATTCGTTTAGGGACAAGTGATTGGATTGAGGATTTTTTTCAAACTGAGATTGTTAATATTGGGTTGGGGAGACTCGGCTACAAAACAGCCCCACTGGTGGCGGTAGCCTATCCAGCCCTGTATACCGCCGTCGCTAATGGTGATTTAGATATTGCTCCTGTCTTTGGAGACCCCGGACATAACGAATTTTATAAAAATGCTGGCGGTGAAAAAAAGTTGGAGAAATTGGGTCTGCTTTTTCCGATTATACAGGGCTATCAAATTGATAAAAAGACTGCTGATAAATATGGGATTACTAACTTACAACAATTTCAAGATCCAAAAATTGCCCAACTATTTGATAGCGATGGAGATGGCAAAGCCGATCTAGTAGGTTGCGATCCCGGTTGGAGTTGTGAGTTAGAAATGAAGCATCATTTAGATGCTTACAAACTACGCGATACTGTTGAAATCAATCAGGGAAATTATACCGCCTTACTTGCCGATGCCTTAACTCGTTACAAACAAGGAAAACCGTTTTTTTCCTATGCTCATAGTCCTTTCTGGCTGGGTCAGGTGCTAAAAGTCGGTCAAGATGTTATTTGGTTAGAAGTTCCTTTTACTGCCTCTAATATTGAAAATCTTACCGCCAAAGATACATCTGTAAATGGGAAAAATCTGGGGATGGTTCAAGGTAAATATCGAGTGATTGCCAATAAGGAATTTTTGGCAAAAAATCCATCGGTAAAACATTTCTTGGAACTGGTTGAAATTCCTTATGAAGATATGATTCAGGAAAGCTATCGGATTAAAAACGGTGAAAATAAACCCCAAGATATTCGTCGTCATGCCGAAGAATGGGTTAAGCAAAATCAAGATGTTTTTGATGGCTGGTTAGCTCAAATAAATCAGAGCAGTAATAATTTAGTAGAAAATTCCTCAAATATAGGAAATAATACTAACAGCAAAAATCCACAAGGACTGAATATATTACTAAATCCCTTCCAACTTTACACCATTCCTTTAGATAAATGGATTACAGGCGGCATTAATTTCCTGGTAGATAACTTTCGTCCCTTTTTCCAGACTATTCGTATTCCTATCAGTTGGGTATTAACACAAATTCGCGGTTTATTGCTGGCAATTCCCCCTCTGATTTCTTTACTTTTAATTAGCCTGATGACCTGGAAAATTGCCGGACAAAGTATAGGAATTTATAGCCTGCTTGCCCTAACTTTGATTGGTTTTCTTGGGCTGTGGGAAGCCGCCATGGTTACCCTTGCCTTGGTGGTTACGGCGGTTATATTCTGTATTATAGTCGGCATTCCCTTGGGTGTGGCCTGTGCCCGGAGCGATCGCTTTGAGCAAGCATTTAGACCCCTGCTCGATGCCATGCAAACCCTACCAACTTTTGTCTATCTAGTTCCCGTGGTGATGCTATTTGGGATTGGAGAAGTTCCGGGGGTAATTGCCACGATTATCTATGCCCTTCCCCCCTTAATTCGGTTTACTAATTTGGGTATTAGACAAGTCTCGGCAGATGTTGTGGAGGCGGCCTATGCTTTTGGTTCAACCCCTGGACAAATCCTGTGGGAAGTGCAAATTCCTCTGGCCATACCAACAATTTTGGCAGGAGTGAATCAAACAGTATTATTTGCTTTGGGAATGTCGGTAATTGCTTCCATGATTGCAGTACCCGGACTTGGTTTAACTGTATTACAAGGAATGGGGCGTTTGGATGTGGGGATGGCGGCAGTGGGAGGATTAGGAATTGTTTTGTTAGCAATTCTGCTTGACCGGATTACTCAAGCCATGGGAAAATCAAATAACTCTTGAGATCTCTATTTTGTAGAGAATTAGCTCTGATATTGAACCCGGCGATCGCATTCTTCAGCAACAGAATAAGCCTGAATTATTGTGTATAAATCAGTATCTCTTTCTAATAAACAGGCATGACCGCTATCGGGTAAAACCACCATTTGAGCATTAGGTAAAGTTTGGGTTAAAAATCTTGCTTCTAACACAGAAGGTAATAATCTATCAGCACCACTGGCAATTACTAAAACCGGAATATTAACCCGATTCAGATCGGATTTACTGGGTTTAAATAGGCGCAATAATTCTAATCGCCAAACTGAAGTTCCTTGGGGAACGGACTTCATCGCTGTTAATAGGGCTTGACGTTCTGAAGCTTCAATCCGTCCTAAAGCTCCTAAAAAGGGCAATAAACCAACAATAGAACTGGGATAAAACCAATCGGGAAGCCATTGGGTTAAATAGGAACCCCATTGTAACCAAGGCTGTTGTTTAATAGATGAAGCGGGATTAACTAAAATTAAGCGACTAAACCAATGGGGGGCAAAAATTGCCACCAATAACGCCAAACATCCCCCAAAGGATTCTCCACATAAATAAATCTCCCGTTTGGGGTTGGTTTTACGTTCTATTTCAATTAAATCTATAGTTTTTTTAACTAAGGTTTCCCAGTTAGATTGATCGGTTTGGGGAATAGTTAAACAACGAATTTCAAACGCATCCATTAACCGAGGAATTTGAACTGTGAATAGTTGACCTGTCCCATCCATTCCTGGAAAAAAGAGGAATAGGGGTAAATCGGGTCTGGGAGCAGTGGGTTTAAGAAAATTCAAAGTATTTTAGGTGATTCTAATTAATATTCCCCGTTGTTGCGCTGAAGCGCAACAACGGCAACAACGGTTGTTATATGTTTTGTAACAGAATTTCGGGACAAGTCCGTTTCATTAAGCCTGTAAGGACGTTTCCAGGGCCAATTTCTACAACTTGTGTCACCCCTAATATTGATAATTGTAAACAAATTTCTCGCCATCGCACAGAACCCGTCATTTGTTGGGTGAGACGTTGTTTTAACAGAGTAGCATCAGTTGTGGGTGTGGGATCAACATTGGAGAGAACTGGAATTTTGGCATTATTAAAGGCAATTCCGTCTAAAACCTGTTGAAATTGTGTGGCGCTTAGGTGCATTAAGGGGGAATGAAAAGCGCCGGAAACGTTTAATTTTACCGCCCGTTTGACTTTAATATTTGCTAAGACATGATCAACCGCTTCTGGGGTTCCAGAAATTACCACCTGGGCGGCACTATTATCATTCGCCAGAACAATATTTGGGGTTTGTTGAATTTGTTGATCCAGTTGTTCTCGATCAAAACCAATTAACGCCGCCATTTGTCCCCCGACCGAACTATTCATTAATTCAGCCCGACATTGAACTAATTTCAAACCCGTTTCAAAATCAAACACCCCCGCAACATATAACGCCACATATTCCCCTAAGCTATGACCTGCAACATAATCGGGGGATTGTCCTTGTTTTTTTAAATGATCAACTAATAGGCTTTCAACCACATATAAACTAGGTTGAGTATATAAAGTTTGAGATATTTTATCTTCGGGATGTTGACAAATTTCAGGAACAGACCAACCCAGAATTTTTTCAGCTAATTTTAATCGTTCTTGATGTTCAGATTGTTCAAATAAATCCGATCCCATCCCAATTTTTTGTGAACCCTGACCCGGAAAAATCCATGCTGTTGTTGTCATTTTTATTAGTCAATTGTTAATTGTTAATAGTCAATTGTTAATGAGCGGGGACACCCCCCTACCTCCCCCATTCAAACAAAGCCGCCCCCCAGGTTAATCCCGCACCAAAACCAGATATCATAATCCGATCACCCGGTTTAATTTTTCCCTCTCGCACCGCTTCATCGAGGGCTAAGGGAATCGAAGCCGCAGAAGTATTACCATATTTTGCCAAATTACTAATCACTTTTTTCGGGGGAATATTTAATCGTTCTGCGACCGCATTTAAAATACGTTGATTGGCTTGATGGAGAATTAACCAATCAATTTGATCGACGGTTAAATTGGCTCTAAATAATGCTTTTTCAATGACTTCTGGAACCTTTTTTACCGCAAATTTATAGATTTCTTGACCATTCATCGTAATCGGGTTATAGGTTCCTTGACCAATCGTAATTCCGGTTAATATTTCCTGTGGTTCGGGTCGATAGGATAAATTTAAAGACTGATTTTGCCTACCATCACTTCTAATTTCAAATCCTAATAAGCGATCGTGTTCATCCGCTTGTAAAACCACCGCCCCGGCCCCATCTCCAAATAAAATACAAGTTCTGCGATCTGACCAATCAACCCAACGGGAGAGAATATCCGCCCCAATTAAAAGAACATTTTGATAGACTCCAGTGCGAATAAATTGGGAGGCGGTGACTAACCCAAATACAAACCCCGAACAGGCGGCGGTCATATCAAAAGCCACCGCTTTAGTTGCACCTAATTGATATTGAATAAAACTAGCACTGCCAAACAGATCATCAGCCGTGGATGTAGCTAAGATAATCAAATCAATATCCGCCGGGTCAATTGCTGCCATGGCGATCGCATTTTGAGCCGCCGCTATTGCTAATTGACTCAACGACGTATCAGGGTCAGCTAAACGTCGCTGAGTAATTCCGGTGCGAGAAGTAATCCATTCATCGGAGGTTTCGACCCGTTCAGAGAGTCCATGATTATCCAGTAAAACCGAGGGTGTAGCCGATCCGCAACCCGTAATTGAAATGCCTGTTGTTATCATTGTTTCTGTTCCGGTGTTCCCTGTTCCCTATTCCCTGAAATAGCGATTAACCACTGATCACCTTTTCATCCGGTTGAGGGTGTTTTTGATATTGGGATTGAATCCTTTCTAGGACTTGGTTATCGATCGCTTCTTTGGCCAAACGAACCGCATTCGCAATCGTTGCCGCTTTAGAAGATCCATGACTAATAATGCAAACCCCCGCCACCCCAAGGAGTAAGGCGCCCCCATGTTCAACATGATCCACCCGTTGTTTAAACCGCATTAAACTGGGTTTAAGCAGAGTAGTCCCTAATTTAGCCTGTAATCCAGAGGTTAATTCCTCCTTGAGCATTTGTAAAACCGCTTCTCCAACTCCTTCAGCAAATTTCAAAAGCACATTCCCCACGAAACCATCGCAGACAATCACATCAAATTTCCCCGTCAGGACATCCCGCCCTTCAGCGTTTCCATTAAAGGCAATTTCAGGATGATTTTCTAGGAGTTGATAGGTACGAATGGCCAGATCATTGCCCTTACAGGATTCTTCACCAATATTGAGTAACCCCACTTTGGGTTCAGAAGTTCCCAGAACATAACGACTGTAAATCGAGCCCATTACAGCAAACTGTTCTAAAAATTTGGGCCGACAATCGACATTCGCCCCCACATCTAACACCAAAACCGGGGAATCAGGCTTCATGGTGGGTAAAACGGCCCCGATCGCCGGGCGATCAATCCCCGGTAGGCGTCCTAAACGCAACAGAGCCGAGGCCATGGCTGCACCGGAATGACCCGCCGAGACGACAGCATCGGCTTTTTTTTGCCTAACTAGATTCATAGCCACGTTAATCGAAGCTTTGGGTTTGCGTTTTAACGCACTCAAGGCTTCTTCGTGCATTTCGATCGTGCCTTCAGCCGGAATAATTTGAGACAGAGGGAGCTTGCTATGGTGGTGTTTGAGGGCTGCTTCAATTTGATCGGGGTCGCCAACCAACAAGACTTCTACATCCCATTTTTCCTGTGCCATTAGCGCTCCAGCAACGATGTCGGCAGGAGCATGATCTCCGCCCATAGCGTCAATTGCAATTCGTGCGCGAGTTGAACTCATTGACCAACTTTTGAGAAACCTTCAGGATTTTACCAAAAAAACGGCTCTAAAGCCCTGTCTTTTCCTCGCGAATACGGGGGATGGCTTTTTAATTGGCGTGATCGAGTCAATCTTGATCTGGTGCTGGCACGATCAACGGCATAATAAATGAATCAGGACTTACGCTATTACGCTATATGTAGCGCATAGAAAAATTGATATTTTATGATGTCATTTTCCCCTACTTTCAACAATAGCCATGAACAATATAGAAAAAATTGGGGGAGTTTTAAAGGAGGGTGTTAGGAAATATAGCAATCTTAAATAGGTTGTAACACTTTAATACTGATATGAAACAACCCTAAGTATTATCCGGTGTTCCTAGCCCCCCGTGCACGGGGGGTTGTTCCCTGTTCCCTGTTTGCTATATAATTAATTAAAGAATAGAACAATTGTTGGATGATGATAAAACCATGAATAAAACCCCTAGAATTTTTATTCCCCCAGAAGTCAGAAAATATGTATTTGGACGGGACAATTATCAGTGTAAGAGTTGTGGTAAAATGGAAAATGAAGCTCAACTAACTGTTGATCATATTATTCCCTTAGCCAAGGGAGGATCTAACGATATTAGTAATTTACAAACCTTGTGTTTTCAATGTAATCAAACAAAGAAAGCCGATCTTGATCCCCGTTTCAAACGGCACTTCACAAATTGAAAATTTATTCCATGATCCCAAAAATGATAAAATAGTAGATGCAGACTACAAAAGTCGTGATTTGAACTTGTAAAGATGATAAATCCGCTTAGAAAAAAACTGCACTACTTAGTGGATCAGATCTCCGAAGAAGACTTAGGAAAAGCATGGAAATCCTTACAAATCCTAATTTATGATACCTATATGCTCAAAGCCATTCAAGAAGCTAAGGAAAATCTCAGACCAGGGGATTCCTTAACCTATGATGAAGCCTTGCAAATGCTAAATTTTGAGTATAATCGATCTACCACTACCCATCCAGAACATCCTACCTATCGTCCCATGCCAAAAGTGAATGAGTAAATAAATAACCCTGTCGTGACTCTCGATGTTCGCTATGGTCGTTCTTTTGTCCATGATCTGATGAACTTAGAAGCATCAGCTTATTCTAGGGTCTATCATTTTGTGTTTTTGGAATTTAAAAATGTTAACAATATCAAAGATTTACCGGAACTTAAATCTTTAGGTTCCAGTGCTATTTTTTATAGATTTACTTTAGAAAATCATTTAATCGGAATTGAAGTCACCGGTCAAATTGTTAAATTTGTCCGTATTTTACCGAAACCGCGTCTATAAAGTAGGAGGATTCTTGATTCGGGGTTTTGCACCCGTTTCTTTGGTAAGATGGGTAACACCTGATCTGTTCATCTGGGAGTAGAGAATCGCATGAGTCGGGGAGACGGTCGAAAGCTGAAACTCATGGTCGTCGATGACGAACCAGACAACTTAGATTTGTTGTTTCGGACATTTCGCCGGGACTTCCAAGTGTTCAAGGCCGACAGCGCCCTCAAAGCTCTGCAAATTCTCGACGACGAGGGTGAAATGGCTGTGATTATTTCTGATCAACGAATGCCAGAAATGAACGGAACCGAATTTCTCGGTAAAACCGTCGAACGTTTTCCAGACACCATTCGGATTCTGTTAACCGGATATACGGATGTCGAAGACCTTGTGGAAGCGATTAACTCTGGCCAAGTTTTCAAATATATCACCAAACCTTGGAATCCCGAAGAACTCAAGTCTGTAATTCAACAAGCTTCGGAAACATACAAATTCTTCAAACAACGGACAAACACCCTGCGGCGCGCCCTGCGTCGGGAATCTCTCTATAACGATGTCGTCAGCGCCCTGCGAGAGTCCCTAGACCACTCCAGTATGCTCCAGACGATTGTTCGTACCCTGGGAGAAACCTTTAATGCCACGGGCTGCTGTATTCGCTCTGCCGAAGCGGGGAAACTTTCTGCTCAAACTTTTTCTTATGGGGGAGAAACAGAGAATGTCCAAACTTGGTTATCTCAACTCGAAACCTCAATGCAAGGGGTCTTAGAAAGTCGAGAAATTAAAATTCAACAGAGAGAAAACTCCAACCCAGTCAGTCAAATCGTTTTGCCCCTGACCTATCAACATGATTTACTGGCGGTTTTAGCCATTTATCAAGAAAACAGTCCCTCTCCTTGGTCAGAGGATGATATTCAACTGTTAGAAGTAGTTTCCGAACAAGCCTCCTTAGCACTGTCCCAAGCCAAACTCTATCAACGCACGCTAGAATTAGCCGAACAGATGCAAAATGAACTCAAGGTCGCCAGCCAAATTCAAAATAATCTCCTGCGTCAAAGTTGGCCAGAGTTTGAGACCCTGCGAGTACAAGCCTGTTGTCATCCGGCTAGGGAAGTCGGGGGAGATTTCTTTGAAGTCTTTACCCATCCCCAAGGAGATATTTGGGTAGGTTTGGGAGATGTATCGGGTAAAGGAGTTCCGGCGGCCCTATTTATGGCTAGTGCGATTTCCGTCATGCGTCGGGAGCTTTCCGTGGAAACTTCCCCAGAACCCGATCAAGTCATGCAAAATCTGAATAGCATTTTGTCGGATGATTTAGTCAGTAATAATCACTTTATTACGATGGTTGTGGCTCGTTACACCCCCTCTACGGGACATTTAGCCTATGCCAATGCCGGACATATTTATCCATTGGTTTGGTCAAGGCTGAATAGTAACCTGGGGGAAAATCACCCGCATCTATCTGTTCCCGTCGAACCTTTGTTTCTCAAGACCCGTGGGATTCCTTTAGGAATTCTTCCCGTCTGGAGAGGCAAAGGAGACAGTCTCACCCTGAATCCAGGTGATATATTTTTAGTCACCAGTGATGGGATTACTGAAGCTACAGTGGTGCAAGAAACAAGCGATGGCAGTCCTGCCATTCGTTCAATGTTGCAACAGGAGGGACTTTGGAAGTTACTCCAACAGCAAGAAAAACTAAATTTAGATGGCTTATTAGCCGCTATCCGAGAACATAATCCCGTTCAGGAAGATGATCAGACTATACTCTCTCTGGAGGTTTTGTTGACCGATGAAAACTGAGCTTCAAGTGCCGAGCGATATTAGGTTTTTAACCATCGTTGAAAACTGGTTATTGAGCAGTTTGGAAGTCGAGCTAGGAGATCACGTCGATTGGCCCCGTCAGTCAAATCGGTTTCGCCTTGTCCTTGCAGAAGCTTACTCCAACGTCATCCGTCATGCTCACCGCGATCAACCCCATCTTCCTGTGATGGTTCGTTTAGAATTACAAGAACGAGATATTTCCTTAGAAATTTGGGATCACGGTACTGGTTATGAAGTCGATAATTATAATCCACCCAAACCACAAGATAAACAAGAAAATGGTTATGGTTGGTTAATTATGAATCGATTAATGGATCGAGTGGATTATTCTTTACGAATTGAAGGTGGCAATTGTTTAAAATTACAAGCGAGTTTACCCGATAAAAACCCGAAAGCATAGGCACTGATTCAATATAGACAGGAGACAGGAGGAATCTTAAACTTTCTCCTGCTATATATAACCATGATGAATTCACCAATTAACACCAATCTAGTTAAACAAAAAGCCCTAGATTTGGGATTTCATCAAGTTGGGATTGCGGCAATTACTGAAACCGAACAAAACCGTCAACACCTACAATCTTGGTTAGATCAAGGATATGCGGCGGATATGGCTTGGATGAATAGCCCCAAACGCCAAAATATTCGTGAATTAATGCCAGAAGTTGCATCGGTTATTTGTGTAGCACTCAACTATTATACCCCCGATCAAGCACCCGATAATCCCGAATTGGGTAAAATTTCTCGTTATGCCCGGGGACGAGATTATCATAAGGTTTTACATAAAAAATTAAAGACTTTTTCCGAATGGTTACAACAACAAGCAACAGGAATTCAAGCTAGATATTATGCCGATACCGGGCCAATTCAAGATAAAGTTTGGGCAGAAAAAGCCGGAATTGGATGGATTTCTAAAAATAGTAATCTGATTACCACAAAATACGGATCTTGGGTATTTTTAGGGGAAATTTTAACTAATTTAATTCTAACTCCCGATATTCCCCATACTCAACATTGTGGGACTTGTACCCGATGTTTAGAAGCCTGTCCCACGGGGGCAATTACTCAACCATTTGTGGTAGATGCTAACCGTTGTATTGCCTATCATACCATCGAAAATCGGGCAGAAACCTTACCAGAAAATATTAGCAAAAATTTAAACGGTTGGGTCGCTGGATGTGATATTTGTCAAGAAGTTTGTCCTTGGAATCAAAGTTTTGCCCAGGAAACTGATGTTCCAGAATTTCAGCCCTATCCTGAAAATATTGCTCCTAAATTAACCGAATTAGCCGAACTTTCTGAAACCGAATGGGATCAACGATTTCGCGCTTCTGCTTTACGACGAATTAAACCGCAAATGTGGCGTCGGAATGCGCGAGCAAATTTGGATTATTAATACAAAAAAAATCGGAGAAAATCGGAGAAAATTGGGGACTCAATTCGAGTCCCCAATTTTGTTTGTAGGGGAATCGACCAAACGGCTGTAATCACCAGTTTTCGACTTATTTACTATTAATTCGACGCAAGGTTAATACATCGCTGATATTTTTGATTTGGGTACAAGTGCGTTCAAACTGTTCGCGATCGCAAATTTCAATTCCCAATTCAATTAACGCCGGAGCATCGGGAAAAGTCTTAACTTGGGCACTACAAACATTAATATTATTATCTTTCAAACGGGATAAAATATCATTCAAAACCCCCACTCGATCCAATACTTCAATACAAATATTTACCCCATAAGTTTGAGGACGTCCGCCCTGTTGATAGTTAGGATTCCAACTCAAAGGAACGAATCTTTCTCCCTCCACGGTTAAGGTATTAGAACACCCTTGTTGATGAATGGAAATCCCTTTTGTGCGGGTGACAACCCCAATAATCGGTTCCCCTGGAATTGGATTACAACATCCTGCAATATGATAAAGTAAACCTTCCACCCCCGTAATTGGAGAATTGCTGGGAGAAGAAGACGGAAGTTGAGAATAGGAAGGTAGGTGAGGAACCTGTAAAGAAGTGGTAGTCAGTTCTTGAGAAACCGTTTGAATTTGATTCTGGGATTTCGACACATCCCGCAAACGATTCACGACTAAATTTAAAGTGATTTCCCCATAACCTAATGCGGCTAATAAATCATCAACATTATGATAGTTAAAGCGCTTAGACACCGATACCATCCGTTCAGATTTGAGCAGGGATTCAAAGCCATTTTTCCCCATTTCTTTCTCTAATAATTCCCGTCCTCGGTCAATATTTTCATCCCGGTGCGATCGCTTATACCACTGACGAATCCGGTTTTTAGCCGTATTGGTTTTAACAAAATTCAACCAATCTAAACTGGGACGAATATTTTTCTGGGTTAATATTTCCACAATATCGCCATTTTTCAAGGGAGTATCTAAAGTCACAATTCGCTCATTGACTTTTGCTCCTTTACAATGATTCCCAACTTCACTATGAATCCGATAGGCAAAATCTACCGGGGTCGCCCCGTGAGTTAAGGCGATGACATCTCCTTCAGGGGTAAAGACATAAACATCATCAAACTCTAAATTACTTTTAACACTTTCCAGATATTCTGTAGCATCTTTTAAATCACTTTGCCACTCTAATAATTGCCGTAGCCAAGTAAATTTATCATCCATTCCGGTGACTTCACCCATATTGGAATTACCCTTTTCTTTATACTTCCAATGGGCGGCAATCCCATATTCAGCAATATGGTGCATTTCTACGGTACGAATTTGGATTTCAACGGCTCTTCCCGTATTACCAATTACCCCCGTATGTAAGGACTGATAGCGATTAGGTTTAGGCAATCCAATATAATCTTTAAAACGACCCGGAATCGGGCGGAAAGCATCATGAACAATTGCCAAAGTCCGATAACATTCTTCATTAGTTTCAACAATCACCCGTAAAGCGGCAATATCATAAATTTCATGGAACTGTTTCTGTCTTTGGTTCATTTTTTTATAAATGCCATACAGATGTTTAGGTCGTCCACTAACTTCATAACATTTAATTCCCGCTTTCTCTAGTCTGTCTCGTAAAACTTGAGCAAGTTGGGCTAATTTTTCTTCTCTAAATGCTCGGCGATCAAAAACTAATTCCTTAATATTTTTGTACGCTTCCGGTTCTAAATATTTAAAGGATAGATCTTCTAATTCCCATTTTAACCGACCGATACCTAAACGGTTAGCTAGGGGGGCAAAAATTTCGCGGGTTTCTAAGGCAATGCTACGCTGTTTATGTTCGGGTAAAAAGTCTAAAGTTCGCATATTATGGAGTCGGTCAGCGAGTTTAACTACAATTACCCGAATATCTTTCGCCATGGCTAAAAACATCCGCCGGAAGTTCTCCGCTTGACGTTCTGTGGTATTAGAAAAATTAAATTTAGATAGTTTGGTGACGCCTTCGACTAAATGGCGAACTTCCGCCCCAAAATGCTGTTCTAGTTCTTCCGGGGTGACTTCGGTATCTTCAATAATGTCGTGGAGAAAACCCGCCGCCACCATCGCCGAATCCCCTCCTAAATAGCGCAATAAACCCGCTACGGCAATGGGATGATTAATATAGGGTTCTCCTGATTTGCGATACTGTCCCCGATGCAATTGATAGGCAAATTGAAACGCCCGCACAATTAAATCGCCGTTTTTTGAAACAGATGTATCAGATTTGACTAGATCTCCAGATATCTCCATACACTGTTGCAACCAATCGGGGATGCTACAATCATAGGAAAAGTCTTTTTTGGCAAGGGTTTTAATATTCATGATAGTTCCACCTAAAGGGTAATAATACTGATAAAACGATCAGATAACTAAAAGTTATGTGCTTTTTTATACTTGTGTAAAGGATAAAGTCCCCAACGAGTGAAAGGGTTAAGTTTCACGGAATTGAATTGCACTTTATAGAAGAATAACACCTCTTAAGGTAGGCTTAATCTGCCTCTTAATCCATTTTTACAGCAGATGATCAACCGCCAATCTCTCTTAATATCAGGATTTGGTCTGGGGGGTAGCGGATCGGATTTAGCTAAAAACGGGCAAAAACCCGATCACAATACTTATTTATTATTTAATAATTGTAGACAAGTTTCTTAATAAAGGGATTAGGAAAGTTTCTGTTATTACAATTAGAACAAACCATTAAACAAAAAGGGTTTAAGGAAATTTGGATCGAAACCGCATCGGTTTTAAACGAAGCGGTACAACTCTATGAACATTCTGGTTATGAACCTACAACGGGAGTCGAAACCAAACGTTGTGATTTGGTTTATAGAAAAATGGTTATATAAAAGATTGAGTCCTTCAGGACTCACTACGAGTTAGGATTAAATAGTTGGAAAATTTGCCGACAAAAGAGTTTTAATTTTTCCGCCGATTCGGGTTTGGGTTCCGTTTTGCCGACAAAATTCCAATTTTCAATGGTGGAGAGTTTCCACTGTTGTCCTTGATGGTCATATCCGGCGGCTTCAACACCAATGACCCGACGGGTTTGATCAATCGGATCGTGATAAAATCGAATTTCAATTAAAATGCAGCGACTTTGCAATAACCGACTCCGACCCGGGAAGTGGAAACCAATATCAATAGAATCAGGATCAACCAGTTCTCGCGTCTCTGGGTCATTTGTCCAGGGTTTGAGATCGACCCGGGCGTCGGGAAATTGAGTTTTAAATAAAGTCACAACCGATGCAATTTTGCTGGCAACCACCACGTTATTCGCCTGTTCAGCAGCATTCACGAACCTACTCTCCTTAAAAACAACTGTCTGAGTACCTGGAATTAACTTAGATTAACTATAGGTTATGGGTAATGGGGATCACGGATTTCAGAAGATTTCACGGATTTCACGGGTTTTAATCTATGTTAATCTGCGTCATCCGCTTAAATCCGTGATCGGGAATGGGTTTTCGGTAGTGGGTAAGATCAAGATTTCAGTTTGAGTATCAGTTTATCGAAAATTTGGGTTTAAAATCCCATATAATTTGATATAATTAGTAAAGTAGATTATTCCAAAAGTCTTTACAAAATTTAATATTGATTTAATTTTTACTATGACGACTTCAGAAATTTGTTCTGATTTGCCGAATGAGGGATATCAAGTGTTCCAGTCCCCAACCTGGGATGCACGATGGCAGATTAATCAATTTTTAGGAGTGATTCATGATCTGATCATGATTATTGATTGTGAACAGCAACAAATTCATGTTTTACCCACGAAGGCGTCTCCTAATTTATCTTCGGAATCGAACCCATTTTCTCGGGTTTTACAAGAGTTAAAAAATTGCCAGGAATCCTCTGAGTTTCCCCATCTAATTCAACAGGTGATCGAGACTCAAATAGCCCAAAATATTATTTATAAATGTGATCAGGATCGGTCAGATTATCAGATTTTAGTTGAGATTTATCCCCTATCAACAACAGAAGTTATAGCCGTAATTAAAGATCTAAGTCAATGTTCAACGGTGAAAGCAGTTCTGCAAAAAGTATCTGAAAAAACCCATTCCCCAACTCCAACTCCCACCCCCGTACTTCAAACAACTAAAGAATCCTTAAAAAAACAAATTGAAGAACGAAAACGGATTGAAACTCAACTTCAAGCTCGCAAAACCGAACTAGAAACATTAATGGATAATGCGGGGGATTCTATTGTTCGCCTGGATAAAAAATTACGCTATGTTTTTGTTAACCGTCGCACCGCTGTACTGATTCAAATTACTCAAGAAAAATTTATTGGAAAAACGAATTGGGAATTAGGAATTTCCGATCCGGTCGCTCAAGAATGGGATCAAAATTGTCAACAGGTATTAGATACAGGACAGCCTCAACAATTTGAGTTTGACTTAGAAACTTCCGAAGGACTGCGATCCTTTCAGACTTTAATTGTGCCGGAAATTCAACAGGGGGGAGAGGTTAAAACCCTCTTAGCAACTACACGGGATATTACCCAACAAAAACGCACCTTTGCGGAAACTCAGAAACAAAATCAATTTTTAAACCTATTAACCGAAATCACCTCAAAAATTAGGCAATCTTTAGAAATCAATTTAATTTTAAAAACCACCGTTGAGGAAGTACAGAAAGTTTTAAATGTTGATCGAGTGATCATGTTAAAATTAGATTCCCAGAGGGGAGGAACCGTAGTTCAAGAATCGGTTATACCCCAATGGTTATCCCTATTATCCCATAGAATTTATACCCCGGAATTAATCCCCTACCTGTCCGATGCTGCCGTACCGGATCGAGTGCTTATTTTTAGCGATTTGAGTCAAGAAAATTTAGATGCTTGCTATTTAGAATTAATGGAATTTTTCCAAGTTAAGGCGAGTTTAATTGTTCCGATTTGGTTAGAAAAAAAAGAAATTGATTCGATGATCACCCCACCCAAAAATCCAGAATCAACGAATGATTCCTCCAACCCTAAACCGAAATTATGGGGATTTATGATGGCCCATCAATGTGCAGAACCTCGCCAATGGGCAACCCTAGAAACTAACTTTTTAAAACAACTGGCTGATCAAGTCGGAATTGCCTTAAAACAGGCTCAATTAATTGCCGAATTAAAACAGGCTCATCAATGTTTATCCTGTCATTTTGATAATTCTCCCTTGGTGGTGATTGAATGGGATCAGCAACTCAAAATTAAACGCTGGTCATCCCAAGCTGAAAGGATTTTTGGTTGGACATCGGCGGAAGTTTTAGGTCAACAATGGTTTACCTTTCAAGAAGTTTTTGCCACAAATATCTTGCAAGTGAATCAAGAAATGATTCAACTGATTGATGGCACCAATAATCACCAAATTATTGAAGCTCAAAATCGCACTAAAGACGGCAGAGTGATTGATTGTGAGTGGTATAATTCCGTGGTTAGAGATGAAGGCGGGAATTTAGTTTCCCTTTTGTCCTTGGCGCAAAATGTCAGCGATCGCAAACAATCCGAAGAAGAATTACATCGAGTTAATCGAGCTTTAAGAACCATTAGCGACTGTAATCAAGTCTTAGTCAGGGCTACCACAGAAACCGAATTACTCCATGATGTTTGTCAGATTTTAATTAATATTGGAGGCTACCATTTTGCTTGGGTTGGTTATACCCAATATACCTCAGACAAACAAATTATTCCGATTGCTAAAGCCGGATTTGAAGCGGGCTATTTAGATAATTTAACCGTAACTTGGGATGACAGTGAATGGGGTCAGGGGCCTTCGGGAACCGCCGTTAGAACCGGGCAAACCTGTGTTTTTCAAAACTTTGAAACCAATGGCGATTATGCCCCCTGGAAACAACAGGCCCAAGAACGGGGTTATACCTCCTCCATTGCCCTGCCTTTAATCATGGCGACCGACTCTCACAACCAACATTTACAACCAAAATTGAACGGAGAGATTTCATCAATTCCCTTTGGCGTACTGAATTTATATTCCACTCAAACTAATGCCTTTGATCCAGCCGAAGTTAAATTACTCAAAGAATTAGTAGATGATATTGTCTATGGAATTATAGCATTAAGAATTAGAGCCTCCCATGCCGAAACCGAGAAAAAATTTCGCCAACTTGCTGAAAATATTGATGATGTTTTTTGGATTACCAATGCTTTAGGTAATCAGTTTATCTATGTGAGTCCTGCATATCAACAAATTTGGAATCGAAATGTTAACGCCCTCTATCAGAATTTCCCAGCCTTTATTAATACCATTCATCCCCAGGATCAAAATCGGGTTTTACGCGCCCGGCAAAATCCCGATGGTCGGGGATTTGATTTAGAATATCGCATCCTGCGTCCCGATGGCTCCTATCGTTGGATTTGGGATCGGGGATTTCCAATTTTGAATGAAACCGGAGAATTAGAGCGTCGGGGGGGAATTGCCAAAGATATTACCCATCGCAAAGAAACCGAACAATTATTGCAAAAAAATAATCAAGAATTAGAATTACGAGTCACTCAACGCACAACCGAATTAGAAACCGCCAATGAGCGCTTACAATTTGAACTGATGCAGCGCCATCGGACGGAATTTAAACTGCGAAAAAGTGAGGAACAATATCGCACCTTAGTTAAGAATTTTCCCGATGGAGCGGTGTTTTTAGTCGATCTGGATTTTCGTTATACCATTGCCGATGGTATGGGCTTAGTCCTCAAGGGATTATCTCGAAAAATATTAGAAGGAAAAACCATTTGGCAAGTTTTACCCCCAGCCCTATTAGAGATTGTTGAACCCCTATATCGGTCGGCTTTAGCTGGGGAAATAACAATTTCCGAAGTAGAATATGATGGACGAATTTATTATCATCAAGCCTTACCCGTTCGCAACGAACAGGAAGAAATTTTTGCGGGAATGGTGGTGATGCAAGATATTACCGAACGCAAACAAGCCGAAGCCGAACGAGATAAATTGATTGCTATTATTGAAGCCACGCCTGACCTTATTTGCTCGGCAAAACCTGGAGGAGAAGTGGTTTATTATAATCGGTCGGCTCGGCAAATTTTTGGATTAGATCCAGAGGAAAAAATCAGCAATCGATATATTCCTCAACATCATCCCCAATGGGCAGTTGAAATTATTGAAAATCAAGGATTGCCGGCGGCAATTCGAGACGGATCTTGGATCGGTGAAACCGCATTGACCAGCTATGATGGGCAAGAAATTCCCCTATCTCAATTGATTATTGCCCATAAAAATCAGGAAGGACAGGTGTATCTTTTATCTACGATGGCTCGGGATATTACCGAACAAAAACGAAGTCAAGCGAATTTGCTCGAAGCCGAAAGACGGTGGCGGAGTTTATTAGAAAATGTCCGGTTATTAGTAGTCGGATTAGATCGGAATGGGAAAGTTGAATATGTTAATCCCTTTTTATTGGAAGTCATGGGCTATACCCAAACGGAAGTTTTAGGAAAAAATTGGTTATCAGATTTTCAAGAAAATTCGGCTCAAAGGCTGAGTGCCTCAGACTTTGCAGAACTATTAGAATATGATTTTAAACCCTATAGTCAACAGTTGATTGAGACAAAATTAGGCGAGGAAAAAATTATTAGTTGGAATCATACCCTGTTAAAAGATTTACAAGGAAATGCGATCGGGATGATGAGTATTGGGGAGGATATTACCGAAAGATACGCTATTGAAAGAATGAAAGATGAATTTATTTCCGTGGTTAGCCATGAATTGAGAACTCCCTTAACTTCCATTCATGGCGGGTTAAATCTGTTATCGACAGGATTAATTAATCCCCAGTCCGAACGGGGAGTCCACGTTATGAAAATTGTCGCCGAAAGTGCCGAACGTTTAGTGAGATTGGTGAATGATATTTTAGAATTAGAACGGTTAGAATCGGGAAAAATTTTTCTAAATAAACAAGTTGTGAATGCGGCAGATTTACTTTTGCAGGCTACGGAACAAATGCAGGTTATGGCTAATCGAAGCGGGATTAATTTGGAGGTTAGTAGCAAAAGTTTACAATTCTATGCCGATCCTGATCGAGTATTACAAGTTTTAACTAATTTATTAAGTAACGCGATCAAATTTTCCGAGTCCCGGGGGGGTAATATTAAGTTGAGTGTGGAGACGGAACTTCCAGAAAATCTCGAAGAAATACCCAAGATTTTATTTAAAATTCAAGATCAAGGTCGGGGTATTCCTTCTGATAAAATTGAAAGAATATTTGAGCGTTTTCATCAAGTCGATGCCTCAGACTCTCGGAAAAAAGGTGGCACCGGGTTGGGTTTGGCCATTTGTCGTTCGATTGTTGAACAACATGGTGGGCAGATCTGGGTACGCAGTAAAGTAGATCAGGGTAGTTGTTTTTACTTCACCCTACCGATGGCAATATCAACAGAAGTGGATCATGACAACAAAACGAATTCTGATTATTGATGACGATGATGGGGTGCGGGAGATTATCCAAATGTGCCTGGAAGTTGCCGGGGGTTGGGAGGTCATAACCGCTTGCTGTGGGAGTGATGGATTGGATTTAGCTCAGAAAGCGCAACCGGATGCTATTCTCTTAGATGTGATGATGCCCGAGATGGATGGAGCCACCACCTTTAAGTATTTACAAGCTAATCCCGAAACCCAGCATATTCCCACGATTTTGTTAACTGCTAAGGCAAAAATGAGTGAAAAACAGCAATTTATTCAGTTAGGAGTAACGGGAGTGATTACTAAACCCTTTGAAGCCATGGATTTAGTGAATCAAATTCGTACCCTTCTGCAATGGACGGAGTGAACTGTAACAAATTATTGCAAAATCAGCATGGGAATTTTTTCTTCACAAAATCTTCAAATTTATTAGTTACAGTTCAACCATAGGCAATTGCTTTTTTTTAGGTTCAACTGTGTTCCATGTATTTAAACTCTAAAAGTCTAACTTCGGTTGACAACACCCCGACTTCGATTGATCCCCTTCCTGAATTCGTCAAAAGTAAGTGTTCCATTGTTAGCTTTTCCACCTGTTCATCTTTAAATCAACCTTTTCACAGCCTTAGTCATTCGGGACAGGAAAATATGATTAACTCATCGGATCAAGAAAGGGAAAATCAGGGTGAGATGGATCATTCCTATGTAGAATTGACCATTGATGTTCTCCGTGCTCAAAACCGGGAATATATCCAAGCATTAAAGAATTTTTTAACGGTTTTGCCCAATCCTGGCTGGATTGAATTGGTTTTAATCAAGGCGATTTATCAACTTGCCGAAATTGATAGGGACGCTTGCAGTTGGGTTTTGGATCATTCTTCCTATTTGATGCCGGAGTTGGATGTCAACAATTATGCGGTGCAATCGGTTTGTTTTAAACTCCAATCCCAGGGATTTATTTTCAATCAAGATTTTTGGTTTGCAGCCCCTTTGCAACTCGAACTCACGAAAAATGCTGAACTGGAATTATGGCAGGATGTTTCTATCGGCGATCGCTTAATTATAGAAGAAATTTTGAAAATTCATGACTCCTAAATTGTATTTTTCATCAGGGTTTAAATCCAGTTCTAATCTTGAATTTCTTGAATTTTTTTAATTGTTATTATTTCCAATCCTGACTTTGAGGAAGTTAATTATGTCTAACGTGATTTGTCCCTGCTGTTCATCTACACTCCTGCGCCATATTCGCCACACAGGAGTTTATTGGTATTGTAGTCGTTGCCATGAAGAAATGCCTGATTTGTCCCTGAATCCTATAGAAAAAGAGAAATATAAGGAAATTGTTCCATTATCTTCGGTGAAAGAATTGCCAAATTTTAAGTTTAATTATATTTGTTGAATCAATCGAAAGAATTTGTTAAAAATTGCTAGTTCAGCCTGATTTAATGTTACAACCTATTTAGGGTTGCTATAATCTTCAACTGATCTTTCCCTTCTCCATCGAAAGTTCCATGACAGATAGAGCAAAATTTGTTAAAATTCCCATGTTAATGGAATCAATTCCAAAACACAAAAGTCAATTAAATTTTAATTAGGAGAAAAAATGGCTGATAACAGACTTCGTAACTTTTTAATTGGTGCCGGAATTGCCACTGCGGGTGCTATTGGAACTAAAGTCGCCGTTGATTATTTTCGGAACAAGGGCAAAGAAGAAGTAGTAGATGCAAGTCAAGGAGATGCGATCGCCGCTTCTCCAGAACAAGTCAGTTATGCTGTAGTTCAACCCAGTGAAGTCCAGACCTTTTTAGATACCAGTTTTGGCGAACCCGGTCGTTATGTTCCCCTTCGAGAACCCAAAGTTTTTGATTATCAAGATCAACAATATATGGTGATTTGGGCCGAAGATAATAAAAACAAAAAAAATCAAATGATGGCCTTCCAATATACTGATACTGGCCGGAAAATGATTGCCAGTGTCGGCTATACTTCTGCAAAAACCGATTATAACCTTCCCGGCCTGGATAGTACCCCCTTTGCGGTGGAAGTCAATGGTCAAAAATTAACCTCTGGTAAAGGAGAAACAGGCGGCAGTAACGACGTCGATTTTGTTCTAGCTTAATTATTCCTTTGTAGAGACGTGCCACGGCGCGTCTCTCTATCTTGAGACTCTCTTAGGACTTAAACAAAAATAAGGAGCCAAATGGAGTAAAATGACTTCCAAAGATCGACCCCCCACCCGGCGGTGCGCCGCTATGGATGAACAACGCTCGCAGGCTTATTTCTCCCTGATTCAAGAACCGTTGATTGACCAGTTTTCGATGACCAGTTCTTGGATGATGCCAAAATCAGACTCGTTGCACGTTAGGATGGTGGCATTTTGAACCAGAGAAATGGCAGCAATTTTCAAGTCCATATTCCCTAAACGGGGGTAGGTTTTGCGGAGGCGTTGATGCTCGACTGCGGCAGGATAATCGAAGGGTAAAATGGGGATAAAACAATAGTCCTTTGCCGTTTTTTGCAGTCCTTCATAAGCGATGATTTGTTGCTCAACTGTTTTCGCTTGGGACAAAAAACTGAGTCTTCCCTTCCCAACCTACCCCAACCCGCCCTGGAAGAAGCCAAAATATTCTTAGACTTTCTAGCTTGGCGGTATCAAATAAATTTTCTATTAAACTCGTTAGCATCTTTATTTTAGAAAAAAATGGCGATCGCTCTCCATTTTATCAGGTGGCGATCGCTCTTTCTTTACTCTTTTTCACCTGACTTTGAAACAGCCCTGCCCCTTCCCCCTTTTATTATCGCCCTGCTTTTGAGTGCATTCTGTTCTTGGGGTTCATGGAAATTAATGAAATGGCGAATTGAGAGTCGAAGAAAGCGATCGCTAAAAACTGCCTCACAAAAACCCGCTCTTAAAAAAGAGGGAAATTCTACCTAGCCGGACTCGAACCCGGAGGACATTGGATAACAGTACCATTAAGGAAATCTTGCATACCCTATTTATTTAATAAAATGAAACATCAAAAATTACCGGAGATTATAGAATTTATTAAAAAATGGTTTAAAACCCATTATTCTGAACAGGTTGTTCAAATTATTTTATATGGTTCTCAAGCTAGGGGGGAAGCTAAACCTGATTCAGATATTGACTTACTGATTGTGATGAAATCCGCGTTTAATTACTCTGATGAAATCAAAAAAACCAGTGAGTTTATTCAAGAATTATCCTTAAAATATGATACGGTTATCTCCCGTGCTTTTGTCTCTGAGCAGCGTTTTAATCAAGAAAAAAGTCCATTTATTTTGAATGTTCATCGGGAAGGAATTATTCTATGAGTGATGAACAAAGATTACTACTAGAAAAAGCTAAACGGAGTCTAATGGGTGCAGATTTATTGGTGGAAAATAATCTAGCAGAACTGGCAACGTCCCGTGCTTATTATGCAATGTTTTATATTGCTTCTGCCTTTTTGTTGGCAAAAAACTTAAGTTTTTCTAGCCATTCTGCTGTGATTAGTGCTTTCGGTCGAGAATTTGCTAAGGACAATCAAAAATTTCGAGAATTTCACAGGGCTTTGATTGATGCACAGGATATGCGAAACCGGAGTGATTATGATTTAGATGTTAACATTACCACATCTGAAGCTAAACAACAAATTGATATTGCTAAACAATTTATGAATTTTTGGGAAACTTATCAGGGGAATTAAATAGATCAAGCCAAACAACAACGCGCCGATGGACAAGCTACTTTAAGTTATACAGAGAAATCCTATCTGACCGGACTCGAACCCGCAGGACATTTTAAACCTTCTCCGGGTACGGGAGTTGAGGACAAAGCCGGGGGTTCGGTGGAGGGTTGATCGGTTTTGCAAATATTAGCTAAAGCCATTACACCGCCTGCTGTGTGGCTGACAGTCACGACTCCAGCATAACTAGGGAGTCCGTCTTGTTTGGCCGCCGCCGTCATCAATACGGTTTCCGCATATTGACCTTCGGTATTCACGCTATAGCGATATTCTCCGGTGTCTAAATTTGCATTCAAAGATAACCCTTGAATAGAGTTCGCAAACTTACCATTGGCTTGATAATAAGCCTGTTGTCCTGTGGTCATAGTTTGCATGACAAATTCGGCTTTATTGCTTTCATCAAATTTCGGTAAGGACAAATTCAGAGAACAACTCGTTAACAGGACAGGAGCAACGAGGAGAACTCCCGAAAGCCATTTTATTAAAGACTTATCCATATTTACCTTAACCTGTAATCACCGGGTATAATGTTTGTTATTCCCATCTACAGGGTAAAACTAGAGGATTCCTGAAATTCAACTCGACTTGGAATTGACCTGAATATGCCTCATACAATCGATCCCCATAATTTTATGAATAACATTGTTTTGCTGTTAAGTGCAACAATTGATATTAAGGGAATGCCAAAGGCTTATCCTGCTGACCCAGAAACCCGTCAAGAGGATTATTTTCATACTTTGAAATATTATATTAATCATCATCCTAAAATTCAAAAAATTTTATTCGTTGAAAATTCAGGATGGTCTTTAGCAAGAGTCCAAGAGGCAACCTTAGAAAACCCTTATAATAAAGACATTGAATTTATTTCTATCAATAGTAATACCTTCCCTCGTTCTTATGGCAAAGGATATGGAGAAATTTCTTTAATTGATCAAGGATTTAAACAGTCTGAATTAGTTCAAAAAGCTAATTGTGTTGCCAAAATCACCGGACGAATTAAGCTATTAAATTTAACAGAAATTCTTGAAAGTGTACCTGCTTCTTATGACTGTCTATATGATGTCAAAGATCAAGGATGGGTCATCAAAAAATATCTATTTCAAGAAACAACAGCATCTCCTTATGTTGACACTCGATTTTTAGTCTTTAAAAAAGAATTTTATTTAAAATATTTTCAACCTTTACTCTATAATCATCAAAACGGATGTTTTTATATGGAAAGTAAAATTTATCAAGGAATTCAATCGGCAAAACCAGACCAGAAGTTGATAGAACGTTTCCCAATAGAACCTGAATTTTATGGCATTGCAGGTCATTTTCAAGGAAAAGATTATAATAGTCCAGTGGAGAAATTCAAGTTCAATATTCGGTTTCTGGGTCGTAAAGTTGCTCCTTGGATTCACTTATAAGTACCTAAACAAAATTAATTACACATCCTCTACCGTGTTTCCTGTTCCCTATTCCCTATTCCCTGCTATATAAACTTCTAAAGTCGTAACTCGGTTGGGTGTTTCTGACACACTCACCCGCATAATTTGGATATGATTATCAATGGGAATGCGTGAAAAATATAAACACATTTCCTCCGTAGTTCCATGGGGACATAGGGGATGATCATTAACAATTTCGGGTAACTGTTTTGCCCAAATTTGTAATTGATTTTCCATTTCTACCATATCCAACCCATACAAATCTTCAGGATGTCTAACTGCTTGCAATTCTAAGCTAATTTCAAAATTATGGAAATGGCAATCTTTCCAAATCGGCGGATTAAAATGTTGACGGTGTAAAGTGGTTTTAATGGTATAATTAAAGGTTAAGGATTCTCGATATATCTGTTCATTCACCCCAACAATATTCCGATAAGGAATAGTTTGTTTTTCTAGACATTCTGGAGGATAGTGGGAACGGAATTCTGGTTTCATAGTTATAACGGGGAATAGGTAATTACGAATTACGAATTACGAATTGGTAAATAAATAGGATTTTAGACCTGAACAAAATAATTTTAAATTAAGGAACTTGTAACCATTTATGAATTTGGACTGATAACCGATAGTGAGGAAATTTTTTTAATAATTCTAAAACTAAAGGTAAAGTGCGATCGCGTTGGTTCCATTCCGGTTGTAGAAACACGGGAATTTGATCATTAAGCTCTAAATATTCAGCATAAAACTCTAATTCCGATCCGGTTTCAATCACTATTTTAATCTCGTTTGCTCGTTTCCATATTAACGGAATTACAGGATAATTGGGACTAACATGATGTTTAGGACTGAAAGTTACCCAAACAGAATTAGGAATATCTTGCCAAAAAGAACCCGATGTTTCAATCGCAACAGTTCTGACCGTCGCTTCAATAGTTTGAATTAACTGGGGAAGTTGAGCATATATCAACGGTTCTCCCCCTGATATTACCACCCTTGGCGATCGCAATTCTGCGATTAACGAATCAAAAGATCTAACCTTACGGGGTAAATTCATTCCCCCATCTCCATAACCCGTATCACACCAAGGACAACCAACCGGACAACCTGCTAACCGAATAAAATCTACAGGAGTTCCGACCCAATATCCTTCTCCTTGAATCGTCGATTGAAAAGTTTCATGAACTGGAATTTCAAGCATTAATATTTTAACAACTTATCCCCCACTAATTTTAGCTTTATACCCTAATTTTATCAAAGTTTCCATCACTTTCGGACGATGATCACCTTGAATTTCAATCGTATTTTCTTTAACCGTTCCCCCCGCCCCACATTGGGATTTTAACTGTTTAACTAACAATTCCAAAGTTTCCGGTTTAACTTGAAATCCACTAATTACCGTTACAGTTTTTCCCCTGCGTCCTGAACGAGTTGCTTGGACTTTCAGATTGTGTTGATTGGGGGGAAGTTCAGGAACAAAACCTTGAGAACGTTCTAAAGCCACTGAATTTGTTCCCGTCCCAAACTCCGAATAAACCACAGGGTTTCCCCCAGAGTTAACCTTATTCTCAGAATCCCGTTTTGATGTAGCCATAAGCCAGAGCAAGAATTATATTTAAGGGTAAAAAAACAATCTTTACAAAGATAAAAATTTCCTGATCATCGCACATTGACAACAGATTTGTATTCTTTGTGTCTTTGTCGTTAAATTAGGCTAAACAAGCCGCAACCAAAAATAAACTATCCACCAAAATTGTACTCAATACCGCTCCCCCAAAAGCCCACCAATGTTGTTCTTTTGATTGTAACGGAAAAACACCAACTCCAAATAAAAATAGGGCAAATCCGACGGCCCAACTAATCCCCCAGGGGGTAGTCACTATTTGCAGGGCGTTTTGAAATATTGGTAAGGCTAAGGCGGGTTCAACGTGCATCAGTTGGCGCCAACTGGGAATTAATCCGGCGATATAAAAATATCCGTCCGTGACCGCCGTACCAAATAGGGAACCCAAATAAAACCAGTTTCCGACCTTTCCCCAACCTCGATATAAACACCAGATGGCAAAGGGGACGCCGATAGCTTCTACGGGTAAATGTAAGAGGGGTTCCCAGCGTAACCAACCCCAATAGATTGCACCCGTAAACCAACTCCAACTAAATCCTAATAATAGGTCTCCCCAAACCCAAGTGGCGGGTTGTCTGATTAATCTCCAACTAATTCCTAGCCATCCCAATGTCAAAATCACGCTAAATTCTGGCCATTGTCGGACTAGGGGGGCTTGAAAAAACACCGGGACAGTCACGAGAAATACCGACGCGAAAAATACCGGCCAAGTCTGGGAGATCCTAACTTTGGCCAGAACTCTCTGAAGGAATCCAGAGGTGGGTTGAATCGGTTGAGTGGTAGTCAAAATAGAACCTAGTAGGATGTTGAGCAATATCTTTAAGATTTATTAAGTAGGTTATCATAATTTAATATATCTTGACAATTATCCCCCCCTAGGGGATTTAATCTTTAATTTAGCATAATGGGGATCGGGTATCTGGTGTCAAAAAATGTTACATATTGTTGCATGGGTTCAGAAAAACGCCAGATGAGTTGCCGAAATCCCCTAATCTGTACTATAGCCAAGCCTGTCGCTCTAAAGCCCTGAGCGATCGGGGCAACACCCGACCACAAGATAAAAAATAAAGTTGACCTTCAAAATTAAGGAGATATTTAAGGTGGCGCTTCCTTTATTAAGTTATGGCCCGACCAGCCGCAATGTTCGCGTGGCTGGCTTTGAAGTAGCGGGTGATGAACAACCCAGAGTATTTACGACGGAAAATCTGCCTTCGGCTTCTGAGTGGAATGAGATCATTTGGGCTGCTTATCGCCAGATTTTCAGTGAACATCAAATGCTCAAAAGCAACGTTCAAACTTGCTTAGAGTCTCAGCTTAAGTTTGGTCAAATTAACGTGCGGGATTTTATTCGGGGTTTAGCGACTTCCGATCCTTTCCTGCGTCGCAATTACCAAACCAATAGCAATTACCGTTTTGTCGAGATGTGTGTCCAACGCATCCTCGGACGGGACGTTTACAGCGAACGTGAAAAGATCGCATGGTCTATCGTCGTTGCTAACAAAGGCCCTAAAGGGTTTATTGATGAGTTACTCGATAGCGATGAATACCTAGATAACTTCGGGTATGATACGGTTCCCTACCAACGTCGTCGGGTACTACTTCAACGCAATCAAGGTGAAGTTCCCTTTAACCTGAAAACCCCTCGTTACAACGAGTACCACCGGAACCAACTGGGCTTCCCCCAACTGGTTTGGCAAAATGCGGTTCGTCGTTTTATTCCCCAAGAAAAACAAATCAAAGCTGGCGATCCCGCACAGTTCCTGGGTTTAGTTACTCCTACCGTTATCCCTGTGACTCGCATTGCTTTAGGTGATATCAATATTGAAACCATGGTTCCCTACCGCAAACGCTAAGGTAAACCGATTTTCAACACAAATATTATTAAAATATTGTTGAAAATTGATCAATTCTAGGGGCGGAGAATTTGGATCTAAAGTGATGAGAACACCATCATTTAATATCTGAATCCTTCGCCCCTAATTTTTGAGAATATTGATTACACAAAGGAACGAATAACCCCGTTTAAATTACTTTTTAAGGGTGTTCCTAATGCTTTGAATTTCCATTGTCCATTTTCTTGAGAGATTTCCCCCAGTAACATAGAAGTTTGTCCTGAGTAAGCGGGTTCACCCG
>Ga0208359_1000014_pt1 | contig 41017 bp, 71 predicted proteins | sample LakMenEpi26Aug09_FD_150732 | JGI IMG/M metagenome (GOLD analysis project Ga0208359, IMG submission 150732) | Freshwater microbial communities from Lake Mendota, WI - 26AUG2009 deep hole epilimnion (SPAdes) | ecosystem: Environmental > Aquatic > Freshwater > Lake > Epilimnion/Euphotic zone ... | reverse complement strand
ATGTATATTACATGTGTGTATCATAATTAGTATAAGTAGGTTATCAGGTTTAAACTTAACAAATTTATTTATAAAAATTCAACCAAGCAAAATTTATTTTTTTTACCCACCTAATTTACACCCCCCATAGTTATTATAATAGAGGTTGTAAGGGATACACCGTGAAGGAACCCCACCCTCTTCTGAAGCTGCCGCCTACCCCCTTATGGTCAGCAGTTGAAATTATTTTACAAACTTAAACCTTTTCGCATCATGAAAAAGTCCTTAACAGTAACCTTCCTTAGCATTGCACAATTTAAGAAAGCAATCGGTACTTCCTCTCTAGAGATCGTGCATAATGCTAAGACCAACAAACTCTCCGTCCTCACAGGTGATGGCGAGTTTTTCCGTTGCCAGCAGAACATAGACGCTGACGGGCGGATGGCCTTCCTTATTCCTGACGGAGTCTTGGAAGATGCGTGTTTAGTCAACACGAGCGGAGACGGCACTAGCCCTCTCACCACGAAGGCATCCCTTTAATTAGGGAGCCTTCCCTTTATTACATATTCGATGTACCTGCACAAAGCAGGCTTACGCTCTAGGTGATAGCAGTAGCGTAATAGGTGTGAGAGTATGTAATAACAGGAGTTGACAGGTGGGCACTTGTCAACCTGTAACCCTACTGGGTGTAGTAAAGGAAAAACTTAATTTGTTTAATCCATCAATTTAAACTTATGATCCCATGAAAAGATCTAAGACACTAATGTTTGCTACCTGGGAAGTATTCCGTAATTGGTATGCATACATTAAACTACGTTTCATTAACCTGAAACTTAGATTGGCTAGAATTATGCCAGGATTAAACCAGAAAGTGCTGGTTGTAATTAGTTATTAGACTGAGTGTGAGGGGGGTAGGACCACCTCCCTTACATTCTTTATCTTGTCTTGTTCCTCACTTTTCCAACCGTTTGCCGCGGATAATATGGCTATATACTATGCATGTAATCAAAATACATCCAGACAATCACAGTGTAACACCTGAGATTATAAAAAGACTTACCTCTATAGGTCTTGAGGTTAGTCTTACATCATTTAGCAACATAGTAATACATGATCCTGACGTAAGTGAGGATGAGTTGTCTGCTATCAATGATGTCATCTCAGTAGTCATAGAACAGTGGGAAAAAGAGAAAGAGATGTTCATGAATACAATTGCGTACTAACCACGTTGTGCACGATGTGGTTGGATTTAGTATGTGGTTCATGCTATCTATTAGACTTAGCCTAACCAGCACGTGGTATGTAACGGGTCACATTTGCAATAAGCCCTCAGTGGTGAACAGTATAACAAGCGCTCTGAGCAAAGTCTTGTAATCCTATATACATACATATAGGTACATTATTAAAACAAATGGAACAGTTGATCCAGGAGATACAATCCTTAGAGGAAAAGATCTTCAACCTGCGTTCCCAGTTGCGTGAGCATAAAGATGGATTTTTCTATCTTACATGCTTACGTTGTTACGGTTCTCTGAACTATAAAACTTACACCAATAAGTTTTTTGTTCAGGAACTCTGTGATGAGTACTATGGTGATAATGGTATTGTAGATGTCTACACTACTAATCCTGACCATGGTATTTATACATACGGAGACGTACATGTTATGACTCTTGAGGAGATACAGAATCTTTCTCAAAGGAATATTAGCATGTCACAAGCCGTAACCAACTGGATAAGTGCAGGAATTTGATTAAGATCGGGGCTCAATACCAGCCTGGCAACAGAAGGTATCTCTAGCCTGCTCGTAAGAGTGGCAGTTTTCAACCCAATCCTTAAGCAAGATGGGCCATTTTACATAAACTACGTGCTTGTTTTCCATCCTCATTCAAAAACATATGAAATCAATCATTCTTATCAGCATCTATGTAGGTGCATTCGTTCTGTTTTACCTATTACTATCCACCATAGGTTTACTCTTTCATCCTTACAGTGTTATTATCCAAACTCCGGGTTGGTTCATAGGATACTCTGTATTTATAGGTTGGTGGATGGCTAGTTTCCCGGCTCGTGAATACTACGTTCACAATGAACAGTATTTTGATAAAGTTTTCTAGTGAGGTCATATTTGACCCCTTTAACATAGATACTATATAGTATACTTATTACTATGTTAAGGAGGGGTCATATTTGACCTCATTAAAACCAAATTAGATCGTCATGAAGATATTCAGAAAGACTACTTACATAGTGTCAACGTACACTAGTTACGAATGGATTACCACTAGAGATACTTATTCTTTACTATTCCTCAAACTACAATACATGTATAATGGTTGGAGAGTATGGGATTATCCTATGTGGTTGGTTAAACTTGTCTACAAATATACAGGCAAGTCTATCTTTAGGAGTACGGATGTAACGTTTGAAAAGTATATACCTGGTTCAGACCAAATTACATATCATACTCCTTACCACGATATGTATTAATAAACTGTATGTGGCCGCGTAGTGCCTTAATCCATCCGTGATGCATGCGAAAGCATGTAGGATGGACATACAAATTAATGCGTCATAACCTGTTTCCCAAGAACAGGCAGTTGTAATAAACTAACTAGTGTCATAAGATACTAGGAGATCGTAAGCATCCTCATCTCTGGAAATAAGACCCCAAGTGTGAGTAATTACAACTGAACGCAGAGGGAAACCCTAGAAGCGGGGTTTAGTAGAGATATAATGCGAAGTGAAACTCTACTATTTAATGCACCATAACTCATTTCCCAAGGATGAGCAGTTGTAATATCCATATGGGCCAAAGCACTTGTGTACAGAGTGTGACGTAGCTAAGGATGGTCTATGTTCATTACATAGTTCTTGAATGTATTACAATTGAGTGCAGAGGGATAATGCACCACAACTCACGTGGATATAAAGACTTCTTAGTACGATGTAGAGCAAGATAGTAGTTGCAGGCTAAGATGTGAAACCACCTGATTAATTTTAAGGTTTGGCTGTACCCTTAAATCAGCGTCAATTAATCAGCTCCCAAGGGTGAGCAGTTGTAGCGTAATGAGATGATATTTATGTATGAAGAGAATGGCTTTTACATAGATATCATTTAAACCTCATTATGCTACAACTGAGTGCAGAGGGATAATAATTAATAAATCCATCTCAATCAATAAATCAAATGAAAAAAATTACTGAAAAGAAAGCAAAGAAAGCTTTAAGAAAGCGGGGGTACTTTGTAGATATCCCATGGAACACTAAAGTAATCACCTTGGTGTATAACTGTAAAAAGAAAGAAGCATATAAAATACTTGAACTAGCCTTTAGTGATAAGTCAATTAAAGAACCTATCTATAAGGCTATTGATGATGCTGCATTTAAATACTCAATTTCATTAAAAAAATGAAAAAGCTTGAAGCATTAGAAACAATAGGAATAGTTGTAGGACTTGGACTAATAGTTACTGCACTTGCAATCTGGTGGAACCATTTTATAGAGGTTCATGAATATATTATAATCTGGTAAAGAAATATGGATGGTGGCCCTGGCGATAACTTCAAAGGGGAACTGTTCTAACCATTAACATCCTAAATTCATTTCAAATGAAAACATTTAAATTAAATGCTCACGGTAATACATATGATGTGTCTGTAAAACTATCAAAGTATGACAATGATAGAACAGCAATACAGTTAACTGATGTTTCTGATGGTATGCCTTATGCTACTGCTACAGTAAACATGCCTAATGTTTTGCTAGAGGATAACGAAGTTCTTGTTAAAGATTATTCTGAGAACGAAGGTATGCTTGAGTTTCTAATTAGAAACAACATAGTTACACCTACAATGCAAGGTGTACATGCAGGTCACGTGTGGTTTCCTGTAGCAACAGTTAATGATGAATCTATGTGGGGAAAATCTACTAAAGGTATTCCTATGAGTCCTCCACCTGATGAAATTAATGTCAAAACTGGTAAGTCCATGTGGATCATTAAAGATTATCGCATATGGGCTGATAGTTATGAAGAAGCTCTTGATTTATTACCTCTTATTGAAAACGCGTAACAATTTATTTATTAATCCTAAACAATTTAAACAATGGTTACTAAAACCAAACCAAGCAAATTCTTCAATAATGAAGAAATCAGTAAACTTATGCCGTATATCAGCGGTGAACTAAGATTCAATCCACAAGTAGCTAAGCAATTAGCAACAGAAATGTCTAGAACTACATATTCTGTTTACACTTATGTTCGTAAGCAGAAAACTAATTACAAACAACTAGGCAGAGTTACTAGAAAGTATAAGAAAAGAGTTAAAACAGATTTAACCAAGTCTGTTGATAAACTTACAGTTAATAAGGACACACTTGTTAAATATGGAGAGTTTATCATCCCAATTAACTCTTTTGAGTTACGTACTGATAACGGAAGTACATCTTTAGTATTAAAGTTTGAAAAATCTTTCTAATATGCTATTAAAAGAAAGAGAACTCGACCATACTAAAGAGCAATTTCATCAGGCTCTTACAGTTCCTGACTACATGAGAACTAAGTGTAGAGAACGTATTTTCTTTTCATCATTTTCAAATGCTCTTCAAAGGGAAGAGCTATTTGAAGATGAAGAAGATGCACCAAAAGAAATGTCTACCGTTACAGGAGATCTTCAAAGATGCTTAAGAATGATTGATAGTCATTTAGAGTATGAGTTTACTCTACTTAACTTTATGTCATATCAAAAACTAGCCATGGAAGCATATGGTAGATATAAGTATCTAAATTCTAAGGAGAAAACTAAAGAAGATAAGCTAAAACTTAGCATTATCAATCTTATAGAAGATCTTAGAAATAAAGAAGATAATGACGATGAAGAAGGTGTTGATGATCTTAGTGTAAATTCAGTTATTAAAAGAATAGCTATTGTTAAAACCTCACATTACAACTTTGATACCTACCTAAAACAACTCAGTAGAGAGTTTGGTAATGGTAACTCAGGAGATTTTGATATAGATGATTTCTTAAAGGATGTCTTTAAATAGATACATTGGGTTTATGTTTAATGTTGGGGGAGTCTTTGGCTCCCTCTACATTTTTTGTATAATCTAATTATCCTTGTAGATTTGTTGTACACTGACATCAACCACATGATACATGAAAGGCATAAATCCACGTTTAATAAAGGGCTTTGGTCAAGTCTCTAGCGAAGTAATGAGAGACCCAGAGTTGTCTTTAAAGGACAAAGGCTTGTATGCATATTTGTGTACGTTTGCAAATAGTCAATCTAATGAGTTAATTGTTAGTGTTTACCGAATGGCAGATGAATGTGGTACAAGTCCTTCTAGTATTAAACGAAGTATAGAAACACTTCAATCTAAGGGCATAATATCCAGGGAGTATATGGGTAAAGGTAAAACTCGTAAGACCATTATATTGAAATAAAGACATTAACTGATTGTGTTAACATCAAGTAAGACAAATGCTCGCGCACGCATTGATCTGACGCAATAGTTAATTATAAAAGGTCTGATCTTAGGAGCTACATGGCGTATTAACTACACTAGCCAGGGCAGTATCAGGAACCACATAGTATCTAAAGAAATTTAGAGAATTGTTTAGTACAGACGATCGGAACAAGTCTAGTCACACAAGAACTATGGAACCCTGAGATAGACCTTTTTATATCATTACTAGATTGAAGTCAGCAGTTAATAAAACCGACTGCGTGATATGTCCTCTCAGTATTGCACTGTAGAGAGCCATTATAAAACCGGACATCTAGGAGCAGTTAGTTAAACTTGACGTATTGGAAGCTACTTATCGTACAGTAGCAAAAACAGGATAAACAAATGGTAAATTATTCCAAGCCTGACCTCAAAACTAACGAATTAAGGGTGGTGAGATTTGGTTCTCATCACTCTTTTATTTATATCTAAATAATTAGATGATGAAATATTATACTAAACTACCCATATCTAAAAAAACAGCATGGGAGCATGGCAGATTTAGAAATAAAATCTTAAGAACTATACATTGGCGTATTAGATCATTCTTTATTGGAATATGGAATATTATAAGATGGGCACCAACTATCTATAAAGATAGAGATTGGGATGATTATTATATTACTAAGCTTCTGCAAAAAAAGATAGAGTATCAACGTGAATATTTAGTGACATCTAATAGGCACACTAATGTGCAAAGGGATAATTACTGGATGACTGTTGTATTAAATCTTATAGAGCGCAAGCATGAAGAGTATTATAATATGGAACGATATGAGTATGTAGTTCTTGGCGAAGACATATTAGGTGATTTAGAATCTGAAAATCTAGATGAATACATTGCAAAATATCCAGGAGCTAAACGAGCTGCCTTAAAAAAGTATAGCAAACATTCACGTTTAGATGATAAAGAAACCATTTCTTTATTTATGGGCTACATACGTCAAGAAAAATGTAATAATCTTATCTATGAGATCCTTAAGAGACGTTCTGAAGAATGGTGGGACTAAATAATTTATTATGACAAAAGAAGAATTTAAAGAAATTAAAGATTATTATATTGAAAGTACTAAAGAAACTTTGCTAAAGAATGGTAATTTAGAACCTGTTATTACAATAATGGGCAATCTAAAAGACACTAATGCTCCATGTGCTTTGCAAATAGTTCTTCCTGAAGAAGTAGTAAACTCTGATGAGAACAAACAGTTGTTTGTTGATGAAGGAATTCCTAAATTAGCAGCTGAAGTTAATCAAAAGTTTACCATAAAAGCTGTTGGTTGGTCATCTGAAGCATGGCTTCGTGAGATCCCAGTAGATGATTATAAACCTGAAGACTACAAAAAAATACCTATTAAAAGAGAAATTTTAATTATTACTATTGATATGGTTGATGGATCTGAAGCCTATGCTTATGAAATAGTTAGAATGTCAGTTTCACCTAATGGTGATTTAGTAGAAAATATTGAACTTGTAGAACTTGAGAATATATCAACATCTATATCAAACAGTAATGGTAGATTTAATGATCTGTATAAAAAGTTTACTTCTTAAATAAAGTGTATATTATGATTAATTGGTTAAAAGGTTTGTTTACAAACCACAAGAAAGTCAAAGAATTAGAAAATGAAATTGAGGTTTTAAACGATAAGCTTAACGAAAGGCAAGAAGTTATTAATAAAACTAATGCTTATTGGAAAAAAAGAGTTTACAATCAAAATAAAAAGTCTAAAGAGTCATAGCTTATAGCTCTATTATCCATAGATTGTTTATACAGCATTTGTAAATTATACTATATTAATTAGTTTTATAATAAACTAATTAATAGCATAATGCTTTATCAACTCCCTAATGGAAAGGTAATTGAGATAAGTACGGAGCAGTACTTTGAAATGACTGATGAAGAACTTCAATATTTGATTGCATATAACTATGGTGATACATTAGAAGATCCATGGTTTGGTTCAGTTATTCAGAAAAAATCTCCTGTATTTGATGAAGACGATGATGATGATTTTCTTGAAATGCCATCTGATCTAACAGATGTAACAAATGAAGACAAGATTAGTTACATGGATATAGATTATAAACCTGAAGAAGATTAGAGTTAAAAATTAAAAGTTATGACCCCTAGAGAAATCTAGGGGTTTTTTATTTAAGTTAAATTAATGTTCAAATGAAACAAAGTAAAGTTAGAGTAACAGCAGATGTAAATGGAAATGTTATTGGTGTATCCTTGAACAATCCAGAGTACGGTTATGTACGCGTTGAACAATCAGTAACACAGATTAGCGAAGCTGGTTGGTTAAAACCCGTTAAGCGTTCAGCGTTAATTAAAGGTAAAGTAGAAGATCTAGCACAAGCTGGATTTGTAGAAGGCCATGAGCTTTCAGGTAAGATTATTGTAAAAGAATCTCTTATTCCGTTTAACACAGAGAATCCAGATAGAGATCTAAAGATTGCTGGACAAACAGGAGTTGTATGTACAATTGACGATCAGCCAATTTATCGTCAAACTTTCTTCACAAGTAATCAGGAAGCATATGATGAGTTAATTACTCATGATAATACGAATGAGATCCGTGAAGTACAAAGAGCACAGAAAGAGATTACTTCTTTAAAAAGCAATAGTCTTAGAGACTTAGGACGTAGAGTCTTAATTGAAGAGACAGAGTTAGGTTAATGCCTCAATAGAGAGCTCAGAAATGGGCTCTCTATTTTTATTCCATTCCATAATCACAATCCTTATCAATCATGCGCAATCCACACAAAACAGTATCCGCTAACTCCAAAGGTATAATTGTATCTTTTGGAGATGTCAACAAACATAAGTTCATAAAGTATGAACCAACTGGTGTTGAGCAAATTCAACTTTATGGTACAGTGAAGTATCAAAAGATTGAACAAGTAGGATTTAACCCTATACAAGAAAGGCTATATGCTGAGGCTTTATATGGTTTAAACTTTTACACTGCAGAAGAACTTAAGGCAATGCCTGCAGAGAAAAAGAGAAGTATCATGGTGCTCTATACAAGAGTACAGCGTATGCTTAATAGATGGAAACAAGAAATTATATGGAAACAAGTAGACAGCCTACTTATTTCTTTATTTCCTAGATCTCCAATTATTAAGTTTCTTTCAGAGAATGAATATTACGACCGAGATCTTGAATGTACATTAACGCTTAGAGATTTGGGGATTACTAGTGAAACAATTATTGCAGAAAAATTAATACAATCTAAATTATTACCTTATAACTTCTTTAAATTATCTTAAAATATGAATTACACATTTGTAGTAAACGGAGTCGTTCAACTTGTACTTATTCCTGAAACAGAGCTTGATAGATTGCTTCTAGAAAAAACACTTGATGGATTATCTTCTATAGAGGTAACAAAGCTTACTCAGCCTGTAAGTATTTTAGGAAAGCCTGTAACAGATAGTTATGTAATTAAAAGTAAGAGTAATCTTAGTTCTCCGGCTCTAAGTAATAACTATGATTCAAGCGAAACTTAAATTATGTGCTGGTTGCAACCAGATGAAACACATATGGAAGTCTCAAGGAAAAGATAAATACTGCAAGGAATGCTGGTATAGTATTGAGAAGCCTAAATCTATTGCTCCCATTTCTAAAAAGATGAAGGAAACAGTAGATCAGTATTCTAAATTACGTACTGCATACCTTGTAGTAAATTCTTCCTGTAAAGCAAGGCTTCAAGGATGTACGGGCCAAGCAACAGATGTGCATCATAAAGCAGGTAGAGGTGAAAACCATCTAAAAATTGCTACATGGTTAGCTGTATGCAGAACATGTCATACATGGATAGAGCTTCATCCTAAAGAAGCTAAAGAATTAGGTTTATCAGAAACAAGACTTTAAAACATGAATGCATTGAATAAAACATATCAAGAATATAGAGATGCAGTAATTCGTTTTCTTAATGATTACGAAGAAACTGTAAGCGAACACATCATACAGATAATGATATCTGTAATGATGACTAGAGATAATCTTATACAGGGCGGTAGTTTTGTACAAGCTGTGGTAGATAACAATCTTAGAAAAGCTGTAAGTAGGGCAGATGCAGAATGCATGAAGCATTTAAGAATAATTGCACTATGTGCAAATGATTGTTATGTAGAAATAGAACAAGATGTCTAAGAGAGAAGAAATACAAAAAGAAGCTCTTGATATTGCAATAAATAATAAACGTTGTGGTTTGGGTATATCTATGGGTGTAGGTAAAACTTTAATTGGCCTACAGTATATAGATCATTTTCAAAAAGTTATGAAAAATAAACCACGTGTTTTGATTGTAGCTCCTAAGATATCTATTTTTGATAGCTGGCTTAATGATGCAGCTAAATTCAATATAGATATTGAAGACGCTGAGTTTACAACTTACTTGTCTTTGAATAAAAAGAACACTGGAGATTTTGATATAGTAATTCTTGACGAGTGTCATAGTTTACTTACATCTCATCATTTGTTTCTTGGACAGTTTAATGGTAAAGTATTGGGTCTAACCGGCACGCCACCAAGGCATCAACAATCTGAAAAGGGTAAAATGGTAAGTCAGTATTGTCCTATTAAGTACAAATATATTACTGATGATGCTGTAAGTGATGATATTCTAAATGACTATAGAATCATAGTGCATAAAATGCCATTGTCTAATGTAAACAGTATTCCTGTTAAGATGAAGAGTAATGGTATGGAGTTTTATACATCAGAACGTAAAAGTTATGACTACTGGACTAAACGAATAGGTCAAGCTATAAGCAAAAAACAAGAGCAGATTGCTTCTGTAATGAGAATGCGGGTGCTAATGGATTTTAAGACTAAAGAGTCTTATGTAAAAAAGCTTCTTTCAGATATAGAAGACAAGTGTATTATATTTTGCAATACGCAAGACCAAGCTGATAGAATATCTAAATACTCTTATCATTCTAATAATCTAGATTCAGAAGATAACTTGGAAAGATTTAAAGATGGAAAGATATCAGAGCTATCATGTGTGCTTCAACTTAATGAAGGTATTAATATACCCAATCTAAGAGCTGGTATTATTATGCATGCATACGGTAATGAGCGCAAGTCTAGTCAAAGAATAGGTCGATTACTAAGACTTAATCCTACTGAAACTGCGTACATACATATTCTATGTTACAAAGACAGCGTAGATGAAAGATGGGTTACTGAAGCTCTTAAAGATTTAGATCCTAAAAAAATTAAATACTTTGATGTAAACGTATCTTCATATGAATCATCAACCCTTTAATGGCAAGTTTATTAAAAGAAATGGCAGACTAGAGTTTCCTAGTCTTGCCATTTCTAAACAACATGAACAGTTTGTATCAGATGTTCCTGATGGTACCATAGTAGAATTCTTCTTTGAAGTTCAGCACGATGATGGTACACTACCTCAGCTAGCTAAACTACATGCAATGATAAGAGAACTATCACTACACGTAGGAGAACCTTTTAGTGATATGAAACTATTAATAAAAGATAAGGCAGGCTTATGCTTATCTAGAGAAGTAAGCGGCAAAGAATACTTTCTTGCTAAAAGTTTTGGAGAATGTTCTAGAGAAGAACTATCTCTTGCTATTCAAGCTGCAATAGATATTGGTATCAGTGTTAACTGTCCAATTGGTTAATGTCTGCATCATAAGTAAAACCTTGTTCTTCTGCTTTAGTTTCAATTTCATTCATTAAAAGCATCATGGTAGACAGATGTTCCATCCAGTCTAGTGTAAGATCTTCCTTAGCCATGGCTAGTTTTTGAAACTCAACTAATTCTTCATCTGTACGCTCATTAACCATATGAACTACAATGGCTTGAATTTTCTGAAGAAATCCGGAACTAATGACTACTTGAATAGCAGCATCTTGCTTAATCATCTTAATATTTGACATATTATATGGTTTTTGTTTTATACAAAAATATAAAAGTTTATGACACAAGAAATAAACCTGGAAGAAATAAAGTGTAAACTTATAGAAAGACTTCTTCCGTCAGGATGGTCAACAAAGTTACGAGGATTTATGCAATCTAGTGACTTTGATCAAATTTTAGAAACTCTCTATTTACAAAGAATGGAAGGAAAACGTTTTACTCCTCCACTAAAAGATGTATTTAGAGCATTTGAAGAATGTCCAGAAAAAGACCTTAAGGTTGTTATTATTGGACAAGATCCATATCCTCACATGAATGTAGCCGATGGTATGGCGTTTAGTTGTGGTCGCACAGGTAAACCGCAACCTAGTTTAAAGTTTATATTTCAAGAAGTAGAGCGTACAGTATACCAAGATTGGCCAACCTATCAAGATCCAGATTTAAAACGATGGGCTAACCAAGGTGTATTACTAATTAATACAGCTCTTACTTGTCAGATAGACAAAGTAGGTAGTCATTACGATATATGGAATGACTTTATTATGTACTTGCTAGATATGCTTAATCTAACAAGGTCAGGTTTGATATTTATTTTATTGGGAGCTAAGGCTCAAGAACTAGAGGCCGTACTTGGTCAAAATCATTACATACTAAAAGCATCACATCCTGCTTCTGCTGCATATAGCGGTGGTAAATGGGATTGTAACGATGTTTTTACTAAGACTAATGAAATTTTGAAACAAGGAGACGAGCCTGGATTTATTTATTGGTAACCCTAAACATTTAACAAAATGGCAGTAAACAAAGTGGAGATCTATGTATCTCAAGTTCTAGAAGATCTAAACAATGGTCTTACATGGTTAAAGAAAGATGATCTAGGTTATGGATCTATTCAAGAAAAGTATAATGCTAAAGATCAGCAAATTGCTATAATCCGCAAGCATCCTAAGCTTAAAGACGCAGAAACAAGTATTATCATATTTAGCATTATTGATGACACAGATGACAGAAATACCACCGTATCCACTGACGGACCCAGCAATGAAGGAAATGTGGAACACTTATCTGAGAGTAGTGAAACAACATCCACAATACCAATCATCGTTTCTGGAAACAGTGACGAACGAGATGAGTTCGTACCTGCAGAAACAGCAGATGATGAGTTCGCAGCATTTGCAAACCTTTGATCAACCCACAAAAAAACACTTTATAATTAACACTAACATGTCTAAAGTAAAATCTATTACAAAGAAAACTACGCAGGAAGTGCGTCAGATTGAGACCTCATTGATTAACAAAGAGGAAGTATTTAAAATGCTAGCTTTGGCAGAAGCAACAGGACTACCATGTCTATTGATTGGTCAGCCAGGTGTAGCAAAGACTAAGACCGTAGTTGATTATGCTAAAGCATGGTTGAATAAAGATGGTAAAATGACAGCAAAAGATTTTGCTGAAAAGATTTACATCTTAGAAACTGATGAAGGTACCAAAGCATCAGAGATTAAGGGTATGCCTGATCTAGGTAAGTTGTTTACAAATAATGAGTACTCACTAAGCACTCCAATTGCAGATGCTGAGATTGTTATTATTAACGAGGTAGACAAAGCTAGCTCAGCTATCCGTAACGCTATGTTGGGCGTAATGAACGAGAAATTCTTGTTTAACGGTAAGCATAAGATTCCATGTAAGTGGAAACTGTTTGTTGCTACGTGTAATGAAATCCCTAAAGAAGAGAAAGGTTCTCCATTCTGGGACAGATTTATGTTGAAGCATACTGTTAATAGAGTGTCTGCAGGTGAAATGGTTAAGTACTACAACAAAGGTGGTCGTGACTATCGTGAGAAGTTCTCAATTGGTATTCCAAATAAAGCTGAAATCAATGAAGTAGAAATCCCAGCAAACAAGCTAGAAAAGTATCTAGAAGTTGGTTATGGAAGCAGTTCAGATCGTACTCTTACATTTGTACCTACACTTTCTAAAGCCGTATCGTACATCTGGGATATTTCAGTAGACAAAGCTCTTGTAAAGACAGCTCAGATCATGATTGATCAGACTGCAGGTTCTGAACTACAGAATAAACTAATGTCTCCAGAAGTTAAAGCAGTAATGAGTAAGGTTGAGATGCTTCATAGTTATCAAACTAACGAACAGCTAGAACTAGCTATTGCAGAAATCGAAGGTCTAGTTAATACATATGCAACTAGAGGTATTATGGATTCTGGTCAGATTAATGAGATTGAAATTTCTATGCAGTATATTCTACAAAATCATCCAGCACGTGTTGATAATGTAGATAATAGTCAATTAGAAGAAATGATGTCTCAAATTGCAGAATCTGAAAACCCTTTTTAAAATGGGGTTATAAATATGTAACAGAAAATGTTTATACATATAAAGGAAACGTTTATGTATTAAACAAAGGGGAGATGCATCTTATTGGATGCGTCTCCTCTTAATTTTATAACCCACAAACGAAAAAATGGCAGGTTCCAAACAATACAAGAATGTATATACTATTCTTGAGAAAGTAAAGAAAGGTGAGATTCAGTCTTACTATAACAACAGCCAAGGCTTATTTGGAAAACTTGATTTTTACAAGAGACCAGATTTGATTAAGCCTTATATGCATCACATTGACGAGCGTAAAGTTGATACAGTAGTTGATACATATATAAATGATCAAGGTTGTATTGGAGATGCTTATAGAAAGCTAATCCGTTCTGGAAACTTTACAGAAGCAACTGAAGATGATCCTGGTAATAAGCCTGATGTAAACACTTTCCATAGGAAAGTTAAAGAGCATTATCGTGCACTTCCTAGGCATCTAACTAAAGATATTCATAAGCTTTTCTATCACCAAATGGATCAGCTAGAATTTGAAGATCGAACAGATGCTAATCATACAAAGTTTAAGCTTCTTGAGAAAGCAAATAATCCAGTATCAAAGATTATGACACAAGGTAGTAATCTTAAATCTGCAATATTTGCTAGAAACATTATGGCTTACTTTGCTATTAGATATGCAATGATGGAATACTTAGATCCTGAATCACATAAACAATTTACAGATGGCTTAGGTGGAGAAGGAGATAATACTCAAACAGATCAAGCAATGAAAAATATGTTTGATGATAATGATTCTAAGTCAATGCTTGAAAAAGCCATGCAGAATGCAACTGATACATGTAAAGATCTTGATGGTTCAGTAGATAAAGAAACTCAAGAAAAAATGTTCAATGATGTTCTTAAAGATGGAGGTAAACAAGCAGGACAGCTAAGCAATGATTACATTAGAAAGGTGGCAAGAGAAATGGAAAAAATCAATATGTCTTTAGGTACTCTTAAGGATAAGATTAAAAAGCTTATGGATAAATCCGCCTCTTACTTCAGTTCTAAAAAAGAAGTTACTTATGATGATTTGTTTAATACAGACAATATCAGTGGACTAGAAGACTACATTGAGTTACATCCAAAACTTAGAAAGATATTTGTAGAAGATATTCTAATTAAAGATGAAAAGTCAATTGGTAAAGTGGATATCTACATAGATATTTCTGGATCAATGTCTGATGGTTCTGGTCTAGAAGATGTAAACGGAAATAGAATTACTAAACTTGATTTCTGTAAAGCTTTTACAATTAAACTTAGTGAACTAGGCATGTTAAACGATGTATATCTATTTAACAACTCTGTTAAAAAGTTTAGAAATGATCCTGTTTCTATTGCAATGCTAGATGTAGATGGTGGTACAACTATTGATAAAGCTGTAGTTTCTGTTGCAAAAAACGACATAAATGCTTTAATTATTACAGATGCAGAAGATACTTGTAGAACCTATTCTGATAAAGCATTCTTTATTGGTGTTAGAGGATCAAATTTTGGTCATTTTAATTCAGATGTAATTAAAAAATATTCTGAAAATAACCAAGTTGTTGTATTTGATGGTCATAAGATTTACAATGTAAATGAGAAAGGTAAAACTATTGCCTAAAGATTAATTTTAGAACCTATTACACCAAAAAATAACATAGGTATGTCAGGACTAGAGCTTATACTAGTTCTGACGCCTATGTTTAATTTAAATCTACTTGTAAAAGAGTAGTCAACACCTAGTCCTGTAAGAATATTTACTTCTTTAGACTCTGTAAAAGTACCTTCTTTAGTAAGATATACTAAAGGGCTGCCAGAAAAATAAACATCTGGTGATAATGTAATTCTACGATTAACTGTAAAAGGTTTAGTGTAGAATAAAAGTATTGAGCTAGTCAAGCTCATTTGTTTTCCTGGAGTACTAGAAGGATCTGGTAAATATTCCGCACCAGCAAAAGCTACAGTTACGTTAGCACCTGCAACACCCCATTTACCCATAGGATAAATATATGCATAGGTACCAAATCCAAATGTTGTACCAAAAGCATAGGCTGCAGTTAAACCAAAATTAGAAATTCCTGTAAGTTTACCTTCATCAAAATGCATAGCAGTATATCTACTACTAAGAGCAAATTGTTGGAAGTTACTCCATACCATAGCAGTTACTCCCCAAGAAGACTGACCTGTCATAGATGACTGGGATATTCCTCCAGTCATGATTACAGCAAAACTATTATTAAGTGACTGTCCTGCAGTAAAATCACTATTAAACAATATAGGATTTACTCTTGCAGCACCTTTAGACCCACCTTTAGATTTAGATTTAGAATCTCCACCACCTTCACTTTCACCTTCTGACTCAGAAGATGATTCTTCTGAACCACCTGATTCAGATTCAGAGCTACTAGACTCTGAAGAACTTTCATTACTGCTAGAGTTACTGTTACTAGATTCTGTGCTTGACCCATTTGAGGACTGTGAGGAAGAGCCAGAACTAGTAGCGGAGCTCGCTGCGGAAGAACTAGCAGACGAAGCTGCACTGCTAGAAGCAGAAGAAGCCGCTGAACTTGCGGCTTGAGAAGCTGCACTAGATGCAGCAGCAGAAGCAGCTGTAGAAGCTGCAGCACTTACAGCAGAAGAAACAGCACCTGCTGTAATTTGAGTAGTAGTTGCTGTAGTCTGAGCCACAGAACAAGGAGAAAGTTTCCTGTAATCTTCATAAACTTGATTAAGCCAACTATTAAATGCGCCACTACGTACATCAGCAGCTGAAAAAATTTTAGACTTGTTATAAAAAACAATAACAGTGTTACCAGTAAGAGGGATAACAAAGGTGGAAACAACCTTTGTACATGGGTCAACAAATGTTTGAACCAGTGTTTGAGTATATCCATAAAAAGGTAGTAATACTACTATTATTAAGGATAAAATAAACTTTTTCATTACTTTTCAAAGATTCCCTTTTTAACCATTCGGTCCAGGATTCTTGCACAAGCAATGTCTAGAGCTTTTTTAGTAGCAATTGAAATAGAAGATTGATTAAAAGCAACAGGATCTAAACTAGCATCAGTTACTCCAGATGTTTCTTTAGTAGTAGTAGCTTCACCTAATCCTGATCCAGATATAACAGTACCAGTTTCTGCATTAGTAAATCTCACTTGAAGACCAATACGAGTTACTAGCTGTTGTTTAGTATCACCTTTAATATAAACAGATTCATCTTCAGAAATAGAATAATCATAGCATTCTATAGTAACAAAGTATTCTGCTAGATTAATCTTCCCGCGTCCGTCCAACTGATTTTCAGAAATACCCGCTTGAGAAGCTTGAAACTGTTTAACCATACGGTTCTTAATCTCAGTTTTATCTTCTGTAAACTTAAATCTGTTTAGATTTTCTAGGTATTCCATTGAAATATTAGCAACACCTAGACCTACCCGCTTTTCTTTAAGCTCAGGATACATCTCATACATTTCTTCTGAAATACCTGCCTTAAGAATTTGGATAGGAATCTGCTTGCCTTCATAATCAAGGAACTGACTAATGTCAATAGCTTTTTCAAAGTCTGCTTTATAATTCTCAGTGCTAGTCTTAGCTATTTGAGAAAAACCAGCATGCCCCACGAGGAGCATGCCGGAAAAAAACATAAACCAAACAAAATATTTCTTTTTCATGTTCTCAATTTGTTAGAATACTTGGATAGAACCCAATATAGCAGCCAAAATACCCCTGATAAGCAATAAAATATGATATCTGTGGTCCAGAAGCTGCCAGTAATGTTTAAGAGAGTCTTGAATAAAAGATCGTATCCCAATGGCAAGAAGAACATTGCTAGCATTAAACTTATATCTCTCAGAGAGTTTACTCTCTTCAGTTTTATCCTTTTGTTCATCAGCGTCCATGGGAGTTAATTAAGTTACACAATATCTTTTATCTTGCCACATTTAAGACATTCCTCTACTCCGTCTCCATCAGCGTCACCCCAAACGTGCTCACACTGACGATGTGCAAAATACTCATCAATCTTACCGTCTCCATCGAAGTCTAGACCGTCCATTACACCGTCTCCGTCTTCATCAACTTCTACACCCACTTTAGCTTTTGGCATCTCAACAGATACAACATCTATAATTTCTGTTTGAGCTTTGGCTTGTGTTTGTGCATTAGCTCTATCAGCTGCAGCTAAAAATGCGGGATCTACTAATGGTGTATGATCTTTAGCTGACTCTTTCATATCGTTAGTATGACTTAGAGTAACCCCATCTTCTTCATCCATTTTCTGTACAAGCATCTTATCCTTGTCTGTATCAGAGAACCAATAGTCAATAATTTTACCATAAGAACCAATAAAGGCACCTAGTAAAAGTAATAATAGTTCTTTCCATTCACCTTGGATTGCAGTGCCATAAGTAATAGCAGTAAAAATGCCAGCTATAATAAGCATAAAAGATCCAAGTACTAACGCTGTAATAAACCAGCGTCTGAGCATCATTGAATTAAGTAGGTCTTTAAAACCACCTGGTTGAATGTTGTTTTCCATATAAATTAAATTAAATTAGTTACCACTTAGGTTCTGCTTCTTTAAACTCATCACCTTCTTTTTTCTTAGGTTTTTCTGCAGGTGTTGCAGCTTTCTCTACTACTCTTTCTTTAATCACTGTAGTTCCTCCAGAAACTTGTTGAGCTTGTTCGTTAGAGTTAGTAATGTTAATAACTGGAGCAGGTGCTTGTTGTACAGCAGCTGGTTCATCTCCTCCACCAGTGATTTGGGTAATACCCCATGTACCTAAGCCCATCACTGCAGTAGTTAATACACCAATGATTGTTTTCTTCAATCCAGATAGTGTACCATCGTTGTGTTCTTCAGTTTCCTCTGACATAATCTTACTATTTTATAATTATTGGATGTTTTACTTCTTTACCATTTATATCTATAAAGATTAGATCATAATCTTGTTTAGGTAGCTCTTTTAAATCAAATACTTTTTTAGTTACTTCTTCTGTAGCAGTAAATCCTTCTTTTCTAACTGGCTCTTCTTTACCAAAAGGAATAATCAACACAGAGTATTTAGCTCCAATTGTAGTTTCAAACTCAACTACAACAGTATTACCATTTTGAGTAAAGGATTTTATGTTAGTGGACATAGACACTACACCAAGATTAATAGGTCTAGGTTCTTCTAGTTCTCTATTACAAGAATATATAACAAATATTCCCATAATCATAAGGTAAACAGCAAGTATTTTATTGGTCTCTTTCATCTTAGAAATTATTATATCCAGTTAACTTAATTTGTGTTGAGTTAAGATTAATTCCTAATTGGTTTCCTTTAACATCTGAAGCATCCATTACAGGAGATACTCTTACAGAAGTTATAATATCTACACCTTGACCTATAGTACTAAATTTTAGTTTAAAAGGTATAGTTACTCCTTTAATAGCTTCTGAATTATTCTTATCTAATGCTCCAAACTTTACTCTTCCATCTTTTGTATTTGCAAATACGTACCATGTATTAGGTACATTAGTTAGCAATTCTTCAAACTTAATCTTAGAAGGATCAAAAGTAAATTCAAATTGTAATCCAGTAACAGATTGTCCTTTTGCATCTACACTAACTGGAATTTCGATAGTGTTAGATGTAACAGTTAAATTATTTAGGTTTACATCTATAGTATTTAAACTTGGAGTATTAGTCATAGAAACTCCTGAAGCAATTGCTTCTGTTCTCATCATCTTAAATGCTGTATTAGTAGATAAACTATTGACAGCATTTGTCAAAACTGATGTATTTCCTCCACTCATAGTAACTACTTGTGAAGAATGAGATCTATTTACATCTCCTCTTAATAGATATTTAAGATCTAAAACGGCATTTGTGCCAAGTGTACCAGTTTTAAATATAGTACGAGGTGTTGTAATATTTTTCCAGTTGTTTTTAGTAATAGCCCCCCATGAATTGTTTACAGAGGCATTCATTTCAAACTCTGCTCTAAAGCCATAATCTGAGCCAGAAATGTTTCTTATAAAGGAAGCATAAGTGCTAGAACCATCTATAATCTTTGTAAAAGAAGAAGGCACTCTATACATTGCCCATGTTCCATCATTACTTACAAATTCTACAGGTCCTGTGTATAAGTCAAATAACTGTACAGATTTAATTTGATCAGCAGTAATTCCATTTGGAAACTCTCTTGCGTCAATATGTAATCTACTTACACCATTGGAATATCCATTTATAGAAACATATCCCCACTCTACTTGACCTGCAATTGTAGTTACATCAGACGCTCTCCATGTAGGAAGACTCATCCAACCATTACTTCCTGTTGTATATCCATTTGGAAGCATTACAAGAGTATCTAAGCCAGTTACTTGTGCCAAAAGTTGTGGAAGATCTCCACCATCAATATTTTTATTCCTATTAATATCAGCAGCAAATGAAGATTGGCCAGTATTAAGAACTTGTCCATTAGATCCATCTAACCCCATAGTAGTAAATTCACCCTGAGCTGATGTAAAATCTGAAATAGTAATTGCATTGTTATATACTGCATACAACTGATCCATATTTTGCATAACGGATACATCATACACGGTATTGGAGTTAAGCTGAGATTGATTGATATCAACTTCTCCTGTAGAAGTAATAGGGAACAAAACACCTACATTAGTAACGGTATCTCTAAAAGATACTCTAAGCTGAGAAGCGTTAAAAAGATTAGAGTTTAAATCAATCTTTGCAGTTACATATTTACCAAAGTTTTGATTCATTAAAACACTAGTAGATAATGGGGCTTCCATTACAGTGTTGTCCCAGTTACCAGTTCCATTCCAAGCAGCTACAAAGTTTAATCTAATAGGATTAAAAGTATAAGCTGTAGAAGCAGCTTTAAGTCTAAATCTAATTTTAATAAAATCACTATATCCATTATATGGCATAGGTGATGTAGTAGACCATGTGAGTGTTGTTCTTAAAATAGCATTAGGCCCACCTACACCATTATATGTATAACTAGAATATTGATAGTTAGTAGTACCATTACTCGTATTATTAGCTGCAGAACCTGATGTTACTGAGTTCCAGGTATAATCTGGATAATTATTAAATGATAATTGAATAGTAGAGTTTTGAGGAAGAATACCACCATTGCCTCCAGTGCCAGTATGATTTACGGAAACTAATTCAAAGTTTACCTGGTCATACATAATATCAAATAGCAATTGACGAGTAGTGTTATTATTAACACCATTACCATAAATAATATAATCAAAAGTATCTCCTCTATTAAGGGATGCACCACCTACAGATGTAGAAGCTTTAAATTTCATCTGTGCATAAGAATGCAAAGAAAAGATTAACAAAACTACAATAGAGAATAATACCTTTTTCATTATAGAAGTTTAGTTATCAATGAGTTAGAAGCTTTCTTTAAAGCAGAACTTAAGTTCTGTTGATTAAACTTACCACCTTCGTCAATTAAAACTGCAGACATAGATATCTCATCTGCAGATTCCTCAACCATAATTTTCTTTTCAAGCTTACCGTCTCTGTACAAAAGACCGCGTAAACGAATAACAACTGATTCTTTATTATTATGTAATACAGAAAAACTAGATTGTGTTTTTAGTACATCTAGATAAATAATCTCTACCGCAAGTTTTAAATTAGCATTCTTGTCTAACTCATAATCTTTATCCTGAAGAGCTTCTTCAAGAATGTTTTTTATACCAAATTCTAGATTACGATTACCTGCAAGAGATCCTACAGCTACTTTATTTGTAACAGATATAATATCTATTTTTTCAGGCTCTTGATACCAAATACTGGATGGATGATCGGACCATCCTCCATCAAGTTTTATAGTAAGCCATCTTACAATTTCAGCAGTAGTTTCTGTATTACCGCTAAATTGTAAATAAGTCATATAGACTTGAAAAGATAAAGCAAACACTATCCAAAGTGTTGCTAAAGTAGCAAGGAGCTTGATGATCAAGTTCCCTATTTTATGTGTGTAATTAATTACAACTGCTCTCATGATTATAATTTTTAAAGAGAGCTGTTAATTACCTACCTTGCCCTCTGTATTTACTTGTTTTTCTTGCTTTAGGTCCGCTTGACTTAGCATGCTTTCCACATCTTCTTACACCAAAAGTGATCTTTCTAGATTCACTAAGTTTGGTTTTAGCTTTTGTTGCCATAATATTTTAATCTATGCAAGTAATGCGTGGTACTCTTTAAAGTGTTTAATACGATCAGCAAGACCAATAGTACCACCATTTACACGCTTTGTAATTTTAGTTACTACTTCAGTAGAACTTCCTGTATCAGCAATTAGACTAAGGCCGTTTTTTTTCCAGAACCATGCAGCAGATGATAAAGCATGCTTGCTAGAAACCAAATCAGGATTAGCAAGAATATTATCTTCTACAGCAGCATCAAATGCAGTGTAGTTTTGCTTACCAGTCAACTGGATGTATCCTCTTCCACGAAATTTGTAACCTTCTCCTGAAGCCTCATCACCATTGCCCATTCTGCTACCATACACACGGTTAGCAATCTTCTCTGGCTTACGAGCATAAGCATCTGCTAGTGCTTGGGTAGGAAAGTATTTTTTAAAAACTCCAAGTAAACCTTTTGCAGAATAGTTAAGGTTTTCTTGAGTAAGTCTAAACCCACCAGATTCATGTCCACACTGAGCTAAGAAATGAGCTAGACGAAGAGGTGTGTTGATTCCAAAGTTTTCCATAACATTTGGAATTTGAGCAATAACATTGTCAGGAATGTGTCCTTTAAGTTTATCTAAGTTCATATGTATAAACGTTTATTGTTTCTTTCTTCTAGTAACAGGTTTTCTAGGAGCAACCTTTTTAACTTCTTTTACTGCTTCAGCAACAGCTGCAGCTTTCTGTACTTTAGTACCAAACAAAAACTTCTTTACTAATTCAATAATCTTTTTCATATTATTTATTTTTTTTACCTATCTTCCAGTATGTCTGGAAGCCATAAGAAATATTACCATTTATATCAGATCCGGCCTTAAGTCCGTAGATTTTATCTGATTTAGTCTTTAGAATTACTCCTGCTTCTGCAGAGTTTAGACCTAAAGTTTGAGTTGTATTGACACCACCTCCAACGTATAGTTGAGTCTTACTTCCTTTTGTATTAGTAATTGTAGTAGTTGTGGTTACATACGGTATTTTATAATCGTATTTCCAAGTACGCCCTGTAATTCTATTTTCTCTAATACTATCAGTAACTACTACATAACCAATAGTATCAAGCTTTACACTATCTACATAAACAGCTAATGCAGTGTATAACTTAACTAAGTTATCAAACTGCACTTTAAGAGTAGCATAATTAGTATCAGCTAAATATTGAGTTTTACCTTCTAGGTATAAACTATCATAAATAATCTTAGCAGGTAGAGGCTTAGCATAAATCAAACTATCTTTTTGAACCCAGGTTGTATCATGTACTACAAGAGTATCAGATGTAGGCTTTTCTCCTCCACCTACACAGCCCTTGTTTTGTAAAAGAACAAAGACTATTAACACTCCTATAATAAACATGTATACCTTATTCATCTTTCTTTTTATTAAGTGAAAACTTATCTCCAGTATCTCCAAGCAAAGCTGCAATACAGATGTACATTACAGCATCTACTAAAGCGTCAGAAGGTTTAATATCTCCATGAGTAAAACTATTAGCTGTTAGGGTAAGACATAAAAATAAAGCACACATGAATCCTACTACTGGTTTAATAGAAGTAGATCCACGCTCATCTTTAAAAAGATCTAAAACCCATTGCTTAAAATTCATACTTTACAAGCTTGATTTTATTTTCAGGAAGAAGTGCTAGAATTTGCTGACGTTCTGGAAAAGCATTTACAGGAGTAAAAGGCACAGAAGTTCCTTTAAATAGTTGACGTTCTATATTATCAATTCTAGTTTTGTCTATGTTAGACTGAGCCATAAGTAATTTAACATCTGCTTTTATTTCATTTACATCGTTCCATATAAGTAGACTTACAAGAGAAACTAGTGAAGGAAATATCCACACCTTAAAAGCTGTGATAGAAGCGTTTTCCGTAGGCATCTTAATTCTATTTTAGAAGTTTGAATTCGTAAACAGAACCAGCTGGTTTCTTTAAACTGATAATCAATGAATTAGGGATGATGGCACCTTTAGAATCCTTACGTACAAAATAACGTAGTCCTGAAGGTTGAGCTACTACTGTTTGACCAACGCCTGGTGATACATTTTCTGCAGGAATGAGAATAGAACTTGCAGGTATATTAGCTGGAGCAGTAACAGACATCATAGTTCCTGGAATTGGAAAGCCTAAAGCATCTTTCTGGGCATAAAATTTCTTAGCCATGATATGAGTTATTTATAAATAAACGTATGAAGTGTAGGTTTTTACCAAACCCTACATTATAATATACCAATTAATCAGGAATTAACCTAGATTTGTGAATAAAACTAGAATAAACTATGGATACAAATTCTTATAAAGCTGTGCTTGAAAAAAAGCTGATTTCAGAGTTTAAAGACTTATTCTATGAAAAAATGGGGTATTACCCTATAGTATTGACAACTTCTAAAGTGCAAGGAATAAAATTAATTCCTGTCATGAGTTTAGAAAGTTTAAGAAAAATGTTTGATCCTTTCCTTCCTACAAAATTTAAGAAAGTAATACCTTTGGAATCTAAGCTGAGAGATAGAACTATCGTAGAATTACGATCAATGTTTTGCTACATGGCAAGAACTATGAGGTATAATCTTTCCGAAATAGGTGAGTTTCTTGGAAAGAGAGATCATACAACCGTTATATATAATATAAAGGTATTCAATGATTTAGTAGAAACGAATGATAGTTTCCGTTTAAAGTATTTTACCATCCTTAAATATATTAGAGAGCAGCATGAGCCACCAGTTATGGACCACATTAATCAAACACAACGTCAGCCCTAATCAGATTTATTTCCTTGATTGTTGCAGAAGTAAAATTAAGCCCACAGGAATTATAAACCCAGAGGCTGAAGGAATCATCTGCAGAGCTAAAGGATACATTGATGAAAATGGTCAGTTAACACAGAAAGCAATAGTAATACTAGATGAGTTTGAAACCTTCCTCATCAAAATTAAAAAGAAGGTTGCTACAGAAGTACTAGGAGACAAGTTCTTAGAAAAGATTGCTTATTACAGGGAATTATTTCCACCTAAGTCATTGCCATCAGGTTCTATGGCTAGACAATCCGTAGAAGAATTAAAGAAAAAGTTTATTGTTTTCTTTAAAACTTACCCAGAGTACAATTGGACCTTAGTTCATTTAGCCACTGACTATTATATCTTTGAAAAAGAAAAGAAGGGATATCAGTTTATGATGAACAGCAGTTATTTTATACAGAAGACTGATAACATCAGTAAAACTACTAAGTCTGAACTAGCAGATCATTGCCAGTTCTTGCTTGACAATCCAGAAATCTTAAGACCTGCTCTAGAAGATTACAAAATACAAAATAAAGATTGGATTGAAAATTCTCAGTAGATCATTTTGATATTTTGAGAAAAAGCATTAATTTTAAACTACATAAAACAATTTAACATGGAAAACAAACTTCAAAACCCACAAAGCTTAAAGCAAATATTTGAATCTCTACCTCAGATAGATTCAAGAGTAGAAGATTTACGTGCTATAAACTATGAGATCTTAGAAAGTATTGCAACACAGATTGAACTTAAAGCCTATTTACGAGGAGGTCTAAGTGCATTGCAAGATGCAAACTCTATCGTATCAGATACATTTGCTAAAAGTTCATTTGGTTCATAATACTAATTTTTAATGGATCAAAAAATAGAAAGACCATATGGTGCCATAACCCATGCAGAAGGTTTACGCAAAGGTCTAAAATACATTAATGACAGACGGAAAGGACGAATTAAGTCCTTAAAAACACCCTGGGCTGCTATTAACAATGCAACCATTGGTGGTATAGAATGGGGTAGTCTTGTTACAATTGGTGCAAGACCTGCCGCAGGCAAGACTATGTTTATTAGTCACATTCTAAGAGAATCTAAAAGACTTAACCCAGATCAAGAGTTCTCTATTCTAGAGTTTCAATTTGAGATGGGCGATGAATCCTATGCTGCAAGAGAGTTTGCTGCACAGGTTGCTTTAGATTACAATGTTGTTCTTTCATCACAAAGACAGCTTGATGAGTTTGCTTTCCAGCAAATGGAAAAGTATCTCATAGAAGCAGAAGAGTTAGAAAAGCAAGGGGTACAACGAGTACGTATCAAAAAGCCTCTTACTTCTGCTGATATGAAAAAAGCAATTCATCATTACTTTAACGAGCTAGGTGGTAAACCAATGATTATTACCATTGACCACAGCTGGCTCGTAAAAAAGGCTCCAGATGAGAGAGAAAAACTACAGACCCTTTACAACATAGCAGATATGCTTATTGATGTAAAGAGAGATCTGCCTGTTATTATTATTATTCTAACACAGCTTAATCGTACTATGGAAGATGTAGCTCGCAGAACTCCTGGAACGATTGCTAACTATCCTAGTTCATCTGATATATTTGGTGGTGACGCTTTAATGCAAGGCTCAGATTTAGTTCTTGCTATTAGTAGACCGTTCACTTTGAATATTGAAGACTATGGTCCAGAACATTACAAAGCTGACAAAGAAAATGTATTCTTACATTTACTAAAGCTTCGTAATGGTGCCACAGATGAGAACATTATCTTTCTAGAAACAGATTTTAAAAGACAAAGAATGGTTGAATCTGGTCCTCCACCAATCGTTCAGCAACAACCACAAACATGGGCTCCTAGAGGACCAAGAAATAACAGGCAGCCATCTGCAGATGTTGGACAAGAATTATAAAAAACACAGTATGACAAATTACACTTCACAAACAACAGATCCTAAAGAGCTTAAGAAGCTTAAGCTTGAATCTGTAAGAGACTTTCATCAAGACTTAATTGATGATTTAGACATTCCTCGTACAGATTTTAATATGAAGATGCCCTTCTATGACAAACATGGAAGAATGGTAGTAGGTATTTTCTCTTCAGAGTTTAAGAAAGAAAAAGGTTTTTTCTTTGAACTTGTAACCAGAGATCTCACACCTGCAGATGCTGAACGTAAGGTTTACAGAGTACCTTTTAATAGTTCTTTTGAGGACGAGTATGAACTAAATGAAAAAGGTTCTTATCTTGTGCCGCTTGAAGAACTAAGAGTTGTAAACCCTACTTCTGTAGCAATTAAAAAAACAGCAAAATTTGGACTTGAAGAAGAAAGACATTCCGTAAATGGATTTTCTTTAAGTAAAGCTCCGATGCAAGCTTATAAGGCACCAGCTGCTATGGAAGACGCACCATACAGTGAAATGACTATTAGAGACTATTACGCTATTCAATCTGGAAAGCCAATAAGTTCTAAAACTTGGTTGAACGAATTAATCAAATCTACAAAATAACACATGGCACAAGGTATTTTAATTATTGCAGAGTCAGGTTCAGGTAAATCTACTAGTATTGAGAACCTAAATCCTGCAGAAACATTTATCATAAACGTAGCAAACAAAGCTCTTCCTTTCAAAGGGTGGAGAAATAAGTACGTTCAGTGGACTAAAGATAATCCAAAAGGTAATCTATACTCTGCTAGTTCCTCTCAACAGATAGAAGCATGCCTTAAGTATGTTTCAGAAAAACGTCCAGACATTAAGAACTTAGTTATTGATGACTTTCAGTACATGAGTTCTTTTGAGTTCTTTGACAGAAGTGACGAGAAGGGTTATGAAAAATTTACCCAGATCGGTGCTAATCTGGCACGTATTGCACGCATGCCTAAAGATTTAAGAGATGACCTTATGGTATTTATTTTGACCCATGCTGAAGAATCTACAGATATGGAAGGCAAAAAGAAGTTCAAAGCTAAGACAATCGGTAAAATGGTTGACGAAAAGCTTACGTTAGAAGGATTATTTTCTATAGTTTTGTTTGGTAAAGTTAAGAAGGATAAAGATGGCAACATCAGATATGTATTTGAGACTGCAAACAACGGTGAAAATACCTGTAAAGCTCCAAGAGGTATGTTTGAGGATTTTGAAATAACAAACGACCTAGCTCTAGTAAGAAAAAGTATCATAGATTACGAAAACTAATACTCAATTTTTCATTCAAACAATTAAATTTAACACAGTATGTTTAGTACAAAAGGACAAGAAGTCAAACAAGGTGGAGGTACAGCTAAATCTCTACAGGCAGGAGTAGTTTATGCACACATTTATAGTGGGCAAGTTAGAACCTCTAATAGAGGTGACAAGAAGACTCTAGAGTTAATTCTAGAAGGTCCAGCATCTGAAGGTTTTGAAGGATGGCCTATTGACAAAGATAACCCGGAAGGTTTGAAGTTTACAGGTCAATCTAGCAGAGTATCTGCAACCATCTGGACTGATCAGTTTAATGACAGTAATGTATCTAAGAATGAGATCATGTACAAGATTGCAATTATTGCATCTGAACTTGGAATGAGAGATCAGATTGATAACATTCAAGCAAGTAGTCTAGAAGAATGGGTTGAGAAAGCAATTTCTATGCTTAAATACAACAATCTATATTGGTTCTTAAAAGGTACAGAAGAAGAGTACAATGGTAAAACTATCATTAAACTTTCTCTTCCTAAGTACAAGTTTGTATCTGCAGATGAGAGCAAACTAGATGCTTTTGATAAGAACAACCAGTATCACTATAAAGCATTGCAAAATAAGCCTGTATCAAGCTTTGAGCCTGTGAATAGTGATTTTGATATGTAATTATTGTTGCAAGAAGATAGAGGGGAGTGTAACTACTCCCCTTCTTCATTTTAACCCAGTGTCATGTTTACAATAAAAAATATGGTGCATGATGTAAAGCAAGTTCCTACATCATGGATATTTGAGCACTTCTGCAAGCTTGATGAAAAGCTTAACGGGCATGATATAAAAATTAAAAGTCTATTTAATTCTAAAGAACGCACACCTAGTATGTGCATTTATTATGATTCTTCTAAAGACATATACAAATACAAGGACTTTTCCTCTGGTAAAGGGGGTTCTGCTTTAGACTTAGTAAAGGACATAACAGGATTAAACTATCACAAGTCCTGTGAACTAATTGTAGAGAATTATAATGATTACGTTCTTCATAACAACGGAGGATATGATGTACAGAAATTTAAACAAGCTTCTAAATACAAAGTAAGTGAGTTTGTTTTCAGATCCTGGACTACACAAGATCAGTATTTTTGGACCCAGTTTAATATCGGATCTAAATTACTTAGTGAGTATAATGTAAAGCCTTTACAGCAATACACTATGCATAAAGATTGTGAAGATGGTCCTATTGATCTAACCATAACAGGTAACTATTTATATGGTTACTTTACCCAAGATGGTACGCTGTACAAAATATATCAGCCTAAGACGTTAGATAAAAAATTTATTAAAGTTCAGGATTACATACAAGGATCTGAACAAGTAAAGAATGCACCTTATCTTATAATTACATCTTCTCTAAAAGATGTCATGTCTTTAAAAAGTCTAAAGATTAAAACTTTAGACATTATTGCTCCAGATTCTGAGAATACGGTTATCCGTAAAGAGCTAATGGAAAAGTACATCAACCAGTATAAAAAAGTAATTATATTGTTTGATTACGATGAGCCGGGTATTAAAGCAATGGAAAGGTATAAAGAGTTATACCCAGAAATAGAGTACGCTGTTCTACCTATGAGCAAAGATCCATCAGATTCTATCAAGGACTTTGGCCCAAAAGAAGTATACATACGTTTAGTACCTATACTTAATAAAAGAATAGTAAATGACGAAGAAGAAAGTAGTTAGACGAAAGACCACTCCTAAAACTAGAAATGCAGGTACTATGTCAGAATCTGCATTCTGGAGTTTTATAAGAAGTGCTTTACGTCAGAAGTCAAGATGGTGGAAACCAATTACACAATGTAAGATGGAAGCTCGTAGACCATACACTGGTCCTTTAAAGAGACAGAAGTATGAATATCAGTGTAACTCTTGCAGTAAATGGTTTCCTGAAAAACAGATCAATGTGGATCATATAATTGGTGCGGGCAGTCTTAACTGTGCTGCAGATCTTCCAGGATTTGTAGAAAGACTTTTCTGCGAACAAGATAATCTACAAGTGTTATGTACAGAATGTCATGATAAAAAAACAAAATTAGAAAAAGAAAAGTGATATGGAAGATCCTATTATTGAAGCTGTTATTGCTCAGATTAAAGAAGATTTCTTAATGAATGATGAGTCAGCTCTATATGAGCTTCTAGATTCTATACCTAGAAAAAACCTATTAGCTTATCTACCAGAAGAAATTTCACAAAAATTTGATAACTAAACTTATGGATGTACAAGTTAAAACATGTCCTTCTAGTATTGCTGATATAGAAGGTCAACTTGAAGAACTTATTAAATTCTTAGAGTATGAAGAATCTATTACAGTTGATAATGCCACGCAAGAGCGTATTAGAACTAAACTTATTGAACTAGGTATATGGCAACAGGCTTAGAACAAATTATTTATAGTACAGCTACGTGTAAAAAATGTGGTGATGTACTAGTATCAAGATACAGACATGATTATGTAATGTGTACTTGTGATAATAAAACCATGTTAGATGGTGGACTAGAATATCAAAGATTTGGAGGCAAAGATATTCGGTTAGTAGATCTATCAGGTACAGTTTATTTATCAGACGGTTTTGAAAAATGTAGACTGGCTCCTATTTGGGGAGATTATGGTAAAGATGGATCACAACCTGTAAAATATGTATCAGTATCTGAAATGGATACTGATCTATTAGAATCAGTAATTAAAGAGATTGGTCCAAGATTAGAAAAATGGAGACTTGATCTCATGACACAAGAGTTAGAACAAAGAAAAACAATATGCAATTAGAAGACATCATGCAGGAATCTGCACAAGCCTTAGAGACAAACTTTTATTCTAAAAAGTTTTACTTCAGTTATAGTAGCCTTAACAAGCTTATGTGGAATCCATCTGTGTTCTATCAGATGTATGTATTAGGAATGAAAGAAGAGCGCACAGACGCTCATTTAGTACAGGGTAAAATTGTACATGCTTTATTATTAGAAGAAGATAAGTTTAACGATCAGTTTATTATTAGTCCAGGAAAACTTCCAGGAGATTCGGTTAAAACTGTAGTAGATAGAGTATTTTATCACTATATTGAAGTATCAGCTAACGGTGATTTAAGAACAAGACTAGAAGATTTTGATCAAGCTGTACTTGATGTAATGAAAGACATGAACTATCATCAGTCTTTAAAAACAGATCAGCAACGTCTAGATAAAATCATATCTGCAGAAACTATTAACTATTGGGATTTTCTAAAGACAAAAGGTAATAAGACACTTATTGATCAAGAAACGTATGACTTCTGTAAAAGTGCTGTAGATCAAATCAAGACTAATAAAACCCTTTGTGAACTAATCGGTAGCAACTTAACTGATTTTGATAACAAAGAAGTTCATAATGAGCTTATGCTATCTACCCAGCATTCCGATCTACCTTTTGGTCTTAAAGGAATTATTGATAATCTTGTAGTTGATCACAATAAAAAGATTATTTTTGTTAATGACATTAAGACTACAAGCAAAGATTTAAAAGACTTTAAAGAAACCATTGAGTATTACTCTTACTGGCTACAAGCCGTAATGTACTGCACTTTGGCTACTGTAAAGTACAAAGATCTACTAGACTCAGGTTATCAGCTTAAGTTTCATTTTATTGTGATTGATAGATCTTTCCAAACTTATCCTTTCTATGTATCAGAAAAAACTTTAAATAGTTGGTTAGATAGAATGACTGATGTTTTGAAAGCAGCTGAGTGGCACTATGTCAATAGAAGATATGACTTACCTTATGAGTTTGCAGTAGGCACTGTAGTTTTGTAATATATTTATAAAATGATCGACAGCTTATACACAAAATACTTTCAGAAATCTAGGGCATTTCTGTTTCCAGCTTTGGGTATAAAGCGTTCTAGTAAATTTGCACCATCTGGTACTTACCTTTCCGTAGAAGGATTGGTAAGTACCGATGATGTCAAGCTGATTTGCAGTTTTCCTGATAATAACTCTGAAGACTTTGTTACATTTGAAAGACATTTTCTTTTAAGTAATCCAATGTTTTTAGAAGTTATTCCTATACAGGGTTATAAACTATATGTATTTGACTTTCAAGTATTTAAAGATGATTGGTTTAACTTTCTTGAAGGTAAATATTCTAAGTTTTCTTCTCCTTTAAAAAGAGCTATTAAAACTTACTACGGAGAAAGATCAAATGAATATAAATACATGGAAACTTACTTATATCCTCATAAGTATTTTAGCATCTACTCTAAGTTATTAGATGTAGACTTTAAAACCTTACAAGATATAGGTGAGTTATGTAATCCGTGTGATATGGATAAAGAAAACTTGAAGATTCCAGTAGAAAATTTGGAAGTATTGAAAAAAGGTAGTTAATTTTGAGTAAATAATAAAAACCACATGAAAAATTCAATGATGTTAGTTACCAGTAGCTGGGGTAACGATAAGACATTTAAGCTGTTACCTATCTCATCAGAGTGTCCTTACAATGAATGTATCTTTGATGCATCTAGTAAAGTACTTGCTGTTATTGGTAAAGAAAAGAAAGAGTCTTTTCACATGCTTCCTAGACTAACAGATCTTGGAGATGTTCAATATCTTAAGGTTGGAAAAAGAGCCAACGGAAAAGAGTACAGTGAAGAAAGAAAGATGCTTGAAACTTTTTACGAATATTATGTAGAACATCTTGAAGAGATTGAAGAATTTGTTAAATTGTTTGCTGTAAACGCGGATAAGTATGATTATAAACAATACTTGAATAAGCCCGTAGAACAAGCAAAACCATCTAGTCTATTGACTGGTATCTAATAAATCCTTCCTTATTACAAAATTAAGGCAGAGATTCTGCCTTTTTTTGTGGCTAAAAAGGGGAAACAGCTTAACTGAATAAATATTATGGAACAACAAATGCCTACCCATTGGGTAATGGATTATGAAACTCTTGTCAATTGTTTTATTGGCGTGTTTCAGCATTACAAAGATGAGAACATCAGGAAGACCTTTGTAATTTATGGTAGTCGTAACGACTTACCCCAATTTGTAGAATTTCTAAATCAGTGTAAAGACAAAAGCCAGTGGCATATAAGCTACAATGGTTTAGCTTTTGATGCTCAGATAAGTCAATTCATTCTTGATAAGCAGCGACAATTACTGTCACTACCTACTCATGAAGTAATTGCACATCTATATGCATTTGCACAAAAGACCATATCTCTTAAAGATCAGAATAGCTTTCTTGAGTATCCACCAGCTAAGTTAAAGATTAGACAGATTGATCTGTTTAAGATGAACCACTGGGACAATAGAGCAAAGATGAGTAGTCTTAAGTGGATTCAGTATTCTATGGACTGGCAGAATGTGGAAGAAATGCCTCATCCTCATTATAAACCTGTAACAGATGATGCTACTTTACAGAATATAATTCTGTATTGTGTTAACGATGTTCTTAGTACTAAGAAAATACTTGAGCATTCTAAAGAACAGATAGTTCTTAGACAAACCCTTACTAAAGAATATGGCATAGATCTCTACTCAGCTTCTGAGCCAAGAATATCTAAGGAATTATTCTTACACTTTCTATCACAGAAGTTAGGATGGGATAAAGGGACTATTAAAACACTTAGAACCCATCATAGAGAAATATATCTAGGTCAATGTATACTTCCCTATATTAGTTTTAAGACTGAACCTTTTCAAAAGATGTTTGACTATCTGCGTACTCAGGTAATCATATCTACTAAAAACGGTTTCAAGTATACTGTAGACTATAAAGGTATGCAGACTGACTATGGTCTAGGCGGTATTCATGGTGCTAAATCTGCAGGAGTTTATGAAGCCAAGCCTGGTTATACTATTATGACTAGTGACGTAACTTCATTCTATCCAAACCTAGCAATCCGTAATGGATTTCATCCTGAACATCTTCCTAAAGAAGAATTCTGTGAGCTATACGAATGGTTCTTTGAAGAGCGTAAGAAAATACCAAAGACTGATCCTAAAAACTACGTGTACAAGATTATTCTTAATAGTACATACGGTCTAACAGGTGACGAGAATAGTTTTCTGTATGATCCTAAGATGACTATGCAGATCACTATTAACGGACAGCTTAGTCTAAGTATGCTTTACGAAATGATTTGTGAAGAAATCCCAGAAGCTGTGCCTCTTATGCAGAATACTGACGGTCTTGAGACATTGATACCTAACTCTTATGTAGAAAAGTATCATGAGATCTGTGGACGTTGGTGCCAAATGACTAAGCTTGAACTAGAGCATGATGAGTATTCTAAAATGATCATCAGAGATGTAAACAATTACATTGCTATATCGAAGTCAGGTAAAGTAAAATGCAAAGGTGCATTTGAATGGGAAGATCTAGACAAAAAGAAAGTAGCAGTATTTCATAAGAACAAAAGCTTTCTCATCATACCAAAAGCTATCTATGCTTATTTTACACAAGGGATAGATCCTGAAGATTTCTTAGCAGCTAATCAGAATATATTTGATTACTGTGCGGGAATCAAGGCTAAGAGCGGGTGGTATTTTGAGATGAGAGCAGTAAAAGAAGGTGAGTTAGTATCTACTAAACTACAAAAGATTGTTAGATATTATGTTTCTTCTAGAGGAGGTAAGCTTGTCAAGTGCCACAATGATGGCAGACTAATCCAGGTAGAATCTGGTCAGTGGTTACAGACTACGCTAAACGAAATAAACGAAACAATACCTTTTGAGTCTTATGGAATTAACACTAATTACTATCTAGATCAGATTTATAAAGAGATCCATCAAATAGAAAAAGAAAAGAGTTTATCATACACACAACTATCATTATTTTAATAATACAATTATGCCAGTTAAAACAATATTTCAATCAGAAAACTTTTTAAGGAACTGCCCTTTACCTACTTATGGAAAGTCATACGCAGTTATTCCTCATGGAAGTGTTATAGATGAAGCTAGAGCCCAGTTGTCTGCAGCTGGCTTTAGAATCAAAAAAGAATTTTATAAAGCTACTAACACCGGTGATGTAGCACAAGGAATGTATCACTTAGAAGCAGGCAATGACCCAGATATGGGTCTAATGTTTGTTTGGTCAAATAGTTATAATAAAACTATGGCGTTTAAATGTGCAATAGGTGCTCATGTATTTATTTGCTCAAACGGTATGGTTTCTGGAGACCTTGGTACTTACAGAAGAAGACACAGCGGCACTGCTTTGACAGACGTAACTTCTTTTATGCAAGACCAAATAGGAAATGCTTCAGCTTACTACAATAAACTTATAGAAGATAAACAAATGCTCAAGGACGTATCACTTACTCCTAGACAAAAGGGTACTATTCTTGGTAGACTATTTGCAGAAGATGAAATACTAACGCTTACTCAGGTTGGTATTGTAAAGCGTGAGATTGATAGACCAACTCATAGTTATAGTAGTAATCCAAATAGTGCTTGGGATATGTATAATCATATCACTTTAGCATTAAAAGATTCCCACCCTAAGTCATATCTATCAGATCACCAAAGAGTGCATACATTCTTTGTAAACGAGTTTGGTAATCTTGTATCAACGACAAATACTGTCGCAGAACCAATGATCATAGAGCCTGCTCTTGAAGAAGAAAAGATGATGGCTGACTTTGGTGTAAACTTTCTCTAAAATCCAGGGGGAGAATTTAATCTCCCCCTATAATTTAACTATTATGACTTGGTATATATTAAACGAGGACAAAACAGTTACAGCAGTACCTAATGGAGAATATCCTAAGCTTGGTGACTATAAAAATTCTATTAAACATGTTGGCAATAGCTTTATAGGTAAACAAAGAGTATCTACAGTTTTCTTGCACTTTGATCATAGTCTAAACTTTGGAGGAAGTGAAGAATTACATAAGCCAGTTCTATTTGAGTCTATGATTTTTGGTGGAGTTAATAATGAATATCAACGTAGATATCATACCTATAATGAAGCTTTAGAAGGACACAATAACTTAGTTAGAGCTTTAGAAGAAGAAAAAGATCCAGACTTTTATTTTAATGATTAAAACATGAATCAATCAATCAGTTTAGATATAGACTTAATATCAGAAGAATTATATCAATTGTTATTGCAAGAATTTTATAACCAACATCCAGAAATAGCAGACAGCACTTTAGATAACTGGACTATTACAGCAGATGTAGAAAACTAAAGATTATGATAATTGGAATAAGTGGATACAGCGGATCTGGAAAAGACACAGCAGGTATTATAATTCAATACTTAAAAGCAAGTACTAAGCTCCCTCTAAAAGTAGTACTAAAAAGTCCAAAACATCATGAATGGTGGCTTGAAGAAAGATCAGGTTGGGAAATTAAAAAGTGGGCAGGCAAGCTTAAAGTAATAGCTTCTATGCTTACAGGTATACCTACAGAAAAGTTTGAAGATCAAGAGTTTAAAAAATCATTACTAGGACCTGAGTGGGGCACAGTATCAACTAATCCACTTAATGACATTGAGCCTTTTAAAGATGTACAATTTAATGCTTTAATGAGCGTTAGAGAATTCTTACAAAAACTAGGTACTAGTGCTCTTAGGGATGGCTTACATGAAAATGCTTGGATTAATGCTCTTATGGCAGATTATAATCCAATAGGTGACACTTTACTAGAGGGCGAAGTTAGAAATGTTAGAGAAGAAGACTTGATATATCCTAACTGGATTATTACAGACACTAGATTTCCTAATGAAGCAGAAGCTATTAAGAAAGCCGGGGGCATTATTATCCGTATAGAAAGACCAGGGATAGATCCGGTAAACTTACATACTTCTGAAACTAGCTTAGATAAGTGGAATTTTGATCATGTAGTAGTTAATGATGGATCTATAACAGACTTAACTAAAAAAATTAAGAAAGTATTAAAAGCAAGTAAGATGCTTTAACTTAATCTTATGAAAATTATTCATCAAAAAACTAAGACACTTACTACAAGAGATAATGGGAGAAGCTCAGATGCAGTTTCTCCCAATTTTATCTATGGATGTTTAGGTGGTTGTATGAGCTCATATTGTTATGTGGGAAGATATAATCCTGACAAAGTGTATGTTAATACAAACACTGAAGAAATTCTTCAGTCTATCTCACAATGGGTAAATAAACAAGAATGGCCTAAAAAACCTAACCAATGCGATGATAAGTATTATGTTATAGATATTGGTTGTAGTACAGATGTGGCTTTAATGACTAAGCATCATGACTGGGAAAAAGTATTTCATTACTTTAACAATTCTGAAATGTCTAAAAGTACATTTGCTACAAAGTACCCTACTATGTTTGAGCCTATGTGGGGTTATGACTTAGATAAAAAAAAGCACCGCATCCGAGTAAGCTTGATGCCTCAGCTATACTCTGATGTACTAGAACCAAATACAGATACTATAGAAGAACGTATTTGGAGTATTCCTAGACTACAAGAATATATGGAAGTACATATTAACTTTAGTCCTATCATATATGCAGACGGTTGGCTAGAAGAATACCGTAAGTTATTTCAACAACTTAAGTTTGTAGGTGTAGATGTTAAGTGTGAATGTATATTCCTTACTCACAATGTACATCAACATGAACGTAATGCACAACCAGTACGTGATCTAATCTGGCGTCCTGATATTCAAGAGTCTAAAGATTCCCAGTATGCTGCAGATAATATCAGGTACAAATGGCAGCTTAAAAAACAGATGATTAATCAATTTACAGATCTGTATGCAGAGTTTTTTGATCCAGCTAACATCAGATATATATTTTAACTATGAAAATACTGCACATTAGTGATACTCATGGGTTTCACGCTAAGTTTCCAGATGAAAGATTCAAAGACATTGATGTAGTAGTGCATAGTGGTGACTGTAGTAATTACTTTGACCCCTATCGTAACTACCACGAGGTCCTTGATTTTATAGAGTGGTACAAAAAAGTACCTGTTAAACATAAGATATATGTAGCGGGTAATCATGACACTTCTATTGAAAGAAAAAAGATTACTCCTGAAGATTTTAAAGCTGCGGGAATAACCTATTTAGAAAACCAATCTACAATTATAGATGGTGTTAAGTTTTATGGTACGCCTATTACACCTACATTTGGTCAATGGGCGTTTATGAAAGCAAGAGAAAAAACTCATCTTGTTTGGGAAGCTATACCAGATGACACTGATGTGTTAATTGTACACGGTCCTCCTAAAGGTATTCGAGATCTATCATATGACAGACAAGGTAACCTTGAATTCTGTGGAGATAATGCACTTCTAAAAAGATGTATGACTCTAAGGAAGACATTAATGTTTATGTGTTTTGGTCATATTCACAACATGGATGGTGTTTTAAACCAAGGAATATCTACGTTTGCTGCGACACAAACTGTCTTTTCTAATGCAGCTTGTGTAGACGATGGTAAGTTTGATAGAGGCTTAACTTCTTTTGGTAATATTCTAGAACTTTAATAAATTTATTATGAAACTTATTGTAAAAAACGGAAGCTATGAAGCTGATACTTTATGGCAGCTTATTATTGAGGTATTGAAACACAGGTTTTGGCATCTCAGAAAGCATGGTAAATGGATGGATTAATTATTTAAAATAAATCAAATATGAAAGATCGTTGTGTATCTTGCGGTGCAGAAACCGCATATGAAGTATCTACTCATATAGACATGAGAAATGGATACGTAGAAGGCGTAGGTCAACTATGCAGCAAGTGCCACACCTCTGGTACTAATCGCAATATTATTCTCATACCAGAAGCTACAATTATTAATACGCCAAACAATAGTGAGCTTGGTGCTAAAGTTAGAAGGATCTATCATGAAAGTAAATGATACTATTTTAAAGGATTTAATTAACCAAATGTTCATCATAGCCGAGCATGAGCTTTGCTATGATGACATCATTGGTAGAAAAGATAACTGGTTCCAACAATACACAATGACTGAAAGCCAGAGGCAAGAGTGGGTAGATTGGGGAATTAAGTATTTAAAAAAGAAAAGATTTAGTAAAAAGATGGCCGAAAGAGAAATGGCCTATCTAGATCTATACTGTGGACTAAAAGTTAGTAATCATGACGAAAGATACAATTAGAAAGTATATCCATGCCATTATACAAATTGGCACTATACTTATTTTATTTTATACAATTATAGATTTAAAAACTCAAGTAAAACAAGTGGATGTTTTACAGTTTAAACTTGATAGTGTAATAGTTAGAGCAGATATTTTACATGATAGAAAGTTTTCATTAGAAGTTGAAAATGCAACCTACAATGGTGCTCTTGAACGCTTAAAAAAAAATGATCCAAAAGCTGCTGAAAATTTTGTAAAATATATGAGGAATGAAATTAAATAACGTAAATTGGCACGCTCTTATAACGTGGATAATTGTTTTAATTATAAGCTCTTTATTGTTTTATAATTTCTTATCCTTAATAACGTACTAACATGAAAGTAAGCTTTGATTTTGACGGCACGCTAGAGCATGCCGATGTACAAGAGTATGCTTCTGAGCTTATAGGTCGTGGCATAGAAGTATGGGTAGTTACTACTCGTTGGGATGAAAATCATAAGCACAAGTATCCTATGAATGCTACACTAGATGACCTCTGGGAAGTAGTAGACAGATTAGGGATTCCCAGATGGCGCGTAAGATTTACTTGTATGGAATGGAAAGCTGGGTATCTAAGAGGTACCCACTTTGCATGGCATTTAGATGACAATGAGCAAGAATTTTCAGCTTGTAAAAAAACTGAAGGTTGTGCTGTACCTATGATTGATGTAATGGGTAATGGCTGGAAAAAAAAATGTGAAAGACTACTAAATAATAATACAGAAAAGACTAATTAAAAAATGAGAAGAAACATCTTTGAGGCTAGAGCAAACATCCTGCCCTATGAGTATCCACAGCTATTAGCATATAAAGATGCTATCCGTCACTCCTACTGGATTGATACAGAGTATAATTTTACTACTGATATTGATGACTTTAGAGTTAAGGTGACTGATGAAGAAAGAGAAGTTATTAAAAGAACAATGCTAGCCATTGCTCAGATAGAGGTGAATGTAAAAACCTTCTGGGCTGACTTGTATAAGAGAATGCCTATTACCGAGATAGGTGATGTAGGTATGACCTTTGCAGAGTCTGAGGTAAGGCACAAAGATGCCTATGCCAGACTACTTAGAATCCTTGGTCTAGAAGAAGAGTTTAGAACTGTTATTGAAATCCCAGCTATTGAAGGTAGAATCAAATATCTAAAAAAGTATTTAGATGGATCTCGTAGCAAGGACAATAAAATGTACACTAAGAGCGTTCTTTTGTTTTCTCTATTCATTGAGCACGTAAGTTTGTTTAGCCAGTTCTTGATCATGATGTCTTTTAATAAAGAGAAGAATCTATTCAAGGGTATCTCTAATGTAGTAGAGGCAACTTCTAAAGAAGAGGATATCCATGGCAACTTTGGTGCTGAGTTAATCAATATCATCAGAGAAGAAAATCCAGAATGGTTTGATCAAGAGTTTGAAGAACTAATCTATTCTGCTTGTAATAAAGCTTATATTGCGGAGTGTGATATTCTAGATTGGATCTTTGAAAAAGGCGAGCTTGACTTTCTACCTAAAGAAAACATCAGACACTTTATCATGAATAGGTTTAATAACTCTCTTGCAAAGATTGGCATGGAACCATTGTTCTATATAAATAATGCTTTACTAGAGCAGACTCACTGGTTTGATGTAGAAATCACAGCTACTAAAGAAGGTGACTTCTTTTACAAGAAACAAATTGATTATAATAAAAAGTCTAAAGCAATCACAGAAGATGACCTATTCTAATTACTACTGGCTAAATGATGAAAGCCGTACATTCCTGTCAAGAGGATACATCACAGAATCACCTGAGCAAAGAATTAAAGACATTGCCAGAACTGCAGAGAAGTATTTAGGTATTTCTGGATTTGCACAGAAGTTTGAAGACTATATGGCCAAAGGCTACTATAGTCTTTCAACTCCTGTTTGGATTAATTTTGGTAAG